>Ga0075163_10004760_pt1 | contig 18176 bp, 12 predicted proteins | sample JI1023141ADNA_FD_71478 | JGI IMG/M metagenome (GOLD analysis project Ga0075163, IMG submission 71478) | Wastewater effluent complex algal communities from Wisconsin, to seasonally profile nutrient transformation and Carbon sequestration -... | ecosystem: Engineered > WWTP > Effluent > Algae...
GTGGTATCCGCAGTCGGGCATGAGGTCGACTTCACGATTGCCGATTTTGTTGCGGACGTACGGGCCCCGACTCCTTCGGCGGCGGCCGAGCTGTGTGTACCAGAATATGCCCGGTTGGCTCGTGAGCGGGATGAGCTCAACCGCAGACTGCTGCGGGCGGGCAAGCGACTCGTGGATGGAGCCAGGCAGCAGCTCGATGGTGCGCTCGGCCGATCGCAGGTTGCGCTGGAGCGCCAGCTTGGACTGCGGCGTCGGCAGCTCGATCAGCTTGGACAGCGGCTTCAGGCCCAGCATCCGCGTACGCAACTTCAGCGAGACCATGGTGCACTCGACAAGCTGCACAGGCGACTGCTACTCGGGGTGGAACGGCAGGTCGCTGAACGCCGTCGTGCACTCGAGACGGTCGCGGGACCAAGCGATCAGCGGCTGACCCAAGCGGTGTCACGGCTGCTTCACAACAAACGGCAGGCGCTTCTTGCAACGATCGGCAAGCTTGAAGCCATGTCACCGCTCAAGGTCCTTACGCGAGGGTATGCGGTTGTGCGTGATGACAGTGGACGGGTGCTAAACGATGCCCGAACGGTCGACCTGGGGAGCCACCTGTCTGTGACGCTTGAGCACGGGGTGCTGTTTTGCAAGGTCGAGTCACGGCAGGAACCACGGCCTCAGAATTTCGAGATCCCGAAGGCCTCAAAAAACTGAGCATCAAGCCTCAGGTAGAATGCGAAGCAGACTGGCTTTCACCGTCGCTGCTTGCATGAATAGGCGTTGGCTGGCATAGCCTTCGCTAGCAATGACGACCAGAAGCGAACTTCTACCGGTCTTTCGGATGTCCGGAAGGGCCGGTCTTTCTTAGGTTGCTGTTTAGGAGAGATGGTCATGAAGCGACGAACTTCCCTGTTCCCTCTGGTTTTGTTTGGTGCCGTGGCCGCTTGTGGTGATACGAGCGCTCCCGATCCCGCCGGAATCCAGGCCGAGCTCCAGCTTGCCAACTTCGGAAGCTGCGACGACCTTGAGCAGTACATCGAAGACCAAGCGGTCTTTGAGATGAGAACGCAGCTCGACTCGCAGAAGCGCAGCGGCACCAGCATCGACATCTTTGGTCGTGCGGGTGGTGTTGCCAATTCCGAGGCAGCCCCGACGGCTGGAGCCGCGGATAGCAAGTCTTCCGGCCCAAGTGCCTATACCAAGACCAACACCCAGGTCGCGGGGGTCGACGAGGCGGACTTCTTTAAGAACGACGGCACGCGGATTTTCCAGCTCGTTGGTCAGAAGCTCTACGCGGTCAAGAGCTGGCCGGCCAATGCGATGCAGATCCAGTCGTCGCTGAACATCGAAGGTTATCCGACGCAGATGTATTTGGATGAAAAGAACCGCGTGGTGGTCTTTTCTTCGATTTACACCCAATACACGGGCTATCTAGAGGACTGGGCGGCGGGTGGAGGTCGTGGTGGTATCGCTGCGGATGTGGCTTGCGGCCCTGGTTACTGCGGCGGCTGGTACGGCAACACCACCAAGGTCACTGTCATCGACGTCTCGAATCTGTCCAGCCTCAAGGTGTCGAGCGAGTACTATCTGCCCGGCAACTACGCCAACTCGCGGCGAGTGGGTAGCTCGGTTCGATTGGTTCTGTCGGACCACTTTCGCTGGCCATCTACCGTTCGCTTCTATCCCGATTACTCGACCTCCAACTACAACGATTGGCGTGCTTGGAACGCCGAGATCGATCGGTTGAAGGATGCCAACGAGCAACTTATCCGCAACCAGACCATCGCCAACTGGCTACCCGCGCAGAAAGTGCGACTGCCTGATGGTTCGGTCAAGGTGCTGCCGTACAACTGTGCGGACTTCGCGAAGCACAACGCCCCGACCCACCTTGGCATCACCACGGTTGCGACGATCAACCTGGACTCGCCGCAAGCAGCGCCGCAGCGTTCGTCGATCTTGGGAGAGGTCGGCGAGATCTATGCAAACCAGGGCTCGCTGTACATCACCAATCGCCATTGGTGGTGGTGGCCGCGCTTCAATCAGCGCGACTGGACGTACCTGTTTAAGTTCGACCTGTCGGACATCAACAAGGCCCGCTTTGTCGCGGCGGGAGGTGTGGATGGTCACATCGTCGATCAGTTTTCGATGGATGAGGACAAGGGGTATTTCCGGGTGGCCACAACCATCGCCGAGCGAGTCCAAGATCCGCGTGATCCTCGCAACTTCTGGGGCATGATCCAGACCACGAACCGCGTCACAGTCCTCGGGCAAGACGGCGGCAAGATGATGCTCAAGGGACAGAGTGAGGAGTTGGCCAAGGGCGAGCGCATCTACAGCTCGCGTTTCCTTGGGGACAAAGGCTTTGTGGTCACGTTCCGCCAGGTCGACCCGCTGTACACGTTTGACCTGTCGAATCCGGCAGCTCCACGCAAAGTGGGTGAGCTGAAGATCCCCGGCTTCTCAACGTACATTCATCCGATCGATGCCAACAACCTGCTGACCATCGGAGTCTATACGCCGGAGACGGGCACGGGTCCGCGCACGCTTCAGCTTAGCCTGTTTGACGTGAGCAACTTTGCGAGTCCGAAGCAGACCTTCACCCAGCAAGTGGGCTCTTCCTACGGCTGGTCTGAGGCGACCTATGAACACAAGGCGTTCAACTACTTCCCAGAGCGCAAGATGTTGGCGATTCCGTTCTCGGACTGGACGTCGTCGGGCACTGACCCTTGGGGTTCGTTCCGTAGCGAACTGCGAGTGTTCGATATCGATACGGCGACTGGGTTTAAGCTGCGCGGCTCGGTGTCGATGAAGGATGTGTACATGAGCGCTGGTGCTCCATCGTGGGCCTGGTATTACAGCCCCTGGATGCGTCGTAGCGTGATGGCAACCGATATGGGAACCGATTACGTCTACGCAGTGAGCGATGCGGGCATCCGTGCCGTCACCGGTCCGACCCTGAGCACTCCGCTGTCGACGGTGGTCTTCCCGCGCAACGACGTTCTCCGCTAACCAGCTTGTGTTGGCACTGGCCCCAGACTCCACTGGGGCTTACTCTTTCGTCTCACCCGCCTCCGTCAAAGTCCTCTTCCATACTCCTTTCGTAGGTCAGGGACTCCACCTGGTTTTCGCTCCCCTGGTTGACACAATCGGGGGGAACCTATGCCCTCGGAAAGGAACCACCAGCATCGGCTAGGCGCTCTCGGTTTCGCGGCGGGCCAGATGCAGCAGCTTTTGTCTTGTGATACGCGGGAGTTTGGCGAGGAGTTGGGCTGCTTCCTGTTCGGCCAGTTGGTCATCATCCAATGCTGGGCCGGACTGCTCCGTATCGAAAAGTTCCAGCGCTCGGGTGGTGCGTGATTCACCTTCCGATTCTGGCTGCACACGGTGTCTGGCGGTCATCGCGAGAGAGCCATGTCCTACGCTTGATGCGACCAACTCGGACAGAACTCCAGCTTCATGGCTGAGCGTTGCCCACAGACCGCGCAAGCTATGGGTGCATACCCTTGGTACCTGAGCCAGCTCACAGATTCTGCCAACCGTAGACCACAGCACGCGATGGTGACGGGGGGCTCCTTGTGAGTTGCTGCCAAATAGGAGTGACTCTGATTCCTTCCCCGCAGCAAGAGACACAAGTCGATCTTGGAGTACTTTGGGAACCGTTAGACGTCGACGAGCGCTCTTGTGAACTCCGCCATCAATCCAAAAAGTCTTTCCACCGTCATCGACGTCGCGAACCCTACGGCGGAGTACTTCACTGGCACTCATTCCAAGGAGGAGTGCCACCACTGCACCCAGCGCGAGCACGTCTCCTTCTTCATCGTGGAGCCGTAGAGCAGTTGCCACAAAACGATTCGCTTCGTCGATTCGAAGCTGTGGCTTGCCGACGTTGGGTTGTCCTTGGGGCTGGACATCTTGGAAGGGATTGCTCGGCGAAAACCCTTGTTTTGTTGTCCAAGCAAAGAACCGTTTGGCAATCCCTAAATAGAATCGATGAGAGGCCGCTTCCAAGGGCTTGCCGGTCTTTGCGGAGGGCCGCTCGATGGTACTGCGGTAGATTTCTTCGGCACGGCGAGACGTAATGCTTCGCACCTCTAGTTCAAGCTGCCCAGCGAGAAAGTAGCGCAGGCGGTCATGTTCGTTACAGAGGGTCTGTGCCCGACACGTTCCGGCTCGCTCCCGTTCCGCAAAGAACTCTTCAATGAGTTCTCCCACCCGATGATGAGAGGGGGTCTTTAGCTGCTGCTCGACTTGTGCTTTGCTTGCAAGCGCGGCATCCATGGTGGGGAAGTACAGATTCTTTGCACTCCCTTCCCCCAGAATGCGGATGCGGAATCGAGTTCCGTCGCGCTCGGCGTAGGGTCCAGTGACACGAGGTGGCGCTTTGGGCCTAGGCATGTATGTCTCCAAGACTCCCCTTACGCAGAGTTCTGCAGACAAAGGGAGATTGGGATGTTAACACACGATACCGTCTGCTGAGAAGTCATTCCGGGGTATGGCCGCGCCACAGTGTCAATCGAACTGCGATCTGGCTTACAAATTGAGCGTCATTTATGAGAATCTGTCATTGCTGGCCAACGTGAGGACCGGGTATCAGGAGGTCTTATCAGGCACGGGGGCGATGAACTGTTCGCGACTGCTGCATGAAGCGGCGCTACAAGGTGCAGAGCGGCGTTGAGGCAAGCTGGGGCGGCTGGCGTTATATAAGACCCACGGAACCAACGGATGAACGGCCGCAGTTCACGGGCGGTCCGGTAGGTATCCAGTTGGCGTTGGAGGGGGCTGGTGCAAGCCGGTGGACTTGAATGCAGGTGAAAGCGTCAAGCGTAAGACGGGTCCGTCGTAGCGGCCTGTGGACTGTTCTGCTGCTCGGCACTGGGGGAGCAGTCGTCCCGGTTGCCGCGAAGCAGCCGTCTCACGTGACACGCTCGCAGGCAGGACGGTTGGCCGAAGTGGACCTCAAAACCCGGATTGAGGCGGCCATCGGCCGGTCGGATTTTGGCGAGGCGCATCGTCTACTTGATGACTCGTATCGCCAAGCACCACAGCCAGAAAAACTGTATTTGCTTGCGGTGCTGGCTCAAGCGGAAGGTCGGCGGCTCGAGTCGGTGGACCTGTTTCGACGCTTTCTGGTAGAGCCCGGTACCGAAACGGCAGTGGCCCAAGCAGTGGCCAAACAAGCGGTCTCCGAACCTGTTCCGATTCATGGAGAGGTCATTGTTCAAGGTGACCGTGGGGCTGTGCTGACCGTCGATGAGCGCCCGGTTGGAGTGTTGCCGCTGGCCGGGCCGCTGCTGCTGTCTCCGGGGCCACACAAGCTTGCTACAAGCCTTGGCAACAAGCGCCAAGAGGAGCAATGCAAGGTCTTGGCCTCGCGGACGATGGAGCTTCGTTTCGATCTGTCCTCGGACGTCGTGGTGACGATGCTCCATCCTGCGGCTTTGTTTTTGCAACTTTCGTCTGAAAAAAGTGCTGAAAGCGGTATCTCTCGCGCTCTCGGGGATGACGAAACGCAAGTGATAGAACGGGCCGTCTCGCAGGTCACCAGCCGCCACAATCTAGGCGTGCAGGGACAGACGGCTGCGCTGCTGGTTGCTCCTCAGCTCGCGAGTTGTTTGACCGAGTTGCGCTGTCAGCTATCGCTGGCCAAGGACAACCAGGCCACGATGCTACTGGTCTTGCGCGCAGAGGTGTCGTCACCTACTGGTCGTGACCTTGTGCTGCGGCTGACCGCCATTGATTCCTCGGTGGCTGAAGAGGCGGCGACGGGCGAGCGCACCTGTGCGGCCTGCGTGTCTTCAAAAGTCGGCGAGCTGATGGGCGAGTTGGTGAGTCAAGTGCTGGGCGACGCCCTTGGACGGCCTCGTGGAACGCTGGAGGTACACTCCAATCCTGATGGAGCAGAGGTGCTGCTTAGCGACAAACTGCTCGGGCGGACGCCACTCAAACGACCGATGTGGGTGGGTTCCTTTCCGCTGACCATCCGCAAAGAGGGCTTTGCATCGCAGCAGCGTCAAGTCTCAATCGTTGCTGGGCAGAAGCAAACCGTCGAGGTATCGCTACCGGTCGGGCTGGTCAACCCGCCAGTTCGCCGAGTCACATTGACCGAGGGGGGGCCGCCCGAAAGAGGGAACCCCGGACAGCGGCCTCGATGGCGAATCATCACAGGGGCCAGCTCCACGGTCATCGGTGCAGTCGTAATCGGGTTCGGGATTTCGGCGCTGGCGATCAACAGTCGTTGCGTGATGGGCCTGGCAGATCCGGGTGCCCAGTGCATGCGTATCTACGACACCACTGCGCCGGGGGCGGCCCTTACTGCGGTTGGTGGTGCGGCTCTTCTGTCCGGCACCGTGCTGCTGGTTTGGCCACCATCGCTCAAGTAGGGCTCACCGGCGACCGCTCGGGCGCGAGGAGGACAAGATCCGGTCCCGGGCATCTTCCTCAATGGCCCGCTCCCGACGATCCCGCTGGCGTCGCTGCTCCCGTTTTTCGGCAGATTCATGAAGCTCTGCGGCTTCGCGACGGGCGACGCACCAGCGAAGGTGTTGCTGGAGTTCGTCGATTTCATGTCGCAACTCGCTGCACTGAGTGGTCCGTGCGCTTTCTTCGGCCTGGGCCTGGGTCAGTGCTCGCAGCACGTAGCCAACACTTCGAGCCTGTTCGGCCAGGTTGTGTGCCGTCGCGATCTCTCCCACCGCTTGCTGGGCACGTCTACGCAACTCATCGAGCTGCTGAGCAAGCTGCTGCCTGTGGTGCGCCGCTTGGTGCTCCATGATTCGCGCTACGTCCAAGGCACTTCTTGCTGCGCGCAGCCGCGTTTGCGCTTCCGACTCGGCCATCCGCCGCAGAGACAGCAGCATTTGGGTGACGGGCATGAGTCTCAGCGAGGCCGGGCGCATCCTATCTATCGTACCGAAAATCGTGCCGCACGGGATCTAGGCCACGTTTTTCGGTGGGTTAGTGCGTACTGGCGGACAGCTCAGCAGCTTGCCTCGCTTCTGCGGCGAGTTCTTCGCTGGATGCGGCGGCTTCGGCGTCAATTTCGTGCTGGGCTTCCTCGGTCATCTCTTTGAGTCCGAGCTTGGCCCCAGCGCGCAGGAACAGAATTCCCATCGCGAGGTTACTGGCCGTTGCGATGGCCGTCATGGTCAGGCTGTACGCCAGCACCGCCGCCTCGCCACGAGGTGAAAATTCCGAAAAGAAGTACTTGGCCGCCATCTGCGACGTGCCAAGACCCTGAACGCTAATCGGTAGCGAGGCGACCGCAAACACCACCGGGAGATACAGGACCGCAACATGGCCTGGAACCTCGATGTGAAAGCAGCGCAGTGCGACAAAATGCCACACCAGCAGCACCAACAAATGCGGGACACGCACGACCAGCGCACGGGCGTGGCCTTTGATACCGGCCTCGTGAAGTGGTTCCCACAGCTTGTGAGTAACCCGCCACAAACGTCGCCAAATCCGGACCGACAGGCTGTCATGCGTTGTCACCAACGGAGGGCCGGACAGCAAAAAGCGCGGTGGCCAGGTGAGAAGGATTGCATACACCACCAGCCCGACGAAGAACATGACCAGCACTGGCAGAAGTGCGGCCGCTTTGGCCCCGCCGAGTGCAAGGCCACCAGCGGCAAATATCAGCAGCAGTGCGACCCAGACACCAACAATAAACAGGATGTAGGCGCTCGCTCGCGACAGCGGCACTTTGCCGACGCGGTGGATGTAGCCAATGATACCGAGTTGCCCGGCATGATAGTTGATGACAGCGAGGGTGTAGGTGGCCGCCCGGATGATGTACAGCTCGGAGAAGCGGAGCGTCAACCCGAACCACTTGAAGACGTAATACATCGCTAGCGTGTCTGCCGCGCAGTTGACGAGCACCATCAAGCCCGAAAACGCCAGCAAAGGCAGCAGCGGCGCATCGCTCGTCATTTGAGCAAGCTCACGCAGGTTGATGCCACGAAGGGCGAGGATAAGCGCGAACGCTGCGACGAGCAGCGGCAGTGCGCGACGAACCAGGGAACGCATCGCGGGCAACGCTAACACAGCCGCCCCCTGCGATGTCAGCCACTAATACGGTCCGTTTCGGCTGCCAACTCCCCAAGACGTGGAGCTTCGGCTGGTGGAATGGGACTCCGAAGTGGAGGCGTGGAGCTATCTCACCGAGTATCGTCAGCGCCTTATCGAATTTTTGGCAGGGTTGGAAACATCACGTCAAAGGGCCCCAAGATTTCTTCGGGGGGAGGCGGTGGCGGTGCGGTCTTGGTTCCCAACGTGACCCCCAATACCACCGCAGTGGTTGTGACCACGACGCCTGTGGTGAGTGCCACCCAAAACCACGCACGTTTATAAACCGGCGTTGGCGGCTGAGTCGGGATGATCAGGGCACGTGCGGACAGCAGTGCCGACAGCTCGCGAATGTAGCCTTCGACCTCGGCCCGCAGCGGGCTCTGCTGATCGAGTTGCAGATAGCGACGATAGAACGCCAGTGCCTGACGCGGCTCACCGGCCCGGCGGAGGCCTTGTGCAATGTTAAACAGGACGCGAACCAGATCTGGACGGGCCACGAGTAGCAGCGCGTACGCCTCGGTCGATTCACGGAAGTTGCCCGACTGAAAGAGCTGATGGCAGCGCTCGACCTCAGTCCTGATTGAGTAGTCGTCGGGAAGGTGAACCTGGGCGCGATAGACATCCTCGGGGATCAGCGCGTGCGCAAGAGCAAAATGACCACTTGACGCAAGCTCGTGAGCGACGTGCGCTTGGTCTTGCTCCACTATCGCCTCGGCGGTCATGGTGGGGGAGGGAGTGGCTGCAGCCGATTGGGCACGTGCTGGGTTCGCAACCAGCATCAGCAAGGCCACCGCAGCCACCGATTTGGCCGAGCGCGGTCGCTGGAAGCGAGGTTCGACACCGTCTCGTATCGTCACCACCAGCCAGGTCAAGGCAATGAGCGCGACCAGCAGGGGCAGCGCCTGCGCCATGTCGAGCTTGCCAAGGATGGACTGAGCGATTCGTCCGTAACAGAGCGGGATGTGGAAGGCATAGGCCAACAGTGAGCCTCGTCCCAAGCGCAGCAGCCAGCCAAAGGACTTTTCGGAGAGCTTTGCCGATGCAGCCAGCGACACTGACAACACCGCTATCGCTCGCGCTGTGCCTTCCAGAAAGTTCCAGACCACGGCGGGATGCGCTCTCGAAAGTCGTCCACCGAGGCTCAGAACCGTCACCATCGTAAGTTCTTGCAGCGGATAGACGACCGCCATGGCAACCAATGCGACCGCTACGCTGCGCTGCCAGTTCCACTCAGTCAGACGAAGCCGTGCACCCAGCAGCACTCCGATCGCGGCAAACCCACATAGTGGCAGCAGCGGAAATCGCGTAATCGGCGGGATGTCAATCACCAGTCCAATCACCGCAGCAAGGGGCAGTGGCAGCTGGGGCAGCCAGCGCTGCGTCAGACCCAGCGCCAATCCGCCCAGGACGATGACGAGTACGCGCAGCCCAAGCCATGACCGACCGACGAGCAGATACGTACAGACGAGCAGAGACAAGCCGATGCAATGCAGGATGTCGGCACGCAGCAACGTGGCCAAGTCGAAGCGCCAATCGAGGACCGCGTAGACGAGGCTGACCAAGTAACCGTAGCCAACGACTTCAAGGGCGCGACGGGCCATGCCAGAGCGAACCTCGGCCAGGTTTTTCCCCGATCGTTCGGCGCTCGCCGTTTGCAGCCCGAGAGACAGACCCGCAAGCAGCAGGAACAGCGGGGCTGGTATGTTCGAAAAGACCCGCGTGAACCGATACAGTCCGCTCAGTTTGCTGGCTTGGCTAACCCAACCGTCGAGCGCATGTGTCTGAATCATCAGCACCACCGCCAGCCCGCGAGCCAGGTCGATCCCGAGGTTGCGAGCAGGGCGGGGCGATGAAACGGTCGGACTCGCTGACATGGGCAAACTCGGGCGCTAGACGCTGATCACGACCTCACCGCTGATGCCATCGCCAGGCTCTAGCGTGCGCAGACAAAGGCCCGTGTTGAAGGCATCGGCGGGGGCGCTCCAGGGTTCGACGCACAGGAAGTCTTGCAAGGCGCTTTGCCATAGCACCACCGTCGTGAACAGATCGCTCATTTCGATTCGGCGGGGCGTACGACCGGGAATGTGCAGCAGCACCGTCTGCGACTGGAGATCGCTCAGGTGCAGATCGACGCTGGGCACGGTTAGATCGACTTCGCCGCTCCATGGGCCACTGTCGCCGGAGTTATTGTCGTACGCATAGCTTGCGTCGACCTCGACTCGGATTCGGTCGCGATCTTGATCGGGCACCAGAAAGTACGGGTGCAGGCCAAAGTGGGCTGGCATCGGCCTGGTTCCGGTGTTCTGAATGGTCACTTCAATCGCCAGTGTGCGGAAACCCGCTCGCCCCAGGTCGACCGCCATTCGCAGAACGAAATCGAACGGGAAGTTCACCTTCGTCGCTGGACTAGAGCGGAACTCCATCGTCACTCGCGCCAGTTGGACATCCATCACTTCCCAGCTGGCGTGTCGAGCGAGTCCATGCTGTCGCATTGGAAAGCTCTGGCTGCCCACTTGGTAGCGATCTCCAGTCAAGCGACCAGCGATGGGAAACAGCACGGGAATCCCGCCGCGCACGTTTTGCTTGCGATCCGCAAAGGTGCTGCGATCTAAGAACAGGACATCATCTCCAGCGACGGAAAACTTGGTGATCAGGCCTCCACGTCCGGGGGCCAGCTCTGCTACGGCGGAACCGGCGCGGAGACGAAACATATCGAGCCCCGACGAGTCGCGAAAGTGCTCGGCGGTTGGCTGCTTGACGGAAACCCCATCGAACGACATCGACGTGAGTGTATCAGGCAACTTCGGTCGACCAAACTCGTCTTTGAGCGCACCATCCAAGCACGGAGCTTGATATTCTGCTCCTATGGTGAAATACGGCCGCGCTCCACAGGGGAGAGTCCTCGGAGTGATCTGCGGACTATGTTCCTTCGTAGCGACGGTAGCGAATGCTCAGACTGCTTCACCGTCGGCGACCTCCGGCGCAACGGAAGCTCCGGCAAGCGCGGCAGAACCGGCTCCTAGTGAGCCGATGGCATGGGATCTGGCGCTGGCTGGCAAAGCCCTGCTGAAAGAAAAAAAGGGCGAGGCAGCAGTCGAAAAACTTCAGGCTGCACTAAAGCTTGCCGATCAAGAAGGCATGGCCACCGACGATCAGGCCCTGATTCACTATCTGCTGACGATGGCGGCTCAGCGCGCTGGCAACGATGAGTTGGCACTGACGGCGATTGCGAACGCTGCGCGACTGGCGCCGAAAGAGGCGGACTATCAACTCGAATGGGCCAGTCAACTGCTAGCGGCCGAGCGCAACAGTGAAGCCAAGCAGCGTGCCGAAGAAGCACTGCGCCTGGGATTGTCATCGGAGGATGATCGCAAGGACGCTGAAAAGCTAATCCGGCAAGCCAAGTCCGCCATGCTCCACGAGCGGCTGTCGATCGACTTCAGCGTCTCGGCCGGTTTCGACTCCAACGTGATTCAAGGTGGTCAGGCCGAAACGGTGGGCGGGGTACCAACCGGAGCCCGTCGCACCACTACCTCGACACAGTCGTTCCAGACGCAGCTTCGCGAGCGCAATCGCGAGCTGATCAGTAGCCTGGTTCGCAGCTACCGTGATGCCATCGTCAACAACTACACCGAGCCGGTTCCGTCGATAGCAGAGTTTGATGTGCCGGTCACCCTGGGACTGGAGATCGGCGGGCGACTGGTCGGTACGGCTCACTCGGAGTTGTGGACCGGCTACCGCTTCACCCAGCTCTTTATGACCTCGCCGGTCTTTGACCATGAGGCCTACTCTTTGCAAGAGCACGTGGTGCCGATTCGCCTACAGTGGCAGCCGCGGCCATGGTTTTGGTTCCGTCCGCGCATCGAGGGCTATGCAAACTTTACCGGGCTCAAGTCGTTTGCACCGTTCCAAGGTGGTCTGACGGCGGTTCTCGATTTCCTGTTCATCGAGTCCGCTCGCTGGCGAACGCGAATCCTGGGAACCTATCAACTGCGACGGTCGTTCGATCGCGACTATGCATACCTGGATGGCAATCGCATCGACGGCAAGCTGAGCCAAGAGGTGCGGATCAATTCCGGTGGACGCGTTTCGGCGCGTGGTCAGCTATCCTATCGCTTCCGTGCGGACCTGAGCGGAGTGATCGAGCAGAGCGTCGATCTGCAGGTTTTGACCCCCAACGGAAATACCACCACCGTAGGTAGTTACGACTACCGGAGCCCACTTAGCTTCATTGGCAACGAACTGGGAATGCGCTGGCGACTCTTTCTGCCTGCAGGATTTGACATCGGAGTCGGAGGCAGTGCGGACTTCCGTGGCTATCGAGAGGACACCACGGCTACCTATACTGCGACTCCGTTGACTGTTCCCTGTGTCGCGGCGATTGGCTGTTCGGGCAGTTCCACCGTGACGCTACCCAAAGATGGCACCAGTACCATTCCGCTCGCGCCAGTGCGTCGCCGTGATATCCTCGCGTCCATCGACCTGGGAATCACCAAAGCACTGCCGGCAGGATTTAGCATGGATCTGACCTACACCCTCACCCGCAACGTCTCTAATATTGCGAACGGAATCGACAATCGAAATTATGTGAAACAGTCGGTTTTGTTCACAACATATTATAGCTTCTAGGTGATTCATATTGACCAGGTCATCCGATCCACAGCTCTTGGCCGATGATCTGTGTGAGCTACTTCATAACCAAGACTCGACCGCCTCAGAGAGAGAGTTAGCCGTTCTGTTGCATGAGGGAAAGCCGGCGGTCGATGATGCCCTGCGACAGGTATCTCAGCGCGGATTGCTCGGTCGTTTGTGCAGTGAAAAGCAGCTCTCTGCGGATGGAGTCTTGCTGCAGGCATTGGTAGACTCTGTTCAAAGTCCGCAGGGTCGATTTCTGCTTTGTAACGAGCTATGTCAGCGGGCAGATTTGTCTGCCCAAGAATCGATCGAGCGGATCATTTTGTCGACTCCGTCGGATCTTCCGGAGCTGTTCGATCTGCTGATTCGTAGCGGTAACTACGAGCGGCTTATCGACTTGCTGACCAAGAACAATCGAGGAGACAGTCCGGCACTACGGGCTCTGGCAGGAGCTCGTCCTAGCTACGGAATGGCTCAGCTTAACCAAGCGACGACACACCGGTTACTCAGCGAAAAGGAGTCCGAGGCTTTCTTCCCGTACGATTTGCTCATTGTGCCGGGTTACACCCCGCTAGATGTCGACCGTCCCACTCACTTGCAAGAGCTTCCAGCAGCGCTGTCGCGACTCGATCTTGCGGCAGCGGACATCAAAGTGGGAATTGCACCCTGCGTGCTGGTTTCAGGCGGCTCTGTCCATCCGCCAGGAACACCGTACAACGAAGCGCTGATGATGCGTGAACAGCTACTTCGCTTGGGAGTAAGGAGCGATCAAATCTTGGTCGATCCCTATGCACGGCACTCGACCACCAATCTGCGCAATGCCGGCCGAGTGATGCGCTCATTGGGAATGACCCGAGGGCTGGTCGTGACCGGATTTGACCGCAGTGCCTTTTCGCAGGCGTTCTATTTTGGGCATCCAGTGCTGTCGACGTTTGCTCTGCGCTGCCAAACGGAACTCGGCTATTCGATTGGCAAGCTAGACAGAGTCGATGACTATCACATCGCGTTCTATCCGAGCGCTGACGTAATGGCTCCGAGTTATGACGATCCGCTGGATGTCTGAGCGGATTGCACTGCTAGCGCCACAAAGCGATGCCCCCCAGGAGACCTGCGATGTTGTCGATCAGCACCGCACCGCTAGGGAGCTTTCCCTTGAACTTGGTTGCGTTGCCACCGCCAACATAGATGCGTTGCGGATTGAACGTCGCCTGAATCTGTGAAAGTGCGTGAACTACACGCTTGGACCACTTACGATTACCGAGTTGTTTACGCGCTCGGTTGCCGACAAGCTCTTCGTAGGTGCGAGACTTGCGTAGTGGATGATGTGCAAGTTCGACATTTGGCACGTAGCTACCATCCACGTAGACGGCAAATCCCATGCCAGTGCCGAGAGTGATCACCACTTCCGTTCCGGCTCCGCTGATCGCTCCGAGTCCTTGCAGTCCAGCGTCGTTTAGTACGCGCACGGGTCGCTCGGTCAGACGATTGAGAGCCGATTGCAGATTGAATCCGGCAAAGCTCTGATGAAGGTTCGGAGCGGAGTAAATCACCCCACCTACGACCACACCCGGAAATCCCACTGAGACGCGATCAAACGCTGTATCGGGAAGCAGTGCTTTGATGACCTGAAGCACGGCATCAGGAGTCGCAGGCTGTGGCGTATCCTGTCGCTGTCTTTTGCCGCTCGGCTTGCCATCACGGTCGAGCAGTAGACACTTGATACCACTGCCACCAATGTCGATCGCCAGCGTAAAAGGAGGCTTAGGTCCATCATCCGCACTGCGTGCCGACTGTGCGATTTCATCGGACAGTTCCGCATCCTCTTCATCAACCGGAGCATGAGATACCGACTCAGTGGAGCCGTCGCTGGTTGCTGGATCTGATGCTTGCGCTTCTGTCCCTTCAGCTGGCGTCACCTCAACCGTCGCGCTTGGATTCCCTTGAGTGGTCATCTTTCCTTGGTATCACGCTCCATATCGATTGTTCAAGAGCGCGGGACGTCAGCGACGCACAGAGCTGCCGTCCGGAAAACATGGAATGACGTCACCGGTTTTGTCGTACGCTGTTACGCTGTGGTGGACGCCGTGTCTTCTCGTCTTCGGTTCCTGTTCCTGAGCGGTACCTTTGCGATCGTCAGCAGTGGCTGTGTGACTCCTCAGATTCAGCCGCCGCTCAACCCTGTCACTGCACGGACTCAAACGAGCGACCGGGACGTCCAGTTGGTGCTGTCAACACCGGTTGGAACCAACCTTGCGGATTCCGGCTTGATTACGACGCAAGCGGCGTGGGTTCAGTTGATTGCAAGAGCGACTCGAACCATCGACTGGGCCGGGTTCTACGTGGCTTCCGCCGCCGGTGAGTCGCTGGAGCCAGTGCTACAGGAGCTGTCACGGGCGGCTGCTCGGGGCGTACGAGTACGATTCCTGATCGACAAACAGATGTCGGGAAACGATCCGCAGACACTCAGATTCCTGGAGCATCTGCCAGGGGCAACGGTTCGTCTGCTCGACTTCAATCTGATCGCAACCGGCAGTCATCATGCCAAGTACTTTGTGATCGACAACCGCGAGGTATTCCTAGGGAGTCAGAACTTCGACTGGCGCTCTCTATCACACATCCACGAACTTGGGGTGCGAATCGGCAACTCCCACATTGCGGGTCAGCTCGCATTCTTGTTCGATATGGACTTCGCACTGGCGAGAGATCGCAATGACACCCTGGAGTCAAACCCTCCGGTACTGCCACGTGGACCTGCTGTGGATGTCGAGGTCGGAGTTTCTCCTCCTCAGCTAGCACCCGATGGAATCCGGCCAGCCTTGCCAGTGCTGCTCGAAGTCATTCGCGCTGCCAAGAAGGAACTCTGCATCCAGCTTCTGCGCTACTCTGCTCATCAAGGGAGTGAGACGTGGGATACGCTCCAAGAAGCCCTTCTTCAAGCCGCCACGCGTGGTGTCCGAATTCAACTTCTCGTTTCGAATTGGAATACCCAACCCCCAGAGATCGGCGACCTCAAAGAGCTGACTCGCCATCCCAATATCGAAGTGCGCATCGCTTCGATCCCTGAAGTCACTGGCCGCTTCATTCCCTATGCTCGGGTGATCCACAGCAAATACCTGGTTGCCGATGAACAGACCCTGTGGCTAGGAACCACCAACTGGGAACGTGGGATGTTCATGGCCAGTCGCAATGTTGACGTGGTCTTACGCAAAGCAACCATCGCCAAGCAAGCGCACGGCATTTTTTCCAGGCTGTGGAGTTCTTCGTATTCCGTTCCCCTTGATCCGAATAAGGAATACGTTCCACCACGCATCCGCTGACAGTCCGTTCCGAACTACGCAGTGCGAGCCGATTTTTTTGTCGATAGACGGTATCGTCTAGAGCCGCGACAGCGTCCTTCCCGAACGGAGCGAAGCGCGATTCCTACACGAATCCACCGTCTTCGGTTAGGACTCCGTACCCGAACGCCGCGATGATTGGCCGCCACAAATGGTCGAGGGGTACGCACTGGCAGATACAAATTGCGGCGTTGTACATCCCACTCTGTATTCGAAATTCTGCTTCCGCGCTTGCATGCCATGATGACTGCCTCCATTGGTGCTAGGTGCTACGCATCAAGCAGAGAGCAGATGACGTGCCAAGTGTTCACACCCGCAGAGCGTCCGATGACATTGCAGCAGTTTTCGCAAGTTAGGGGTGGCTCACGCTGGCTTCTTACTTCCGAAGTGCGTCAGATTGACGGTTATGCGCAGTAGGTCGTTGCCAACTTGACACGCACGTTCCACGCAGCTTGCTACTTGCGCTTTCCTAGGGTGAAGAAGACCCCCATTCCCATCCCAGCGCGCTGAACTTCTGCTGCATGGAAGAACTCCCCTTGACGAAGACTGATGCCCCCAATCTGGCTGGCAGTCAGGACTTTTCCTGTTGGTGATCTCGCTGGAATACGAAACACGGTCTTGCCCGCTGGAAACGATCGTCGCAACGTGGCCAGTGGCTGGCGATGATGATCGAGCAGCGCAAAGGTGACATCGCGTAGAGCAACTTCTGCCTCGACCGTGATCGCCGGGGAGGTGTCGGGATCGTAGGTCACCGTGACTGGGGTAATGTCTTGGGGAGGTGCCACAGTATAGCTCTTGGCCCAAGGATCATGCTGCTCCTCTGTTGTCAGACTGGCTGCAGTCTCATCGTTGAGCCGGGGCACTCCTGGACCAAACGGACGGTGATGTTCGAAGGCCCGCGCAATCGGTCCGGTCATGATGCGTGGCGATCCACCCACATCCACCACAAACACGCCCAGCCGCACAGCGCTAACACCTACGTAGGCAGCTTCATTCAGGTTGGTCGAGGTGTAGAAGTCCGCGATGAACTGACTGGTGGCAAGGCCTTCGTTTTGGCGCTGCCGGAACAGGTCGAAGTACCAGCCGGTGTAGGTGGGAGGCCCACCGGAACTGCCAGGCGACATCTCGACTACCATCGATAGGAATCGCTTCTGTTCCACACTAAGCGGTCTTCCGGAAAGCTCATCTTCAGCGATGACCCGAAGCACTTTCAGGAGTCTTCCCAGTCGATGGAAATAGGAAAGACCTGCCGTGACATCACTTGGATCGAGTTCGCTGAGGATTCTTTCGCCTCGCTGCGCATATTCAATGAGCGCGTCATAGGTCGCGGCGGCTGGCTCAACGTATCCATCAGGAATCGCGCAGCCACCCATGTCATATGCTTGCCCGGCTAGCAGCACGTAGTTGTGTTTGATCTGTCCGAACGCGGCTACTACCGAGTTCATCCGCAAGTCGGAGTACGCTGGTTCATCCATGTAGGATGGGCGGACTCCTTGCGGAGTACTCGATAGATTCTGCACGGCACGTAGCCAGGCCGAGTACAAGTCTGTGGCTGGTACGCTGGGGTGAAGTGCTGCGGACAAGACTGTACGCGCCTTGTCGAGCTGCGTTCGAAGTGTCGGAAATCGTTGTAAATCGGTCGTCAGATGGGTGAGCGCACGATCGTTTCCCAGAGAATAGGCCAGCTCCGCAACTCCCAAGCGATAGCGCTCAGGAACCGCGTCGTGAACCAGCGGACCCATGCTCATTGCATCTGCAACGACCCGGGGACCGAGCAGCGTGGAGATGACGGGAAGCTGCGATGAGCCCTGCGGCATGTAGTGCAGCGCGATGGTTCGTGAGTACCGATTCCCAATCACCGCACGGAGTTTGTCGGCGACATCCGGGGTACGGAGATCGGCGATGCCTGCTTGCTTGCGTAGCGCAGTGAGCTCGGCCAGAGATACATCCTCGCGACGACCTGCTAGCACGGACCAGACCCGATCGAGTGTGTTGATCTCTGTGAGGACTCCGGAGCGTTCCGTAAGGTCTGCCAGTGCTAGTGCAAGCACGGATTCCCGAGGTGTCTCTCGTGGGTCTGGCGTCGTTCCTGGTGCCGAGCTGCGCGACGAGCGTGACACCAGATTTAGCTCCAGTCGTGATAGCCACATG
>Ga0075163_10004763_pt1 | contig 18172 bp, 14 predicted proteins | sample JI1023141ADNA_FD_71478 | JGI IMG/M metagenome (GOLD analysis project Ga0075163, IMG submission 71478) | Wastewater effluent complex algal communities from Wisconsin, to seasonally profile nutrient transformation and Carbon sequestration -... | ecosystem: Engineered > WWTP > Effluent > Algae...
CAGCTCGAACTCTGGCAGAACAGCAAAAACTACGAAAACAAGGTGTACATGCTTCCCAAACACCTGGACGAAAAAGTGGCACGTCTCCACCTCGCCAAAATCGGCGTGGAACTGGAAGAACTGAAACCACACCAGGCCGAATACATCGGCGTACAAACGGAAGGTCCGTTCAAGCCCGAATACTACCGTTATTGATTAGCCTGCGGGCAAACTGAAAATTTGAATAAAAGAGGGTGTCGCGAAAGGTTGATGAGGGTTTATAAAAGTTTATCAGGTTGATGTTTTGATTCGAAAAGGGCAGGGATTCGGCCATTTTTTCATCAAATTATCAACCTGATAAACCCATATCAACTTTCTCGACCTTTTGAGGCACCCTTCTTTAGCAAGTGCACCTTTTATCACGGGATTGTAATTTTTTTAAACAAATGTTTAATTTCAGGCCGTGATTTGCCGCACTTGATGTGCGCGCTTTACCTTTGATTCCCGAAAACACATTGTTTGCCTGCCTGAAATCCAATTTTCGCTAAAATTCCTGCTCCCAAAACGGCAAACGCGCTGTAAATGCAGGGATTCAGCCAACAATCCAACCTACCTGTTGCGCCGGTAAAGGTCCGTGCGGCTATCTCATCCATTTTTACGACTTCAAAAAACGCACTTTCCGGGTGGAGAAAAGTAAATTTACCTCCGAAAAGTGTAAGGATTGCGCGCCGTCGGTGAATTGGTACACGCGCAATACAGGAAATTGAGGCAATAAATCAACTGAAAAATGGCAGCTAAAGAACAACAACAAAAATTCGTATCGAATGCTTCCGATTCAACCCGGATGTTCAAAGCCGGGTGGATGGAAGCATTATCAAAAGTACACTTTACTGTACCCCTGTTTATATTTTTACCCACAATTGCCTGGCTTTTGTGGCAATGGGAAGGAACCCCGGGCAACCTGGCCTTCTTGTTTGTGGCCGGTTTGTTTGTCTGGACCCTCACTGAATATGTCTTGCATCGTTTCCTGTTTCACTGGGTTCCGCCCGGCAAATGGGGTGAAAGATTGCATTTTGTCTGGCACGGTGTGCATCATGATTACCCGAATGACCGTCTACGCCTCGTGATGCCGCCGAGTTTGAGCATTCCGCTGGCGCTTTTGTTTTTTTTCGCGTTTAAAACACTGGTTGGCGAACACGAAATCTACCCATTTTTTGCCGGTTTCCTGTTGGGTTACCTGTGCTACGACATGATGCATTATGCCATGCATCACCTGCGCTGGGGTCATCCTTTTTGGCAACGCATCAAACAACACCACATGCTGCACCATTACCAGGAAAACGATCGCGGGTTTGGAGTCAGCAATCCACTGTGGGATTACGTTTTTAATACTACCTTTAAAATTACGAGGAAAAAATCCTGACCGGCAGCCGGTTTTTCGGGATAACCTTTTTTCGAAAACATTGTAAAGCACTACGACATGAATCAACACCTACTTGATCGGGTTCGCCAATACACCGCACCGCAGGAAGTGCGCGCCATGGGATGGTATCCTTATTTTCGGGAAATTGATTCCGAGCAGGATACCGAAGTTATCATCGGTGGCAAACCGGTGCTGATGTTTGGCTCAAACTCTTACCTGGGGCTGACCAATCACCCCAAAATCAAGGAAGCCGCAAAAGCCGCCACCGACAAATACGGCACCGGCTGCGCCGGATCGCGATTCCTCAACGGCACGCTCCGCATCCACATCGAACTGGAAGAAATGCTGGCCGAGCACCTGAAACAGGAAGCGGTATTGCTGTTCAGTACCGGTTTTCAGTCCAATCTGGGCGGTATTGCACCGCTGGCAGGTCGTCACGATTACATCCTGATCGACGAACGGGTGCATGCCTCCATCATTGATGCCACGCGCCTTTCTTTTGCCAAAGTGCAGAAGTTCCGCCACAATGACATGGAAGACCTGGAGAAAAAAATATCGGCACTGGATGCGTCGGCACTCAAATACATCATCGTAGACGGCATTTTCAGCATGGAAGGCGACATCGCCAACGTACCGGAAATCATAAAGATCGCCCACAAACACAACGGTGCTGTGGTGGTCGACGACGCGCACGCCATCGGGGTGATCGGTGAAGGTGGTATCGGCACCGGATCTCATTTCGGTCTGCACGACCAGGTGGACATCCAGACCGGCACGTTCAGCAAATCGCTGGCTTCTTTGGGTGGTTTTGTAGCCTCCAATCGCGACGTGATTGAATATTTGAAACACCATTCGCGCGCACTCATTTTCAGCGCCAGTATGACGCCGGCATCTGCCGGCAGCGTGATGGCTGCGCTCGAAATCATGCGCGACGAACCCGAGCGCATCGATCGCCTTTGGGAAAATACCAACTACGCCCTGGCGCGTTTCCTCGAAATGGGCTTTGAAGTCGGTCCGAGCGAATCGCCCATTATTCCGATCTACATCCGCGACAACCTCAAAACGTTCGCCTATTCCACCGCATGTTTTGACTCGGGTGTGTTCATCAATCCGGTGGTATCGCCGGCCGTGCCAAGTGAAGAGTCGTTGATCCGGTTCTCGCTCATGGCTACGCACACGCAGGAACAAATCGATCGCGCCATCGACCACATGTACGAAAATGCCCTCAAAATGGGCATCATCGGCGACCGTTCGGAAGAATCCGCTGCGGTATTCCAGACTCAGGCGTAATGCCCTTGCGTCGAAGCAACCTAACCAACTCTGTATCATCTTGCAAATTGGCCTAAACCCGGCATGATTGACATTGTAAAAGTCGAATCCAAAAGCCAACTCCGGCAGTTCATTGACTTCCCGCATGACCTTTATGCTGACGACCCGAACTATGTGCCGATGCTCTACATGGAGCAAGAAGCGCTGCTGAATCCAAAGAAATCGCCGTTTTGGCAACACTCCAAAGCGGAGTATTTTTTGGCGAAAAAAGACGGCAAAACAGTGGGGCGGGTTGCGGCCATCCGCAACAACAACCACATTGCATTCACAGGGAAGCAGGAAGGGTTTTTCGGCTTTTTTGACACCATTGATGATTATGAAGTGGCCCGTACCCTGCTTGATACCGCAGCCGACTGGTTGCGCAAGGAAGGTTTGGGAAAAATGATCGGACCGGCCAACTTTTCCACTAACGAGGTCGTAGGTCTGCTGGTTGAAAATTTTGACGTCCCTGCAGTAGTCATGAATCCCTACAACGCTGCCTACTACGTCCCGCTGGTGGAAAAATACGGTTTTGTGAAACAAACCGACCTGCTCTGCTACAAACTGGTGACCACTGAAATGCCCCAGGATATCATCGAATTTGCGGAAAGGCTGGAAGCGCGGCTGGCACAACGCGGCATTACCATCCGGAAGGCCAACATGAAGCGCTACAAACAGGAAATGGAAGATTTTCTGCCCATTTATAACGCCTCCTGGGTCGAAAATACCGGTTTTGTGCCGATGACCGACGCAGAAATCGCCCAGATCGGCAAGGATTTGAAAACCATCATTGACCCTGATTTTGTGTATTTCGCAGAAAAAGACGGTAAAAAGATCGGCGTCGCCCTCACCATTCCAAACGTAAACGAAGCCCAGATCAAACTCAAACGCGGGCGGTTGTTTCCTTTTGGCGTGTTCAAACTGTTGCTGGGATTGAGAAAGATCAAAAGCGTCCGAATACTGGCACTCGGTACCCTGAAGGAATACCGCCGAATGGGGATTGACGTGTGTTTTTATGTGCGCAACATCGTCACGGCACAGCGCAAGGGCATCGAGTACGGCGAAGCATCGTGGATATTGGAAAACAATGAAATGATGAACCGCGCCCTGGAGCAAATCAACGGCAAGGTTTACCGGACGTACCGGATCTACGAAAAAACAATTGACTAAAGGCAATGTCTTTGCCGCACGTTTGGAGCGGCAACAGAATTCAACATGAAACGAATACTCATAACCGGTGCGTCCGGGTTTATCGGCGGTTTTCTGGCAGAAGAGGGCTTGAACCGGGGCTGGGAAGTAACCGCTGCCATCCGACCCAGCAGCGACCGGACATGGCTGAATGATCCGCGTATCCGGTTTCTGGAACTTGATTTCCGGAGCGAGGCCAGTTTGCAGGAAAAATTGAAATCTGCCGGGAGGTTTGATTATATAATCCACAATGCCGGCAGCACCAAAGAGCCGAACCGGGAAGGTTATTTTGCCAGCAATTTTGATAATACAAAACGATTCGCCGACGCATTACTGAACAATCAGCAGACGCCGGACAAATTTTTATACGTCAGCAGCCTGGCCGCCATCGGCCCTACACAATACGACCGGAAACTGGTGCCGGGCCAGGCGCCCAACCCGGTTACCTTTTACGGCGAAAGCAAACTCGCGTCCGAACAATATCTCGCTTCACTGAGCAATTTTCCCTGGACGGCCGTGCAACCCACTGCGGTATTCGGCCCTCGGGAAAAAGGTATTTTTCTCGCCATCAAACTGGCCGTAAAAGGTTGGGCATTTATCATTGGCACCCGGCCGCAACAGCTGAGTTTTATTTATGTCAAAGACCTGGTGTCGCTGATGTATGCGGCACTCGAACACGGTCATTCAGGGAAAAGATACCTGGTAACCGACGGAAAGGCATACTCCAATACCGAACTGGGCGAAGCCGTGGCTGCAGTGACCCGTCGCCCTGCCACACAAGTGAAAATACCGCTGTCGATTGTCCGGGTGGTTGCGGGTGTTTCGGAGTGGGCAGGCAAGTTGCGCGGCGAAATGCCCCCGCTCAACCGCGAAAAACTACCGGAACTCTGTGCCGAAAGCTGGCTGTGCGACATGAGCGAAACCTTCAGCGATTTGCAGTTTCAGCCGCGGTATGACCTGTATTCGGGAATGGAAGAGACGATCAAATGGTATCAGGAGCACCACTGGCTGTGAGTTGTGGTTTTCGCGAATGACGGGTGAACCCTCAGAAACAACCATTGACTTTTAAAAAACAACCATTCAACTTAAAAACGTCGGGTGGTACTGGTTAATTAATTCAATTTTGTAACGCTAAACACAAGCACAATCTCATGGCTTATCAGCAGGATTTCACGTACGTCAACGGCTCGGAGCCGCATCGAATCCGCACCCGTGAAATCATCGCCTCCCACCCCGAAGTCAAAAACCTGATCGGTAAAAACCCCTGGACAGCCGTCATCACCGTTGCGTGCGTTGTTTTTCAGGTGGTGGTCGCTTTTTTGCTGCGCGATCAGAGCTGGTGGCTTATTCTGGCAATGGCATGGTTCATCGGGGCATTTCCCTCGCACACACTTTTTGTGTGCATCCATGAGGCTGCGCACAACCTGATTTTCCGCAGTCCGCGCATGAATATCTTTGCAGGTATTTTTGCCAATTTCCCCACCCTGCTGCCTTCAGCCATTTCTTTTAAAAATTACCACATCAAGCACCACTGCTTTCAGGGCGTACACGAACTCGATGCCGATCTGCCTTCGCGCTGGGAAGCCAAACTCATCAACAACTATTTCATCGGCAAGGCACTTTGGTTGTTGCTGTTTCCGATTTTTCAGGCTGCCCGCACCGTGCGCTGCCGCGAAGTAGCCGTGATCGATCGCTGGGTGATTCTGAACATCGTGGCGCAGCTGATTTTCGACATCGCCATCGTGTACTTTTTTGGCTGGAAAGCATTTGCCTACCTCGCGCTGAGTTTTGTTTTCTCCATCGGCCTGCATCCGCTGGGTGCGCGCTGGATACAGGAACATTACCTGGTGCTCGATAAAAATCAGGAGACCTACAGTTACTACGGCCGCCTGAACCCCGTCAATCTGAACGTCGGGTTCCACAACGAACACCACGATATGCCCTCGATTCCGTGGAACAACCTGCCCAAACTGAAAAAAATGGCGCCGGAGTTTTACGACCACCTGCTCTTCCACGGTTCGTACACCAAACTATGGCTGACTTTTTTGTTCAGCCAGGAAGTCGGTTTGTTTTCGCGCATTTTACGCAAGGAGCGTGGCGCCGTTGGCATGGACGACAATTCTACTCCCGATGTGCATTTACTGAACAAGCAGTCGGCGACAAAAGCAACCGTTTAATCGTTCTATAGATTGGAGTCGGCGATTGCAATCGAGCATTTGCCTGGTTTTTTTGAAACCTTAACCATCCATCTTTCGACAAAAAATATCCTCTCTTTTAAACGCACTTAACATGAGCAAACCAATCGCAATAAAGCCTGCAAAAGGCAAACTCGGTATTCTGACGCCGGGCATGGGTGCTGTGTCCACCACATTTATCGCCGGCGTAATCGCTGCGCGCAAAGGCATCGCGCTGCCCATCGGCTCACTGACCCAGATGGGAACCATCCGACTCGGCAAACGCACCGAAGACCGCAATCCGCAAATAAAGGAATTCGTACCCCTCGCCGGTCTCGACGACATTGTGTTCGGTGGCTGGGACGTGTATGAAGACAACGTGTATGAAGCCGCGCTCGAAGCCAAGGTGCTCGACCGGCCGCTGGTTGAACTGCTGAAGGATGATTTGCAAAAAATCAAACCGATGAAGGCCGTTTTCGACAAAAACTACGTCCGCAACCTCGACGGCAAACACGTGAAAACCGGCGCGACCAAAATGGACCTGGCCGAACAACTGATGGACGATATCCGCCGCTTCAAAACGGAGAACGGGTGCGACCGCCTGGTGATCGTGTGGTGTGCCTCCACAGAAGCCTACATCGAGGCCAGCGACGTGCACCAGTCGCTCGAAGCCTTTGAGGCAGGCCTGCGCAACAACGACGAGCGCATTGCCCCGAGCATGATCTATGTATATGCAGCGCTCAAAAGCGGCGTTCCGTTTGCCAACGGCGCTCCCAACCTGACTTGCGACATCCCGGCCATACTGGAACTGGCACACAAAACCAAAACGGCCATCGCCGGCAAGGATTTCAAAACCGGCCAGACGCTGATGAAAACCATTGTGGCGCCGGGCCTGCACGCGCGCGCATTGGGCGTACGCGGCTGGTTTTCGACCAACATCCTCGGCAACCGCGACGGCGCCGTGCTCGACGCACCCGAAAACTTCAAAACCAAGGAAGTTTCCAAAGGCAATGTGCTCGACGGCATTTTCAACGCCGACCTGCAACCCGACCTGTACGGCGACATCTACCACAAGATTCGCATCAACTACTACCCGCCGCACGGCGACAACAAGGAAAGCTGGGACAACATCGACATTTTCGGTTGGCTGGGCTACGGCATGCAGATCAAGATCAACTTCCTCTGCCGCGACTCCATTCTGGCTGCACCCATCGTGCTCGACCTTGCGCTTTTCCTCGATCTGTCGCAACGCGCCGGCATGATCGGCATCCAGGAATGGCTGTCGTTCTACTTCAAGGCGCCGCAAACCGCACCGGGCCTGCCCGTACAGCACGATATTTTCAAGCAGTTGAGCAAACTTGAAAACACACTTCGATACCTGATGGGAGAAGAACTCATCACACACCTGGGTCTTGATTACTATGAAGACCTAGTAAAAGAATATGAAGAACTTATACCGATTCACGGCTAATGGTTTTGGCACAGGATTGCTGCCGATTGCACCCGGTACCTGGGGTGCAGCGGCAGCAGCCCTGATGGCCATGCCATTGATGTGGGCGCCGCCAACCGTCGCCCGCTTCGTCCTGATATTTCTGGCGATCGTGTTCAGTTTTATCTGTGCGAAGGCTGTAGATATGTTTGCCGACGAATGGGGTGAAGACCCGGGCCACGTGGTCGCTGACGAGATGGTCGGTATGTGGCTTACGTTGGTCGGAAATCCGCTGACCCTGGGCAACTATGCCATCGGATTCCTGTTATTCCGGTTTTTTGACATTGCCAAACCACTGGGAGTGCGGCGTTTGGAATCCATCCCGGGCGGATGGGGCGTAGTGCTCGACGACGTACTGGCAGGGGTTTATGCCAACATCATTCTTCAGTTACTCAACCTTTTTTTCAATCTGAATTGGTGAAAGGAAGACAATCGATCGCGTCACAGCAAAAGGTGATTGCCAGCAATCAGGAATTGCCGATGGAAACAATTGCCGGTCGCCCGAACTACCTGCACCGGCTGCATCTGTTGGCCAGGTATGGTTCGGCGTCCGTAGCAGCGACATCGGCTGATTTTGCTGTGTTCCACACAGCGATGACTTATTTGGGTATATCGCCGGTGCTGGCCACTATCCTGGGCAGATCGGTCGGTTCGCTCGTCGCATTTTTATTGCACCGTTCGTGGGTATTCAGGCATGCGCAAAGTAAAGACGGGCATCAACTGCGATTGAGGTATGTAATGGGCATATTGCTCGGAATGGGGTTGAATGCAGCAGGGGTCTGGGTATTGAACAGCCTGGCTGACGTAGATCCCTGGCCTGCAAGAATAGCAACGGCTACTTCTGTTTGGTTGTTCGGGTTTGTTTTCAATAATAAAATTGTTTTTGGTAAGGGGGAAAAGGCCGTTGAAGTGTCTTAGTGTGCCCCGACAACAACAATTCAATAACACAATCAAAAACCGTGAATTCTGTTTTCGGCCCGATTTTTTGAACCAAACATGGTCCATTGATCGTAAATGATTCTCAAAACCCACAAAGTCTTGCAACTTGAACGGTCACCTTCATCGTCATTACAAGTCTAAAAGCAAGCCTGATTACCCGCATTCAGGTGACTAATACTTTTCTCCAGGTTCTTTTTTGGAGAAAAAGATGTTAAAACACCTGTTGATACGACACTCAAAAACCTTAAAACCTGTATGAAAGCAACGATACATTTCAATCAACCCGGCAAAACACTTGCTATGAACGCAAAACCCAGCCTGCGGCTTTGGCTTTTCGGCCTGCTAGCCGTCATTCATTTCACAGCCTTTGGTCAGGCTCTCACAAAGGTGCATGGCCGGGTGGTGGACGCCGGTACGGAAGAGGCAATGCCCTACGCAACGGTTAAATTTGACGGTACCAACCTCGGCACCATTTCGGATATCAATGGCAACTTTCTCGTTCAGTCGCAGGAACCTGTCAGCAGTGTGACCATTTCTCTGGTAGGATACAAATCGGTAACCCTGAAGATCAATCCCGGCAAAACCGTAGAACTCACCGTCAGGATGGAAGAATCCGGCAATGATTTGAAAGAAGTGGTGGTAAAATCGGGTAAGTACCGCAACAAAAACAATCCGGCCGTCGAACTGATCCAAAAAGTAATAGAGCACAAGGACCAGAACCGCAAAGAAGCCCACGAGTATTACAATTTTGAAAAGTACGAAAAGGTGCAGTTCGCGCTCAATAATGTGACCGATCAGATGAAAGGTAATTTCCTGTTCAAAAAGATCGATTTCATTTTTGACAACGTGGACACCAATAAAGTGACCGGCGATGTAAGCCTGCCCTTTTTTCTGCGCGAAACGGTGTCTGACGTTTACTACCGCAAATCACCCCAGGCCCAAAAAGAATACATCCGGGGCGAACGCAACTCCACACTGCCGGGCTACCTCGACAACCAGGGTCTCTCCAGTTCAATCGAGAACATCTACCAGGACGTAGATTTTTACAAAAACGCCGTCAACCTGGTCACAATGGACTTTGTGAGCCCGATAGCCCCGATTTCGCCCGGGCTTTATCGTTTTTATATCCTGGATACCGTCAAAGTAATGGGTACGCCGTGCGTCCACATGTACTTTGCGCCGCGACAAAAAAGCGACCTGGGTTTTATGGGATACATGTGGATTGCCCTGGACAGCACCTATGCCGTACGAAAAATCGAAGTCGGCATTCCGAAAGACGCCAACCTCAACTGGGTCAATGAGATGCAGATCAATCAGGAATTCGATTGGGTGGAAACGCCCGGCGCCGGTCGCGGCCTGATGCTGATGAAAGACGAAATATTCATGGATTTCGGGGTGACTCAAAACAGTGGCGCCCGCTCTTTCCTCGGCCGGAAAATCACCACCTACAACAATTACCACATCAACGAATTTCTGCCGGATACCCTGTTTCGCACCAAAGTGAACCAGTTCCGTGACCCCGGCGCTGACGAACGCGACGAACAATTTTGGGCCACCAACCGCCACGATACACTCACCGCCCGCGAGCGGGGCATTTACAAGATGGTGGACAGCCTCAACAATTACAAGCCGTTCCGCCGTTTCATGGGCGGTGTCAAATTCCTGTTTGAGGGTTACACTCCTGTCGGCGGTTTCGACATCGGCCCTGCCAATACCTTTTACAGTTTCAACAGCGTGGAAGGCCTCCGTGGTCGCCTCGGCGGCCGCACCAACCCCAAATTCAGCAAACGATTGATGCTGGAAACATATCTGGCATATGGGTTCAAGGACAAAACCTGGAAGGGCTATGCGGCGGCTTATTACAACTTCGGCACCGAGCAAATGCTGCGTTTTCCGATGAACCAACTCAAGGTATGGTATCAGGACGACGTGAAAATACCGGGGCAAAACCTGAGTTTTGTGCAGGAAGACAACTTCCTGCTGTCGTTCAAGCGCGGTGTAAACGATAAAATGTACTACACACGGACCATAGGAGCCGAGTACATTCACGAAAACCTGGATGGTTTCACTTATTCGTTTTCGAGCAAAAACATCCGCTACGAACCGGGGGGCATTCTAAAATTCGACTATGATTTGCAGGATGGCCTTTACTATAAGGAACAGGTGAACACCACCGAACTGGGCATCGGGCTGCGTTATGCGCCCAACGAAAAATTCTACCAGGGCGCTACTTACCGCACACCCTTCCTGACCAAATACCCGATTTTTAACCTGGATTATACAGCAGGCGTGAAAGGCCTGATTGGAAGTGAATACAACTACCACCGGGTGACGGTTAAAATAACCAAAGGCTTTTTCATTTCGCCCATCGGCTGGTCCGTTGCTGTGGTCGAGGCCGGACAGATTTTTGGCAATGTGCCGTATCCTTTGCTGGTAGCGCACCGGGCCAACCAGACTTATGCCTACCAGATGGAATCGTACAACCTGATGAACTTCCTTGAATTCATCAGTGACAAATACGTTTCGGTCAACATCAACCACAACTTCGGCGGTTTCTTTTTCAACCGTGTGCCTTTGTTGAAAAAACTGAAATGGCGTGAAGTGGTCACCGCCAAAGTGCTCTGGGGCGGGCTGGACGACAAAAACAAACCCAGTTCCGAAAACGGTTTATTGCGCTTTCCGGTCGACGGCGACGGTAATACAATCACATATACCCTTGACAAACAACCCTATATCGAAGCAAGTGTGGGTGTTGCCAATATTTTCAAAGTCGTTCGGATCGACGTCGTACGGCGCCTGACGTACACAAATAATCCGGGCATTTCGAAAACGGGCATCCGGATGCGATTCAAACTGGAGTTCTAAAAAGGGCCTCAACCCGAAACCGATGTTCTAATCTGTCAAAAATTACCGGGTGTCTTCGATTTTCTTAATTTTGAGACACCCCGCCCAAAAAACGTTCAGCTAACCATCTAAAATCGTGGCCATGTCGAATTTTTTGAAAGAAGTAGGACAACCTCTGGTTTACCGGATTATCAACCCTTTTATCAACCTGTTACTGAGAGCGGGTATCACACCGAATGCCGTCACCACCATCGGCTTTCTGATCAACATAGTCGCCACCATTGTATTTATCGCCGGCGGCGGCGAACCCCGGACCGATCTGCGATACGTTGGCTGGGGCGGAGCCATCATTCTCTTTGGCGGTTTGTTCGATATGATCGACGGCAGGCTCGCGCGGGTAGGCAAAATGGAAAGCAAATTCGGCGCACTTTACGATTCGGTGCTCGATCGCTACAGTGAATTGGTGATGTTTCTTGGTATTTGCTACTACCTGGTAGCACAGGATTACTTCCTGAGTTCGCTTTTTGCCTTTATTGCGATGATCGGTTCCGTCATGGTGAGTTATGTGCGGGCACGGGCCGAAGGCCTGGGTATCGAGTGCAAGGGGGGATTGATGCAACGCCCCGAACGTATCCTGCTCATCGGAATTTCGGCTGTACTGTGTGGCTTGCTGGCCGATTATACCGGCCAGTTCAAGTACACCATACCCGGCACCAGTTTCCCGATTTTTGAAAACATAACCCTGTTCACATTCCCCATTTTTATCCTCGCCATATTGACCAACTGGACCGCCATTCAAAGGCTCCGGGAATCGAAAATTGCGTTGGACAAACTGGAAAACAAGTAAATGCGGTGGTTGGAACGTGGACATCAGGCAGGAGAAAAACGCTCTAACCACTTGAAATTTAGAACATTAAAAAATTCAATGCTGATTTTGAAATGAATATCCATTTGAAATTCCTGTTGCCACTTCTCTTTACCGCTGCCGGTTTGTTTGCACAGGAATCCTATCCAACCCCCCCCGAGGGCAAAAACCGTCTGTTTTACATTCAACGCACGGGTAATACAAACACCATTGTGTACGATGCCAACGTTTCGGGTACCAAAGCATTTAAGGCAACCGAACCGGTCAATATTTACTGGCTGCGATACGCAGAGGACGGTTCGGCTGCAGGCCTGAGCTACATGCAGCGCACTTTTGCTTATGGTGTCAAGTTTCAAAAGGTGGCCGGCGCCAATGAATACGATTTCCACCTTGTTTCTTATTCGAAGAAAAAATTCCGGCTGGCTTTCGACGCACAAGGCAATCCTTATGCGACCGTTGAGGTAAACGGACGGCGCATGAAACTGGACCATATATTCGTGAAGATCGATAAAAGCACCACCTTTACCCTGGCGCCCAAAGTGGAATATGTTGAATTTTGGGGAAAAGACCCGAATACCGGCGCAGCCCTGCATGAAAAATTCATTCCCTGATTTGTGAAACACTTTTCAACCCTGTTTGCCGGATCGGCAGCCTATTTTGCCTGGTTTTGGTTTTTCGTGGGCTGGCGCACGGAACACATGTTCATTTATTTACTGGCGCTTTCGCTCTACTATTTTCATGCGACGACGCGGCGGTTTATTCTGGCATTTGGTGTTTTCATCGCCTACTGGATCATTTATGACTCGATGCGGGTGGTGCCCAACTACGAGGTGAATCCCATCCATGTCGCCGAACCCTACTTCTTTGAAAAATCCTGGCTGGGCATCAACACCCCGGAGGGTCGTATTACGTGGAATGAGTTTTTCAAAACCCGGCATACGCCCTTTTGGGATATTACCACCGGGCTGTTTTATCTCAACTGGGTCCCCATTCCCCTGCTGTTTGCATTCTGGCTGCTGCGCAATGACAAGTTGTTGTTTCTCAAGTTCTCTTACGCATTTGTCTTTACCAACATCGTCGGTTTTTGCATCTATTACCTCTACCCCGCCGCACCGCCCTGGTATGTGGAACAATATGGCTTTGAGGTGATTCACGGAACGCCTGGCAATGCCGCCGGATTGATCGAATTTGACAAACTGTTGGGTATCCAGTTGTTCCAGGGCATGTATCAAAAAAATGCAAACGTATTTGCCGCCATTCCCTCCCTCCACTCGGCCTATCCCATGCTGTGCCTGCTGTATGGCTGGCGCCTGAAAAAAAACTGGCTCACTGCTTTGTTTGCCATTTTTACGGCCGGTGTGTGGTTTGCGGCTGTGTACACCCGCCACCACTACATCATTGATGTATTGCTGGGTGGTGCAGTGGCCGTGCTTTCCTACCTTGCTTTTGAGTATTTATCGGAAAAAACCGTCCTGAAAAAGTGGTTTCAGGACTTCTCCACGAAGATTTAGAGCCAAGGATTCCGTCTTAAGTCAAAAAACAATTTCCTTCCGTCGCTTATTCTACCGATTTCGTCGGCCAGAGAGGAGCCTACTCCGTATTTCCCAGCACCAGCTATTGACAATCCCGGGTTAATGTGAGTACATTTGCTATCAAAATAGTATCACATCGAAATCAAACCAAAATCATGGAAAAAACAATCAAACCTACATCCGGCTGGATGATGCTCCTGCTTTTCTTCCTTCTGCTGGTGGCCGGCATTGCATTGCTCATTACCAGGCAAATCCTTCCCGGCATCATTCTGCTGGTGCTTGATCTTACCTTTATTTCTCCGGGTTTTCTCGCCATCGAGCCCAACAGCAGCCGCGTGCTAAATTTGTTTGGTGAATACGTTGGCACGATCAAGGAAAGTGGTTTTTATTACGCCAACCCCTTTTACACCAAAAAGAAGGTTTCGCTTCGGGCTGTCACGCTCGACGTACCGACCATCAAGGTCAATGACAAACAAGGCAATCCGATCATGATCGGCGCCGTGGTTGCCTATCGGGTGCGGGATACTTTCAAAGCGGCATTTGCCGTAGAGAACTACCCCGACTTTGTCAAAATTCAAAGCGAGTCTGCCATGCGCAAACTCGCCGGGATGTACAGTTATGACAACCTGGAAGATGAAGGTGCGGAATTTACACTGCGGTCGAGTTTTGATGAAGTGAACCACCAACTGGCCCACGAAATCAGCGAACGACTCCAGATCGCCGGCATCGAAGTCATCGAGGCGCGCATCAACAACCTGGCCTATGCCACCGAAATTGCCCACGCCATGCTCCAGCGCCAACAGGCTACCGCCATCGTGGCAGCACGAAGCAAAATAGTAGAAGGCGCTGTCGGTATGGTGGAAATGGCACTCGAACAATTGTCGCGTAAAAAAATCATCGAACTCGACGAGGAAAAAAAGGCGGCAATGGTGAGCAACTTGCTCGTTGTGCTTTGTGGCGATAAAAACGCGCAGCCAGTGGTGAACACCGGCACACTCCACCAGTAAATTTTATATCCTAAAAGCGTTGGAGGCCGTCTCATTAGTCATTTGGAGTCATTAAGTGTCATTATTTTCAATTTATCAATATTTGATTAAATTGACCATACAAATCAATCTTAATGACACATAATGACCTTTAATGATTTTTGAGACGCCCTCTGCTTGCATTTTTCCATCAACAGAAGATTTTTTAAAATGGCAGCAAAAAAATCATTCGTCTTGCGCATAGATGACGCTACCTACGCGGCGCTCGAAAAATGGGCTGCCGACGAATTTCGAAGTGTGAACGGCCAACTGGAATGGATGATTACACGCGCCCTGAAAGAGGCCGGCCGTTCGCCTAAAAGTCGGGAACCGGCAGCCGAATCGCCACCTGACCAGATTAAAAATGATTAAAATGCAAAAACGGCAAATAGCGACTGTGCTATTTGCCGTTTTTGCATTTTTCTAAGCGGCGGTTTCCTATTTTCACCCCAACAAACCAACCTTTATTCATGAAAATAGTTACCAGCCCTTTTCTTATTCTCGGATTCCTTGTTTCCTGCACACTTTCCCTGTTTGGGCAAACAACCTTTCCCACTCCCGCTCCTTCCGACGAACGCCCGGGACTATTTGCCTTCACCAATGCCACGATTTATGTCGATTACAAAACGCGCCTTGAAAGTGCAACCCTGCTGATTCGCGATGGAAAAGTGGAAGCCTGTGGGCTTCAAGTCAAAATTCCTGCAGGCGCTGTGGTCATTGATTGCAGTGGTAAATCCATATACCCTGCGTTCATCGACATCTATGCGACGGATTATGGTTTGCCGGCAGCCGCGCCTACTGGCGGCGGCGGCGGGCAAGGTCAGCGCACGCCCCAACCGCTCAGCAATAAAAAAGGTGCATATGCCTGGAACGAAGCCTTAAAGCCTGAATACAATGCCGCTGATTTTTTTTCAACCGATGCCAAGTCGGCAGAAGAGTGGCGAAAAATTGGTTTTGGCACATTGCTCACCCACAGAGCCGATGGTGTTTCACGTGGAACAGGTGCATTTGTAGCATTGACCGATAATACCAAAGATCACCAATCCATCATCGCCGCCCGCGCTGCACATTATCTTTCATTCCGCAAAGGATCGAGCACCCAAAACTATCCCGCCTCCCTCATGGGTTGCATTGCGATGATCCGACAAACTTACCTGGATGGGGAATGGTATAAAACGGAGGGTTCCAAGGAAGAACGCAACCTGTCGCTGGAAGCCTGGAATAATGCACTGGCATTGCCTCAAATATTTGAAGCCAGCGACAAACTTGACGTATTGCGCATTGCCCAAATCGGCAAAGAGTTCAACGTCAAATACCTGATCAAAACCGCCGGCGACGAATACCAACGGCTCGATGCCGTGAAAGCAACCGGTCAGCCACTGCTGGTGCCACTGGTGTTTCCGGAAAACTACGACGTCAAGGATCCATACGACGCCCTGAATACATCACTCAAAGACTTGATGCACTGGGAACTGGCGCCAGGCAATGCCGGCAAGCTGGAAGCCGCCGGCATTCCGTTCGCCCTGACGGCTGCCGGCTTAAAAGACAAAAGCAAGTTTTGGGAAAACTTGAGAAAAGCCATTGAGTATGGTTTGACGGAACAAACAGCGCTCCAGGCACTCACCTACCATCCGGCAGGCTTCGTCAACCAATACAGCCAGGTCGGCAGTCTCGAACCCGGCAAACTCGCCAATTTCCTTATTTGTTCGGGTAGCATTTTTCAAAAGGATTCGAAGATTCTTCAGAACTGGACGCTCGGCAAACCCTTGGAAGTAACAGTCCCCAATTATTTCACCACCAATCCCGGCCGCCTTGGCACTTACAAACTGGAGGTCGGGAAGGACAACTATACCCTCTTCCTGAAGGGCAAACCGGAAGCACCGGAGGCGCAGATCATGAAGGCCGACAGCTCAAAAGTAAAAGCCAACGTGAGCGTATCGGCAGCAGGACTGGTTTCCATTTCCTTCCAGCCCGACACGCTGAACAAAGGATTTGTTGCCCTGTCCGGTACGGCTTCTACTAAAGAATGGATTGGGCGAGGCACACTTCCATCGGGTGCCTGGCTGGATTGGCGCGCAGAATTCACCGCGGCTGCAGGCCCGGACAAACCAGGCAAACAATCGCCGATAGTTGCTCCGACCATGGGTGACATCATTTACCCGTTCACTGCATTTGGTTGGAAGGAGAAGCCCAGGCCTGAAACGGTATTGATACAAAACGCTACGGTTTGGACCAACGAAAAAGAAGGCGTTGTTCAGAACTGCGATGTACTCATCACAAATGGTAAAATCCAGAAGATTGGTCGCCAACTCCCGGTGCAGGACAACGCCGTCCTGATTGATGGCACCGGCAAACACCTGACAGCAGGCATCATTGACGAACACTCACATATTGCAGTGAGCCGGTCAATCAATGAAGGCACACAGGAGAGCAGCGCCGAAGTACGCATCGGCGATGCACTGGATTCGGAGGATATAGATATATACCGCCAACTGGCGGGTGGTGTGACCAGCAGTCACCTTTTGCACGGTTCGGCCAACCCAATCGGAGGGCAGACTCAACTCATCAAGTTGCGGTGGGGAGTGACTCCGGAGGAGTTGAAGTTCCAGAACTGGCCCGGCTTCATCAAGTTTGCCCTTGGCGAAAATGTGAAGCAAAGCAATTGGGGCGATAACAACCGCATCCGCTACCCACAAACCCGCATGGGTGTGGAAGTGACCTATGTGGATTATTTCACCCGTGCCCAGGAATATGGCAAATTGAAAAAATCGGGCAAGCCATATCGCAAGGATATTGAAATGGAAGCTTTGCTGGAAATCCTGGAATCGAAACGATTTATCACCTGCCACTCCTATGTGCAATCCGAAATCACCATGTTGATGCGGGTAGCCGAGAAGTTCGGTTTCAAAGTCAATACCTTTACCCACATCCTGGAAGGTTACAAAGTGGCCGACAAAATGGCAAAACACGGCGTGGGTGGGAGCACCTTCAGCGACTGGTGGGCTTACAAGTACGAGGTGTATGAAGCCATTCCGTACAACGCCAAAATGATGGCTGACCGCGGTGTGACTGTTGCCATCAATTCTGACGACGCCGAGATGGCGCGCCGCCTCAATCAGGAAGCGGCAAAAGCCGTGATGTATGGCGGCATGAAAGAGGAAGACGCCTGGAAAATGGTAACCTTGAACCCGGCAAAACTCCTACACGTCGACGACCGGGTGGGCAGCATCAAGATTGGAAAAGACGCAGATCTGGTGCTCTGGAACGACAACCCGCTTTCGATATATGCGCGCACTGAAAAAACCTGGGTGGATGGCATTTTGTATTTTGACCAGCAAACCGACGCCAAAATGCAAGAACAAATAGAACAGGAACGCGCCCGCATCATACAGAAATTGCAGGCCCT
>Ga0075163_10004765_pt1 | contig 18168 bp, 18 predicted proteins | sample JI1023141ADNA_FD_71478 | JGI IMG/M metagenome (GOLD analysis project Ga0075163, IMG submission 71478) | Wastewater effluent complex algal communities from Wisconsin, to seasonally profile nutrient transformation and Carbon sequestration -... | ecosystem: Engineered > WWTP > Effluent > Algae...
CTAAGGGAGTATGGGGTGTAGAGCCTCATCGAGGGTTCGAATCCCTCCGTTTCCGCCAAACCTAAAAAACCTTTGCAAAACAACAACTTGCAAGGGTTTTTTTTCGCCTGTCCCAAGTTGATATGAAGATTTTAGGACAGAAAAACACCCTAAAACATCGTTCAAATGTCCCCGTTTTGTCCCCGCACTGTCCCCGTTTTGTCCCCGTACTTGCCTTTTTAGTGTCCCTGTTTTGTCCCCGTTTGTAAGTTTTGACTGAAATCCAAGTTTTTTGACGGTAATGCGGATTTTTTGGCGATGCTTTCAGCCCGCGCTCTATTCGTTGAACCAAGCCAATCCTGCAGAACGCCCGGATTGTCTTGTCCCATTCGGGTAACGATCGCTATCGCAACATCCGAAGTCCGGGTTCAACTCATTGGGGATGTCGTTCGACAACCCCAGCCGTAAGGCTAGCCCCTGGACGACGCTCAAACGGACTGTCAAAACAAAGTCGCTTCGCTTGGTTCGCTTTTGCCAGTCCGTTTCAGCCCGGTAGCAAACCCCACCATTCAATTGCGAGCTCGCACTTGCGACTTACCCGTATTGACTATCCGCCGTCGTGGCGGCTAGTCGATTGGAGATGCAAATGAAAAACATTGCGATGACATGGCGCACCAACGCGGCCAACTGTTGACTGAACCTTTTTGATCATGCAGCGGACTACGTTCTTAAAACTCAGGGTTTCGCACGACGAAGCCGAACGCTTCAACCAGCGTGCAGTGGCGCTGGGTGTGACCGTGTCTCAGCTGATCCGTGACACCGCACTGCACGGCGCTGTATTTGTCACCCTTGAAAAATCTCAGGCCGGATATGAATTTCGCCGACTGGGTGCCATGCTCAAGCATCTGTACCCAGCCAGAGATTGCCGCTGGACGGCAGAAGACCGCAAAAAATGGTGGGCGTTGATCAACGAGCTGCGGGAACGCGCTGACACGCTTGAATCAACCGCATCCGGTGGAAAAGACAAGGCAGCCGGACTGGCCTATGCTGGCTAAGGTCATCCTTCTGAAAAAGTCATGGAAGACCGTGGCCAGCGCCGCAAACTACGTTGTCGATGACCTGAAAAAGACTCAAGAACAACCTGGACCCGGCAGTTACGAGCCGGAGGATGCCGTCAATTACCTTGCACGTGAGGGTGTGCTGGAAGCGGCATCCTTCAACCTGGAGGGACTCAACCCCGCCGACCCGGATGACCGTCGCCAAATCATTAAATTGATGGATGGCACGGCGCGGGCCTGGGCCATGAGATCGAAAGCCAATCCAAAGACCAATCCGTTTTATCACGTGGTCTTGTCATGGAGGGAGGGCGAACAGCCCACCATCGACCAAGCCACGACCGCCGCCATCAAGGCACTCAACGCAGTTGGCATGGCCAACAACCAGGCATTCTTTGCGATTCATCGCGACAAAGATCACCACCACCACATTCACATCATTGCCAACCGTGTTCACCCTGACCATTTGATACTGACCGGGCCACCTCGATATGACTTCCTGGTGCTGGACAAAACCTGTCGAGAAATCGAGCTTGAGCAGGGTTGGCAGCACGACAACGGCCCCCATGTGGTCATCGACGGGCAAATCAAGCGGTTGACGCATGCCCTGCGTCGCCAGCTCGGTCTTGAAACCGACAAGACACTGGCGCCTTATTCACCTGCCGTTAAGGCGCGAATGGGCGAAGTCAAGGCAGGACTACCATCCCTGGCAGGCTGGCTTAAAAACAAGCTTGCACCAGAGCTCCTTGCAGCACAGAACTGGCAGGAGTTCCATGACGCTTGCGCCGCGAGAGGGCTGAGCGTGGTGAAAGTCAAATCCGGTTTGATTTTCGAGGCCAACATGCTGGAAAAGGCGACTCAAACAAAAGCATCGGCCGTTCACTATGCCCTCAGTCTGGGGCGCTTGCAAAAGCGTTTTGGTGAGTACCAGTCACCAGACATCGCCACGGCACCTGCCACATTGGCCAATAGGCCGAAATCCGGATCTACCTACAACGACTATGTTGCCCGTATTGCTTGCGGTACCGATCCGGACTCGCAGGAACATCCCGGGCATACCGGGCGAGCTGAGCAGCGCGATCAGGCCAGACTTGACCGTGCTCTGGCGCGTACAGCGCTCTTTGAACGATACAAATCAGAAAAATACACGGCCAAAGACAGTCGCAAGGCCGCAAGACACAAGCTGCGGGTCCTGCATCAATCGCAAAAATCAGACCTGCTTAAACAGCTCGCAGCTGCCAAAGCCGGGACAGTGGGCACTCTGCAAAACCAATATGGCAGCCAAATTGCCCGGCTATTGTGGGCGGCACAGCGCACGGCTGCGATGGAGGAATTGGCAGACCGACAAAAACGCGAACGCCTGGCGCTCACCCATGCGAACGCCATGGAATGGCTGCCATGGCTAGAGCGCCAGGCCGCGCTTGGCAATGAGGCCGCCATCGCGGCGCTTCGCGGGCTGCGCTATCGTGCCCAGCGTGAAAAGAACAAACGAAAGGCGGGCATTGAGGGAGAAGACCTCGGCCATACCAACCCGCCAATAAGTCGGGAAAACGGCATTACGGGCGTTGCAAGACCAAACCACTTCGACATCCGCACTGCCCAGCTGAGGATCACACCTGAGCACAGCATTGAGTACCTTGACGCCAGTGGCGAAGTACGACTGACCGACAGCGGGCCACGAATCGATTTGACACATGAGAACGACCAACCGGCCATGCAGGCCGGGCTCTTGTTGGCCTCTCAAAAATACGGCGGCGAGGTGTTTGTCACCGGCTCAGTTTCGTTTCGGGAGTGGGCAGCAAAAGAAGCTTTGGTGATGGGAATTCGTGTGAAGAACCCAGAGCTTGGACACATTAGCCTGGATAGGAAGCGAAATATTGAAATGCAATTTTGATATTTAAAAATAATAAAAAATCATCAAAAAAATTTATCGTAATTATTTTTATTAAAAAAATATCGCCTTGCTATTTTGTACTCGATAAATTAAAATTATCTACCGTCAACTTGTATTATATAAATATAAATTTTATGGATAAAAATATTAAAACTGCAGCGAGATACTGGATTAATATGACTGTAAGAAAATATCGCGAAGCGGTCTTCTACGCCAAATGGGCGGTGTGCATTGCGAGCACTTGCGTGGTGTGGGGTGGCGCAATCTGGTTTGGGTCGCTCGCATGGGATCAAAAGCAAGGGGCCGTCCTGGCTTTGATGGGTTTTGTTGCGTGGCTGGTAGTTAGTAGATTTGTTTTGCCGGGATTTTGGTATTTGTCAAAAGAAGTCATTAAACAATTCTTTCAACATATTAATCATCGGTTTCTATGAAATTAAATTCAACGGTTACTTTTACGGTGGAATTCAGCGATGAGTTGGCAAATGCACTTGCCCAGTTTGTCAAAAGTGTTGGATTTGCAGAAATGCGCTGCAACGCAGTGGATGACGTTGAGGCGCATCTGATTCGTGATGCCATTGACAGAGTGCGCATGGGGCTGGCCAACGCTGGTTTCTCTCCCCGATGAGGCACACCGGTCGCATGGTGGCGACCATGGTCTTCATGATGATGACGATTCCTGTTCAAGCAGAACCAGAGGCCTGGCGAGAGCGTGTGATTGCAGCTGTTCGGCCAGGGGCGGTGGTAGCACGGCGCGGGCTGGACAATGACCCCATCACGCAGGCCGTTCTTTTTGGCCAGGGTGGGGGCCGATGGAGCCATGTTGGCATCGCCGTGCAGTTGATACCGGAGGGTCAAATCTACATAGAAAGTGCCATGCCAGGAACTGGCACCAGGCTTGAAAATCCCGAGGTGTTCTTCAGCACTGAGCAGGCTTCAGACGGTGAAGTCATGTTGATCCCCGAAGACAGGGTAGATGCCGTTCAAAGCGCTGCTAAATCGCTGTTGGGGCGTCCATTTGACGACCAGTTGGCGCTTGATGATGGCGGCACAAAACTTTACTGCACCGAGCTTGTTGCCATTGCATTGCGCATCGCTGACGTAATCAAGGATTTTCCAACGCGTTCCGTTCCATATTTGCCTCAGAAAGTCATTGCACCTGACGATTTGATTGCGGCTGTCCGTTAGTCTTGCAACCAACGGACTTGCCAAAATGTTCAGGTGTGCACAGTCCGCTACAGACCCTTATGTACAGCTTCCAGTTATGGGTACTTGCCATCGGAAGTGAGCGGCCTGTCATTGGGAAACTCATCCCGATTCATGGCTTCGTTTTCTACATAGTTTCATCGTTCGGCTTTTGAGTAAAGCCTTCTGACGGCGAGCCAATGGAGTACCTGTTTACATACGCGCTGGGTGACTCTTTGGTAGGCGCCCCATTGGGCAGGAGATGACTCTGGACCGAAAAAACGACATGTACACACTGCCGTAGAAATGCAAGGCCAGAAGTTTCCGAGATGTGCAAGGCGACGGAATTATGGTGAGACGCAACTTCGAGAAATCCGAAAAAGCCAACACCCAAGGGGCTTACAAGCGAACGGCTGAATCAAACAGTTCATAACTGGGGAATGTACATAGCTGCTTATGCGGAGATGTGCATAAAGACCCAAAGCCGACTTTCACATTTTGGAATTGAATATCCGATACAAGCCATTCAGTGTGCAAGAAATCATCCGCAGTTACCAATCAAGGAACCGTGCACGTTCTCATCTTTATTAGTTCCCCAGCCCTATCGAATCTGAGAAATGGAAAGTTGAAATATAGACAATCCAGTATAAATGGAGTGATAGCAATAAAATGAATCAGATACGTCTCGCTTCCGCAAGTTTCCGATAGTGTGCCCCTAGCGCGGTCAAACGGCAGCCGGTGGAGTTTATAGCTGCATAGTACATATGCTCTGCGTCGACTGGTGTAACGAGACCATGCCTATTACACAGCTGCAACTCCTTAAAAATCCTAGTGTTATTGGAATTTACTGGAATTTCTTTAAAATTATCAGGAATGTTGATTCGATCAGGTTCAAAAGACGGATCAAGTGCAAATATGGACGTTGCATCCGAAAAGTATTCCGGTAGTCTCCTGAGTACGTCTAACGGAATCTTAGGCGGGACGTTGCGCAAAGTCACAAACGTCTGAACATTTGCTTTGTAGATTGGACGCTGCTCCCATGCACCTAATGTTTGATCGACATGTGAATAGACCGATGCTGGGGTAATTCGACCGCACACATCCGCAGAGCCTCCACCTAGACCGTCTAGGAGCATAGCAGTGAAAATCCCATGTCCATTCACCTCTCCGGCGGTGTCTTCACGATGACAAGCGGTCAATATAGTTACACCAGTCCCAATAGCTGAAATCTGCTCATTTCCAACAGCAGGAATCTCACCTAAAAAGCCGGAGTGGCAGCTGTCCAAGATGATTACCGTGGACTTAATTCGCGGATAGACCTTGTTTGCTAAACCAAGCAACTCAGATAGTGACATGCCCCAAGCGCCGCGGCGCCCATCTTGGCTAACAATATAGCCTGCGTTTGTGTCCGGATTGATGATCCCGTGTCCTGCAAAATAGAAAAGTACTGTATCTGCATCGCCAGTAAATAACTCATGGATTGCCTTACTTAAGTCATCTACATTGACCGGGTCATCGTTGCTGGTAAGTAGGCGAATTGAAAAATTTGGTGAACCATCGCCATTACGCTCCAAGGTGCTCGCAATTGCAATGGCATCATTTACGCACCCGTGAAGCGGATTACCAGGATAGTTGTCAATGCCGACAATAAGTGCCTTCTTCATTCTTTCTCCCTATTTATTTTTACCTTCGCCCATCATTTGCTTTACCGCCGCTGCAACATCATCCCAAACCCATTTAATAGTTCTGTTTCGTGCTAGTCCATCAGGTAAGTTGCTCGAAGTATCCGCGCCACCAACGTAAACACCGAATATAGGAATGTTCTGATCTTTTGCCATTTTTATTTCTTTGGCTACCCCAGTTGCACTAGCCATTGTTTTTCCAACTAAAACAATCAGCATGTTGGTTTTGTTAATCTTTTCTTTAACAATTTTTTCCCATTCAGATTGCGGCATCGAAGACTTGGCCGACCAATCTTGGATGGAGAAAGGGGTTTTTGAGTTTTTCGATTGCCCAAAAAACAGGGTCTTTTCAGTCTCATTGTGGTCAAAGTCGAAACTTATAAACGCTCGTGGATCGGCCATCTTCTATCTCCTTAAGTGATCTGGGTTGCCCCGTTCAAGTAAAGCCGGGGGTTAGAACATCTTAAGTGCCTTCTTGCCTCATGAATATCCCCCAAATGGGGGGGAAGCTCCCGTGAATAATTTTCGAGTACACCATTGACCTCGCCACGACTGGACTCTTGTGGAAAATATATTGGCCTCCCGAAAAGCTGCCGCTCGCCTAGGAGTGTGGGCGGCAGAAGGGATTTCCCCGATGTCAAATTTGCGGGTTTGAGGTGAAATACAGGCATGAGCACAAGCTACATTGCCTACCACCCGGAACAGCTTCAACTCCTGCCCAGCGCACTGCAAGACTGGCTGCCCCAAGGCCACCTGGCCTACTTCATCAGCGACACCATCGACAGCCTGAACCTGAATGCATTTCACGCCCGCTACGCTGAGGGTGGCCCACGCAACCAGCCCTTTCATCCGGCCATGATGGTCAAGATTCTTGTCTATGCGTACGCCACAGGCGTCTTCAGCTCCCGCAAGATCGCCAGGAAGCTGCATGAAGACGTTGCCTTTCGGGTGCTGGGAGCAGACAACTTCCCCGCGCACCGAACCATCCGGGACTTTCGCGCACTGCACCTGAGCGAATTCACGGAACTCTTCACCCAGGTGGTGCGCCTGGCACGCGAGATGGGCCTGGTCAAGCTGGGCACCATCGCCGTGGATGGCACCAAGATCAAGGCCAACGCCAGCCGCCACAAAGCCATGAGCTACGGGCGCATGCAAACCACTGAGATTGAACTCAAAGCCCAGATCGCTGCACTGGTGCAAAAGGCCAAGAACACAGACGAAACCGAGGAGAACGAGCCTGAGCTGGACATCCCCGCAGAGATCGAGCGCAGACAAGCCAGACTGGTGGCCATAGCAGCGGCCAAAGCCCGCCTTGAAGAACGCCAGCGCCAGGCAGACACACAGCGCGCACGCACCCCCGACGATGAGCGCAAGCCCAAAGATAAAGACGGCAAGCCCAAAGGAGGCAAACCTTACCAGCGCGACTTCGGTGTGCCTGCACCCAAAGCACAAGACAGCTTCACCGACCCCGAATCACGCATCATGAAGCGCGCCGGTGGCGGCTTTGATTACAGTTACAACGCACAAACCGCAGTGGACGAGACCGCGCACATCATCGTGGCCGCCGAGGTGGTCAATACCAGCTCGGACGTGCAGCAACTTCCCATGGTGCTGGCTGCGGTCAAGGCACACACAGGCAAGGCAGCTCAACAGGTACTGGCCGATGCGGGCTATCGCAGCGAAGCGGTAATGGCGGAGCTGGCCAAGATGCAACCTGATACCGAACTGGTGATTGCGCTGGGGCGCGAAGGCAAAGTACAGGCCAAGCCCAGAGATGCACAGCGTTACCCGTACACGGTGGCGATGGCAGCCAAATTCCAGACAGAACAAGGCAAGTCAGACTACCGAAAGCGCAAGTGGATCGCTGAGCCGCCCAATGGCTGGATCAAGAGCGTTTTGGGGTTTCGCCAATTCAGCATGAGGGGTCTACAAAAGGCACAAGCCGAGTTCAAGCTCGTGTGCATGGCACTCAACCTGCGCAGAATGGGGGCCATGCAGATGGGTTGAGGGCAAGAGAGGCCGGAAAACGCGAATCCGGTGCCTTTGGCCAAGCAAAAATCACCATCACGACACTAATGAACATGGGCGTTGGTGAGGGTGTAAGAAGTTTTGTGTAAACGGTCATTTGGCAGGAAACTGCTATCTTGCATGGAGCAAAGATGACCGAAGAAATGAAACCCTTATCAAACGACCTGATTGACGCCTTGCTGGCGGACTACAAAAAGCCCGAAGACTTGATTGGTCAGAATGGCCTTTTGAAGCAACTGACCAAGGCTCTGGTCGAGCGGGCACTGCAAGCCGAATTGACCGACCACCTGGGTCACGGCAAGAACCAGCTGGTCGCCAATGAAGCTGGCAACACCCGCAACGGACGAAGCAAGAAGACCCTCAAAGGCGACTTTGGCGAACTGCCCATTGAAATCCCACGCGACCGCGCCGGCACCTTCGAGCCCCAAATCATCACCAAGCACCAGACCCGCTGGAGTGGCTTTGACGACAAGATTTTGTCGCTGTACGCCCGTGGCATGACGGTGCGCGAGATTCAAAGTCATCTGCAGGAGATGTATGGCGCAGAGGTTTCGCCCACCCTGATTTCATCGGTAACCGATGCCGTCATGGACGAGGTCAAAGCCTGGCAGTCGCGTCCCCTGGATGCGCTGTACCCCATCGTCTACATGGACTGCATCCACGTCAAGGTGCGCGACAACGGGGCCGTGCGGGTCAAGGCCCTGTACCTGGCCATTGGCGTCAACCTGGACGGCATCAAGGAGGTGCTGGGCCTGTGGATGGCTCAGACCGAAGGCGCCAAGTTCTGGCTCCAGGTGGTGACCGAGTTGAGGAACCGTGGTGTGGCAGACATCTTCATTGCCTGTGTCGATGGTCTCAAGGGCTTCCCCGATGCGATTGAGGCGGTGTTTCCCAAGACTGCCGTGCAGCTTTGCCTGGTGCACATGGTGCGCCACAGCCTGAACTTCGTGGGTTGGAAACAGCGCAAGGAGGTCGCTGCCGATTTGCGGCTGATTTACGCCGCGCCAACCGAGTCAGAAGCTGAGCGACAACTCACGGAGTTCGAGGCCAAATGGGATGCGTCATACGCACCGATTGGCCAGTCCTGGCGGAGAAACTGGCCGCGCCTGATACCGTTCTTTGAATTCCCTCCAGACATTCGCAAGGTGATTTACACGACCAACGCCATCGAGTCCGTCAACATGAGTTTGCGCAAAATAACCAAGACCCGGGGCTCGTTTCCAACCGACGACGCCGTGTTCAAATTGTTCTATTTGGCCCTGAATAACATCAGCCAGAAATGGACGATGCCGATTCGGGATTGGAAGGCCGCACTGAATCGATTTACCATCCAGTTTGACGAGCGCATGCCGCGCGTCTAACTCAACCGCCGTTTACACAAAATCCGGGACACCCTCGCGTTGGTGGACGGACTCACCAACGCTGAGCCGGTTTTGGGGGCTTGGGCCCAATCTCAGGATGCGGAAATTCTTCTGCCGCCCGGACTCCTAGGGCAGGTAACGCTGCATACGGGTCTTAAACTTGCTTCGTACCCGCACGTCAAATCACCCATGCCTCATGTCACCCTTGCTGCTTCACCACAGGCCCAACAACACCCTCTAGGTTTGAAACAATGGCTTTGCGGTACTCTGAGACGTAAAAATCAACCGCACTTTCCTGATCTTCCGCTGCACCATTATTTGACAGAAAATTGAAGGCGTTGTAGCGGCCTGCAGCAAACAGTATGGCGGCGCTGACTTCACCATCCTGACCTCCTTCGGCTAACTGGTTGGCGAGATCGATGAACTTGTCTACGAGCTTGAGGAATTCGGGAGGGTATGCCATGGTGGTCTTTCGTTACCTGTGGTTGCTTCGTTGACTATAGCGCGACCCTATTTGCTCGCCCGTCGCTTGAGATTGATCTGTCACATCAGTTGTGAGACGCTCTACTGATTTATGGCAACAGCTGATCGTAAAAATCATTCACCATTCAAAACTAACGCGACAGGCGGCAATCCATGGAAAAAGCTAATTTACTCTGCAACATTGCGGCTGACTTGCAACAAGAGCTTGTTCAAATCATCGTAGCTACTCCTGATTTGAAAATCGAGCGTATCGTTTCCAAGGGCCATCAATCGCCCCCTGACTCCTGGTATGACCAGGTACAAAACGAGTGGGTCTTACTGGTCGAAGGGGAAGCTCGTCTGCAATTCCCGGATCATTCGCTTCACCTGAAGACAGGCGACTACGTCAACATTCCCGCGCATCAAAAACACAGGGTTGAATGGACAAGCCCTGACAAAGAAACTGTCTGGCTCGCCATTTACTACTGATTGCCTTGAAGCAGGATATTGGCATGCTTTCCAGGAATCACGCCCTTGCCACCGGCATATCCTCCCAGCGCGTCGTGTAGCCCGGTGTCCGTCTCTCCTGCTTCATGGTCCAGAGCCGCTTGTCGCCGGCAAGCCCGGCGCTGGCCATCAGCACCGTGCCCCGACCGTAACGGTCATTGATCCCATCCAGGGCTGACATCAACTGGCTTCGGTCTTTGGTGTCATCCGCTTCCAGATTCAGCTCCCCTTGCTGCACAGTGTCGCTTTGCAGGTCCAGCATCATCACCCCCGCCTTGGCGTAGTTGAAGCCAGGTTGGTAGATGGCCTTGAGCCCAGCCAGCGAAGCCTGGATGATCACCGCGGTATCGGCACTGGGGCGACGCAGTGGCACTGTGGTGGATCGGCTGTACTGAGGGTCTTTGCGAAAAGGGCTGGTGCGGATGAACACCAGCACCTGGCTGGTAGTGCTGCTCTGCTTGCGTAGCTTCTGGGCAGCCCGGCTGGCAAACTCGGTCACGGCTTCGTCCAAGTCATGTCGCTCCGTCACGGGATGTCCGAACGATCGGGTACAGGCAATCTCTTCCTTGGGTGCTGGCGCATGATCCAGGTCGATACATGGCATGCCCTGCAACTCGCGCACCGTGCGCTCCAGCATCACCGACCAGCGCCGTTTCACCATTGCGGGGTCAAGCTTCACCAGGTCCAGCACGGTGTGGATGCCAGCTTGGGTGAGTTGCTTGGTGATCTGCCGGCCCACACCCCAGACTTCATTGACCGGCGTAGCGGCCAGCACTGTGGTCAGTTCATCTGATGTTAGTGTCGCCAGGTCACAGACCTGTGCCAGTTGGGCTGGGTAGCTGCCCGGCTTGCGTTCGGCCGTCTTGGCCACATGGTTAGCCAGCTTGGCCAGGGTTTTGGTGGAGCCGATGCCGATACCGCATGGGATGCCGACCCATTGCAGGATGCGTGACCGTATCTTGTGGCTGCGCTCAACCAGGTCACCACGCACGCCGGTCAGGTCGATGAAGGACTCGTCGATGGAGTAAATCTCTTGTGTCATCCCTAGACCGGCTGCCAGGCTCATCATGCGGTCGCTCAGGTCACCATACAACGCAAAGTTGGCCGACAGGGCGACCAGGCCGTCAGACTCCGCCAGGTGCCGAATCTGGAACCATGGCGCCCCCATCTTGATGCCAAGCGCTTTGGCTTCATTAGACCTGGCAATGGCGCAGCCATCGTTGTTGCTGAGCACCACCACAGGCCGGCCGTTGAGGCTGGGCCTGAAAACCCGTTCGCAGCTCACAAAGAAATTGTTGCCATCCACCAGCGCGTACATGCCGCCACCTCAGACTGGAAACTGTTTGATGCTGCTGGTCACCACGCCCCAGATTTCAATGGTCTGGCCTTCCTTGGGCACGATGTCGGGAAAGGTCGGGTTAGCTGCCTTGAGCTTGATGCGGCCCTGGCGCTGGTACAACTGCTTGACGGTGAAGTCACCGTCCACGATGGCGACGACGATGTGGTTGTTACGGGGCTTGATAGCTCGGTCCACCACCAGGATGTCATTGTCAAAAATGCCCGCCTCGACCATGGAATGCCCGCTGGCGCGCAGGAAGTAGGTGGCCTGAGCATGGGTGACCAACATCTGCGTCAGGTCGATGCGCCTGGCACCGAGGTCCTCTGCCGGGGACGGGAAGCCAGCGCACACCCGGTTGCGGATGAGCAAGGCCAGCAACGGTGCATCGGAGATAGGGACGGGTTGACTGGCTAACGCGATACTGTTCATTTGTACAGTATATTGCAGGGCGCCAAAATCATAAACACTGCTTTTCTTTTAAGCAGGAGCCGGGGCCACAATCCGGGCATGAGCACACACCAACCCTACCTCAGCGAAACCGAAGCGCCAACCCGTGCCGAGGTCGATGCCCTTCAGGGCCTGACCTTGCTTGAATTTGGCACCGACTGGTGCGGTCATTGTCGCGCCGCCCAGCCTGCAATGGCTGAGGCGCTGTCAAAGCACCCGCAGTGGCGCCATCTCAAGGTCGAAGACGGCTCAGGCCGCCCGTTTGGGCGCAGCTACCGCGTCAAGCTCTGGCCTACGCTGGTGCTGCTGCGTGACGGACAGGAAGTGGCGCGCCTTGTGCGCCCAACGCAAGCCGCCGATATTACAGCTGCGCTGCACGTCGCATAACAGCTCCAGCCCTGTCGTCCAAGCTGCACAAAATGCTTAATTTTTAGGCAGTCACCGCAAACCCAGGACTGGCGCCGCCTACAAGAGTTGTCCCGCAAGTTATTAACAGCTTGAACCACAGTAGATGGTGACAAGTTTGTCGTGCGCACGACCAAGGTGGGCAACAAATCACCGCTAACATCCTTGAATGTGCAGCCACTATCAAGCCCTCAAAGACCGTGAACGCTATCAACGCCGTTTTGGCGTCACACCACAGCCCGACCTGGGTAAATCAGATATGTGGCCGGGGTACATGGGTAGCTTCATCCGCCGCCACCCCCACGCAGACATAGGTGATGAGGCCGTGCCAGAGCGGGAGTCATTGACCGGCCTGTTCGGCTTGGTGCCTCACTGGTCACAAGACACGAAGATTACCCGCCACACCTACAACGCCAGAAGTGAGACCGTGGCAGAAAAGCCGAGCTTTCGGGATGCCTGGCGCAAGGCTCAGCACTGCATCATTCCGGCAGAGGCTTTTTATGAGCCTGACTGGCGAAGTGGCAAGGCCGTGCCAACACGCATAGCCGGTTCCGACGGTGAACCGTTGGGTATCGCTGGTCTGTGGTCAAGCTGGAAGTCGCCCAAGGGCGAGATCATCTACAGCTACACGATGCTGACCATCAATGCTGATGCGCACCCGCTGATGCGGATGTTTCACAAACCAACTGATGAGAAGCGCATGGTGGTGATCCTGCCACCAGAGCGCTACCAGGAATGGTTGGAAGCTCCGGCAGATCTCAGCATGGCGTTCATGCGACTGTGCCCTGCGGACTCATTGCTGGCCTCCCAGCCGATCTCAACAGTCACACCACTTTTTCAATGAAAAGCACTTCCGTTATCATTTCTCCCGGGCTCTAAATCCCCCTCGTTTTACCTCCCTGAACGAGGCCCGCAAGGGTTATCCCGGTCTTCGTGCCGGGTTTTTTTTTTGGAGTTGCTATAGCCTTTGATATGGACCTTTTCAGCACACCATAACGGAACCAACTTTTCATCGTTTGGACATTTCCACGCAATCAACCGAAGGAAATGTCTTCAAATCTTGAACGAGTTTCTGTATGGGTTCACTCCTTTGAAATTTTGACGGGTCCAAAATATCGGGAATCAAAGCTATTCGGGTGTTCTCCAGCAACCCAAATCTCCCCTTGTCTAAGGCTAAAAGATCCGCGCAGATGGGGAAGGGCGCTTCCCTTGGTATCCAGATGCAGTGGCCTTGAATTCGGCACTGGCTGCCCGTTGACTTCTATCCCGGCATCGCTTGCCGTGACGAGGTCGCCAGCAACGCCCACCGCGCGCTTGATCAAGGGCATGCTGTCATCCGGACAGGAACCATGACCAATCGACTGATGTGAAATTGGTGAGCAAAAGCTGACCATGCTGCCTCTTTCACCATTGCCCAATCTGTAGACCATCGCAGGCATCGAGCCGGTGACATTCAAAACAATCCCAACGGACTTGGCTGCAATGGCAAGCACTGCCAGCACTGACAGTACAAGCAGTGACACCTGCAGAGGTACGAGGTTAAGTTGTTTGGCTTTCATGTCGCCAGAGGTTTGTCCGTCACCTTCAAAGGGTTGTTGAGCGGGAATCGATCACTGCATTGCCGATTTTTCTTGCAGCCCCCAGCGTCTGTCTTTGAAGCAGCGCTACATCCTTGTAATAGATGATTTTTTGGCAGTAAATTGGCGCGTGACCGGCTACAAACACCAGTTCATCGGCCGGTGGGAGGCGCATGGTTTCATCAGGTGTCAGCAATGGCCGCTGGCTCAACTGTTCATTGGTGCTGACATTGTTGAGCACCACGCTCAAGCGTGAACCCGAGAAATTTCTTTGGGTGTGGGCAACCGTGGAGGCCCCGCTCATTTTGGAGAGCAGCTCAGCCGTCTCAATTTTGTTGGGGGCGAACGCAATCCGGATGTGGCAGTTTGACATGATGGATTCGTCTCTTGAGTAGGCTTTGGTCAATTGGGACAGGTCCTGCGTGATCAACAGCGCTTTGAGCCCGTAGCCGGCGATAAACGCCAGGGCCTCCTCAAAAATTTCAAGTTTTCCAAGCGCCGGAAATTCGTCAATCAGCAGTAGCATCTTGTGCGGGAACCGCGACCTGGAAGCGCCGGTTTCATCAAACTCCATTTTTTCTGTCAGGCGACGCACCACCTGATTGATGACCAGCCTTAAGAGTGGCTTCAGGCGGTCTTTGTCTGAGGGTGGCACGACCAGGTACAAGCTGGTCCGGCGTTGCATCAGTGACTCGATGGTGAAGTCCGAGACACTGGTGTTCCCAGCCACGATCGGATCGCGGTACAGGGACAGGAACGACAGGGCAGTCGACAGAACGCCAGAGGCCTCGTTGGAAGCCTTGTTTAAAAACGATTGTGCAGCTTGTGATGCGGTTTTCCAGGCGACCAGTTCCACATCGGTGCAGTGACCCGCACCGATTCTTTCGTAGCCAATGTCCCTGATGTATTCCATCACCGCCCGGAAGCCCTCGGCAATTTTGACTTTTTCATCGGCCGTAGTGTCCTTATCGGCAGCCAGTCGTTCAGCCAGTTCGCGTACCGGCCCACCGTCCGACAAAATGGCCTGCACGGTTGATAAATTACGTTGGGAGTCTTCCAGCTCATCGGACACCAGCACAAAAATGATGACGCCGGTCATCAAGTCAAAGCCGGTCTTTGCCCAATGATCCTGCAAGCCTTTGCCGTCAGGGTCAACAATCATGGTTGAGACGTTTTGCACGTCCTTCACCAGGTTGTCGTCAAGCCGAATTTCGGACAGCGGATTGAAGCGCGCCGAATCCATTTCGGATGGCGAAAACCGCAGACAGCGCTGCTTCAACACCTTTTCCCGAAACCCGGAAGTCAGGGCCCAGTTTTCACCCTTGATGTCATGCACCAGCACGGATTCTGACCAGGACAGCAGTGTCGGTACCACGATGCCGACACCTTTGCCAGAACGCGTCGGTGCAAAGACCAAAATGTGCTCAGGGCCGCTATGGCGCAAATAGACAGTTTTGGCTTTTGTGCCAAACGGGTTGAACCCGGAATTCTTGACGGGAATGTCAACTGCACCCAGCATCACACCGCCAACGTTTGCCGGTGTTGGCAAAATCCCAGCCGCTTCGATTTCTTCTGCCAAGGCCCAATGTGCTGAGCCGTGTAAGTCGTTGCGCTGGTCTTTCAGCTTGCGGGTTCGCCGGAAGACGTAGGCCACGGGAAGAATGATGGCGCTCAGTGCACCGACAGCCAACATCACTTGAGCAGTTTTGATGGCTGACAAGACATCTGGTGATGAATCTGGGCGGAAGTACCGAAATATCCAGATCAGAATGTTCCACGGCCAGTAAATCCGTGTCTGACCAACAATTGCAGCAGGGGAGCCGAGTGACGGGTGAAAGCGAAACTGCCAGGCGGTGTACTGTGTGACCAGCACAAAGGTCAGAGCGGTAACTAAGCCAAAGATCAGAAAGGCAACCCATACGAAGCGGGTGATGTCTCCTTGGGCGCGGGGAATGACGTAAAGCTGCTGTCGCTGCGACTGAAACATGGAAACCCTTTGTATCGATGCTCGATACCGAGGGCGTGCAACTGAAAATTTAGGGCTGAAGTGAACCCTGCGTCAATCCCGGTCTCTGTACAACTGCACTAGTTCAACCCACTCTTGTCGGAGCTGCTCACGAAGTTCAGCCGGTTCATGGACGACAGCATCTGGCCCTAACGAGCGCAGCCACGTTCTAAGCTGAACCGTGTCGGGCACGGTCGCTTTGACCTCTGTCCACTGGTCGTCAATCGGGCACATGCTCTGGTCGACTGCCACTGGGGTCTCATCAAGATACTTTGTCAGGATGCCAGGAGGGCTTGAATCGACTGGGTTTCCATTTGGGGATGTGGCGCGGATGGTGTCATCGCTGTCGTTTAGGTAACAGAATTACAAATCAAGGGTGTAAAAAGAGGCAAAGCTTGTGGTCGGCTAACGTAATTGCAGCTGCAAAGGTCATCCTTTGCATCTCAATCTGTGAAAATTCCAAGCTTATGACCCAAAAGGCCTGAAACGACTACAGCCCATAGCCCCGCATGATCAATATGACGTCCAGAAAGCCAAATAAAGTGGGGCAATACAACGCAGAAATCTCGGCAGGTTCGCTGATGGCAACCGAAAGCAGGCGCATTGCCGCTGTATTGCTGTCCAAGCCAGACGAATCCGCCTGGCTCCATGCCATCGAGGTTCAAAACATTCTGCAAAAAAAGACGCCAGCAACCGCACGCAGGCAAGCCACCCTGATTCGCAAGCGGTTGATCACTTTGGACGCTCAAGCCTGGGGAATGATCGCCTCGCGTGAAATTGAAGTTGTGAACCAACTCTTGCTCGCTGCGGCTATCAAACACAGCCAGCTCCTTGGTGACTTTATGCGTGGCGTTTATGCACACCGGCAGCGCAAGCTTGAAGTGGCGCTGTCCGTGAACGATTGGCAAGACTTTCTGGTGGAGTGCGCCCATCACGACCCGGCAGTGTCGGGGTGGTCTGATTCCACCAAGCTCAAGCTGTTTCAAGTCATCGTCCGGATCCTGGCTGAGTGCAAGTTCCTGGACGGTACCCGCACTATGAAACTGACGCCGCCAGCGCTGCATCCTGATGTGGCGCGGTATCTCCGCCAGCACAATGAGTCTTATCTTCTGGAATGTATGGAGCGAACCCAATGAACTTCACCCTTGAGGAACGCCTCAACCAAATTCTGCCGCACATCACGTCCCGTGATTTTTTGGATGGAAAGGGCTTGGGCAACGAGATCGGTTTCTGGATTTTCGATTACCCACCCGAGCGCGAAATGGATGTACGCGGCTTTGTTTCGGGTACGGTGCTTCCAGCCCTAGCCAAGCAGGCTCAGCCGGTCAAGACGGCGGCAGTTGACTTGCTGAAACTGGTCACCGAGTTGCTGGAAGAGCGCAAGCTGCTGGACAAGGCCATGGAGATGCAAAAAAGCAAGGGTGACGACAGCACGCTCGCCGCTTTACGATCCGTCCTCAAGGAGGACAAGTTGGCCCAAAAAATCGCTTCTCAGCACGACATCGCCAATCTGGACTTGCTTATTTTGACGGGTGTAGGTTCCGTGTACCCCATGCTGAGGACACACACCTTGTTGTCTGCTCTGCATCCGATCATGGGCAACACCCCATTGCTGATGTTTTTTCCGGGGCGTTACGACGGCCACTCGCTGCGACTTTTCAACACACTGGCTGAAGACCACTATTACCGTGCTTTCCGTCTGGTGCCGGAGACTAGCTGACGCAGCTGAACTCGAACATCACGAATTAGAACTGACCACAAGGGATAAGTAAAAAATGAATATCGGCCAACTGTTTATCAAACCCATCGACCGCCCCATCAACGGGGTCATCAAAGCGGATCAGATGGATGCTGCCAGCGTGTGGCAGGAGCTCGAAGAGTACGTTGTCACCAAGCAAATCAGCGAATATTTGCGCAAGTTCTTTGATGCCTATCTGGCTGCCATGGACCGCCCCCACGATGCCGCTATCACCGACCGTATGGGAGTGTGGGTGTCAGGCTTCTTTGGTTCAGGTAAGTCGCACTTCATCAAGATACTGTCGTATCTGCTGGAAAACATTGAAGCGTCAAATCCGGTAACTGGCGAAAAGCGCCACGCTGCTGCCTTCTTTGATCATCAAAAAATCAAGGACGCCATGCTGCTGGCCGATGTGCATCGTGCTGTTTCCGGTACCGCCGATGTCATCCTGTTCAACATCGATGCCAAGGCAGACAGCAAGTCTGACCGTGATGCCATCCTGCAGGT
>Ga0075163_10004766_pt1 | contig 18165 bp, 9 predicted proteins | sample JI1023141ADNA_FD_71478 | JGI IMG/M metagenome (GOLD analysis project Ga0075163, IMG submission 71478) | Wastewater effluent complex algal communities from Wisconsin, to seasonally profile nutrient transformation and Carbon sequestration -... | ecosystem: Engineered > WWTP > Effluent > Algae...
GTCGACCCGATTCGCGACATTGAGGTGATCAACACGGAGTTGATTCTAGCGGACCTGGAGGCTGTGACTCGTCGCAAGGAGCGCAGCGAGAAACGGGCGAAGCAGAACGATAAGGATGCCAAGGCGGAATACGCGCTGTGCGAGAAGTTGCTGCCGCACCTCGATGCGATGAAACCCGCGATCACGTTGGAATTGAGCGATGAGGAACGCAAGCTGCTGAAGAGCTTCTTTCTGCTCAGTGCGAAGCCGTGCATCTATGCCTGCAATGTCGCCGAGTCGGAGCTGGCGGCAGCGGTCAAGGATCCCGACAAACATCCGTTGGTGTCTCGTGTTCGGGAGTACGTAAAGCACGCTCATGCGGCCAGTGCGTGCGTGGTGAGTGCTGCGATTGAGGCCGAACTGGGCGAGTTACCGGAAGAAGATGCCAAGGCCTACCTAACGGACCTGGGTGTGGAAGATAGTGGAGTGAACTTGCTCATCAAGAGCGTCTACTCCCTGCTCGGTCTGCAGACGTACCTCACCACGGGCGAAAAAGAGACCCGCGCCTGGACGATTACCAAGGGGATGAAGGCACCGCAGGCTGCTGGCGTTATCCATGGGGACTTCGAGCGCGGCTTCATCGCTGCCCAGATTGTCCATTACGACGACTTGGTTGCATTCGGCTCTGAAGCGAAAGCGAGGGAAGCCGGAAAGCTGCGTATCGAAGGCAAGGAATACGTGATGCGTGACGGCGACGTCGTAGAGTGGCGCTTCAACGTCTGAGTCCGGAAGCTGCTGCATGAACGGCCGGCGGTCGGGGTTACACCGCCGTGGATCTTATTCCGTGTACTCGATCTTGTACTTGTCTAGCTTGCGATACAGCGTCCGTCGATCGATGCCCAGCACTTCTGCGGCGCGGGTATGGTTCTGACCTAGCTCATCTAGCACACGCAGGATGTGAACGCGTTCCACTTCATCGAGTGTTCGTGGGCCGCCGGTGCGCTCGGCCCCGGCTACCTTGGTCAGTCCAGTGATGTGAGGAGGTAGGTCTTCTAGCCCGAGCACTGGAGGTCTTCCGATGGTGAGCGCGCACTCGACGGCGTTCTGTAACTCTCGGATGTTGCCGGGCCAAGAATAGGATTGCAGTCTGCGCAGTGCTTCGCTGGAAAACTGACAAGCCGTGTTCTCTGGCGCGAGCTGCCGAAGGAAGCTTTCAATGAGGAGAGGAATGTCCTCACGACGTTCACTCAACTCTGGCAGATAGACGTTTACGACGTTCAATCGATAGTACAAGTCCTCGCGGAACTCACCACGGCGCACCGCTTCGGTAATGTCCCTGTTGGTGGCTGCAATGATGCGAACGTCAACGTCGATGTTCTCTCTGCCGCCGACTCGACGGATGGTCCGTTCCTGCAGCGTTCGCAGCAGCATGGTCTGCAGGTCCGGCTTCAGCGACTGGACCTCATCGAGAAAGAGCGTCCCTCCCGCTGCCGTTTCCAGCAGACCCTTCTTCATCTCTGTCGCACCCGTGAAGGACCCCTTCTGATGGCCAAATAGCTCCGATGCGACCAGTTGTTCAGGAAGCGCTCCGCAGTTGATGTCAACAAACGCCTTTCCAGCACGATGACTGTGATAGTGGAGCGCTCGTGCGACCAACTCTTTGCCAGTTCCGGTTCGTCCGGAGATGAGCACGGTGGCTTGGCTCGGAGCGGCTCGCTCAATGATATGGAACACGCGCTGCATCGCCGCAGACTGTCCGATGATGCGATCAAAGCGATGGCGCTCTCGCACCTGCGACTCGAGCTGTTGTAGTCGTGTTCGCGTGGCACGACTCGCCAAAGCTCGTTCCATCCGTCCCTGCAGGTCGAGCAGATGGAGTGGCTTTGTTACATAGTCATCCGCTCCCAGCTTGATACAGGACACCGCTTGGTCGATCGAGCTAAAGGCCGTCATCATGACGACGGTGACTTCGGGAAATCGCGATCGCACAGTGGACAGTAGGTCGATTCCGCTCATGCCCGGCAGATTGATGTCGCTGAGGATCAGATCTGGAGTGTCTTCCTCTAACATCTTCATGGCCTGCTCGGCGTCTGGAGCAAACCGCAGGTTCAGACCAAGTCGGGACAGAAACCCACGGACGATCAGCACTTGGTCATGATCGTCCTCCACGACCAAGACGCTGGAATGAGACTTCTTCATTGCGTCTGCTCTCTCACTTTTAACTGCACAGGTTCCATTCATCAGGCTCGGTGTGATGGGATTACCAGCAGGTCCACATCATGACGCCACAGAGTCTCCCATTTTGGGCTCGCACGGCAAGGAGGAGCGCAAGAGCGCCTCGGTTTCCGCAAAAATGCCTCGGTTGGGAGGCAACAGGCTGGTATCTTTCGCCAACCACCCACGGAATAGGCCTGGCATGTGGGTTGCTTTACTGGGAACCAATGATAAACGTCCATCCTCAGCTACGGGATGGGTCAAGGAGCAATTGATGTTGAGTATGAAATCTCTCGTGACTGTGGGCGTTGCGCTGTGTGGCGTCCTCATGGTTTCGGATGCGGCTCACGCCCAGGTGGTGGAGGTCAAGCAAGAGTTCGGTAAGTTGGAGGACATCAAGACGGTGGTTTGGAAGGCGTCGGCCTCGGCCGGTTTCTCGATCAGCACCGGCAATGCCAGCGTCATGACCCTCACCGGCGGATTTGCCGCGTCGCGAAATGACGGCACCAACAAGATCGCGCTGGGCCTGAAGGGGATCTACGGTCTCACCGATATCGCGGTCTACACAGAGGGTACCGGTAACATGTTGGCCGACAGCGACAGTGAGTTGTCGGTGATGCGAAAGACGACCGCGGCACTGCTGCTTGGCACCTTCCGGTACGATCGCTTCTTCTCGAAGAGCAACTCGGGCTACATCACCGCCTCGGCCGGCTTGGACAATCCAGCCTCCAAGCGATTCATGGGCGGCGGTCAGATTGGTTACGCACGGCAAATCGTGAATACCAAGATGCACCTGCTGAGCGCTGAACTTGGTTATGACTTTAACTTCACCAACTATATTGCGCCGGAAGCCCCACCAGCGGGATTTGTTGAGAACGTCTTTCTTCACTCAGCGCGTATCTTTGCTGGCTATGTTCTTTCGGTAGCAGATCATACTACCGTGGAAGCCAACGTCGAGGCGCTCATCAACTTTAACGTTGCACATATCGGAGATCGCGATGTGGGCGCGGCCCAAGCGACCCGAGTCAACGGCCAACTGGCATTTACCACCAAGATCTGGAAGTCACTGAGCCTGCGTGCCGCGTCGATGCTTCGCTACAACAACGCTCCCGGTCTGACGACGCTGTTCCCGTTCGCTCCTGATTTTCCGGGACGCTACAACCAGAAGCTAGACACCCTGACCGAACTGCAGCTTGTTGTTAACTTCATCTAACCCTTCCCAAGGAGGCGTCCATGACTTCTTCTACTTACGCACGCCTTGGTGGGCCGTCTTTGCTGTTGTCCGCCATCGCATTGCTTACCACCGTCGAGAAATCCGCACATGCAGAGATCGATGCGGGAGTTTTCGCAGGCGTACACTTCTTTCATGACGACAACCGACTGGGACGACTGAACACTGCCACGGCAACCAATGGTTTGGACCACAGTGGAATCATCGCTCTGCGGATTGCCTATGTGCCTATTCCTAGGTTGGCGATTGAAGCAGAACTGGGGATTATTCCCACGAGCAGCCATGACGGCTCATCGCGGGTGGGAGTGATGGCAGCACGGGGTCACTTGCTGCTGAACCTGCTGACCGGGCGGGTTCGTCCGTTCTTGCTGGCCGGTGGCGGTGGTATGTTTGCGATGCCGTCGACGGGCTCGAAGCTTACCCAGGATGCGGAAGGTGCCTTGCACCTGGGTGCTGGGTTGCAGGCCGACATAGCGAAGGGCTGGGGACTGCGACTCGATGGCCGGGCGGTGTTCCCGCAGGGGATTTCGCAAGCTCTGACCACTGAGGGCGAAGTTCTGCTCGGGTTCTATGGCCGATTCGATGTCAAGGGGACTGCCTCTGCGCCGCCAGCCGTGGTGACGCCTGCTGCACAGACACCAGTACCGGTTGTGCCACCTCCGGTCGTGGATACCGATGGCGATGGAATCGTCGACTCGCTGGACAAGTGTCCTGCAGCGGTGGGGCTACCGGTCAACGGCGGTTGTCCAGATGTCGATGGGGATGGCGATGGGGTCGTCGACCGACTAGACAAATGTCCTGCAGAGGCTGGCATAAAGGAAAATGACGGCTGTGCGGACAAAGACAGCGATGGAGACGGCATCGTCGATCGACTGGACAAGTGTCCGGATCAGGCCGAGACGAAAAACCAGTTTCAGGATGAAGATGGTTGTCCCGATGAACTGCCCAAGGCAATCGCTCAGTTCACCGGTGCGATCGCGGGCATTGCCTTTGAGCCGAATCGGGCCATCATCACGCCTGCGTCCAAGCCGGTGCTGGACAAGGCGGTTGCGGTGCTGAAGGAACATCAGAGCGTGCGGATTCAGATCGCCGGTCATACGGACAATGCTGGGCCAGCCGACAAGAACCGGATGCTGTCTCAGCAGCGCGCCGAGGCCGTTCGTCAGTACTTCATCGATCAGGGCGTTGATGGAACGCGACTGACGGCGGTCGGCTTTGGACCAGACACGCCACTGGCCGACAACGCCACTCCCGCGGGGCGAGCCAAGAATCGTCGCGTCGAGTTTACCCTCCTTCCCCCAAGCTAGTATTTCGCGCCGGGAGGATCTCTTTTCCGGCTGTGAAAAAGTAGCCACCGCTCCCGCAAGTTCTGATAGATAGATTCGACGCAGTTTGTTGCACGGGCAACAATCTTGCGGGCGCTGTTCTATGAGCGAACGTAGTGCTTCTCCCCATCCTGGCGGCTGGATGGTCGTCCGGTCCGGCCTTTTGCTGGCCGCATGCGTCGGAGACGTGTCGTCCAATGAAACCAATGAAGAACCCGACCAGCGGAGCGTCTCTCTCTCGGTCCGCGCTCGTTCAGTGCGGCACACGCTCACTCGGCCCGCTACACAGATTCACTAGGCATCTCCGTTGATGATTCAGAAGAAAATCTGCATGCTCGGTTCGTTCGCGGTGGGCAAGACGAGCCTCGTGGCTCGGTTCGTGCATAGCGTCTTCTCCGAGAAGTACCTCACGACCATCGGAGTTAAGGTGGACAAGAAGTTGGTGACGCTTGGCGAAGGCCGTCCGGATGTCTCGATGCTGCTGTGGGATATCTACGGAGATGATGATTTTCAAGCGGTGCGTCCTTCCTTTCTGCGTGGGAGCTCGGGATACCTGCTGGTCGCTGATGGCACACGTGCGCGGTCGATCGATCGACTCCTTGTTTTGCACAAGCTGGCCAAGGACACGGTCGGAGACGTGCCGTTTCTGATCCTTCTAAACAAAGTAGATTTGGTAAACGAGTGGGCGCTGAGCGACCGAGAGGAGCGCAGTCTGGCCGAGCTGGGCTCCGTGCTTCGGACGAGTGCGAAAACCGGGCAGGGCGTTGAAGAGGCGTTCCGGCAGTTGGCCATTCGCATGGTATCGGCTGGTTGAGCCATGAGCGATCGACCCGAGGAAGTCCTATCAAGATTCTGTGCCAGCCTGGATCAGTTGATTCTGCTGCGCACTGTGGGGCCGGAAGACTCCTTTCAGATCATAGGCGTGGCCCCACCCTGGCTTGGTCGATTCATTCCTGAGCATGGAAATACTCTTTCTGAAAGACTCTTATCGGACACGTTTCCGTTTGTAGAAAACTATCTGTTTGATGCCAAGCTAGCGTGGCAGCGTGGGCAGGGGGAACGCACAGATCCTGCGATTTGGAGCGAGGTTGATCGGTTAGGGGTCGAGCTGCTGCTCCAAGTGTCTGCGCATCAACTGGGGAATCATCGGATTCTGCTTATCGAAGGTAGCCAGGAGCGGCTCCAAGAGAAAGCATCTCTGCTGCAGCAAGCTCGGATCGGTGAGCTTGCGCATGACCGTCTGCAGCAAGATGTGCAGAAGCGCGATATTTTGTTCCACTGTATCGTGCATGACTTTGCGACACCACTGTCTGCGGTGGCAGGGGCGCTGCAGCTATTGGCCATGGAGAGCTTAGAGCCAGCCGCGCAGGAGCTGGTGCAGTCTGGGCTCCGTGCAGTGGTTCATCAGGAATCCCTGATTCGTGATGTCTTGGACGTGTTCCGGTTCGATATGGGGGAAGGGTCTGCCGATGAGCTATCGACACAGGCCCCGGACCTGCGCGCCTGCGTCATCAACACGGTGCGATTGCTTCAGCCCAAGGCCAGCTGGCGAAGAATCGCGCTCCGCTTGGAGCAGCAAGGGGATGGGCCACTTCGGGTGTTGGGTGAGCGTTCACGTCTGGAGCGCGTGCTTGCGAACCTGATCGACAATGCGCTGCGCTATGCCCCGGCAGGCTCCACCGTGGTCGTGGGAATGCAGCAAACCGACCAGGATGTTTGTGTGACGGTAGACGATGAAGGACCCGGAGTTGCGCCGGAGCTGGCGGGTTCTCTGTTTGAGAAATTTGCCCGCGACCGACGAAATGGCGGCAAGGCCGGATTGGGTCTGTACTTCTGCCGAATGACTGTGGAGCGCTGGAAGGGGACGATTGGTTACTTGGCACGCGCCGAAACAGGCGCACGGTTTTGGTTCCGCTTGCCACGAGTAACCGGCTAGCCGGTGGTTACAGCATGCTCTTGAGCACCGAGAGCAGGCCAGACTGCTGCGGCTCAGTGAGCGCACTCCCATCCGCCTTGGCTTTATCAGTCGCGGCCTGGAGACCGGCTTTGGCTGCTTCTTCTTTCTGGGTGGCCATGGCCGCTGCATCTTGTGTGGCGCTCGTGGCCGTGGTGGACGCCTTGCTCAGGTAGTTGCGTGCTGCAGTGACGGCAACCTGAATCAGGGTGTCCTTGATGCCAAGGTTCTGGGAGGCCGCAGCCACCGCTGGGTCCGCAGCAGTCGCCGACGCTCCGGCTCCTCCTGACATCGTGGCACATCCATTTAGCACGCCCGCAAGCATCAAAACGCTCAGAATTCGCATGGTCATCCTCGGCTCCTGTCTCGATTGGTTAGTGTCAGAGCTATTCTACTCTGAATCCCGCCACTCTCTGTAAAGCTCATCCTGACTCTCTACTGGATGGTACTTTGCATGGGTCATGCCAAAGACGTCCAGTCTGCAAAAGACACTCGGTTGCGTCGCCGAGGAGTCTGCGAGCGAATGCTCATTGAGGCAATTTGGCCGCAAGCGGGGCGGTTTGGCAGGCTGGCCATAGGGCCGCGAGTTCACCCGGTTTGCCGATTGCGAAGGACGTCGACGCGAATCTGTGTTATGGCCTGGGCCTTGCATTCGGACTGGCTGTACGCTGCGGCAGACCCACATTCAAGCATGTTGATGGATGAGAGGACCCCTTGAAGAACCGACCTCGTGTGAACCCCTGGTTATTTCTATTTGCGGCTGGACTGACTTCATTGGCAGCGGCCACTGCTACTGCACAGTCCACCCAAACTGGATTCTCACTGAACCGTTACGAGCCGACGTCAGCGGGTGAGTGGTCGTTTTGGGTTGATCATCCCTGGTATTCCTCGACACGGTACTTCGCCGCTGGAATCACCCTCAACTACGGGCACAACCCGCTCGTGTTTGGTGTGGATACCGGCACCTCGGTCGAAAAGACCGTCAACGTGGTCGAGCATCAGCTCCTTGGACACGTCGATTTGGCCGGTTCGTTTCTCGACCGCGTTCTGATCACGGCCACTCTGCCCGTGACGCTGTTAGAACGAGGGACACCGGCTGGTGGTGTGGAGCCGACTCAGGGAGTCGTGGTGGGGGATCCTCGGGTCGGGCTTTGGCTGCGTCTGTTTGGACAGCCCTACCGAAGCGGAATTTCCATGAGCATCGGTGCCAACGCGTGGATTCCGCTGCGTCAGTTCACCAGCAGTGGAGTCTCTGGTACATCCAGCGATTCCCACTTCCGGGTGATGCCAAAGCTGGTGCTTGGTGGGCTGGCGAGCCGCTTTATGTGGTCGCTGACCGGTGGGTTTTTGTATCGCGCACCGGCGCAGATTGGCACGGCTGATCCCAAAGGCAGCACGGTGGGTTCAGAGCTCCAGATTGGTCTGGCGCTCGCATATGCTGACACCGTACGCCGATTTGCGATCGGGCCTGAAGCGCTCCTGAGCACGACGCTGCTCGGCAACGACACGGTGCAGCCAAAGCCCTTTACGTCGGACTACACCAGCCTGGAGCTACTGCTGGGTCTTCATTACAACATCGCCCGCGCAGTGAACATCGGTTTGGCGGGTGGCGTGGGACTGTTGCGAATTCCGGGGACTCCGGACTTCCGTGGCCTATTCCGCTTGGCGTATGCCCCGATTCGCAAAGAGGAGCCGCTCGATCGCGACCGCGATGGAATTCCTGATGTCAGCGATGCCTGTCCTGATGTTGCGGGTATCTCAAGCTGGAACGCCAAGCTGAATGGCTGTCCGGATCGGGACAAAGATGGGGTGGTCGATCAGCTCGACCTATGCCCGACCGTTCCCGCTGGGCTGCGTCCCGATCCAAACCAGCTCGGCTGCCCGATTGGGGATCGCGACAAGGACGGAGTGATCGATCCAGATGATCTCTGTCCAGATGTTCACAAAGGCGAACGTCCGGACTCGGCTCGAACTGGTTGTCCAATGGGAGATCGTGATCAGGATGGCGTCTTGGATGCCGATGATCTGTGCCCGGATAACCACAAGGGGGTCACCCCTGATCCGGTCAAACTCGGCTGTCCTGCAGAGGACCGCGATGGGGATGGCGTGTTTGATTATCAGGATCGCTGCCCAGACGTTCCGCAAGGTGCTCGACCTGACCCGAACCAGCCCGGTTGTCCTGTTCCTGATCGCGACAATGACACGGTGCCCGATCCGGTGGACGCTTGCCCGGACAAGCCTGGTGCTCCGCACCCGGATGCCAGCAAGAATGGATGCCCGGGCCTCGTAGAGGTCAAGGGAGGACAGCTCATCGTTGTTCAGCCGGTGTTTTTTGCGACGAACCGCGATGTGATCTTGGCCAAGAGCTTCCCGGTTCTGCAATCGGTGGCCGATGCACTGATCGCGACTCCGGCGATTCGCAAGCTATCGATACAGGGTCACACCGATGATCGCGGCAGGTATGAGTACAACGTAGACTTGTCCGCCCGTCGTGCGAAGAGCGTACTTACTTGGCTGACCACCAATGGCGGAATTGCTGCGGACCGTTTGGAGTCGCAGGGCTTTGGCCCCGATAAGCCCATTGCCGACAACGCCACACCGCAAGGTCGTGAAAAGAACCGCCGCGTCGAATTCTTGATCCTCGATCCGGCCAGTGGCATCAACGTCAAGGTTTTGGATGCCAATCAAGTGGCGGTACCTGATTCTCCAGACCAGAGCGATAAGTCGTCTCGGATACCCCGAGGGCGATAGCCAATCGCGAACGAAGTGTACATGCGGTGCAGTGAGGTCTTGGGATCGGCTGCACCGCCGAAACAACTTAAGAAACGACTCTAGCGGTTATAGGAGCAGCACATGAAATCAGATCGTAGGAATCACGGCCCACGGCGTGCCGTGCGTTCGATGAAAAAGAGCCTGATGGCAGGACTCATCTTGTCGGCTGGCTGCACGGGCGTAGATGCGAATGATGCGCAGCCGTTACAGCCTGTGGCAAGTGCTCCGGCGGTGGCCCAGCTTGAGCAGCAGCTCGCTGGTCAGGATGGAGATGCGGTGGTCTCGATGCCGGGTATGGTTCTCAATACCTACTCGACGCTGGGCATGCCCGCGATCAAAGGCGACAAGAGCATCACGGTGACCAATGCGGCCGACCTAAAAGACGCTCGTACGGGAGCCGCCCTGAAGAAGGGCGATTTGCTCATGCTGTATCAAGCGCAGGGCGCAACGATTGATACATCCAATGATCCGAAGAAGTTTGGCACCGTCTCGGCACTCAACGGCACTGGCCGATTCGAGTTCGTTTCCGTCGAGAGCGTGGCCGGAAACCTGGTGGTCATCGGTGCAAGCTGTAGCGGTCTTCAGAACACCTATCCAACCGCCGCGAAGACCCAAGTTGTCCGCGTACCGCAGTTTAACAGCCTGAAGATCAACCCCGGCGCTTCGGTGGTTTCCAAGACTTGGGATGGAACCAGTGGCGGAATCGTCGCGGTGCATGTCCTGACGGATACTCGGATCGAGGGAGCCATCGATGTCACCGCGCAGGGTTTCCGTGGCGGCAAAGTGGATACTCTTTCGAACGTCATCAACAGTCCCAAAGTGACCAGCATGTCCAGCAAGGATCCCGCACAAGGGGCCGAGCAGGGCGAGGGCATTGCCGGCAGTCAAGACGATTATCAGATGGGGGTTGGCAAGTACGGTCGTGGGGCACCCGCCAACGGTGGTGGCGGTGGCAACGCTCACAATGCGGGCGGTGGTGGTGGTGCCGGTGGTGGCGATGTGACCAAGTGGAGTGGCCACGGCGTCATGGACAAGACCGTGACAGGAGGCATGACCGCTTGGGCGCTGGATCAAGCGTTCAAAGACAACGGGAACCTGTTTACGAGTGCAACTGGTGGTGGCCGTGGTGGCTACAGTACTTCGCGAGTTGCAATGGCGGGGGCGGCCGATCCCACGGTGGATGCTCCGGGCGATGCCAAGTGGGGCGGAAACCTGCGTTACGATGTCGGTGGACTCGGTGGACATCCGCTGCAACCGACGGCTGGATTTGAGCTGTTTTTGGGCGGTGGCGGTGGTGCTGGCGACCAGGATAGTAACTCCGGTGGCAACGGCGGCAATGGTGGTGGAGTGGTCATCCTGGTCTCGAACACTGTCACGGTGCCGATGGGCAGTGGCGGTATGATTCAAGCGGGTGGCGGAGACGGTGCGGATACAGGCAACAGCCATAGCGACGCCGCAGGTGGTGGTGGTGGTGGTGGATCGATTTTCCTCCTTACCGGGAAAGCGCTGGATCCGAACGTCCAACTTGTCGCAAATGGCGGCTACGGCGGTTCGCAGAAGCGTGGTCCGAGCGATGCCCTGGAGGCCGACGGTCCGGGTGGCGGCGGCGGTGGCGGCATCATTGTGTATATGGCGGGCGGCAAACCGACTACCGCTGCAAAGGGACAGACAGGTGGTACCAGCGTGGCGTCCTCGATGGTCAAGTTCCCATCGAACGGAGCTACCAATGGTAATGATGGCGTGATCATCGAGGCACCGCGGCAACCGATGGTGATGGGAATGCCCGCTGGCTATCCCATTTGCCTACCATCGGATGTGCAGGTGACCGTGGTTCCTCCGGTGGGTATGGTGCAGCAGGGAATGAAGGCCGACTACACCGTTACGGTGAAGAACGCCGGGGAGAATCCGTCGCTTGGGACGGACATCGTCACCACTCTGCCTCCGGGGACGGATCCGTCCAAGGTCACTTGGACCTGCATGCCAATGGGAGCGGGCGTGATGTGTCCAGGTGGAATGACCATGGGGGTCGGTGAGCTGCCGAAGCAGGCAGACCTTCCCAAAGATGGTTCCCTGGTATTTAAGGTATCGGTACCTGTACCGCAGCCAGCGACGAATCCGAGCCTGGATCTGGGCGTTTCGGCGTATCCACCTCCGGGTTACACCGATCCGAACCTGATGAACAACAGCGCGACCGGGAAAGCATCGGTTGCAGGTGTGGTGGTCAAGCAGCCGGTTTCGGATCTTCAGATCAGCGTGACCAAGAGCCCAAACACCCCGAATCCAGGGGACGAAACCACGGTAACCATTTCGGCCAAGAACAACGGACCGGATGCCGCTGGTAAACCTGTGGTGGTCTTTTCGATTCCTCCTGGGAGTGTGATTACGCAGCCACCTCCGATGCCGGGCGATCCGATGTCGCAGTGGTCATGTACTGCGAATGGGTCGATCTATACCTGCACCATGAAGATGGATCTGCCGCCGGGAACGACGGCTCCTGATCTGGTGGTGAAGTTCAAGACTCCCACGATGCCGGGAGCGAGCGGAACGCCACAGGTTCCGGTGATCATTGGTTCGCCGAGCGGTTCGGATCCGGATCCCTCGAACAATGGCGCGGTCGTGGATGTAGGGCCAAAGCAACCGCTCAAGTCTGCGGATTTGGCACTAACAGTGACCAAGACTCCACCGACCAACGGGCCGACGATGGAGACCACGTTTTCGCTTCAAGCCAAGAACAACGGACCGGACAAAGCGAGCAATCCGGTCATTACCTTTACGATTCCTCCCGGCAGCGCAGTGACACAAGAGCCGAGCGGTGCAGGGTGGGCATGTACGCGCACCGGAACGACGGTGACCTGCCTCACTGCAGAGATTGCAGCGGGTCAGACACCGAGCCCTGTATCGATCAAGATCATCGCTCCCAAGCCGATGAGTGTGGGTGACTCTCCGGGCGTGGTGGCGGGTACAGTCGGTTCGCCAACGGTGGTGGACCCGAATCCGCTCAACAATCAGGACTCGAAGCCGATTGCGAGCAGCACCGGCATGGTTCCGACGGGTTCGGATCTCTTGGTGCGAGTCACGACGGACAAGCCGCATCCGATGCCGGGCGATGAAGTCACGTTCACCGGTGTTGCGACCAACAAGGGTCCGGACGCGGTTGGGAATCCGGTCGTGGTGTTCAATCTGCCGCCCGGTGCGACGGTCACTCAGCCTGCAAAGGGGGACGGTTGGACTTGTACGCCAAGCGGTTCCACTGCGATGTGCACGCGTGACACGATTGGGATCGGGTCTGCGCCGCCGATCACTGTGAAAGTGAAGCTGCCGCTCGATCCTCCGACAGCGCCAAGTGGAGTGCCATCAACGTCGGTTGTGGTGGGTGCTCCGAACAACAACGATCCGAACCCGAACAACAACACCTCTGTGGTGGATACTCGTCCAACGCAGCCGGCGACAAGCGCAGATCTGGCCCTGGAGATCAGCAAAGATCCAGCGTCGGGTGGGCCGGGTATGGATGTGACCTATACGCTTAAGTCCAGTAACAAAGGACCGGGCAGCGTTGCGAATCCCAGCGTGAGCTTCACGATTCCCGCGGGCAGCACGGTCAAGCAGCCACCATCTGGACAGGGTTGGACGTGCATGCAAAGTGGCAACAGCTTCACCTGCTACTACAGCGGTGATCTGTCGGTTGGGAACGCACCTCCGATCACGATGCAGCTCAACACGCCGGTTCCTGCGGACCCGATGAAGAGCGCAGGAGTGGTCGCCGGAGCCGTGAGCGGTCCATCGAATACTGATCCGAACCCGGTGAACAATCAGGCCTCTGTGGAAGTGGGAACTAGCGCAACTACTGGCTCTGATCTGTCCATTAAGATCAGCCGCAATCCGACCGGATCCAACCCGAGCGATCCGGTGGTGATTGTGGCCGAGGCGTCAAATGGAGGACCGGATACCGTGAAAAATCCGGTCATCACCATCAACCTACCACCCGGTGCGGAGGTTCTCGATGGACCAAGTGGTGATGGCTGGACTTGTACCCGCGATGCCAGCACGGTGCTTTGTACTCGCGACACCATTCCACAAGGGAGTGCGCCACCGGTGAGCATCACGGTCAAGATGCCGACCTCTGGAAGTGGTGCGGGAGCCGGGAACGGTTCGGCGAGTGCGGTGATCAACGCGCCGGCTAACAACGATCCGAATCCGTCGAACAACGTTGCGCAGACGGAACGCTATCGCCTGTTTGGTGGTGGTGTCTCATGTAGTACCACAGGCCGTCGCACCGATGCAGAAACGGCTCCGGTGGCCGTTGGGCTTGGTCTGGCGCTGATCCTCGGTCTGCGCCGCCGTCGCTTCGCCGCGTAGACACGCCTCTTCCTGCTTCCTCCCCCCTGCTTCTGTTCCGCAATTCTGAGGACTCGCTGCCCAAGACCCACCCAGACAAGCTGCTCGGGCAGCCCTGGGGCGGCTTGGTGAAGCGGAGAGCGGACTCAGAGATCTTTGTTCCAGGGCCGAAACTGGTCCATAGACAGCAGCCTTGAGAGTCGATCGCAAGCGAGGGCTGCTGCTCATTCACCTTTTCGTTCGTCCCCGGTTTGTGCTCTCCCGTTGGTGGCGTGTCGATGTCTTACGGTACCGACTGTAAGTTCTCGGTTTGGCGCACGAATCACAAATTGGAACGAGATCCTGGCCAACGACATATGATGAGCAGAGTGTGTTCCTTTCACAGAGGGGGGGCCTGGCTGTTCACCAAGCTCCAGAGGAACACCATTTTCACCAACAAGGGGTTGGAGAGAGGACTCATCGCATGACATCTGCAATTGCTACGACTGTCCGGAAAGCAGGGGGGCCATCAACACGGGTTGGCGGGGCCATCGCCGCTCTGTTTCTGTTGGGGGTTGCTACCTGTGGCAGCAATCCACCACCGGGCCCCATCATTTCTTCCTTCGGAGCGGGCACGTATGACATCACCGAAGGCCAGACCATCCACGTCATCGCAGCGTTGTCTGACGCCGACATGGGCCCGCTCAAGGCTGGCATCAAGGGATTACTCACCGATGGCGGGAGCAAGATTTATGGGTCGTTCAGTTCGACGATGCCCGGCCTGTTTACCTATGACATCTCGTGGACTCAGCTCGACAATGAGAAGCGCATTGCCTTCGATACAGAGGAGACGCGTAACTATACGGCTCAGTTCATCGACGACTATGGAAACATCGTCGAGCGCCAGTTTACAGTACGCCTTCACTGCGGCGGTGACCCCGCTTGCGAGGGACATTGCGTCAAGCTAGGGGCTGCGTGTCCGGTTTCGAAGACCCTTCAGTGTCTGTCCGGTCAGTGCGGCATCGGCTGCGTCATTGGGAACCACGGATATCTCGATGGAGCGAAGAACCCGGCCAATCCCTGCCAAGTCTGCGATATCGCCCAAAGCCAGACCAGCTTCACCAATGCGACACCCTACACTTCTTGCGCCCAGAACCTGTCTTGCTCGTCGAGTGCTCAGTGTACCGAGCCATTCCGCCTCCGGGAAAGCACGAACGTTTTTATCACCCAGCTCATTGCTCCGGCACCGGATGCACGATTGGCAGTAGCCGACGACAATAGCTCTACGACGGGAACGATGTTGTCGGCGTTTTCCGGCACAGACAAGTTCACAGCGACAGCGCTCCCGGGACCGGGCAACTCCATTCTCCATGCTGTGGATGCGAATACCATTTTTCGCCTGACGGGGAACCTACTTGAGGTTTCAAAGGACGGCGGACGCAGCTTCACGTTGTTGCGCTCAAGAACTGGCTATGCCGATGCGCTGTGGGCCAGTTCTGCCAACGACATCTGGTACAGCCAGTCCGGAAACCCTCCGGTGAACACCTATGTCCACTTCCACAGCACCAACGGCGGCAGCAGCTTCACAACGTTGACCGGAGTAACCGGCGTGGCGGATCAGATCTTCGGAACCGGTGCAAACAACGTGTTCGTGCTCGAGCGGTTCGGTAACACTCTCTTCCACTCAACCAACGGAGGAGTCAGCTTCACAAAGACGAGCTACGCTTTCTCCGGTACGATGCGGTTGCTCTGGGGAAGCAGCGAGACTGATCTCTATCTGGGAACCTCCAGCGGACTTTATCACAGCGTAGACAACTACAATACCTTCTCCAAGGTCACACCACCGACGAATTCACAGGCTCCAACAGAGAGCATCCTGAGCATTCACGGATGCGGTTCGAAAGACGTATTTATTGCCAATCGATCCGAGATCTGGCGCTCGACCGATGGTCTCAATGCGACGCTGATTACACGGTATGCCTTCCCCGCTGGAGCGCCAGGCTGGGTTTCTGTCGCCTGCACAGCTCCCGGCAAGATGGTCGCCGCCGGATCGACTCTAAAAGGGTCTTTCATCATTGAGTCGTACTAGGCATCACGAGGTTGGGTCTGCGAGTGTTGGCGCAGACCCTTACCGGCACAGGAGCCGTCTTGCGACCTAGGATGCAGCAGTGGCAGTCGCAAGCGTCTCGAAGATGTTGTGGCATCGCGAACAGAGGGCCACCGCTTCGCTGGACGGGGGCCCGTGGGGACCAAGGGGATTAGGAAATTGGGAGCCGGCGGCGGCGGAGTAGCAGGTATCCAAGCAGCGGTAGCAGGACGAGCAGCGAGAAGAGGGATCCACTACCACTGGTGCTGTAGCTGCATCCGGTCATGCTCTCTACCGGTGCGACCGTGGTAGTGACAGTTCCGATTGCCAGCGGAGTTGCGGTGGTGGTGAAGGAGCGAACCTGTCCGAACTTGGCCCCTCCCTGATTGCTTGCCGCCACGCAGTAGTAGTAGGTCGTGCTTGGTCGGAGACCTGGCAGTGGCTCCGAGACATAGTTCGCACCGCTACCGGTCTGCTGCTCTGTGTCTGGTCGGAAGTTGATCTCGGTGCCGGGCACAGCGTTGCCAATCGCCGAGACACGAATTCCGAATGAGTCGTCACAGATTCCAGGGTCGGACTCACCGTAACGGAACCAGACCTTCGCTTCGGATCCAGTGGAATGGACCGTGCCCGCAACCGTTGCGGTGGTCGCTTCAATGGCGGTGGGTACCTCGGTTACGACGATCGGAGCGCTGACTCCAGGGGTGAAGGACACGAGCTCTCCGAAAGTTGTCCCGATCGCGTTTTGGGCGATGGCGCAGTAGTAGTACGTGGTGCCTCTCGTGAGGCCGAAGATCGCCTCGGAGTGAGCGACTGCGCTGCTGCCAGCCTCCAGATTACGGCCCCCATTGAGCGGAGCGCGCAGGCCAAAGTTGTCGCTGCAGGTCTCGGGCTTGGTTTCGCTGTAGCGGAACCAAGTGGTCGTGGCGTCACCACGAGCGACAACGGAGGCATTGAGCTGGGCGGTGGTGTTCCACACTTCCGTCGGCGGATTGGTCGTTACGCTTGGTGCGGCGGCGCGAGTGGTAAACGAGAGCACTTCGCCGAAGCTCGGACTCTGTGCCGCCTCTGCAATCGCGCAGAAGTAGTAGACCGTTCCTGGAACCAGTCCTGCGACGGCCTGCGTGTAGGCCACGGGATTGGCTCCGGCTCCGAGCGCTGCTGCTACCTTCGTTGGGGCACGAGATCCGAAGCTGTCATTGCAGGCTTCGGGCTTGGTCGTGCTGTAGCGGAACCAGCCGGTCATCTCGTCGCCACTTGGGGTGGCAGTTCCGTTGAGCACAGCGGAATCGGTGGCAATCACCGACGCTTCGAGTGTAGTAACCCGGCTCGCCTTGGTCACGATCGGAACGGGCACACCCGGCGCTCTGGGCTTCACGATGGTGGACGCAGGCGGCGTCGTGAAGGACAGGACCGAGCCGAGCGTGGTTCCGTATGCACTCAGGGCAATCGCGCAAAAGTAGTAGGTCGTGGCAGGAGATAGGCCGGATAGGGCTTCGGCAAACGGCGCCGGTGCTGAGCCTGCGCCCAGAGACGTACCGCTGCTCGCCGGGGCCCGCGTACCAAATACGTCGTTGCAGGCACCGGGGCTGCTGGTGCTGTAGCGGAACCAGCCGATGGTGGAATTCCCGTTGGGATTGGCCGATCCGTTGAGCGTTGCTGTGGTCGCGGTGACTGGGGTCGCTGCCAGCGTCGATACCGTCGGTGGCATCGGTGCGGTGAACGACCGGATGGAACCAAACGCCGTGCCGAGTGCATTCGAGGCGATCGCGCAGTAGTAGTAGGTCGTCCCCGGTACAAGTCCCGAGGCAGGGTTGGAGAATGCGACCACACTGCTCCCAGCTCCGAGTGCCGTTCCTGCAGCCGCAGGAACTCGGGTACCAAAGGTGTCATTGCAGGCACCAGGGCTGCTGGTGGCAATGCGGAACCAGCCGGTTGCGGCCGAGCCGTTCGGATTGGCCGAGCCGTTGAGGTTGGTTGCGATACCCGTCGGTGGATCGGTGCTCACGGTCGGAGGTCCGGCGGGGGTGGTGATCGACAGGACTGCTCCCAGCCCGGTTCCGTAGGTGTTGCTGACGAGCGCGCAGTAGTAGTAGGTCACACCGGGCATAAGGCCCGTGATCGGCTGTCCAAAGGGCACGGTGGCGGTGCCTGCTCCGAGTGAGGTGCCGCCACTGCTCGGAATGCGTGAGCCAAAGCTGTCGTTGCAGGTGCCGGGGCTGACCGTGCTGTAGCGGAACCAGCCCGTGGCGGCGGCACCATTGGGGTTGCCCGAGCCATTGAGGGTTGC
>Ga0075163_10004769_pt1 | contig 18156 bp, 19 predicted proteins | sample JI1023141ADNA_FD_71478 | JGI IMG/M metagenome (GOLD analysis project Ga0075163, IMG submission 71478) | Wastewater effluent complex algal communities from Wisconsin, to seasonally profile nutrient transformation and Carbon sequestration -... | ecosystem: Engineered > WWTP > Effluent > Algae...
GTACTCTTTATGTTGAGCATGGCCAAGACGGCAGATAAGGAAAATGTTGTTCAACGAGATGAAGCGGTCAAGACAGCAGTAGCTGCAATCAGTGCACAAGATGGACCCAACATAGAGAAAGTTGGAGATGCTGTTAAAAAAATCGATGCCTTACCGGCCGACAATACAGACCGAAGCGCAGAATATATTGCTACCTGGTACTATGTGCAAGTTTCCGATGCTAAAAATGCCCGTAAACACTTGGACAGGCTGGCTGCGGCAGAAAAAAAAGGTCAGCCTCTGGACGTAGAGCTACAAGATATGGCCAGCTCAACAAATCTCAAGAATTTGACTGATTCAGTTAAATTTCTAGAAGAACATAAGAGTAGCGGTGGAGTGACAGGTGGGTAGAACGTTTTGGATTCGCAGTATAGGTGTTTTTGCGGGGGCAGTATTTTTTTGGCTTGGTTTACTTACTATAGCTTCGCCTGGTAGCACTAGTGCATACTTACCAAAACCGATTAGTTCATCCGACGCACCCCCGAGCGTCATAACGGGAATATCTTCAGGATGCGATAAGCCAACATGGTCAATGGTGCAGGACTCTTGGATATCTCCTAAGGGCAACCCCGCCGGTACCGTAGTAGAGGTTGTACCTGGCTCTAGGACAGTCGAATTGCAACTCAATGAAATTGCGTATCGGTGTCGGGTTATTTCTGACGCTATAACCGATGGGTACTTTAGGATTACAAACACCACTCCAGACACAGAACTCGATGACTCTGGGGATAATACGTATCGTCACAAATACACATCGGCAAGCACAACTGGCTATGTTACCGGTGCGGCCGCACGACTAGTCAAAACTTTTAATTACACACAGGCAACACCCTTTACCGCAGGTCAAGTCATCAACTTAACAGTCACTAGTAAAGGGACAGTTCAACGAACTATAAGCGGTAGCAAATGTGCCCTGCAAGAAAATGAACCAGCCCCTGCTAAAGATGTTTCTGACATCAGAGATCCAGGCCCATGTACAACGGGCGATAACATATTCTCTATAAGGGTTCAGCTAACGACTCCTGCTGAGCTTTACGGTACGAAGATATATTATGATCCTGCCGCGCCGGCTGCGATCGACAAAAGAGATCCAGCGCTAGACCCGCTGGAGGTTAGTGTGACAAGCGCAGGTTCTACTGCAGCTAACCCGTTTGAGTTCTCGGCGACGAGCGGTGGTGGAACTGCTATACCCGTGTCGGCAACCGGAACGTATCGTATAACAGATATTGAGACGGACTTTCTGACAGGATGGGATTTGAAGGGCTATAGCATCTGTGAAAGAGGAAAAACTGATTGTACGGTCGCCAAACTGCAATATAATGCATCTGGCTATTATACGGATTTGCCATACGGTGTTGCATCTTTCAACTATCGTTTTTACCCAGGCAAAAAATACGATATGCGGTGGATATTCCAGAAGGCAGAAGACCTTATTAGCTGTGCAAACACATCATGGTCACCTGCGTATCCAGATGAAGCAAACCCTTCAACGGTTACCGTAAGGGTTCGCGACAAAGGCACGCCAGTTAACCCACAGATGAGAGTTGAGGTTCTTGATGGAGGCTCTATTAAGACTAGCTTTGGCGCAAGCGCTCCGAGCAAACCTACCAGCGAGCCAGTGTATGTTCGTACAGTTAGCCCTGTCGGCGGGCCAGGCTATAATACTACTAATACATATACGCTTCGCTGGACGTACTATTACGGAGCGACAGTGAAGCAGGTGTGTACTAAATCTTTTGTGATTGTTAAAAAGCCCTACTTCCAAATAGACGGAGGTGATTTATACTCTGCAAACGGTAGTATACAATCTTGGAATAAAGACGGTGCGCCAAACTTGTTTGGTGCAGGTAGCGGTGGGGCAGCTCTTGCGGCAAATAAGATAAAGAACTTCATTACTGGTAGGGAACTGAACACGGGCGTAGGAGACGGTTCAAAACTGGGCTTTGCGAATACGGCAAAAGACATTGCGACCAAAAAATACGGCGGAGACTTTGCAGCTGCGCCGGTACGGGAAGTGCACTATACCGGCACGCTACCAGGTGTCCCAGTAGCGATAACCACTACGTTGTTTAATTTGGCTAGCGCACAAGACGGGAAAAACTACACTTACTCTGGTGCTGCACCTCTTCACCTGACCGGAACACTTGGCACGGGCAAGCATATACAAATATTTAGTGAGAGCGATGTTGTAATAGAGGGTATTTCATATGGTGGCTACGGAAATATAGCAGAGATTCCAAGACTTGATGTTTACACCGACACCGGCAAAAATATTATGGTAAAAAATGACGTAACGACAATCCACGGGTATTTTGAAACATCAGGTAGTGGAAAGTTTTATAGCTGCGCAGTCGGGAATACGCCCATTGAGCAAGATGCTTTGGCTGATGCTACTACGGCGGGAAGATGCAATAACCCGCTCACCATATACGGCGCAGTTTCTGCCTCTGAAATGGTATTCTCACGGACGCACAGTAGTCTTTATAGCTCTAGCTCCCAGCCTGCGGAAAAAATTGTACACTCACCAGAGCTGTGGCTTGCTAAGCCGACGCAGAGTTCGGGCAGTGGCGCATTTGACTTCGATGCATTTATGAACTTACCGCCAGTCCTGTAGGAATAGGCAGTAGTTCTTCAAGCCCCGTAAAAAAACTTACAAATAGGCTTGCATTTCAACATCGTGCTTATGCTATACTAAAAAGTAATTATGAGTATATTGAGTGGGGTATCATCTTTCTTCGGTCTCGATATCGGCACAACAGGGATACGGGTAGTTGAACTTCGTGGCACAGGAGTTGCCCGGACGTTGGTCAAATATGCTTACGTACCCGTTGAGGGCAAACTAACCCAGAGCGATAGTAAGGCAGACCAGCAAAAACTAGCTAAAGTTCTAGAAAATCTTGTAGCAGAGGCCAAATTGACGACGAAAAATGTGGCAGTCGGGCTGCCAAGCAGCAAAGTGTTTACAACAGTAGTCGATTTCGACAAGGTGCCACAAAATGAACTTGGCAAAGCTCTCATGTACCAGGCCGACTCACTCATACCGACGCCTCCGTCAGAGAGCAAAATTGACTGGGCTATGCTCGGGGATTCACCTAAAGACGCCAATAAGGTTGAGGTGCTGCTAAGTAGTGTGTCAAATAACTATATCGAATCTCGCCTGGATATGATCGAATCCATCGGTCTCAACGTGATAGCTTTTGAACCTGATAGCATCGCGATCGCTCGGGCGCTAGCAGACCCTGCGTCAACGGCCCCTCAGCTAATAGTAGATATGGGGCAGTTAAGTACTGATCTCGTTGTGGTAATGAACGGCGCTCCGCGACTTGCTCGATCTATCCCAACTGGTGTAGAGGCAGTCATTCGTTCTGCAACACAAAACCTCAACATCGACGACAAGCAGGCGCAACAATTTGTCTTCAAGTTTGGTGTCAGCAAAGACAAACTCGATGGGCAAGTTTTTCAGGCCATTGTTGGAACCGTAGACATGCTTGTGAGTGAGATAGACAAGTCTATCAAGTTTTTCCAAACTAGGTATCAAGGCGCTAAACTCGAAAAGATCATTGTTACCGGTGGCGCTTCGACCATACCGGAGTTTCCGCTTTATCTGGCAAATAAATTTGGCCTTAACATCGAAATAGGAAATGCATGGCGCAATGTGGCCTATGCTGAGGACAGACGAAACGAGCTTCTAACGGTTTCTAACCAGTTTGCCACAGCCATAGGGCTAGCAGAGAGAGACGAATAAATATGGTACAGTTTAACCTTCTCCCAGATATCAAACTCGACTTTGTCAAAGCAAAACGTACTAAGCATACCGTAATGGTTGTAGCGCTTTTAACGAGTGCAATCGCAGTTGGGGTGTGTGTCATAGCCTTCTTTATCGCAAATGTAGTGCAAAGGCAACAGTTACGTAGCCTAGATGTCTCGATAAAAGAAAAGTCAGCAAAAGTAGCTAGTATCAAAGACATAGACAAAATACTTACAGTCCAAAACCAGCTCAACAAGCTAACGGGATTGCATGAGGAAAAACATGCGCCAACAAGAGTGTTTGGTTATCTCTCAAAGCTAACTCCTGCAGACGTAAGCCTGAACAAATTTAGCGCAGACTTTACTGCAAATACAGCAACAGTAGGAGGCACGGCGACAACGCTCAATGCCGTTCGTACCTATGCAGACACACTGAAGCAGACTAACTTTACGCTGAGCGGCGAAACTGAGAAAGCCAAAGCTTTTAGCAACGTAGTCCTAACGACGTTTAGTCGCGACGATAAGTCGGCAACATTTGAGATTACTTTTGCCTTTGACCCCACGATATTTACAATTACAAAACAGGTGGAATTGTTGCCACCGTCAAGCGCTAATGCCAGTAGTGCAGGGCTATTTGAGGAAGACAGATAATGGAAGTCACAAATCTTACGAAGCGAAAACTTATCGACAAGACAAACTCGACAATCGTGATTGCGGTGAGTATAGCCGCGTTTTTGACCATCTTTTCGCTCGTAGCAACAAAAGTGCTTGTTAGCCAAATTGCCTACCAAAACCGCGTGATTAACAAAAAACAGCTAGCCGAAAAGACGCTTAAAAACAATATTACCACCGCTGACCAGCTCAAGACATCGTACGACGCATTTGCCGATACGACGCAGAATATCATTGGTGGATTAACGAGTGGATCTGGTGCAAATGACGGTGCAAACCCTAAGATTATCCTAGACGCTCTACCTTCGTCATATGACTTTCCGGCACTTACTACAAACCTTGAGCTACTTGCAACGCAGAATGCAAAGCTTACCAGCATTACAGGAACTGACGATGAGGTCGCCCAAGCCACTAATACATCAAGTACCAATCCTCAGGCGGTAGCAATGCCGTTTGAACTGACGGTAAGTGGTAATTATGACCAGATACAAAAAATGGTATCGGCAACCGAGCGTTCTATCCGGCCGATAAAATATAACAGCATGGAAGTCTCTGGCGAAAAAGATGAGCTGACGTTACATGTCGTAGCTGAAACGTACTACCAGCCTGCTAAATCTCTTAAAGTTGAGATGGAGGTTGTCAAATGAAACAAAAAGATATAGCACTTTACATTGTTATTGCCTTCATTAGCGCAATCTTAGCTTTCCTTATCTCTAGCAAGCTGATTGTTACACCAGCTAATAGGCAACAAAAGGTAGAAAAAATTGATCCAATTAGCGCAAGCTTTGAGGCGCCCAGCAAAGAGTACTTCAATGAAGAAAGCATCAATCCCACCCAAGTATCTGGCGTAGGGCAGGCAACTAACCAAACACCATTTAACGGCACGAGTCAGTAGGGGCGCAAAATAGATGAGTGTTTTGTCTGCCGAAGTACAGGCGACTGTTGAAGATAAGCTTGTCGAGGACAAAGCCCTAACTAGGGCGGACCTAAGCGAGCTAAAAGAACAGGCTAAAGATTCCGGATCACCACTTTTTAGCTTATTGGTAACAAGCGGCAAGGTCACAAATGAACAACTCACAAAGACTATTGCGCACGCTTCAAAAATTCCTTACGTAAACCTTCTTGAGGCTAAAGTAGATAGCAAGATTCTTGAGCTGTTACCATTAGACGTCGCCGAGCGATATATGGCAGTGCCTCTTGGCGAGATGCAGCATCGTCTAGTCGTGGCTATGCTCGATGCGGACAACGTGCAAGCAGTCGATTTTCTTAGTAACCGAATAGGCCGTCCACTCAAAGTCTATGCTGCGAGTGAAGAGGGCATTCGGCAGGTGCTTCACCAGTACGATGCTAAGATTTCTGACTCGCTTGTAGGCGAAATAGGCAAAATTGGCGAAAACATAAGCATTGATACTACGAAGGCAGAGGAAGAAGCTGCTCAAAAAGAAGCTGATCGCTCAGCTTCTATCACGACCATTGTTCAGGACTCGCCGATTAGTAAGGCGCTTTCAACCATTTTAGAGTACGCAGCTAAGAATGGGGCAAGCGATGTGCACATTGAGCCACTCAAAGACAGTCTTAAGATCCGCTGCCGAGTAGACGGTATTTTGCGGGAAATAATGAAGCTACCAAAAAGCACTGAACCGCCGCTTGTCTCGCGTATAAAAATCCTTGCCAATCTTAAGATTGACGAACACCGTTTGCCGCAAGACGGTGAGTTTAGCATTAATGTTGCGGGCAAAGATATTGACTTGCGTATTTCAATTAGCCCTGTTGTTTGGGGTGAACAAGTTGTTATTCGTTTGCTCGACAAGAGTGGTACGAGCCTAATGCTTGAAGACATGGGTTACGCTGGCCGTAGCCTTCGGACCATAAAAGAAGGTCTAAAACGTACAAACGGCATGATCCTGACCTCTGGGCCAACTGGTTCTGGTAAGTCAACGAGTCTTTACGCACTTCTACAGGAAGTTCGCAGTGACGCGGTCAATATCGTGACGCTTGAAGACCCCGTTGAGTACAAAATGGAAGGGGTCAATCAGATCCAGGTCAATGCCGATATTGGGCTAACCTTCTCTGGTGGCCTTCGCTCAATTCTTCGTCAGGATCCCGATATCGTGATGGTTGGGGAGATCCGCGACAAAGAGACTGCGGAGCTTGCAGTACAGGCAAGTCTTACGGGGCATTTAGTCTTTAGCACGCTTCACACCAACAGTGCAGCCGGTATTTTGCCGAGGTTGCTCGACATGGGGGTAGAACCGTTCCTGATCGCAAGCACCGTACACGTTGTGATTGGTCAGCGACTTGTGCGTCGAAATAGCAAACATAGTGAAAAGATAGAGTCGACGCCCGCCGAAACGGCCGCTATACAGGCAACGCTCGGGTCACTTCTGCCACCTGACGAAGCTCATCGTGCAGCTGTTTCGACTGATCTAGGCTACGAAAACTTGCCATTAGCAACAGATAGCGCTTATACTTTAACTAAGGGCGTCGACGGCCCAGATTCGCCTGGCGGATATAAAGGGCGAATGGGAATCTACGAGGTCTTTGAAGTAAGTGAAGCGATTCAGCAGCTGATTCTCAAAAGAGCGACCAGCTCAGAGATCCAAGAGCAAGCCGAAAGAGAAGGCATGGTACTCATGCGTCAAGATGGCTATCTCAAGGCGCTGAATGGCCTTACGACCGTGCAGGAGATTAACCGTGTAGCGTCAGCAGACAGCGCTTAAGGTAAGAAGTAAAAGGATAAACAGGAACGAAAAGAAGGTGGGGAACATGAGGACCAAGCAACAACGAGCAGTGAGCAGGCATATGAATTATCGAAATGTCTCCACACTTTCAGTATCGAAAGGAGTGAAATAATGGCTGGTCAACCCCGTATTGAAGTTTTGCTAGAGGATGTGGTCAAAAAAAAGGCCTCTGACCTGCACTTGCAAGTTGGTTTGCCGCCGATGCTCCGTGTCGACGGTGCGCTTGTACCGGTGGCAGGCACAGATCCTCTTAACGAAGAGTCAGTTGAAGCACTTGTCTTTGCCATTTTGGACGAAGACCAGAAGCAAATTCTACTCAAAGACAAAGAGTTTGACTTTAGTTTTGCATTTGGTGACCTCGGTCGCTTCCGTGTAAACGCTTTTCATGAACGGGGCAATCTCGCTGCAGCTCTTCGTCTCATACCAAACGAGATTTTGACCGTCGAACAGCTTGGGCTCCCACAAATTGTTACTAAGTTTGCAGATTATCCTCGGGGTCTTGTGCTCGTTACTGGACCAACTGGTTCTGGCAAATCAACCAGCCTCGCGGCGCTCATCCATAAGATCAACATGGAGCAGGGTAAACATATTATCACCATCGAAGACCCTATCGAGTACACACACCGCAGCAAAAAGTCCATCATTGTCCAACGAGAGGTGCACTATGACACCTACTCATTTAGTGCAGCGCTCCGTAGCTCACTGCGTGAGGACCCCGATGTCGTGCTCATCGGTGAGATGCGTGACCTCGAGACCATAGCAAGTGCCATCACCATTGCCGAGACGGGCCACTTGGTTTTTGCTACGCTTCACACGAACAGCGCCGCTCAATCTATTGACCGTATGGTCGACGTTTTCCCGCCACACCAGCAGCCTCAAATTCGCGCGCAGCTATCCAACATTCTCATGGCCATCTGTAGCCAGCGACTCATACCGGCTATCGGTGGCGGGCGCATCGCTGCAGCCGAAATCCTCATCGCGACTCCAGCTGTACGCAATATCATCCGCGAGGGCAAGACACACCAGCTAGATGCTGTCATCCAGACTGGCGCTGAGTTTGGCATGCAGAGTATGGACAAGCAACTCGTTTCGCTCATCCACTCGGGCACTATCAGCTACGACGAAGCGCGTAACTACGCTGTTGATATTGACGAGTTAGATAGGCTAATGCGAGATTAATCATGTTGACATATAAATACACCGCGCGAAACCCCTTGACCGGCGAAACGGTCAAATCGACGGTGCAGGCAGATAGTGAAGGGTCAGCCGCCAAGGCACTAAAACAAGAGGGTCTCATCGTCACTACTATGGAGCTCGAAAAAGAGCGGGGGGCACTCGGTGGGCGTTCTAAGGTCAAGGCAAAAGACCGTGTTCTCTTCAGCCGTCAGCTTGCGACGCTTATCAATGCGGGGCTGCCGCTCATACAAGCGCTTCGGAGTGTAACAAGCCAAACCGCCAGCAAATCACTGCGGGCAATCTTGTCGCGGATAATCTCAGACGTCGAGGGCGGTAGTACACTTGCAAACGCAATGGGCAAGCACCCAAGAGTATTTAACCAAGTGTATTTGAGCCTAATCGCGGCCGGCGAGCAGTCTGGTACACTTGACCAGGCGCTAGAGCGGCTTGCCATTCAGCAAGAGAAAGAAGCTGATCTCAATAGTAAAATTCGTGGTGCTATGATTTATCCTGCTGTCGTCATCTTTGTCATGATTATGGTTATCGGATTTATGGTGGTAAAAGTTTTACCACAAGTAAAAGTTATGTACGAAGGAATGCCAGGGGCTACCTTACCCTTAGTTACGCGCATATTGCTTTGGGTGTCGGACTTTACCATCAAGTTTTGGTGGGTAGAGCTGCTCGTACTCGGGCTATTAGGGTTTTTCACAAGCCGTTGGGCACGTACAGGGCCAGGTAAAGAGGTAATCGACAAGCTCAAGATGCGCATGTGGCCCATTGGCAAGCTTTTTATGAAAGTGTATATGGCACGGTTTGCTCGCACAGGCGCAACACTGGTTGCGAGCGGCGTGCCTTTACTGCAGATGCTCGACATTACATCGCGCGCGGTCAACAACGTGCATATTGAGCGCACCATCAAGGCCGCAGCCGAGAAAGTCAAGGGTGGTAAAAGCCTCGCCGATAGCATAGAAAATAACCAAAATTTCTTGCCGCTGGTACCAAACATGATTCGCATCGGTGAGCAGTCTGGCGCCATCGAGCAGATGATGGGCAAAGTGGCTGACTACTACGAAAAAGAGGTGGACACTGAGGTCGAAAATATATCCTCCATTATTGAGCCGGTGATGATGGTGATGCTTGGCATTGTGGCCTTCACTATTGTGGCGGCTGTATTGTTACCAATCTACGGTCTAGCTGGCAATGATAACCTGGCTGGCTAGCAAAAAAGTTGCTTTTTTCGCAGGAGAGCCGTATATTTTAAACATAAGTACTAACTAATAAGTAGAACAAAGGGGCACTTGCACTATGCACAAATTACTCAAAAAAGATAAAAAAGGCTTCACTATCATCGAAGTCCTCATCGTACTGGCTATCGCTGGGCTTATCTTGCTCATCGTTTTCCTAGCCGTACCAGCACTTCAGCGTAATAGCCGTAATACACAGTACAAAAATGGCATAGCAGCTGTCATGTCGGCAGTCAATGAATCTGAAGCCAACAACAATGGGGCGCTTCCAACACAGGTGGCAATCGCGACTAACGGTGATATTTCTGTCACTAATGGTGGAACCACTGCAGTTATGGGGAAAACCCAAGGGGGATATACCGCCAGTGTTGGCACTACTGCACCAACTGAACCCGGTGTTTTCGTTATTGTCTTGAATAAGAAATGCAATGGAAACGCATTAGCGACGACCACGACAAAACGTGCAGTGGCAGGTTTGTATGTTGTGGAGACGGCTGGCGGCACGACCCCTCAGTGTACTGAGAGCTAGGGTAGCATCTTCATAAAAACAGGGGTTTTAAAAGCCCCTGTTTTTTTATGGGGTGATTTGGTAGTATTACGGTAATGATTATCATCGTTTTGTTCATCTTTGGGGTGGTGCTGGGGAGTTTTGTGAATGCTTTTGTATGGCGGCTACGGATCGTCGAAAATCCAAACGAAGTGAAACCTACCCCAGTTAAAAAGCCATCCCAGGTGAAATCGGCTAAAAGAAGCGCAGTTAAAAAGTCAGAAGTGACACTTGCTCGCAGTGCGAGGGATTACTCTATTTTGCATGGCCGTAGCATGTGTCCAGACTGCAAACATCAGCTAGCTGCCAAAGACCTGGTGCCTGTACTGAGCTGGCTGACCCTAAAAGGCAAGTGCCGTTACTGTCATAAACCAATTTCGTGGCAGTACCCGGCGGTAGAGCTCGTGACAGGCGCGCTTTTTGTGCTGTCGTACTGGCAGTGGCCGTTTGATTTTGCCGGTGGTCACTGGCTACTTTTTGCGCTGTGGTGCGTGTTTCTCGTGTTTTTTATGGCGCTCGCCGTCTATGACATATGGTGGTACGAGCTACCAGATAGGGTAGTCTGGCCACTTGTCGGTCTCGCAGTGGTGTTTGTTACTGTTCAAGCTATATTTTTTAAAGACCTGCACGTCATTTGGGGTGCTGCATTTGCGGCGGCAATCATTTTTGGGTTGTTTTGGGTACTTTTTCAAATTTCGCAAGGGGCGTGGATTGGCGGCGGTGACGTCAAGCTAGCGCTTGTACTCGGCCTGCTAGCCAGTTCGCCGCTTAACGCCTTGCTCCTTATCTTCCTTGCATCATTAATTGGTACGCTCGTGACCTTGCCGCCGCTCCTTATATCTAAGTGCGGCGTTAAGACGCTCGTGCCTTTTGGACCTTTCCTCATAGCGGCGACTATTCTGGTAGTTTTATGGGGTGACAAAGTTTTTTCAACCTGGCTCGACAAACTACTTATTGCCTAAAAAGCTTGTGCTATACTTGAGAGTATGAAAAGGGGTGGCTCTGCGAGCTTAAGTGAGGGTAAAGCTGGCTTTACCATAGTCGAAACGCTGATTGTTTTGGCGGTGACGAGCGCGCTCCTCGTAAGCGCTATGATAGCGATGGGTGGTAGGCAGGCCAAAACTGAGTTCTCTGTTGGCTCTAGGCAGCTAAGACAGAGCTTCCAATCTGAAATAAACAAGATCGGCAGCGGTTACTATGCAAGTCAGGGAAATTTCACCTGTAGCGCAATCAGTGGCACGCCTATTATCAATCCTGGAGTAGGAATTGAACAGGGCACTAACGGCAGCTGCGTGCTGCTTGGTACCGCACTTGTTATCGGCGGAGGTGAGGCGGACCAGTACACAACCTATAGTATTGCGGGAGCAAGAGAGAATCCAACATTTGGCACCTCAGGGAAAAAGGTTGTCGAGCAAACCAAAGAGGTAGTTAGGCTCCCCCGAGGCTTTACTTTTGTGTCTGCTCGGCTCGCTCGCGCAGACGGTACGGGCGATATAACCTGGCCAGCGAGTACAGAGGGGGTCTTTACTATCACCTACGATTTAAGTCTTTTGGGTACTGATGCGGTGTCGGTGCAGCCGCTAGTGCTACACAGTTTTGGTGATTTTCTAGCTGGCCCGGTAGATGCTGTAAATGGCCAGGCTCCCATACAGGTAAAAAAGGCAGATCTTTGTTTTGTAGGTAGTACGAGCCAGTCTGTGCTGGTTGCCATTGGTGGGGAGGGCGGAACCTCACTCACGTCACAGATATTTAGTACGGAGAACTGCACATGATGAGTATAAAAAGGTACTTGTCGCTAAGGAACATGGGGCAGCGGGGCGATACTATTGTTGAGGTTTTGATAGCCGTGGGGATTGCCTCACTGGTTTTAACTTCTGCATTTGCAATCACCAACCGAAATAGTAAGGCCGCGCAGGACATACAAGAACACAGCATGGCCCAAAAATTACTTGAGACACAAACCGAACGCTTGCGAGCTGCTTCTGCGGCCAATACGTTAACAACTGCTTTTCCAGAGTTTTGTTTCAATGAAATGGCGATTGTAGCCGCTAGCAACCCTGTCTGCACGATAAGTACAGGCGGAGGCGCTGAATATCGTCAGAGCATTCGCCTAAAAGCCGGTAAAACCGATACTTACGAACTTTCAGTTACCTGGCAAACTCTCGGTGGTCAGACCGCCACAGAAACAAACTATTATAAAGTTGTGGTGGAACCGACATGATTACATCAAGAGCCAGTAATAGCGAAGATTTGGCAAGAGATAGCCACGGATTTACCGTCGTGGAGCTGATGATTGCTACGATGGTGTTTTCGGTAATCTTTCTTTTGCTTACATTTGGCGTCATACGTTTTAGTGCGGCGTACTACAAAGGGGTTAACTCGGCTGCCGTGCAGGACACCGCACGCAACATCACTGATGTAATCTCACGATCAATACAGTTTGGTAGCGCTAGTTTTGAGGTAGGAGCATTACCCACAGGTAGTGACCCGGGGTATTTTTGCGCCGGCGGCTTTATCTATAGGTACAAGCTCGGTACGGTATATGGAGAGCCAAACAATACAACAGGACTGGCGATGCGCGAGCTCCCTGCTAGTGGAGGATGTGACGCCGCTAATGGCGTTTGGGACACCTTAGGCGACACGACTCAGCTGCTTCCCCAAAAAATGCGTCTCGTTTATCTCGAAGTCTCCACGATTAGCGTTGAAGGATTTGTAACGGTGAGTGTCGGCGTGGCAAGTGGCGATCTCGATCTACTCTGCAATGGTCCTACCTGTGGCCTAACAAACGATGGTCAGGTTACCGATGCGGGTAGCGAACTCCACTGTAAGAGTGGTGCAGGAACAGAGTTTTGTGCAGTATCTAAGCTAAAAACAACGGTTCAGAAACGGATTTAATTTTTGTGATCAAGCACACGGAAGGTACAATAAAGAAAGCATAACGACGATATGATGAGAGCAAGAGTTACACGAAAAGCCGAGCGCACGAACCAAGGAGGCATGGTTTCTTTTTTGGTAGTACTCATCATGATGATGGTCATCACCCTAATCGTCATGGGCTTTGTGCAGGTGACCAATCAAAACCGGCGTGAAGCGCTTGATCGCCAGCTAAGCAATCAGGCTTTTTACGCTGCTGAATCAGGCATAAATAGCGTCCTCTCGGTTATAAAGCAAAAACAACACGATGGAGAGTCAATACCAACCCAACAGAACTGTGGGGGTGGGGCATATCCTCAGGTAGACTTTTCCGGTGGAGTCAAAACGACATGCTTACTTGTTGATCCCCGAAGTGACAGCATAGAGATTTCAGAGGTAAATGCTTCGGTTCCAAAGGTTATCCCCATTCAGGCAGTTGGAGCAGACGGGACGCCTGCGTTTATTCGTACTCTCACCTTTGAGTGGACATCCGAGCAAGATACAACACTGAGCTGTACGGGTGTAGGTCTTTATCCACCTTCTGCGGATGACTGCCCACCACTCTTACGAGTTGACCTTACTCGCGGTACTGGAGGAACGGCAGAGGCTCTCAATAGCCAGACAAACAGTGTTTTCTTACAGCGAGCGGCTGTAGCGCCTGCCATGCCACTGACGATTGGTTTAAATGGTCAAACACTGAGTTCAGGAGCAGAGTGTACTGTGTCTGATGGTAAATCGGTGTGTAAACGTACTATCAGCTTTGCCCCATCTGACGTTAGTACAGTGTACGCGAGAGTACTTACTATTTATAGAACAGCCCTCTCACTAAAGGTCACTGGCACACTCATCGACGATACGACGGCGTACTTTATTGGTCAGGTAAAGATAGATGCGACCGGCAAAGCACAAGATGTTTTACGCCGAATTCAGGTTCGCGTTAACCCAGATTCGACATCCAAACTAACAATGCCAACTTCAGCTATTTTTTCTGACGGGTCAGTTTGTAAGCGGTTTATAACTGGGGTCGATGGTACGTACGCCAATATGGCAAACGAATGTGAAGACGTGCCCTCCGAAGACATACCAGATGCTGGGCTTGGAGGTTGTGGATCGGCGTGCCTGCCTACGGGGGGTGGGGGCCCTGCCGTTGGAGACCGTATCTTTTACAATCGTAGATATTCGAACACCTCAAACAATGCCTCATCAAGCGTAACAGGCTGTACGTGGAGCTGGGGAGACAAAACCTCTGATGTTAATAAATGGTGCTTGTTCGGGGACATAACCGAATCTCACGCTTTTCCTAAAACCTACCCGGGTACAACTGTGAAATGCTATATCGTTACCATAAAGCTCACGATCACTACTTCAGGAGGGGTAAAATCTGCCCTGATGGACCAAAAAATTCCGTACGGCCCAGATGCAAATGCCTTCTGCGGTGGTGTGTACAAGCGCATGCCGTAGGTTGGTTGTTTAGAGATCTATTTATGATGGAATTTTTCGTGCACAGCTTTTAGGTGTGGGTCGGTGACGTGCGTGTAAATCTGTGTGGTTGATATGTTGCTGTGACCGAGCATGGCCTGTACAGATCGCAGATCGGCACCATTCATAAGTAGGTTCGTAGCAAAGGAGTGGCGAAGCGTGTGTGGGCTGACATGCTTGGTGATACCAGCTAACAGTGCGTAGTTTGCAACCAGCCGCTGGACGCTTCGTGCAGTCAGCCGGTGATAGTTACCGCTGCGGTCTACCGTTTTACGGCCACCGTAGCGGATAAAAAGCGGCTTGGTGGTATCGGCACGCATGTCTAAGTACTTTCCAACCCATTCGGCCGCATCGGGGCTTATAAAAATAGGGCGATCCTTTTGGCCCTTACCGCGTACCATAAACTCTCGTCTTTTTAAGTTTATGTGTTCGCGGTCGAGGCCAACTAACTCCGATACACGCAGGCCCGAACTAAAAAGTAGCTCTAAAATTGCTCGGTCGCGTAGCCCAGCCTCTGAGCTTATGTCAGGCTGATCAAACATACGGGTTAGTTCATCCTCGTTCAGGAATGTTACTTGAGGGCGCACGGTGCGAGCAAGCTCTATTTTGTCGGGCGCCATGCATCCCATACCACGTTTGTTGCAAAATTTGAGAAAGCTGCGCAAGGCAATCAGGTGGTAGTTGAGTGTCGTTTTTTGTAGCTCATCGTTTACATTTGTTCCTAGGCGGTTGAGCCATAGGCGCCACTTGCGCACCAACTCTTGGTCTATATCGGCAACAGTGATGTCGCCGCCGTAATCTGCTAGACGAGTCAGGTAATGATCGTAGTTAGCAATAGTCCTCTGGGAGCGGTTCTGCTCAATCTCTAGATACTCTAAAAAATCTGTCTTGGCTTTACTAAACTTCATGCATAACCAGTATACTACAGCTTCAAGCGTGACAACTCCTTAGGACATCTGTTAGAATGGCTACTAGAAATACGAAAGGAACCAAATGGAACGAACACTAGTTGTTTTTAAACCAGACGCTGTGATGCGAGGGATTGTTGGAGAGGTAATGACTCGTTTTGAGCGCGCCGGCTTCAAGATTATCGGCATGAAAATGCTCAATCCGGACTACCAGCACTACTTTGACCACTACGAAGGAATAGGCACCCTCAAAACCCGCAAAGGGGATGAGATTTTTGAAACCCAGCTCAGTACTATGCTCCAAGGCCCTGTCATTGCGATGGTACTAGAGGGAGTTGAAGCGGTCGAATTTGTCCGTAAAATGGTTGGCGACACTCAGCCCAAAACTGCGGCGCCTGGTACGATACGTGGAGATTATGCACACGTGACATACGGGCAAGCCTCGGCTGCGGGCGTTGGCGTGTCGAATATTGTTCATGCGTCTGCCACGACTGAAGAGGCAGAAAAAGAGATTGACCACTGGTTTGCGGAAAGCGAACTGCAATCATACCAGATGGTTCACGAGCTGTTTACTCAGCCCAAAAAGAAATAGTCGTTCTTTTGTAGCCATGGGCTTATACACCCTAAGCCCATCATAAGTCCCGGTAGTTCAACGGATAGAATAACTCCGTCCTAAGGAGCAGATATTGGTTCGATTCCAGTCCGGGATACCATAGTCAACTAGATGATACTTGGGGAAGGTCTATGCAGGAACAGATAAGAATTCTGCTCGAACATGCGGCGGAGATTGCAAAAACTTCGTTTGGCAATGTAGAAAGCTCGGTTAAGCCAGGGGATAATAACCAGGTATTAACAGAGGCTGACCTGGCGATAGGTCGATATTTGGTCGGCAAAGTTAAAGAACTATTTCCTGACGACAATGTTATTGATGAAGAAACAGGCGTAGTAGACAACCACTCAAACCGCACCTGGGTTATCGACCCCCTAGATGGTACGAGTAATTTTGCTGCTGGATTACCGCAGTTTGGTATTATGATTGGTCTGCTTGAAGGTAGCCGTCCCGTCGCTGGTGGCATAGCGCTACCTATGTATGGCCGTATCTATACGGCGGAGCGTGCCAAAGGCGCTTTTTGCGGCGATGAGCGGCTACTTGTTAGCCAGGAAGCAAGATTAAGTAATTCACTTGTCGCATATGGCATAGATGGTCACAAAGAAAGCCCCGCCTATACTCATGCAGAGACAAAAGTAATGGCAGATATTATTTTAGAGATTCGTAACCTTAGAACAAGCAATAGCGCCTACGATTTTGCGATGGTAGCAGAGGGGAAGTACGGCGCAGTCTTAAACCGGACGTCCAAGATTTGGGACAATGTGGCACCCCAAGTGATAATAGAAGAAGCGGGAGGTAGGTACACTGCTTTTGATGGCACAAACATTAACTACACGAACCCCCTCTCAAGGGTAGATGAGAATTTTACTGTGTGCGCAGGAGCTCCAGCGCTCCATACTCAATTACAGAAGATTATTCACCGTAGTTAAATCTGATACAATTAAGCATATGGCTAAAAAACCAAAAATAACCGAAGGTGGAAAACCGAGATACTTTGACGACCAGTTTGATGACGAAGAAGTTCTCTATGTGTTTCGCAAACACCCCATTGTTATGCGCAAGGGGCTTATTTGGAGCTCAATTGGGTTGCTCGTGGGGCCACTGTACACGCTCATTATGACGTATATGCACCCAGATAATCCTCCGAGCATGGGGTTTTTCTACCTCAGCTTTTTGGTGAGTCTCCTCATCTCAGCTCTACTGATGTTTCCATCGTGGATGAGCTGGCATTTTAGCGTGTTTATTTTGACTAACCAGCGGTTTATACAGATCACGCAGGACGGTTTTTTTAACCGCACTGTTGCCGATGTGCCTCTTAGGCTTGTCCAGTCCATCAACTACGAAATAAAAGGCCTCGAGCAGACACTGCTCGGATTTGGTACAATTATCATGCAAACATTCATAGGTGACACGCGTCTGCACCACATACACCATCCGGCTAAGGTGCAACGTCATATAGTCGAGCACATGCGTGAGCTTGGTATCACCCCTGAGGTTAATATAAATCGGAGAATGGTAGAGGGCGAGCATGAACAAGCGCACTAATTTACTAAAAGACAAAGCAGGCAGAGTAAAGCTACCAAAACCCAAGGTGGTTCTGCCACCCGTGCCTGAGCGCTTTCGTAAGCAGTCACTAGAGAAAAAAACTGAAGCTAGCTTGCAAAACGTGCCCCGTATTACGAACGAAACAGTTGCCGAGCACCGCGAAACAGTCCTAAAAGGTGCTCGTAAGTACAAGTACCCACTCGAGCACTCCAAGCACATGATCGTCAAGATAACCTCTGGTGTTCTCGGGGTAGCTCTGGTTACTTTTTTGGTCTACACGCTGCTTAGTCTCTATAAATTCCAGTCCACGGGTGAGTTTACCTACCGCATAACGCAGGTTGCGCCGTTCCCAGTCGCCAAGGTAGGCGGTAAATTTGTCTCGTACGAAAGCTACCTCCTTGAACTGCGTCGCTACATGCACTATTACGAAACTCAGCAAAAAGTCGATTTTACGAGTGAACGAGGCAAGGGTCAGCTTGAGGCGTACAAACCTCAGGCGCTTCAAAAGGTTATAGATGAGCTGTATGTCAAAAAA
>Ga0075163_10004770_pt1 | contig 18153 bp, 12 predicted proteins | sample JI1023141ADNA_FD_71478 | JGI IMG/M metagenome (GOLD analysis project Ga0075163, IMG submission 71478) | Wastewater effluent complex algal communities from Wisconsin, to seasonally profile nutrient transformation and Carbon sequestration -... | ecosystem: Engineered > WWTP > Effluent > Algae...
TGAGCGCCGGGAAGCCGGTGTGCGCGCTCAGCCCGCACGTCGACCCGGGCTGTGGTTCGCCCACAAGCACCGGACGGCGGCGGCTCGTCGGGTAGGCGATCGCATCGACCCGCAGCGAATCCATCGCCGCCAGCATGCGCGAGCGCAGCAGCTGCTGCCGCGCCAGCGCGGTGCGATAGCGCTCGCTGTCTCGCACGCCGGTCGTGTCCATCGCGGTGATGCGCCCCATCATCGACGTGTGAAAGAGGCCGCGGTCAAGGATCAGGCGCGCCGTCAGCTGCGGTGCCCCCGGGATCGCCTTGAGGTAGTCCTGCAGGTCGTGGTTGGTCTCGAAGTTGATGACGCTGGTGTTGGCCATCAGCGAGTCGAAGTCCGCCACCCGCAGCTCCACCACGTCGGCCCCCGCCGCCTGCATCGCCGTCGTCACCGCGCGCACCGTGTCGCGGATGTCTGGGTCGATGTCGCCCGTCATGTAGTTGGTCAGCACGGCCACACGCGTCCCGCGCATCGGGAAGGCGGCGAGCGAATCGCTGAAGGCCGACGGGGAGCGTCCCTTGGCGATCGCCGTCGTCGTATCGGCCGGATCGAAGCCGACGGTGACGTCGAGCGCGATGGCCAGGTCGCGCACCGAGCGGGCGAGCGGCCCCGGAACGTCCTGCGTGTGCGAGAGCGGGACGATCCCGTCGCGGCTCGCCATCCCCTGCGTGGGACGCAACCCGACGAGGTTGTTGAAGGCGGAGGGGATGCGGATGGAGCCGCAGGTATCCGACCCCCACCCCACGGCGGCAAACGACGCCGCAATCGCCGCCCCCGTCCCCCCGCTCGAGCCACCGGGGCAGCGCATCGGGTCGTACGGATTGCGCGTCTGGCCGCCTAACGAACTCACCGAGGTGATCCCCGCCGCCAGCTCGTGCATGTTGGTCTTGCCGAGGATCACCGCCCCCGCCGCGCGCAGCCGGGCGACGACGAAGCCGTCGTCCGGCGGCTGCACACCGGCCAGTGCCAGCGATCCCGCCGCCGTCGGGAGGTCGAAGGTGTCGAAGTTGTCCTTGAGCAGGATCGGGATGCCGTGCAGCGCCCCGCGCACCTTTCCCGCCTTGCGCTCGGCGTCGAGCGCTGCGGCGTCTCGCCGGGCGTTGGGATTGAGGCGAATGATCGCGTTGAGTGCCGGGCCGCGCTGGTCGTACGCCGCGATGCGGGCGCGATACGCATCCACCAGCTGCACCGCGCTCCATCGCCCGCGCTGCAGCCCGTCCTGCAGTTCGCTGATGGACGCCTCGTACACCAGGTCACGCATCGAGGCCCCCTGGGCCGCAACCGCTGGGGCAACGAGGAGCGACGCGAAGGCCGCGGCGACCGGGAATCGAAGGAGAGCGCGCATGCTGAGGCTCAGGGCGGGGGCGGGGAGGCGTTCTCGTCGTGGACCGGGCGCGGCACAGGCGACGCACGCCGGTCGATCGGGGCGTGCTCGCCTAACGCTGGCACGCGTCCCATCACCGGACGGACCGACGCCAGGTTGTGCGGCGGCAGCAAGGCAGGAATGTCGCCGGCGGCGGTACTGACCGTGGTCCACCGCGCGCGCGCCACCAGCTGGGCATGGTCGGCGACCGCGGGGACGTCGTTCACCACCGCGTTGGCGATGCCGCCGCGTTCGAGACGTGCGACGACCTCGGTAACCGGAAGCGCCGCGAACGCCGAGACGATCTGCCGTTCGAGTACCACACGATTGGCCAGTCGAGCCGCGGGTACGGCGTAGTCAGGATGATCGGCCAGCGCCGTATCGAGCAGCACGTGTTCGCAGAAGCGGCGAAACTCCGGGTCGCTCTGGATGGCGAAGAGCACCTGTCCATCGGCACAGGGATACGCCCCATAGGGGACGATCATGTTGTGCCGGAGCCCGGCGCGCGCGGGGGCCCCGCCGCTCCCGAGGTAGGTGTAGAGCGGCGGCATCATCCACTCGGTCATGCACTCGAACATCGAGATGTCGATGCGCTCGCCCTTCCCCGTGCGCTCGCGCCGGTACAGCGCGGCCAGCGCGCTCGAGTACGCGTACATCCCCGCCCCGATGTCGGCGATGCTGATCCCCACCTTGACCGGCTCGTCAGGCGTCCCCGTCATCGAGACGACCCCCGACTCGGCCTGGATGAGCATGTCATACGCCTTCTTGTCGCGATACGGGCCATCGGGGCCGTACCCCGAGATCGCGACCCACACGAGGCGCGGGAGCTCGGCGGCGAGCACGTCATATCCCAACCCCAACCGCTCGATGGCTCCCGGGGCAAGGTTGTGCACGAAGACGTCGGCCCCCTGCACGAGCGCGTGCAGCGCCGCGATCCCCTCGTTCGACTTGAGGTCGAGCACCACGCTCTGCTTGCCGCGGTTGAGCCAGGCGAAGTACGCCGAGATCCCGTTGAGCGCCCCATCGTAACCGCGGGCGAAGTCGCCATCGCCCGGGCGTTCGACCTTGATGACCTCGGCGCCGAGGTCGGCAAACTGTCGCGTGCAGAACGGGGCGCTGACCGCCTGCTCCACGGCGACGATGCGCAGCCCGGCGAACGGGAGCACGTCGTTCATTCGCGCATGGTGGGCACCGGCTGCACCGGGACGTGCCCGCGCTTGTAGACCAGGACGGTGCGTCGATACGTGATCACCACCGTGCCGTCCTGCTTGAAGCCCGTCGTCTTGACCTCCACGATCCCCATCGTCGGGCGCGACTTCGATTCGCGCATGCTCAGCACCTCGCTCTGCGCGTAGATCGTGTCGCCCTCCAGCACCGGCGCGGGGAGGCGCACCTCGTCCCAGCCCAGGTTCACCGCGTTGCGCGAGATGTCGCTCACCGAGAGCCCCACCACCAGCGCCAGGGTGAAGGTCGAGTTCACCAGCGGCTCACCGAACTCGGTCTGCGACGCGTAATGCCGGTCGAAGTGGATCGGGTTGGTGTTGTTCGTGAGCAGGGTGAACCAGGTGTTGTCGACGTTGCTCACCGTGCGCCCCAGCGGGTGGCGCAGCACGTCGCCCACGTGGAAATCCTCGTAGCAGCGTCCCTCGTGTCCCGGTGCATCGCTCATGGTGCCGTCCCTGAAGGGTTGGGGCGGGGCGCACGCCCCGCGCGTTGCGCCGCGTCGGCGCGCAGCGTCGTCTGCGCCATGCGCAGGTTGGCCGCGTCGATCATGATGCCGTCGCTCCCCACCGCGCCGCGCCCGGCCGCGACGGACGCCTCGTAGCGCGCCACCACGTCGTGCGCCCACGCCAGGTCGCGGGGCGACGGCGAGAAGGCCGCATTCACCGCCGCCAGCTGCAGCGGATGGATGCACTGCTTGCCGTCGAATCCCATGGCACGCGCGACGCCACAGGCCCGCGCCAGCGCCTCGGGATCCTTGTAGCTGGCGAGCGGGCCGTCCATGCAGCGCAACCCGTACGCGCGCGCCGCCGCCACGATCCCGTGCATCACCGCGTGCCAGCGATGGGCGCCGTACGCCGCGTCGTGCTCGTCCTCCGCCCCGATGTTGGCCAGCGGCATGTGCATCGAGGCCGCGTAGTCCCCCATCCCGAAGATCAATCCCTCCAGCCGCGGCGAGGCGCTCGCGATCTCGCGCAGGTGCAAGAAGCCGAGCGCCGTCTCGATCTGCGCCTCGATCCCGATGCGCTCCCGGAGCCCGGTGCGTGCCTCGACCTGGGTCAGCAGGCGATCGACGAACTGCACGTCCCCCGCCCCCGAGGCCTTGGGGAGCATGATGAGGTCGAGGTGCTGCCCCGCCCCTTCCACCACCTCGATCACGTCGCGATAGGTGTACATCGTGTCGAGCGCATTGACGCGTACCATGCGCGTCCGATGCCCGAAGTCGAGCGTCGTGAGCGCCTGCACTACGAGGGCGCGGCTCGCCTCCTTCTGCTCCGGGGCCACCGCGTCTTCGAGGTCGAGACAGACGGCGTCGGCGTCGCTGCGGGCCGCCTTGGCCACCATCTCCGGCCGAGACGCCGGGACAAACAACATGCTGCGCGCGAGGCGCGATGGGTTGGGGCGCATGATTCGCTAGAAGGAGCGGGGGAGCCCCAGCACGTGCTCCCCGATGTACGAGAGGATCAAGTTGGTCGACACCGGTGCCACCTGGTACAGCCGCGTCTCGCGGAACTTGCGCTCCACGTCGTACTCGGCGGCAAAGCCGAACCCTCCGTGTGTCTGCAGGCAGACGTTCGCCGCCTCCCATGAGGCATCGGCGGCCAGTAGCTTGGCCATGTTGGCCTCGGCCCCGCAGGGGAGGCCAGCGTCGAAGAGGCGCGCCCCTTCGTAGCGCATCAGGTCGGCCGCGCGCACGCGTGCGTACGCCTGCGCCAGCGGAAACTGGATCCCTTGATTCTGCCCAATCGGCCGATCGAACACGACACGCTCGCCGGCGTATCGGCGTGCCTTGTCGATGAACCAGAAGCCGTCGCCGATGCACTCGGCCGCGATGAGCACGCGCTCGGCGTTCATCCCGTCGAGGATGTAGCGAAAGCCGTCGCCCTCGGTCCCGATCAGGTTCTCGGCCGGGACCTCGAAGTCCTCGAAGAAGAGTTCGTTGGTCTCGTGGTTGACCATGTTGTCGATCGGGCGCACGCGCAGCCCGCGTTGCTCGGCCCCGCGTAGGTCGACGAGGAAGACCGACAGCCCCTGCGTGCGCCGGGTGACCTGCTCCAGCGGCGTCGTGCGCGCGAGGAGGAGCATGAGGTCGGAGTGCTGTACGCGCGAGATCCACACCTTCTGCCCGTTCACCACGTAGCGGTCGCCGCGCCGCTCGGCAACGGTGCGCGTCTTCGTCGTGTCGGTCCCGGTGGCCGGCTCGGTGACGGCGAACGACTGCAAGCGCAGCTCGCCAGCCGCAATGGCGGGGAGGTAGCGCCCCTTCTGCTCGGGCGAGCCGTGCCGCAGCACGGTCCCCATGATGTACATCTGCGCGTGACAGGCTCCGGAATTGGCGCCGGCGCGATTGATCTCCTCGAGAATGACCGACGCCTGCGTGAGCGTGAGCCCGCTACCGCCGTACTCCTCGGGGATGAGGGCCGACAGCCAGCCGGCGCGCGTGAGCGCCTGCACGAACTCCTGAGGGTAGCCGTGTTCGCGCTCGACGCGCTGCCAGTAGCGCGAGTCGAACGGGGCGCAGGCGGCGCGCACGGCTTCGCGAATCTCGACGTGCTCGGTAGCGCGGGGATTGATGTCGCTCATGGGTGCACAACCTCGCCCGCGGCACGCGCCGGGGCGAGTGCGGCGAAGGGGATCGACATGTCGGGCACGCTGGCGAGAGCGAGGACCGTGGTCACCGCGCGCTCCGCGGTGGCGGCGTCGTAGCGTGGGGTTACCAAGGCGCGGAGCTTGTCGGCGAGTGCCGCGGTAGACACGGGATTCTCGGGATTGCCGCGCGGGAAGGCGGCGGCGCGCGTGCGGCACGTCCCGTCGCGGTGTACGTAGGTGATGCGGGTCCCCCACTCGGCCGGATAGCGCGCCGTGATGTCGGGGACGACGCGGATCTCGATGCGCGGCAAGAGCGCGGCGACCGCGGCATGCCCCACCCCCGCGGGGCCGAATCGCTCGGCGGCAAACTGCTCGAGCCCCACCGCGCCGTCCACCAGCGCCGCCGCCACGCAGTACGCGAGCGAGAACTTCGCCTGGTAGGGCGTCGTGGGATCGTGCTGCTTCACGATGGCATGCCCCTGCTCGTACGTCTCGACCTCCACCCGCTCGAGCGCCCCGAGCGCCTCGTCGCCCCGCCAGCCGCACTCGGCACGATGCTCGAGCGACACGTCGATGGCCGTGTGCGTGTGGCCGCAGCACGAGTGGAGCTTGTAGCAGTTCTCGGGAAGCTTCCAGTGCGAGCCTAACGCTTCGGTCACGCGGCTGGCGTCGAAGTCCGTCGTGGTGGCGCGAAAGAAGCCGCGCTCCCCCTCCAGGATTCGCGTCGCCCCGGTGAAGCCGACGCGGGCGAGGTCGGCGGCCAGCACGCCGTTCATCGCCGCCTTGCCCGGGTGCAGCGCCTTGCTCATTGCCCCGTCGGCGTTGAACTCCCACAATCCGCTCGCTTGCGTCCCGGCACTCCCCAGCGCGTCGAGCATCTGCGCGGGGGAGAGCCGGACGAGCGACCCGGCCGCCACCGCGGCGCCGAAGGTGGCCGCCGTCCCCGTGGGGTGCCAGTAGCGATAATGCGAGGGGTTCACCGCCTCTCCCACGCGCAGTGCGGCCTCGTATCCGAGCGCCACCGCCAGGAGGAAGTCCTCCCCCGAGGCGTGCTCGCGCTCGGCCACGGAGAGCGCCGCGGGGATCACCGGCGCCGCCGCGTGCAACGTCGAGCCCTTGTGCACGTCGTCGAGTTCGAGGATGTGCGAGGCGACGCCATTGGCCAGCGCCGCACCGGCGGCCGAACTGCGCGCCCCCGCGAACACCGTGGCATCGCGCGACGCGCCGAGCTGCCTAACGACCTCCCGCGCCATCTGCGCGGGCGGCTCCAGGGCGCCGCTCATCGCCGATCCCAGCCAGTCGAGGATGGCGCGATGCGCCTCGTCCACCACCACCGTCGGAAGGTCGCGGAAGCGGGCGCTCGCGCAGAAGTCGGCGAGGAGGCGTGAGGCGGGCCGTGGGGTCATGGGGGGAGGGTGGTGGCGGCGCGTCGCCAATCTACCTGACGCGACGCCAATAGTCGAAGTACGCGCCACGGCGCCCCATGTACCAGCGGCGCCACCGCCCGCCGATCGCTCCCCTCGCCCTACGCCCCCTCCAGCCCCTCGATGTCGAGCTTCTTCATCCCCAGCATCGCCTGCTGCACACGCATCGCCTTGTCACGATCGGGGTGCTGCAGCAGCGGGAGCAGGATGCGCGGCACGACCTGCCACGACAGCCCGAACCGGTCCTTGAGCCAGCCGCAACGGCTCTCCTGGCCGCCATCGGCCGTGAGCGCGTTCCAGTAGCGGTCGATCTCCTCCTGCGTATCGCAGGTGATCATCAGCGAGATCGCCTCGTTGAACTGGAAGTGCGGCCCGCCGTTGAAGGCGTGGTAGGTGCGCCCGTCCATGACGAAGGTCCCCGACATGACGCGATCGCCCGCACGATTGACGGCGACGATACGAGAGTGCTTGAAGAGCGACGTGTACAGCTGCATCGCCTCCTCGGCCTGGTCATTGAACCAGAGAAACGGGGTAATCGTCTCGGAACTGCTGTGGTTCGCCGCCTGGATCATCGTCGTGGCCTCTCGCGTAGTACGGGATCTCCCCTCGGCTTCTTCACTCGACGTTCGTCCGATGGACGCCGCGCCCGCCACCCACCCCGCACGATACCGGATAGCAAACGGGCGCGGCAGGAATCCCCGCCGCGCCCGTTTGCCCGATCGACGCGACGTTACGACACCGTCGCGTGCTGCAGGTCCTGCACCGCCTTCAGGAGGAGCTTCATCTTCGGGGCGTCGCACGACGAGCGCGCGTCGTTCTCCACCTGCGTGGCCAGCGCCCCCAACTGCGACGTGCGCTGCACGCCCGGGGCCCGCTCGGCACTGGAGAGCGCCGAGCGCACCTCGGAAATGCGATTCGCCGGGAGGCACTTGTTGCGCTCGAGCTGGTCGACGTAGGCACGCGCGAGCGCGAACGACGGCGGCCAGGCGATCTTCGGCTGCCCCTGCGCGTTGAGGTGCGTCCAGCGCACCGTCTTCGCCGCGTCGATCTCATTCTGCGAGACGTACTGGCTCGGCACGAGGTCGGCCACGTCCATCCCGCGCGCAATCTCCGAGCTCACGATCGCGCCGTTGTACCAGTACACCGACCACGAGCCGCCCATCACCATGCGGGTCGAGTCCACCGGGCCACGGTCGAAGAACGCGATCTCCTTCGGGTTCTTGGCGTCGGTCCAGTCAAACACCGAAATGCCGCCTTGGTACCACGCCTGCACCATCACGTCGCGCCCGGGGATCGGAATCAGCGAGCCATTGTGCGCCACGCAGTTCTCGGCCGCGGTCTGGACGGTCGGGATCTTGTAGTAGCTCTCGAACTTCATCTTGCGGTTCACGATCGAGAAGATCGCGTTCGACCCCCACTCCTTCTTGTCCGAGGCACGGCACTTCGGCGCGCCGCCACCGCCCCACTCGTCGGAGAAGAGGATCTTGGTCCCGTCGTTGTTGAACGTGGCGGAGTGCCAGTAGGCGAAGTTGGAGTCGGCGACCGCATCGAGTCGCACCGGGTTCACCGGGTCGGCGATGTCGATCAGGATCCCGTGTCCTTCGCAGGCGCCACCCGCCAGGCCCAGCGACGGATAGACGGTGATGTCGTGGCACTGACGCCCGGGGTTGATCGGCGAGCCAGGCTGCGGCGCGCTCCCGAACATGCGATTCACGACCCCCTGCAGCCCGGCGCGCAACGTCGCCGAGTCGGCACCGGTGGGGGCGCCGCTCCCGCCACGCGCCTTGACCACGCTGTCGAGCATGACGCGGATGAACTGCCCACCCAGCACCATGTCCTGCCCCGACGACGGGTTCTTCGCCGTGAAGCCACCGGCAGCGCGCGCCGCTGCCGCCGCCTTGGCGGCCGCCGCGAGGTCTTCCTCGCCCGGCGCGTGCGTCGGCGTGGAGGTGAGCCCGCTGAAGATGTTGGCCCGGTTCACCACGGCCGACTGCTCCGGGTGCGCCAGCGGAACCTTGATGATCTCGATCCGCAGCAGCGAAGAGTTGGCGTTCTGGTCGGGCGTGTCGCGCACGCACCCAGCCAGTTCGTTAGGCGAGCGCACCCCGGCCGAGCCCGACACGTAGATGTAGATGTTGTCGGGATCCTTGGGGCTCTCGACCACCGTGTGCGTGTGCGATCCGCGGCACGTCTGCACGTTGGCGACGATCTTCGGCTTCTTGATGTCGCTGATGTCGAAGACGCGCACGCCACGGAAGCGCAGCGCACTCACCGTGTCCGGCACGCCGCCGGGGAGGCAGTCCACCCGGCCGTTGTTCGCCTCGGCCGACATGAACATCAGGTTCTTGTACACCGACACGTCGTTCTGCGAGGCCGGGCAGCTGAAGGCCGTGACCAGCAGCGGCTTGGCCGGGTTGGTGATGTCCCAGACCACCGGTCCGTTGTAGTTCCCCTGGATCACGTAGTTCCCCGTGAAGGCCAGGTCGGAGTTGGTGATCCCGAGGAACCCCTCGGGGGAGACCGCCTTCGACACGACCTTCATGTTGGAGAGCGCTTCGCCGGCGTCCATGAGGCCGGCCTTGAGGCCGACGCGCGAATCCATGCGCGGATCGGCCGACGGCGACGGCGTGGTCGCGGGGGGATTGGAGCCCGCGCACGCGGCCGACGCGACGAGCGCGGCGGCGAGCATGGCGCGAGACGACAGACGGGATGTGCTCATGCCTGGCTTCACTCGTTTGAGGGGGGACGAAGGAGCGGAAGAAGGTGCGTGCTACAGCTGGAATGCTGCAGTCGCTACGGAAGTTCGATCAACATCTGGAGCATGCGGCGGATCTCGGTCGACTGATCCACCTCGACATCGGCCGCGAACTTGAAGATCGTCTCGTCCTGCCCCGCGCCACGATTGGCGAAGAGCGTCTTGACCATCGTCACCGCGCCACGGTGATGATCGATCATGTACGTGAGGAAGAGCCGGTCGAACTCCGGGCCACGCGCCGCGTCGAGCGACTTGAGCTGTGCATCGGTCAGCATTCCGGGCATCGACATCGCATGCGCGCCATGCTGCATGGCCTCGTGGCTCATCCCCGCGTGCTGCATCGCCGCGCCTGCCGTGTCGGCGACCGGCGCCTCCTGATTGCGATCGCGCAGCCAGGTCTGCATGAGGTTGATCTCGTCGCGCTGCGCGTTGATGATGCGCTCGGTGAGGCGGATGACCGCCGCACTCGCGCCGTGCGTAGGCGCCCACTTGGAGATGAGAATCGCCTGCGCGTGGTGATGGATCATCCCCGACATGAAGTCGATGTCGCCCTTCGTGTACGGGTAGCGGAGCGAATCGGCCCGCGCGCGGTCCTTCGCCGCCTCCGGCCCCATGCGCGACAGCGCCGCCGCGGGACGTGAACGGGCGCACGCCGAGGTCAAGGCGAGCGCGCCGAGGGAGAGGGTCAGGACGTGGGTGGTGAATCTCATCGGCGTATTCCGCGAGTTGGACAGCCGGGGGGGCGGCAGGGTTGCGGGGAATCTCGGGGGAAGCGCGCCGTGTGGCGAGGGGTGGGGACGAACCGGCCACGATGGGGCGGCGCCTTGCGAGCCGACCCGTGCCCTACCTACTTCGAAGGATGATCTCCGCCCTCACTCCCGCTCGCGCCTCGGCGCGCACTCCCCGCCCTCTCCGTGCCGCCACGACCGTCGCCCTGGCATCGCTCGTGGGCCTCGTCCTCGCCGCCCTTCCGGCGCGCGACGCGGCTGCCCAGGCCAAGCCGGCGGCACCACTCTCCGCGGCCCAGCGCCGCGCGATGCTGGCCACACCCACGCATCCGTTCTGGCGGACCAAGGCCCCCGACACGGTGGCCCTCGACATGGAGACCTCGCGCGGTACGATGACGATCGAGCTCATCCGCGAGTGGGCCCCCAACGGTGTGGATCGTTTCTACAACCTCGCGCGCGCCGGCTTCTTCGACGACTCGCGCTTCTATCGCGTCCTTCCCTTCTACATCGCCCAGTTCGGCCACCCGGCCAGCCCATCGGTGGGGGCGACGTGGCGCGAGCGGAAGATCCGCCCGGACTCAGTGCGATCGAGCAACGTGCGTGGGACGATCACGTTCGCGCAGTTCACCCCCCGCGACCGGTCGACCACGCTGTTCATCAACCTCAACGAGAACGTCTCGCTCGACTCCTCAGGCTTTGCCCCCATTGGCCGAGTGATCGCGGGGATGGAGAGCGCCGACAGCCTCTATTCAGGCTACGGTGAGATCCCGGCATCGCCGGCCCCGATGGGGAATCCGCGCCGTTTCTACGGCGAGTCGAACCGCTTCCTCGACAAGACGTATCCCAAGCTCGACCGGATCATCTCGGTCAGGGTGCGCGCGGATTCCGCGGCGACGCCCTAACGATCGACGCACGGAGGCGGCTCGCACGACAGGACGCCGCACCCTTCGTCGCATCTTCCCTCCCCAGATCATCGGTTCCGCCACCGTGCCCCGCCTTTCACGAGTTCGACCACAACGACGGGCGTCAGCGCGGCCGCGAGCACGACGCCCCAGTCGCTGAGCGTGAGAGGCGTGGTGCGCAGCACGCGGCGCAGCAGGGGCACGGCCACCGCCGACAGCTGCAACCCGAGGCAGAGGAGCGTCGCTCCCCACAACCACCGGTTGGCCGCCCCCCCGGTCGAGAACATCGAGCGCGTCGTGGAGCGCGCATTGAACACGTGCGCCACCTGGGCCAGCGAGAGCGCCATGAAGGCGATCGTCACGGCGTGGCGCAGCCCCTCTCCCTCCACCCCGTACGCGCGCAGCCCGAATCCGAAGGCGGCCAGCGTGCACGTCGCCAGGACGCCCCCCTGCCACACGATGAGCCACCCGAAGCGCGGCGTCATGAGCGGCGCCGATGGGTCGCGCGGGGGGCGGCGCATCACATCCTGCGCCGACGGTTCGAGCGCCAGCGCCGTGGCCGGAAAGATGTCGGTCACGAGGTTGAGCCAAAGAATCTGCAGGACGCCGATGGGGAGCGGCCACCCGATCATGATGGCCACGAAGACCGTCAGGATCTCGGCGAAGTTGCACGAGAACAGGTAGTGGATGAAGCGCAGGATGTTCTCGACGATCACGCGCCCCTGCTCCACGGCGCCCACGATCGTCGCGAAGTTGTCGTCGGTGATGATCATGTCCGACGACTCCTTCGCCACCTCGGTCCCGCGAATCCCCATCGCGATCCCGATGTCGGCCTTTCGCAGGGCCGGCGCGTCGTTGACGCCGTCTCCCGTCATCGCGACCACCTCGCCCTGCTGCTGCAGCGCCTCGACGATCTGCAGCTTATGCTGCGGTGACACGCGCGCGAAAACCGCCGTCCCGGTCACCGCGGCCTTCCACCCCTCGGCGTCGAGCCCCGTCAGGTCGCGTTCGTGCAGCGTGCGCAGCGCGTGCCCCGCGCCGTCCGTGTCGAGACCGAGCTGCCGCGCGATCTCGCTCGCCGTCACCTGCTGGTCACCGGTGATCATGATGGCGCGAATCCCGGCGGTGCGGCACAGCGCGATTGTCGCCCGGGCCTCGTCGCGCAGCGGATCCATCATCCCGACGACGCCCACGAAGGTGAGGTCGCGCGTGAGGTCGTCATCGCTGAAGGGCTCGGGGAGCTCGCGGTAGGCGAGGGCGAGGACGCGCAACGCCTCACCCGCCAGCGCATCGTTCGTGGCGACGACCTGCGCACGCCGCGCCGGCGTCATGCGGACGACGCCGGTCGCGTCGAGCACGCGGCCGCTCGCGTCGAGCAGCGCCGACGGCGCCCCCTTCGCGTAGGCGAACGTTCGTCCATCGGGGGCGCGGTGGACGGTGACCATGCGCTTGTTGCGGCTGTCGAATGGGATCTCGCGCAGGCGAGGGTACGTGCCTTCGAGCGCCACATGCTCCATTCCGGCCTTGGCCGCCGCGACGATCAGCGCCGCCTCGGTCGGATCGCCCACCACCACCGGCTCGGCGCCGGCGCGGTTGATCGACGCGTCGTTGCACAGGGCGCCGATACGCAGCGCCAGCCGCACGGGTTCGTCGTGCGCCGCGCCCGACGCCACATCGAGCGGCGCCCCCCCTTCTTCCAGGCGACCCGCAATGCCGTAGCCGGCGCCGGTCACCGCCAGCCGCCGTCCCGCGACGACCAGGATGCGCACGGTCATCTCGTTGCGCGTCAGGGTCCCCGTCTTGTCGGTGCAGATCACCGTCGTCGAGCCTAACGACTCCACAGCCGGCAGGCGCCGGACCAGCGCGTGCATGCGCGCCATGCGCTGCATCCCGATGGCGAGCGTCATCGTCGTCACCGCCAGCAACCCTTCGGGGACCGCCGCGATGGCCAGCGAGATCCCAACCTCCACCATGAACAGGAGCGCATGGCCGCGAATCCACCCCATCAGGATGATGACGACGCACAGCACCAGCACGACGACGAGCAGCGCGCGGCTCAGCTGCCGCAGCTTGGCCTCCAGCGGCGTCCCCTTGGCGCCCATGTCGTCGATGAGGGCGCCGATCTGCCCCAGCTCGGTCCGGGGACCGGTCGCCGTCACCACAAAGACGCCGCGCCCGTCGGTCACCCCTGTCCCCGTGTGCACCATGCTGCGGCGATCGCCTAACGCGGTCGCCTCCGAGGCGACCGCCTTCGTGGACTTCGCCACCGGGAGCGATTCCCCCGTCAGCGTCGACTCGTCCACCTGCAGCCGCACCGCTTCGACCACGCGGCCATCGGCCGGGACGCGATCGCCGGCGGCGAGGAGCACGACATCGCCTATCGCGAGGGTGGCAGCCGGGACCTCATGCTCCAGACCGTCGCGCCGCACGTGGGCGACCGCGACCAGGCGCCGCCGCAGGCCGTCGATCGCGCTTGCCGCCTTCCACTCCGTGACGAAACCGATCGCCGCGTTGAGCGCGATGACCACCAGGATCGCCACCGCCTCAATCACGTCCCCCATCACCAGCGCCACCGCTCCAGCGACCAGCAACAGCACCACGATCAGGCTCTTGAACTGGTGCAGCACCATCAGGAGGGCCGAGCGCTGCGCCGCCTCGGGGAGTGCGTTCGGGCCGTCGCGTGCCAGTCGCGCCGCCGCGTCAGCGGCCGACAGGCCGGTCGCCACATCCAGCTGCAACGCACGTGTGGTCTCGTCCACCGAACGTGCGTGCCAGGCTGCGCCCGTGGAAGGGCGAACCGCGTGGGGTGTGGGGGGGCGTGTCGCCATCAGGATGCTGCGTCCTCGACGTGCGGTGGCCGGCGCCGCCATGGGCGGGCTCGGCCGATGTGCTCCGGTGCTCTACGTAAGGTGCACGGCGCGCGGGGAAAGTGTGGGCGATGCGTCAATCCGAACGGAGACCGTGGCCGTGCGCGGCCGGCGTGATGGTAGAGATCGCCACTTCAGTGGCCACCCGCATCCGCTCCTCTCCCTGGCGCCGCGCGCGTTGTCCCTACAGACAGGAGCTGCGTACGACACCATGTTGGAGAGTGGCCGCGCCGTTTCCCTTCGCGCCCCACGCCTGCCGGGCTCACGCTCAAGGCTTTGACGCCATGTCAGCGCAGCCCACCGAGGACGCCGTGCCGGGCGCCCGATGTTCGCCGGCACTCTCGATCGCCTCCAGGAGGAGGCCTCCCATGACCCCAAAAGGCAAAAGCCAGACGAGCGACGGCACGTCGGTGAAGGCGACGCGTCCCGCTCCGGCGGCGCGCACGCGCGGCGCCACCCGAACCGCCGACGCGTCGGTCCCCATTGTGGCGAGCGACGAACGTCGCGCCACGAGCGCGGACACGCATGCCAATCACCCGCATGACCCGCACGCGCACACCCCAGCGCCACGCGAATCGCTCACCGAGCAACGGCTCGCGCATATCCCGGGCGAAGCTGGCGTCGAGGTCTACCCGTATCGGGACGACGTCGAACCCCGCGGGCCGATGAACTCGGCCAGCGTGCACCAGACCGAGTCCAAGGTGCCACACCCGCTGGGCAAGACCCGGAGCGGCGTCGCCCAACGACGTGGACGATAGACCGCGCGTGCCCGCTCGACAGCTGGAATCGGGCACGCCGCTCCTCGTGGCCCGGAGGAGCCCGTCATGCGCATCGTCTTCGCGCTCCTGATTGCCCTGCACGCGCTGATCCACCTGTTCGCCCCCGCCAAGGCGTTCGGGTGGGCGCAGTTGTCGCAGCTACGCACGCCGATCTCAGCGCTCGGCGGTTCCCTGTGGCTCGTCGCGGCCGTCCTGCTCGCCGGCGCCGCGCTCGGCGTCGCGCGCGGTGCTCCGTGGTGGTGGTGGCTGGCCCTCCCCGGCGTCGTCCTCTCGCAGTTCCTCATCACGCAGATGTGGAGCGATGCCCGGTTCGGCACCGTCGCCAATCTCCTGATCGCCATCCCCCTCGTGCTGCTCGCCCTCGACCATCGCCCGTCGAGCTTTCGCTCACGCTTCGCCCACGATCGCGACCTGCTGCTCGCGCGCGCGACGGCGCCGGCGCCGCTCGTGACCGAGACCGACCTCGCGGTGCTCCCCCCGCTCATGCAGCGCTACCTGCGAAGGGTGGGCGCGGTCGGGCGGCCGCACGTGCGCAACGTGCGAGTGCGCTTCGAGGCGCAAATGCGCGGCAGTGCGACGGCGGCGTGGATGCCGTCCACCGCCACGCAGTACGAGTTCTTCTCGCCCCCCGCACGGCTTTTCTACATGAACGCCACGCGCAGCGGTGTGCCGCTCGACGTCCTGCATCGCTACGTCGATGGAGCCGCGATGTTCCAGGTGCGGATGGCCAGCCTTTTTCCGATGGTGAACGAGGGAGGACCGGCGCTCACACGCGCCGAGACGGTGACGCTGATGAATGACGTCGTGGTGCTGGCGCCGGCAGCGGTGCTGGACCTGCCATTCACCTGGCAGCGCGCGACCGACCGCACGCTCGAGGCCACATTCGCCAACGCCGGCCACACGGTGTCGGCTTCGCTCACCTTTGACGCCGACGGCGATCTCGTCGGGTTTGTCTCCAACGACCGAAAGCAGATTGCCGGCCGCAACATCCCCTGGTCGACCCCCATTTCGGACTATCGCGTGGTGGATGGCATCCGCATCGGGACGCACGGGGAGACGAACTGGGTAGACCCGGCCGGCGAGTGGACGTACGGGAAGTTCGACATCCGGTCGGTCGCCTACAACATCGACCGGTAGGCCCCACCTCGGCAGGCGGCAGCGCCATTCGCAACTCCTGGCGGCACGGTCGCCTCTACAGGCCGTGCTCGTCGGCGATGCTGACCTGAGGGACGCGAGCCTCCCGTCGGACGCCTCCACGAGGCGGCCCCGCGTACGACCGGTATGCCAGCCGCTCGTTAGGGACTGGCGTGCGAGCCTTCGGCGACGGACATTCCCGGCGTCGCGCCCGCTCCCACGACGTGACGACGCTGCGGACCCACTCCACCGCTCACGCCCGATCCCCATGACCGACCACCTCCCCCGCCGCGACTTCTTCGCGCGCCTCGCGGCCACCAGCTTCGCCGCCGGCTTCGCGCCGTCGCTTGCCGGGCTCCCGTCGCTCGAGCGCCTGACGGGGACGGGGGACCGCTTCACGCTCCCCGCCGCCGATGACGACGCCGCCATCTTCGCCGCGGCGCGCACGCGCTTCCTCTTCCCCACCAGCGTCACCTACTGCAACACCGGGACGTTAGGCGCCATCCCGCGCGACGTGATGGACGTGGTCGTGCAGGGGATGCAGCGCCTGGAGGCCGAGCTGCCCGACTGGCCGTATTTCCAGGCCGACGGCGAACCACTCACCGGCTACCAGCAGCTCGCCGAGTTCAGGGCCGAAGCCGGCGCGTTCATCAATGCGCCGGTCGAGGAGATCGCCTTCACGCAGAACGCGACCATGGGGATGAGCTTCCTCGCCAATGGCTGCGAGCTTGCGGCTGGCGACGAAGTGCTGACGACCGACCAGGAGCACAGCGGGGGGATCGGCGGCTTTCGCCTGCGGGCCAAGCGGCACGGTGTCGTGGTGAAGGAGCTGCCGCTGGCGAGCGCCCTCGACCAGGGGCCGGAGGGGATCGTCAAGCTCTTTGCCGACGCCGTCACGCCGCGCACCAAGGTCGTGATGTTCAGCCACATCACATCGGGACGCGGCGTCGTGATGCCGGCACGGGAGCTCTGCGCCCTGGCCCACGCGCACGGCGCACTCGCCATCGTCGACGGGGCGCAGGCGGTGGGACAGATTCGCGTCGACGTGAAGGCGCTCGACTGCGATGCCTACGCGGCCAGCCCGCACAAGTGGCTCCTCGCCCCCAAGGGCACCGGGATCCTGTACATCAAGCGCGACGTGCAGCCGCGCATCTGGAACACGCTGGCCAGCGGCGAGATCGACGACAGCGCGAAAGGGGCGTTCCGCTTCATGCAGTACGGCACCGGGAGCCCGGCGGTCATCTGGGGGCTGCGGGCGGCGCTGCAGTTCATGAACACGCTCGGCATCGATCGCGTGGCCCGCTGGGATGCGATGCTCACCGCGCGGTTGCGCGCCGGGCTGGCCGCAATGCCGCACGTGAAGATGGTCTCGCCTAACGACCCCCGCCTCGCCGCCGGCATCACGACGTTCGGCATCCGTGGGCAGAACGGCCGCGTGCTGCAGGATGCGCTGTGGGCGAAGCGGATTCGCGTGCGGTCGCAGGGAGAGCCGGGCGTTCGGCTCTCGGCGCACCTCTACGTGAGCCCCGCCGACGTGGATCGCGTGTTGGAGGTGGTCGCCGGGATGAAGGGATAGGCGAGCGCGAATCGCCGGCGCGGGGCGCGAGCCGTCACAGGTTGCGGCGCTTCATTTCCTCCACCGCGAAGTGCGCCGCCCGCGCCGTCAGCGCCATGTAGGTCAGCGACGGGTTCTGGCAGCCGCTCGACGTCATGCACGCCCCGTCAGTCACAAACAGGTTGGGGACCTCCCACGCCTGGTTGTGCGCGTTGAGCACCGACGTCCGGGGGTCGCGCCCCATGCGCGCGGCCCCCATCTCGTGGTTGGCATTGCCCACGGTGCTCGGGCCGTCGGTGCGCGGCTGAATGCCGGTCGCCCCGGCGGCCTCCAGCAGCTCGCTTGCGGTGACCCCCATGTCCCGATGGATCGCCAGTTCGTTCTCCCCCCACTGCGCCTCGATGTGCAGCGACGGGATCCCCCAGCGGTCCCTGAGCGTCGGGTGAATCGTCGCGCGGTTGCGCGGGTTGGGCAGCATCTCCCCGAAGCCGGCAAAAGTCATGCGCCACGGGCCGAGTTTCGTTAGGCTGGCCTTGAAGGCGGCGCCGATGCCGGGACGGAGGTGCGACCCTTCCCAGCCACCTCGCCCCGCACCTCCCTGGAAGCCGTACCCTCGAATGAAGGCCGCGTGCGTCGTCCCGATGTTGCGGAAGCGCGGCACGTAGATCCCGTTCGGTCGGCTCCCCACGACCCGCTTGTCGGGCCACTGCTCGAAGGTGCCCGACGCGCCCCCCCACTTGATGTGGTCCATGATGTTGCGCCCCACCTGGTCGCTCCCGTTCGCCAGCCCGTTGGGAAAG
>Ga0075163_10004771_pt1 | contig 18145 bp, 13 predicted proteins | sample JI1023141ADNA_FD_71478 | JGI IMG/M metagenome (GOLD analysis project Ga0075163, IMG submission 71478) | Wastewater effluent complex algal communities from Wisconsin, to seasonally profile nutrient transformation and Carbon sequestration -... | ecosystem: Engineered > WWTP > Effluent > Algae...
GAGAAAGTTTTTGTAATATTAAAAATTATTAGTTGAATTTTAATAGTAGAAGTTATAGCTAAAAAACTTCTTGCTGAAGCAAGAATGATGGCGAAATAGTACCAGCAAATATAATCGCTTGGCAATTATATTTACCGTATTATTTTATAGTTTATTTGCTAACAATTAACTAATAGAGTTGATCTTTTAAAGTCTTTATGTATATAGAGCTTATTTCAACTGATTCAGCAGTTTAAGACATGAGGATAATAGAATTTATCCTCATGTCTATTTAATTAGAGGTTTAGTGTAAATGTATTAGAGCTAATGTTATTAATTACTACTATTATTTGGTTAGCTCCTTTTTTAAGAGTTAACTTCTTTTTATTACCTTTTAATTGAACTTCTGCTAAGGTTTGAGTTGTAATAAATTGGCTTACGTCATTATTATTAATAATAACTTTAGTTCCACTATTAGCAAACCCACTACCTTTTATAGATAACATTGGTTTTTTAAATGAAACACTAGTAATTGTAATATTAGCCTGAGTTTGTTTAGCAACCCCTTTAGCTACTCTAATTGCTGTATTACCAGTGTCAGCGATCAATAAATTACCAACACTATCTATAGTGATGCTTTTAGGAGCATTTAAACTAGCATTAACTGCTATAGCACCATCACCTCTATAAGATCTTATACCATTACCTACAATGGAGTTAATTATTCCAGTCATTGCATTAACTTGACGTATGCGATTATTGCCAGTGTCAGCGATCAATAAATTACCATTGTTGTCTATAGCTAAACCAAAAGGATTACTTAAGCTAGCATTGATTGCTAAAGCACCATCACCATTTACTCCTAAACTTCCATTACCAGCAATACTAGTAATAATCCCACTACTAGAAACTCTACGTATACGATTATTACCTGAATCAGCAATTAGTAAATTATTATTAGAATCCAAAACTAAAGCACTAGGAGCATTTAAACTAGCATTAATAGCTAAAGCATTATCACCAGAAAAAGTAGCTTGTCCATTACCAGCAATAGTAGTAATTACACCATTAATGTCAATTTTTCGGACACGATTATTACCTAAATCAGCAATTAAAATATTTCCTTGTTTATCAATTAGTAGGCCAGTAGGTTGATTTAAGGAGGCATTAATAGCTAAAGCATTATCACCAGAAAAAGTAGCTTGTCCATTCCCAGCAATAGTTGTGATTACACCTCTAGTATCAACACGACGAATACGATTATTACCTGAATCAGCAATTAAAACATTTCCTTGATCATCAATTGCTACGCCATTTGGATCATCTAAACTAGCCATAGTTGCAGGAATATTATCCCCATTATAACCAGGGACACCAAACCCTGCTATAGTGCTGATTACACCAGTACTTGCAAGTATTCGACGAATACGATAATTATCAGGATCAGCAATTAGAATATTACCTTGTTTATCAATTGTCACCCCACTAGCATTACTTAAATTAGCTTGAAATGCAGGACGACCATCACCACCAGAACTACGAGAACCAATACCAGCAATAGAAGTAATAATACCTGTAACTGCATCAACTCTACGAATACGATAATTTGTTTCTGCATCAGCAATAAATAAGTTTCCTGTACCATCAATAGCTACTGCCATTGCTAATTGCAAGCTAGCATTAGTTGCTAGACCATTATCACCTTGAAATGCTCTAGTTCCATTACCAACAATGGTACTAATGCTATTGGTTTGAGGATTAATTTTTCTAATTCTAAAATTAAGCGTATCAGCAATAAAAATATTGCCAAAAATGTCTGTTGTAAGGCTATTAGGAAAGTTTAAACTAGCATCTGTTGCTGCACCTTGGTCAAAATTAAATCCTGCTGTGCCATTACCAACAACAGTACTAATAACTTTACTAGCTAGATCTATTTGTCGAATACGATGATTTTCTGTATCAGCAATAAATAATAAATTGTCTGATAAGCCCAATGCTAAGCCATTAGGACTACTAAGACGTGCTTTACTGCTTAAATCTCCATCACCAACAAAACCTGCGGTTCCATCACCAACTAAGGTAGAAATTTTTCCTGTAATAGCATCAACAAAACGAATACGATGATTTTCTGTATCAGCAATAAACAAATTTCCTTTATTATCTACTGCTAGGCCACTAGGTTGATTAAGGCTGGCATTGGTTGCTAATGTATCATCACCAGAAAAAGCATATTTACCATTACCAGCAACCGTAGTGATCACGCCTGTGTTAGCATCAACACGACGAATCCGACTATTTAGACTATCAGCAATAAATAAATTTCCGGCTCTATCAAGTGCAATAGCTTGAGGAGTATTTAAGCTAGCACTTAATGCTAAAGTACCATCACCAGTAAAGCCTGCTGTTCCATTTCCTGCTACTGTGGTTATTATTCCAGTGGTATCAATACGTCTAATACGATGATTTGTAGAGTCAACAACAAAAATATTCCCTGAACTATCTATGGCTACGCCAATTGGGTGCATTGCTGCACTAGTTGCTTTGCCGCTATCGCCTAGAAATGGTACACCGCCAGCAATTGTAGTAATTTCACCATCACGGATTTCTGAAAGTGCTTTAGCTGGAAAATTAAAGGCTCGTTGAGTTACACCACCACGAGTTTGAATAGAAAGAGTTCTATTACCTGGAGCAACTTGTGAAGGTACACGAAAGCGAAGTTCTGTTGCACTAATAATTTGAGCATCAGTAACAACCTTATCACCTAAAACTACTAAGCTTTCTGGAGCAAAGTTTTTTCCTTTTACAACTACTTCTGAACCACCTTCTAGACGGTCACTTTCCTGGCTTAATGTATTAATTTGAGGTGCTCCAACAGAAACCATTTTTAATGAATCGTCTTCACTTGTTACACCACTATCTAAAACAAAAACATCTGTTCCTTGTACTACCACACTTCCAGCTTGGCTAAAGGTATTAGCTTGAGCAAGAGAAACCAATTGACGAGAATTTTGTGTAGGAGAATTAGTAATTACTTTTACACCACTTTTATCAAGTACGTAAATATTGCCTAAGTTATCTAAACTAACTGATTGGGGGTTATCAAAAATAAATTCATCGTCTGCAAGAATATTAGAAGAAAATTTTCGAGAGTTAGCTTTTGTTTTTGGAATTTTACCAATAGTTTTTACTTCGCCAGTTAAACTAACAGATCTAATTACATTATTTCCTGTATCTGCTACTAAAATAACCACATCATTAGTAGAGCTAGCAAAAAAAGAGGTTTTAGCAGGACTAACAGAAATACTTACAGGGCGATTAAAAAGGGCTTGACGACCTTTGCCATCAGCTTTTCCTAATTGTCCTGGGCTACCAGCAATTAAACGAACTTCTTCTTTAACAAAGTCTGCTGCATAAATAGCATGGTTATTTGTGTCTGCAATATAAAGAATGCCATTTGCTGCAATTGCTACCCCTTGAGGATTACGAAAAACTGCTTGGGAAAAAGGAGTTGTATCACTAGTCATTGTGCCAAGCATCCCACTACCTAAAGCAGTCTTTACCTGATTATTAAAGTCTATTTTACGAATAGTGCTATTAAGACTATCCGCAATATAGATACCGCCTTGGGAACGGTTATCAATTGCAAGACCTAAAGGGCCAGCAAATAAAGCTGTTTGGGTTCTTTCACCATCACTAATTCCACGCTGTCCCATTTTGCCAGCAAAAATACTTGGTTCAAGCCTAGCATTAGGATTGCCTTTTAAGATCACATGGTTTAGTGGGTCAGAAATATAAATATCTCCATTAGTAGAAGTATTTACTTGTCCTAGAGTTTTCTTACCTTTAGCACTATTTACTTGGGTTACTACTACAAAGTTAGAAATGGTTCCTTGAGGGGTGCGAGCAGTAATTGTTGCATAGCCTGCTTGCAAGCCGGATATCATTCCACTTGAGTCTACTGTGGCAATATCAGGGCTATCAGATTCGTAAGTAATACCACTAGAAACCGGTTGATTGTTAGCGTCTACTACAGTTACTTTTATTTGATTATTTTTATTTACTACAGGATTAGGATCATTATTTGGGCCAAGTAATTTTAAGCTACTTGATTGAAAAATAGGTTCAACTGCTGTTAAGTTAGAACTTTTAGTGTTTAGATAAGCTGTTTGGGGAAATAGGGATTTTGTTAATAAAATAGTAAAAATTGTCACTAATATGATTAAACTAAATTTACTACTACGCATAAATTATGCTCCTTGACTTAATACATAATATCCACAAAATTAGACAAAATTTCAGTTGCTTATATAACAAACACATTATTTTTTAGCTATTCACTTATTCATAGAACTTATGAGTTAAAGCCTGATCTTTCAGCATTGCCTTGACACTCATTCTATTTGTTGCTAAATTGCGATTTTACAATAAATACGCTCTGTTAGTAAGTTCTAAAAGCTGTCAGAGTATTGGCAAAAAACAAATAATATTTTAGTGAGTTTTTATGAAAAAGCGTGATCTGCTTTTTGCTGGGATTTGTGTTGCAGTAGTTGGCTTTTTAATATTTCTTTCCTTCAGAGGCAAAAAACCCAAACCTACAAATTTGTCCATCCCTGAACATCAAGGTATCAAAGATATTACTCCCCGGGATCGCTGCATAGAATGTCATCATCCTCAAACAGGAACAATAGACGTAAGTAAAAGAATTAAGGCTACTCACCCAGAGAAATGGCAGGATATAAAATTTTCCTGCATAAAATGCCATAAGTTAAAAACAGCAGCAGATAAATAATTTATTTACAATATTTTAAGGAGATTTTATGTCAAAAGAAAAATTGGCAGTACAAACTTATAATAATTATATTGGTGGTGAGTGGGTACCATCTAAATCAGGAAAAACCTTTGATAATATCAATCCTGCTGATACTCGTGAATTAATAGGCCATTTCCAAGATTCTACAGCCGAAGATGTTAATATGGCAGTAGCCGCAGCTAAAGAAGCTGCTAATTCTTGGCGCTTAACTCCTGCTCCTCGCCGGGCAGAAATTCTCTTTAAGGCTGGCCAACTTTTACTAGAGCGTAAAGAAGCTTACTCTAGAGAAATGACTAGAGAGATGGGTAAAGTACTTAAAGAGACTCGTGGTGATGTTCAAGAAGCAGTTGATATGGCTTTTTATATGGGTGGTGAAGGCCGTAGACTTTATGGACAGACTACCCCAGCCGAAATGCCTAACAAATTTGCAATGTCTATTCGTCAACCTGTTGGTATTTGCGCAATGATCACCCCTTGGAATTTCCCAATGGCTATTCCTAGCTGGAAACTAATGGCTGCTTTAGTTTGTGGTAATACAAGTGTAATTAAACCAGCTACTTATACTCCACTTTCTTCTGTGAACCTAGTAAAAACCCTAGAAGATGCAGGTCTTCCTAAAGGTGTAGTAAATCTAGTAACAGGCGGTGGTCGTGAGGCTGGCGAACCTTTAATGAAGCATAATGATGTTCGTTTAATCTCTTTTACTGGTTCGGTTGGTGTAGGTCGTATAGTTTCTGAAACCGCAGCACCTGCATTTAAGCATTGCCATTTAGAAATGGGCGGTAAGAATGTCATCCTAGTTTTAGACGATGCCAATGTAGATTTAGCTGTAGAAGGCGCTATTTGGGGCGGTTTTGGCACTACTGGACAACGTTGCACTGCTGCTAGTCGTGTAGTTGTACATAAAAAAGTCTATAAAGAGTTTATAGAAAAATTTGCTGCTCGTGCCCGTACATTAAAAGTTGGTAATGGTTTAGATGATTCTGTTGAAATGGGACCATCTTGTAATGAAGGCCAAATGAACACAGTATTAAATTATATTGATATTGGTAAGAATGAGGATAAAGCTACTTTAGTAGCAGGTGGAAACCGTCTTACTGGCGAAGATCATAAATATGGTTATTTTGTTGAACCTACTATATTTGGTGATGTTGATGCTAAAATGAGAGTTGCTCAAGAAGAAATTTTTGGCCCAGTAGTTTCTGTTATTCCTTGTGATTCTTTAGAGCATGCAATTGAGATTGGCAATGGTGTAGAGTTTGGTCTATCAGCAGCAATTTACACCCAAGATGTTAATCGAGCTTTTGTTGCAATGCGTGATATGTATACAGGAATCTTTTATGTCAATTCTTCTACTATTGGTGCAGAAGTCCACTTACCTTTTGGTGGAACTAAAAATACTGGTAATGGTCATCGTGAAGCAGGTACAGCAGCATTAGAGTTATTTTCTGAATGGAAATCAATCTATGTTGACTATAGCGGTAAATTACAAAAAGCCCAAATCGATGACTGGCAAGGTTAGTTTGATTTAACTAAATTAATAGGAGCTAAAGATAATGATTAAAGCAGCAACTCGAACAAAAAATTTTACTTATGCTATTCGCAATATTGTTGGCGAAGCAAAAAAAATAGAAGCAGAAGGAAAAAAAGTAACCTACTTAAATATAGGTGATCCTGTTCCTTATGGCTTTAACACTCCTCCTCATTTAGTTGAAGCAGTAGAAAAAGCCTTACGTGATGGACATAATGGTTATGCTCCTTCTGCCGGTATTCCTCAAGCACGAGAAGCTGTTGCTCGTGAAGCTGTACGTCGTGGAATGAAAATGTCTCCAGATGATGTAATTATTACTTCTGGAGCTTCGGAAGCTGCTGATATAGTACTTAGCTCAATGCTTGAACCAGGGGATGAAGTGTTAGTTCCTTCTCCTGGATATCCGCTCTATACTGCGATTTTAGCTAAAATTGGGGCTAAAGAAGTTTCTTATAAACTAGACCCTAAAAATAATTGGCAACCTTCAGTAGATGATATTAAAGCTTTAATTAATAACCGAACCAGAGCAATTGTAATTATTAATCCTAATAACCCTACAGGGGCAATTTATAGCAAAGAAAACCTTTTAGAAGTGCTTTCAGTTGCTAACCAAGCAGGTTTAGTTATTTTAGCTGATGAAGTTTATTGGCGTATGGCTTATCAAGAGCCAGCACCACCAATTGCTAGTTTAGTTGATGAAAGTGTGCCAGTAATTACTTTTGAAAGTATGTCTAAAATATACCTTGCTCCAGGTTGGCGAGTAGGTTGGATGAAGCTTTCTAATCCTCATCTAATGACAGACTTAAAAGTAGGCATCAATAAAATGGCAGATGCTCGTCTTTGTAGTGCTCGTCCTCCTCAACATGCTGTAGCTGCAGCACTTGATGGGGATCATGCTTATTTAGATGATGTAATGAATCGTTTTCGTGCTAGACGTGATTTATCTTTTGAGCGTATAAATGCTATTGAAGGAATGAATTGTACTTTGCCACAAGGAGCTTTTTATTTGATGGCTCAAATGGAGCAACTTGGAGATGCTACAGATGAGCAATTTGTAGTGTCCTTGTTACGTGAAACAGGAGTGCTATTTGTACATGGCTCTGGATTTGGTATGGATCCTAAAGATGGCTATTTCCGTATAGTTTACCTACCAGAATTGGATGTCTTAAATGAAGTTTATGACAGATTGGCAGAATTTGTTTATAATTGGCAAAGCCGTTCTAAGGGTGCTGTAGGATAAATTTTTACTTATCAATATTAATATAGGTTAAAAAAATGTAGGCTAGATATTTACTTAAAATATCTAGCCTATAATGTTTAAGAAATATTATTAGGAGACTTTATTTAAGAATTGCTTTTTCAAGTTCTGAAACACGATCTGGTAAAGCAATAAATTTTTCAAATTGTTGTTGCAAATCAGCTAATGTATATTCATCAAAAGCTTGACGGCGAACAATTTCCAAATATTTATATTTAAGCTCAGTTCGAATTTCCTCAAAATTTTGATTAGTTTCTTGTCTAAACTGCTCAAAACTTTCTCGTAAGCTCTTTAGATCTAAACGAGTCTCTTCTAAGCCTTGAGTATTTTTATCAACATCTTTGCGAAGTTGGTTAAAATCTTGACGAAGTTGGTTAACATCTTTGCGAAGTTCGGTAACTTCCTGGCGAAGTTCGGTAACTTCCTGGCGAAGTTCGGTAACTTCCTGGCGAAGTTCGGTAACTTCCTGACGAAGTTCATAAACAACAGCAGTAAGTTTATCTAATCGGCCTACAGTATCACGAGAGCCTTCTAAGTTAGAAAGTCTGGTTTGAACCTTTTGCATATCGTCTTTCATATCAAGTACTAGTGCATAAAGTTGCTTTAATAGTTGTCGATCATCTTCGAGAAATTGAGGTTGATCACTAGAGTTTAAAGACATATGTCCTCCTTAAAGGAAATGAGGTTTTTGATAAAAAGTTAAATAAATTTAGCGCTTAGTTTTGACACTTTACGCCAGTACACTTATATTCCAATTATTTTAGACCTTACTCAATGTGGATGCAATTATTAGAAAAACTCATGCTATTATTTGGAAAAGTTTTTGCTAAAGAGGATAAAAGTTATTATGAGCGATGAGGATATTAAGCAACGGCGGCGTTGTAAATGTTGTAATAAATTGTATGATTATGCTGTACCAAATAGCCATGCTACTAGATTTTTTTGTGAAGACTGTACAGACCTCTCTGAGCCTATTAGAAAAGTACTGGCTACTTTTAATAAACGCTTAGTAGAGATAGAAAATCAGCTTAAACCACCGCAAAAAGGTTCAGGAACAAAATAATGGATTGGAAAAATTTACTTAAGAAAATAAAAATACCTCAACGAAAATATTTGCGTCCAAATCCACCTCCAAAAACTGAGAAAATACTTGGTTATATTATTTTACTAATTGTAATTGGGATTGGTGCAGCAATTTATAGGTCTGGGCGTCACTATAATCCAGATCTATTTCGCTTAGATCCAGAATTACTAAAAAATGCTAAGGAAAAAGAGGGCGTTCAAGTTGCCGGCGGAGAACGTCGTAGCAATCGACGTGCTTCTTTAGATGGTGAGCCTACAGCAGAAGTGGCTGGAGCAGGTTATGAAGCAGGTGCTAGTACTGAAGCAGGAGGTACTAAGCCCGTCGCAAGCAAAGAAGGAGAAGAGTTTATTCCTGCTGAAATAACAGGGCTAGCTTGGAAACGTAAACCAGATATTGAGAAATTTACTACAGAAAACTTATATGACAAAGTGGATGGTAGAGAAAATCTTTATAAATCATTTGAATTTCAACTACTTTTGGCTGCAGACTATAATTTTAATACTGACCCTAGTAGATTTATCCAAGTAGAGCTTTATGATATGACTTCACCTAAAAGTGCTTTAGGGGTTTTTTCTTCTGAGCGTCCTTCTCATCCTAATGCTGCTAAAATAGGTAATGATGCTTATACAGAAACTAATGGTGCATTTTTTTGGAAAGGTAAATATTATGTTCGAGTAATAGGTTCGGATAATGAAAAGTCTACAGAAGAGGCTGCCACTAAGATTGCTAAAACTATTGCTGAGAAATTACCTGAAAGTAAGGACACCTCAGCAACAGATAATCCTCTACCTAAAGAAAACCTAGTAGCTAATTCTTTTTCTATTATTCCTGATTCAGCTTTTGGACAATCCTTTTTCCGCAATGTTTATTCTGCTCGTTACAAAATAGATAATATTGAACTAACAGGTTTTATAATGACTAATGATAGTCCAGATAAAGCAAAATCTATTCTAAAACAATACCAAGATTCTATGGCTTCCTTTGGAAAGTTTAATTTAGTAACTAGCGATCCTGCAGAAACTTATCACTTAGAAGCTTTTGGTTCTCATTATGTGATTTTTGTTAAAGGTAATACCATAGGTGGAGTAATGGAAGCAGATAAAAAAGACCCTGCAGTTAAACTAGCAAAACAACTAGCAATAAATGCTAAGTGATAGAATTATTTCAGATTAAAGTCTAGTTGGTTATCTAGCTTGTTTCTTAGCAGTATTGTATAAATATGTTCACCTTTGTGGACTTAATAAACTACTCAATAAATTTAGTTAATAGTTAACAATTTTTTTCGGAGACAATACATGGATTTTCAAGAGTTAATAAACTTGTTTCACAAACTACGCGATGTTGAATACTTAGTTACAACAGGTGGACTATTAGCGCTAATAATAATTATTTTTAGCGAAACAGGGCTGTTAGCAGGGTTTTTCTTACCAGGGGATTCTCTTTTAGTAACAGCAGGGATCTTTGTTGCTCAAGGTCGTTTAGATGTTAATATTTGGGTAGTACTCCTTACTTTGTCTATAGCTGCAGTACTTGGAGACGCTACTGGTTATGCTATTGGAAAAAAAGCAGGCCAGACACTTTACTCTCGCCCAGATTCTTTATTTTTTAAGCGTGCCCATTTGATGAAGGCCAAATCTTTTTATGATAAATATGGTGGTAAAACAATTGTTTTAGCCCGTTTTGTTCCTATTATTCGTACTTTTGCTCCTACTGTTGCAGGAGCAGCAGAAATGCCTTATAGAAAATTTGCCACATTTAACATTGCTGGAGGCGTTTCCTGGATTTTTAGTATGACATTACTAGGTTATTTTTTGGGCAAAGCTTTTCCAGAAATTACTAAGAGAATAGAGGTCGTTATTATTGTGGTGGTGTTTATTTCTATATTACCAGCAATAATTGAATATTTACGTGAGCGAGCAGCATATAAAAGAGAACAAGCTCAAGGTCAAACTCAGGAAAATCAAGCAAAATAACTTATGTCAAATCTAGTTTGTTCAATAACACATTTAGGCACAGCAACAATTATTTTAGAAATAGGGTCATTAAGACTATTAACTGACCCTGCTTTTGATCCTGCTGGAGGAAAATATTCTTTTGGGTATGGTACAGGCTCAAAAAAGCTTACTGCCCCAAGCATATCTGCTGAGGCTATTGGGCAAATAGATGCAGTATTATTAAGCCATGATCATCATGCTGATAATTTAGACAATAGTGGAAGAGCTTTTCTTCCAAAAGTTAAACAAGTGGTAACAACTAGTTCAGGAGCAAAACGTTTAAGGAATAATGCTGTAGGGTTACCTATTTGGCAAAGCATAGAATTAAAATCTAAAGATGGTTTGCAGGTAAGAGTTACAGCTACTCCTGCCCGTCATGGGCCTCCACTAAGCCGCCCTCTTGTTGGTGAAGTTATTGGCTTTATTCTTGAATGGAAAGGCCAACAAAATGGTGCTTTGTATATTTCTGGTGATACAGTTTGGTTTTCCGGCATAGCTGAAGTTGGAAAACGCTTTCCTATTAGTTTAGCTTTACTTCATTTAGGTGGGGTAAGATTTCCAATTAGTGGGCCACTGCGCTATACATTTAATGGACAAGAGGCTATTCAAGCAGCAAAAGCACTCAACCCTAAAACTATTATTCCTATTCATTATGAAGGTTGGACTCATTTCCATGAGCCTCGTAAGGAGTCAGAAAAAGCTTTTATCCAAGCAGGTTTAGATAATCGTGTTTTATGGCTACCACTAGGTGTAAAAACAACAGTTGAGCTTTAGTTTATAAAATCAAAAATTTCTAATCACCCACATCCCTTTCATCGAGTAAAACAACCACTTATCAGGTAAAACAACCGTTTATCAGTATTAATATTGATAAAATTTTCCTAGGTAAGCAATAATTGATCTAAGTATCTTAACAAATAACTTAATAGCTATTAATGAGTTAGAAACGCCTAAGCGTTTATTTTTATAAATGCTAGTTGTTTTATCAGTAAAATTACAAATATAACTAAGTTTTAGTATTTATTAAAGCTTTTGCTTAATTATAAGTTTTTTTACTTCTTCTGATACTTTTTTTACATAGACTGGACGTTTAATAGCAATTACTAAAAACCAATTACCTTCAAAAATATAAGCATTTCTTATAAGTTGTTGCCAAAATCACGTAAGTTATTTTAATTCTAGAAGTAATAAATATTTGGATTAATTAAGGAGAATAAATCATGTCAGCAGATAATGTTAAAAAGCCGTCAGCAGGTCTAAAAAAGGTAGTACAGATTTCAGGGTTATTAGGAGCAGGTATTATTTTTGGTGCTGATTTTGTAAATGATCACTTTGTGACAGCCTTACAAGAAGATACTCAAAACCTAGATGCTGTTGAAAACGATGAAGCCCAAATACAAACCTCTGCTGCTTCGGCAGAAGATCAATTAAATGCTGCACAAAGAATGGTAGCTCTAGAACAACAAGTAAATGCGCTTTCAAATAAACCAGCAGTAGAAGAACTAAAAGGTCTTTTTGACTCTTCAGACGTATATTTAGACGTATTGCAGTCAAGTGTTGATATTCTAAAAGATAGTACTGAGCAGTTAGCAGGTATTACAAAAAGAGTTAATTTGTCAGATGAGACCAAAAAAGCGATTGAGGCTACAAATGCAGAAGTCAAAACAATTAGCGAGACTATGCAAAAAGAAAATGACACCTTTAAGGAATTAAATGAAGAATTTAAAGAAGTAGCAAGTTTAGCAGGCAAAGATATAAATAAGCTAAGAGAAAAATTAAATCCTGAATTAGCAACTAAATTAGTTAGAGTTTCAATAAAAGATTTAGCACAAGAAGAAGCTGAAGAACCCGGTGATAAAGCAGATGCCAAAGCAGATGATAAAGCAGATGGTGAAGCAGATGATAAAAAAGACGATAAAAAAGCAGGGGATGCTACTAGTAATGCTAGTGCACCAAGAACGGCTGATCAGGTGAGTACAGAACTTATAGCACAAATGCAAAAACTAGATGCTTTGGAAACACAATATAAAGAAGCTAGCGGAAATATAAATGAATTATTTGACAAAATTGATGCAGAAGTAACAAAAGAAAAGGAAACTAGTGAAAGTACATCAAATTTAGTTGAATCTATTGCAGGCGTTTTTGCTGCAATAGGAGCGATTCTTGCTACATTTGGTAGTTGGTTAGGCGGTAAGCTTGGTGTTGCATCTACAGCAGGTGGTGACGAATAAATACTAGAGTCAATAAGTTTTATCCTGTAAATTGTATGAACTCAGTCTGATAAGGCTGAGTTTTATTTTTCTATTTTACAAATTTATTAGCAATATTGTTGTTGTTCTAATTGTCTGGCTGCTTGCTTTGATTTTATCAATGTTTTTGCCTATTATTCACCTCATTAAATTTTTAATTCCGCCAATGCAGGTTAAAAATTAAACTTTAATTTGGAGAAAACCGAAAATGAAAATCAGTGATACTTTATTACCAGAATTTGACCATGAAATGGCAGGAACAAGAAAGAGTTTAGAACGTGTTCCTGAAGATAAATTTGGCTGGAAACCTCATGAAAAGTCTATGTCTATGGGTGATTTGGCTTCACACTTAGCTAATATTCCTAGCTGGATGGATGTAACTATTAAACAAGATACTTTTGATATGTCACCAAAAGATGGTGAAAGTTTCCAAACCCCTAAAGCTAATTCTGTTAAAGAGCTTTTAGAAATATTTGATAAAAATGTAGCCTCAGCACGTACCACATTAGCTGAAGCAAGTAATGAAGCTTTAATGGGAATTTGGACTTTCTTAAATGCTGGACAAACACTTTTTGCAATGCCTAAAGTGGCTGTAGTACGTAGCTTTATCCTAAATCATAATATCCATCATCGTGCTCAATTAGGTGTTTACTTACGTCTTAATGATGTAGCTGTACCTTCTATTTATGGCCCATCAGCAGATGAAACAGGTATGTAATTACTTAATTTCAATTTAAGAGAAATTTTTATATTTCTAAAGGCGGGTAACTCCGCCTTTTTTAGTTTTAAAATATTAGAAAAAATAGGTTTTCAAAATTTGTTAACTAGCAAAACTTGCTACTAATTTTTGTTATTTTTCTAGTGAAATTAAAAATTAAGTCATAAAAATTTAATGGAACTTTACTGGCTAACTAATGTTTTTAAAACAAGTTACAAAAAGAAACCAACTTCTAATTAATTGCCCCTAATAAAAAATTTATATTGGTCTGTAGTTTGCTGGATAGCTTAAAAACTAGCCCCAAACATTTTCCTCAAAACACTTCTAACCAAATTAGTTAAACCTATAGGAGTAAACTTATGGAGAATTCTATCATTAGAGAAAATGCTTTAGGGTCATTACAAGAGTTACTAGACTATTGGTTTGTTAAATACAATCCATTTTATTTTTTTAGTGCATTATGTATTTTGTCAGGAGTTTTTTTAGTTTCTCGTGAATTAAACCAACTTAATTGGACTGCTGGAAAACTTGTTTTGGCTGCTACAGTTCAGGTTTATGAGTTTTTCTTAATTTTTGCTTGTGCTTTACTTTTTCGTAAACTTGGCCAACATCGAGCAGCAGTAATTTTAGGGCTTTTAGAAGTCTTATTTCTCTTTGACTGTACTTGTGAAACTGAACTTTTAATGAGCTTAGGGCAAGTAGGGGTACTTTTAACAATAATTTGGGCGAGTCTGATAGTAGTTAAAATTACTCTATTAGCTTGGGCTTTTCAGCTAAAATTAACACAAGAGTTTTTTATTGCCCCTTTGCTTGCTGCTATTGGACTGGTGCTTATCCCAGTGTTGTTAGAAAAAGGTTTTTTAGATAAACAATCAACTCATTTATTAGCTACTTGGGCATTAGCAGGATTAATTGCAATTGTTGTAAGTAAAAGGTCTAGTGTGATTTGTAATATTGAGCTTGATAATTGGGGTAGTCTTGTACTTAAGCGCTCAATTACTGCTACTTGGGCAATTTGGCTAACAATTTGTTCTATGCATCTGCTTTCCTACTTAATAATTTACAATATTAACCTATCTATAGCGCACTTTACTCCCTTTATCTTACTTTGGCTATTAGTTTCTCAAGAAGAAGAGTTAATTTGGGTTAGTAGTGTTGTAGTAATTCTAGTTAGCCTTAACCACTTAGCTATGTTTGCACCAACTTTGTTAGTTATCTCATTAGTTTTATTGTGGAAAGGTAAAATACTTAATTGTCCCCGTCTTTGGGTTGGTGCGTTATTAGTAGTTTACTATGCTTTATATAGGGAAAATCAAGAGTTTTGGTTACTGCCAAAATTTACTTTTTATTTAAATTTAGTAACAGGTTGTATTTTATTATTAATGACTTATAGATTGCGTCTAATTTTGGCTGGGTTAATAGGTGCTATGCTAGTGTTATGGCCTATAAGTTATTATGGTAAAACAATGTCTTTATTTCATTTAGGAGTTTTACTCTTAATAACAGGCTTTCTTAGCCTAATTGTAGGGGTTGGCTTTAATTGGAAGCAATCAACAATAACTCGGCGCGAATAATAAATAAGATAAAAAATAGCAATAATTACAATGTTTTGCCCTAAAATATTAGGGGCGAACAGTTCGCCCCTACAAATTATTTAATAACCAATATTGTTTGTGGTTTTTGGCTAACTTTTAGGGAAAATTTTCTCTTTGATAACCTCAAGTAAGATGAATTAATTACACAATGTATTAAACCCCTACTTTGCTAATTATACTAATTAAAACTATTTTTATTTAGTTAACTTATAGAAAAATAACTAAGTTTTAGCTACTCAAGTCTTTCTAGTTTCTAGAAATAATCTCAGTTTAGACAACTATATTGATTACTAAATATTGTGGAATGGCTATTGCGTTATTTGGCAATAAAACTAGTGTCCCAGTAAATTTTCTATTTTACTGGTTTAAAACTAAATAAAACACAGTTTAGGCGATACCACTAGTATAAAACCAATAGTGGTAGGGTAAAGGAGGCGGTTATGAAAAGGGGATTACTTTCTATCTTATTAGTGATTTTGGCAATTATTGTTTTGCCTTCAAACATCCTAGCCCAAATTATTACCCAACATGGTTTAATTCCACAGGTTGATATGTCAAAACCAAGTGTTGGGCAAATGGTTAAAGAGCCAGCATTTAATACTAATTTAATACGTTTAACAGATGCTAGGGCTACAAATAATGCTGGAGTTTTTCCAAATAGTGCTAGACGACAATCTTGGAATATTGATGAAAGCTTAATGATTTTAAGTACAGGTGATGGTAGTACTTTACTTTATGATGGACAAACCTACAAATTTAAGAAAGTTTTAGCAGATGTTACTGGTCTAGATATATTTTGGCATCCAACGGATCCTTTCTTAATTATTTATAATCCTGCTAATGCGCTTTACTCCTATAATGTAGTTACTGATGAAGTAAAACTTATTCATTCATTTGCAGACTATTCATTTGCAAGTTCTAAAGGGGGTAATTTATCTGATGATGGTCGCTACTATGCTTTTGTAGGCGAGTTTCCAGAATTACAAGCCGATAGCAAAAGTGCTATTACTCAAAAAACTAAGTTTGAAAAACTTGTGCTTTTTGATATTTGGACTGATCAAATAGTTAGCGAACATGTAGTTGTCAAAAAATTTACAGATGTTAACTGGATATCAATGTCTCCTAATGGATATTACATAGTTGTTAACTATAAGTCAGAGCTTGATAATTTTGCTAATAGTATTAATGTTTATGATCGTGGATTTAATTTAATTTGGCAGCAATTTTTTGGTGTAGCAAATGGCGATTTAGCCATAGATGCAAATGGCGATGAAGTAATGATAATGGATCGCTATGATAGTAGAACAAATAGCCGATTTATTGAGAAATATAGGCTATTTGATGGATACACAACCACACTTTTAGAACATTCCCCAACCTTTTACAGCAATATCTCTGCTCGTAATATAACTAGGTTTGGATGGTGTTTAGTTAGTACTTTTGATAATGAAACTAGACTAAGAGATAGTTTTGATACTTGGTTACCATTTGAAGATGAAATCTTTTTATTAAAAATGGATGGTAGTCAAAATGTAGAACGTCTAGCACATCATCGTAGTCGACGATTTTCTACTACAACTCCAAATGAAATTACTAGTACACCTTTTGCTGAACCACAAGCATCAATTAGTCGCAATGCTGATAGACTTTTATTTGCTAGTAATTGGCGTGAAGATATGACAAGCAATCTTAGTATAGATGCTTATGTAGTTGATTTGCGAGGTATTACAACCCCATTAAGTGATTTTAGTATAGTGTTAAACCCTGAGTCTGTTACTCTTGCTTCTGGTCAATCTGCTGAAATTGAGGTAGATGTTAAATCACTAGGCGAGTTTTCTGAGATAGTAAATTTGGATTTAAGCATTAGCCCTAATCCAGGAAACTTTAGAGTCTTTTTAGTTACAGCACTTGATGGAAGTGAAAAAACTAAGGTAAAGATAATGGCTATAGCTGATGTTCCTGTAGGTAAATATCTACTGCATATGACTGGTAAGACAACAGATAAAATCCATCATGCAGGTGCTTTAGTTAATATAATTAATATAGAGCAAGATTTTCGCTTACGTGTCCAACCAGCAGCAATAACTGTTAAACGAGGCAGTAAAGTAGAGGTAATGGTAGCTATTGAACGTCTTGGGGGTTTTAGTGAAGATGTAAATGTTTGGGTTATGGATACTAAAGCTTTAAAGGTAAAAGTTACCCCTACTAGTGTTTCTACTACAACCGCAATGGCAAACTTTACCTTAAAAGCTAAAGCTAAAACACCTCTTGGTACACATAGTATTGTGTTTATTGCTGCAAGTCCTAATACAAGGACTCATATGGCAAAGATGCTTTTAACTGTAGTTGAATAGTAGTTAGTTTTAATAATTAAGACAACAAAACCCCTGCTGGAAACGGCAGGGGTTACTATTTAGTATTTATAAGAAAGTAACAATATTTTAACCACTCTCCTTCTAATCTCTATAAATACCTTAGATTTTAAATAACTATGCAGATTAATACCCTTTGTGGAAGAGCTATTGCATTACTTGGCAGTACTGGTTTTACCCAAATAAAACACAGTTTTGGTAATACCACTAGTATAAAACTAAGAGTGGTAAGGTAAAGGAGGCGGTTATGAAAAGGGGATTACTTTCTATCTTCCTAGTGATTTTGGCAATTATTGTTTTACCTTCAAACATTTTAGCCCAAATTATTACTGGACATGATTTAATGCCACAAACCAATATATCAAAACCAAGCGTTGGACAATTGGTTAAAGAACCAACTTTTAACACTAGCTTGATACGTTTAACAGATGCTAGCGTTGCAAATAATATGGGGACTTTTCCAAATAGTGCTAGACGACAAGCTTGGAATGTTGATGAAAGCTTAATAATTTTAAGTACAGGTGATGGTAGTACTTTACTTTATGATGGACAAAC
>Ga0075163_10004772_pt1 | contig 18139 bp, 12 predicted proteins | sample JI1023141ADNA_FD_71478 | JGI IMG/M metagenome (GOLD analysis project Ga0075163, IMG submission 71478) | Wastewater effluent complex algal communities from Wisconsin, to seasonally profile nutrient transformation and Carbon sequestration -... | ecosystem: Engineered > WWTP > Effluent > Algae...
AATCATATCTCGCATTGGCCAAACTTGCTTACGCAAATAAATCATCTCTCTTTTTAAATGATACAATTCTAGTAATGATTTTTTATCTTTATCACTAATAATTTCTTCTTCAATCTCTTCAATTTTATCCCCAATTTTTTCAATAGCTGTAAAATAACAATCTACTACAGCATCCATTAAAGCGTAGGCTAAGTAATCGGCTCCTAACTTTCTTACTCTTCCTTTACACTGACGCAATCTATTTCTAATAATATCAAAAGCATCTCCATTATTAGGTTCTTGAAATGAAAGTACTGTGTTTTCTAATAATATAATAGATAGCTGCTCAGATTTAACTTCGGTGGTATAACTAATCATTTTCATGATTGACACAACATAATTATCATAGTCCTCAAACTTAGGACGTTGATCAACATGCACAATATCCTCCATTGTTAATGGATGGATATTATAAAATTTACCAATAGCCTCAACTAGTTCTGGTTTATGTAATCCTTCTACATTAAGCCATTTAACCATGTTAGGTTTAACATGAGATAAACAATCAGATAAATCATAAAACTCTTGCTCAAAAAATTCCGTTTCATTATACTCTATTAAAGTAATTTTAATTCTATCTGTCCTTACTTCACCATTATAAAATAATGTTCCAGGAGGAGAGCCTATGTTTTCTGTTCCCATAGTTATAAAATTAACAAGAAATTTGATACAGTCATTTATAATTAATTAACAGGTAACCGAACACGAAACAAATTGTTAATTTTACTTTCGTATAAAACAACTACCATGCGATTTACCATTCTACTTTTAACTATTTGTATTCTGCAACAGGGTTTTTCACAAGCGGAATTATCAGATATGAGTAAAAATTATATTCTTCGGAATGTTAATATTATTCCTATCAACAAGGATACTATTTTAAAAAATCAAATGGTGATTATCACTGGCAATAAAATAACTCTGATTACCGACGATAATGATAAAGCATTTCAACCTGTAGATCGCTATTCTTTTATTGACTGTAAAGATAAATTTTTAATGCCAGGTTTAGCAGATATGCATGCACACTTTCCTGAATATAATGAACTAAAAAACTATTTAACATTGAATTTATTAGCAGGTGTTACAAGCATAAGATCTATGAGAGGTGATGAAACACATTTGAATATTAAAAAAGATAAAAATTTACCACAACTAAACTTATACCTTTCGTCTCCTCCAATTACCAAAACATTAACAATTGACAAAAAAACTGCTGATAGCATTGTAACTGTGAGTAAAGAAAATGGATTTGTATTTTTAAAAGTATTAAGTATTAAAGACTCTTTGTCATTTACAAATTTGGCTGCTGCTTGCAAAACGCATAGCTTTCCTTTTTGCGGACATGGACTTTCAAACATTTCTATGCCATTGCTATTAAAATCAGGGTACAATTCTATTGAACATTTGACAGGCTATGCAGAGAATTTAAATAAAGGAGATACCTATGTGGATAAGCTTATTAAGTTAACAACAAAACATAAAGTATATAATTGCGCAACAGAAGACTATTTTGAACTTGGCTACAACATGCAATCTATAACCGATTTAAAAAAACGAAACGGTTTGAAGTACATAGCGGATAATACTATTGTCAAATGGGATAAGGAAATAACCGAAGATCAGACAAAAATAGGTGATACAAAATTAAAGGAACAAAGAGAAGCTTATATCAAAATGAGAGGTATAAAAAATAAAATACTAGTGAGTTTAGTGAAAAATAACGCGCAATTATTGATTGGCGCAGATGCAGGTAGCAATTATTCTATTCCTGGTTTTGCATTACTAGAAGAAATGAAACATCATTCCAATGCAGGCCTAACCAATTATCAAGTATTGTGTGCAGCAACCATCAATGCGGCAAAATACATGAATCAATCAAAAAAATGGGGGACCGTTGAAATAAATAAAGAGGCTAATCTCATATTATTAAATGCAAATCCTTTAATAGATTTAAATAATTTAAATAGTGTGGAAGGTGTGTTTATAAATTCAGAATATAAAACGGTAAAGGAATTAGAGTCGGGACTTAAATAGTTTTCTATATTCCATTTTCTATTTGCTTGAACAAAAAGAAACAATCACGCTCTGGCGTGACAAGACGAAACGCCAACTCAATCTTTTTCTCCCACGAAAAGTCTTCGCAATGCCGCCTAAAAAATTGTAGTTCGCACTGTTTCGTCGAAAACAGCCGCACTATTACCAACGTATGATAAATGAACTAAATAACTTGATTTACGGGGAAATTACTCCGATATCTCATTCTTCATAACCATTTGAACAGTATATCGGCTTCTTTGCTCTAATAAAATAACTTTATTAAGCGTTAACGTATCAATGGTTTCTTGAGTGTAATAACGAACCGTCATTAATTCTAATCCGGAATTATACAATACTTTAAACTGCGTTTGTAATTCATTAACTAATGCTTCAATTTTAACAGTATCATGATCACAACATACCGAGAAACTAATAGCAGACAACTGCATTAAGTTAATTTTAACGCCGTGTTTCGAAAACAGCTCGAAAATATCACTTAAATTATCTTCGGCGATAAACGAAAAATCTTTTGGTTGAATTGAAATCAATACTTGATCAACCTTAAAAATATACGAAGGAATATTTAATCGTTTGTCTCCGTCTTTAATTACTGTACCTTCTTCTTTTGGCTTTAAAAAGGACTTTACATACAAAGGAATGTTTTTGTTTTGAAGTGGCTTAATGGTTTTTGGGTGAATAACAGTTGCGCCATAGTACGTTAACTCAATGGCATCATGATAGGATAATTGATCGATTTTTTTTGTGTGAGAAAACCATTTAGGGTCGGCATTTAAAACACCAGGTACATCTTTCCAAATGGTTACGTTTTCGGCATTTAAACAATACGCTAATATAGAAGCCGTATAATCAGAACCCTCGCGCCCTAAAGTTGTAGTAAAGTTTTCGGAGGTGCCGCCAATAAAACCTTGTGTGACGATAATATTAGTTAAAGTAAATACTTTTTCTAAATCTCTTTTTATTAATGACTCAGTTAATGCAAAATCCACTTTACCTTCACGGTAACTATTATCAGTTTGAATAAGTCCTCTTGCATCAATCCATTTATTATTTAATCCAATTTCATTTAGGTAAGCTGAAACTATTTTCGTAGAAATAATTTCGCCCATGCTCACTATTTGATCGTATTCAAAATCGAAGCCCTGAGTAGGTTCATCTTCAATAGCCCAATACAATTCCACAAAGGTATTTTCCAATTCAGTGTAAATTGAATGTGAAGAAGCAGGAAATAATTTCTGACAAATATCAAAGTGGTATGATTTAATTTCTTCTAATATAGCTTCGGCATTTTCTGTTTTATAGAAATAGGCTTTCGCTAAACGCTCCAATGCATTTGTTGTTTTACCCATAGCAGAAACAACTACTGATATTTTTTTGTCGGGAAATTGCTTTAATACTTCGGCTACATTTTTTACACCATCAGCATCTTTTACCGACGCGCCACCAAACTTAAATACTTGCATACATTTTTTGTTTGAACAAAGATAAGCAAGCCTATAAAATAAATGGATTCTCAAACTATTTTTTATAAACTCTTGTCACTTTTTTTTCATCTACGATTATATGATTAACCAAAAACCACTAACCTATACTAAAACTACTACTATGAGCTCAGGAAAAGAAACTCCCCGACAAAAGATGATTGGCATGATGTACCTAGTACTCACAGCCCTTTTAGCCCTTAATGTATCAAAAGAAATATTACAAGGATTCGTCATGGTTGATGAAAGCATAGGCAAATCGAAAGTAATTTTAGATGAAAACAATAGCCGAGTTCAAAAAGCTTTTGAAGCCTATGTGAATGATGGGAACTTTGAGGCAAAACCTTATCTCTTAAAATCTATAGAAACACAAAAAAGTATTCGGATTGTTGACGCGTACATTGATAGCATGAAAGTAATGATTACTAGAAAAACAGAAGGATTACCAAAACAAGATACCTCACAATTACGCTTTATGGAAAAGCTAGATGACTTTGATACACCTACTTATCTGCTAATTGGTTCGGACGAAACAAAACCCATCGACACAAAATATTCAGCAAAAGATTTACGCCTACAATTAACCACTCTGCATACAGATTTATTAGGACTTATAGATAATATGCAAAAAGACACAAAAACAAAATTAGACGCAGAAAGTATTACCACATTAAAACAAAAATTAGGCACAATTAAACCTACTGACAGAAACATTATAAAAGAAGGCGTGAAACTTAACTGGGAATTAGAAAATTTTTATCACATGCCGATGGCTGCTGTTATTACTAATTTAGATAAAATACAAGCCGACATGAAAAATTTAGAATCTGAGTTTTTACACACCTTTGCAGCAGCCTCCAGTAAATTTACTTTTAAGTTTAATAAATTATATGCTAAGGTTATTTCTCCTTCTGCCTATGTATTAGCAGGACAACCATTTAAAGCAGATGTTGTATTAGGCGCCTCTAGTAGCGAATTAACTCCAGAAAAAATGCAAGTATTAGTAGGTGCAAGTTATGATACTATTACAAAAAAATTATCCATTCCTGGCTCTTCATTAACTGTAAATGATGGCATAGGTAAATATGAAACGACTACCAGTAGCGTTGGACAAAAAGATTTAAAAGGTGTAGTGGTATATAAAAATGCTAGAGGAGAAAATGAATATTATCCATTTGACTATACATACACCGTAGCGCCACCATTTAGTGCCGTTGCAGCAGATAACATGAATATTTTTTACGCAGGCATCGAAAATCCTGTAAGTGCATCATGTGCTGGTTTTTCTCCTGCCGATTTAAAAGTTACAGTAACTGGTTGTGGAGCTGTAGCCACACCATCTACGGCAGGAAAATATGTCATTACCGTTAAATCTGCTGGAACCTGCTCCGTAACAGTTGCCGCTAAAGTAAATGGGGTTTACCAACAACAAGGACCCGTAAAAACATTTAGAGTCAAAGATATTCCACCTCCCTATTTAAAAATAGGAGGCAAGCTAGCAACATCAACCATAGAGCTTACAAGAAATGAGGTGAGAACGTTGGGAGGTGTTGGTGCTGAGTCTGTAGGGTTTATGTTTCCCGTAAATTTTGTAGTAAAAAGTTTTGAAGTGTCTGTGCAAGGCGGAGGTGATATTAGTTGCCAAGGAAATAATTTATCGCCAGCAGCTAAGACAGCTTTAAATAACATGAGAGCAGGGCAAGTAGCTTATATCGATAATATAAAAGTACGAAAACCAAATGGTGATATAGTAACTATACCTTTTGCAAAAATTAAAATAAAAGCATAAACAAAAGGAGCTGCTTATTTTGGGCAGCTCCTTTTAAAATATATCACATTTTATTTATGGCATCTAAACATTTCATAAATTCATGATAGATAAATGTATTTGAATTACCTAGTTGTTCCCAAAACTGAAATTTAAGTAATTGTCCTTGACTGCTTTCATAGATTAAATAATAAACACCTTCACCTTTTTCGAAATAATAATTAGTGAACTTTAAAGTTAGTTCCGGTATCACTAAATCCGGATGTACCGTCTCAGAACCTGTTGGCATATCCCTAAACCAATTGGCTATTTTAATGATTTGACAAAAATGAATAGTACGCTTTTCTGGAACGACTACTTTAGAATCTTTTTGAAGATGAATAGATATTTCACAATGATTTTCTAAGGAACTTTTTCTTATAAGCAATCGAACGTGATTTTCAGAATTATTAGGATCATATAGAGTAACCTCGTTCATATACTACTTAGGCCAATTTTACCGAATTTTTATATAAATATAATTAAAAAGGAATTGCTTCACTCAATGTTGGCACAGAAACCAAGAATAAATTATTATCTCTAATTACTAATTTAATGCTATTATTTTGAAACAATGCCCTTGAATATAAGTCACCACCACTTTGCTTCATCAACTTGGCATTCATTCCAGCAGCTTTATATTGCTCTTTTAATTCGGGTTTTGTTAAACAAGATTCTCTTTTAAATTCAGTATTTATTTTTATAAAATTTTCTGTTACTCCGGAGCCCGGCTTGCCGTAATAACTTCCGTATACATTAATTTCATGTATCGTACACTGCTTATCTTTAGCTTCCTTCAAAATTTTAAATAAATCTAAGGCCATTTTTTCGGGATTATTTTCAGGATCAAAGAATTGCACTAATAATTTTAAGTCTTGCTCTTGATTGTAACTCAATTTTTCAATAGCCTTTTGTAATTGCTTTGCCTTTAATTTCAGCGCACCTTCTGTGTAGGGAGCAAACTCATAGAATGCTGTATTTTTATAAATTTTATCAAAGTTTACTTGCCCAAAACATGCTAATAATGGCCCGTTGTATTTAACGTTAGATTTATCATTTCCATGATTATCTCTAATCATTAAATCAACAATATTCCACTTCGCATTTTCCAATTTCACCTGTAATGCAACATTTACAATATAATTATCAGTCAATGTTGCATCATCAATAATATCTCCCGTGTTAGAATTATATTCCTGCCCTTTAATTTCAAAAAACCACGTTTGTTCCTTGGCATTATCTATTTTTTCACCTTTACAATAAATAGAATCAATTCGTGAAAAATGCTTTAAAGCTTCTACACTTCCATTAAATCCTGTTTCATCATTACCTCCGTAAAGTTGACCGTTTTTAAGTGGAAATTTTTTTATACCTCCCACCAACAATGCAATTTTCGCTTTACTGTCATTGGCAACTCCGCCAATAACTCTTGGACTTCCTAACTCAACATTATAATATTCCCATTGATTTGTTAATACATCATTTTTTAAACGAGAATACTTCACGCCAACTGGCACTTGATAAACAGTGCCATTAGCATCTTTTGGAGTAGTTAAGGTGATATAGGTTATACATCTATCATAAGGCATTGAAATCGGAAAAAGTTCGGCACACCTATCGCTTGTATACTTTCCAAAATAAGGATCCACTTCTTTATCTTCTGTACTACTAAAATATTTCTTAGAGAACGTGCATTTTTCCACATCCGCATTATAGTCTAATTTCAAAAGTCCTTTCAAAAAATCAGAACTTTTGGCTTTCGCTAAGGCATCATCCACGCTAGGATAAACAGGAGTTGTTTGCGACTTAACCTCACTAAATATACCTGTAGCGATAATCGATAGCGATAAAATAATTTTCTTTATCATACTATGAATTTATTGTTTTATTATTTTTTGAGTATATGAATTGTCTTCTCCCTTCACCATTAATTGATAAAAACCAGTTTTTAATTCATTTAAATCAATGCTTGTTTCTGAAGATACAATTTGTTTTTCGAAAACTACTTTACCTAAAACATCAACAATCACAATAGTAGAATTCTCAAAAGTATTTTTAATAGTAATTACATCCGTAAATGGATTTGGGAATACAGAAACAGATGATTCATTTACTAACTGAGTAATACCAGTACATAAAGAGACAGATTGAGTTATAGTTGATGAATTTGAACATCCGTTTGCATCTGTTCCTGTTACAGTATAAACTGTATTAGTAGTTGGATTAACAATAATAGCTGAACCACTGGAAGTTGTGTTCCATGAATAAGTATTTGCTCCAGTTGCTGTTAAAGTACTAGTTTCTCCAGTGCAAATAATAGCATTGCTGGTAGACACAGATACTGTAGGTAAGGCATTTAAAACCACAGTTAAAGTTTCTGTATCTATACATCCTTGTGCATCTACACCTGTTACTGTATAATTAGTATTAGCTGAAGGTGAAGATGTAATAGATGAAGAGTTAACTCCTGTATTCCAAGAATAATTAGCTGCTCCAGCTGCTGTAAGCGTTGTTGATTGCCCAGCACAAACCGACAATAATCCAGATACAGTAACTGAAGGATTATTTACTGTTAAAGTAACCGTATTTGAGTTAGCCGAACCGCAACCATTTGTTACTGTTAAATAATAATTTCCTGCATTTAATAATTGAACTGCAGGAAGAGATATGGTTGCCATTGTTGCTGTACTTACAGGAGATGAATTAAAATACCATTGTACAGTCGTAGAATTAGATGAAACTGCAGATGTAAAAGAGGTATTCGCATTTATACAGACTGTTTTACTACTTGGTGATGATAATACTGATGGAGCATTATTAATTAAAATATTAGAATTATTTCTTTCTCCTTTTTGAACTGGATTTGATGATACAACACGAACTCTATAATTTGTGCCATACGCAACCGTAGAAGGCACTGTAGCAGTAATAGTTCCAGATGAAGTGGCGCTGATTGTTCCAATAGAAACAGGAGAAGCAAAGCTACCAGTTGCATCTGAAAGTTGTGCTGTAAAAATATTTCCAACATTACATGTTCCGTTAATTGAATATGGTATTGTTAAAGTATTACCTGCACATAACGATGGTGTTGCAACGGTTAATGTTTTTAACTGATTATATTTAGCAATAAAACTATTATAAAAACCAGAATATGCCGTGATAGAAATAGAGTCATAAGGTGAAGGATCAAAATCATTCACTGACCTCATAGAGCCAATTAAATCAATCTGTCCAGAATTTTCAATAGAAATACAATGTCCGCCAGTGTAATTAAAACCTGGAGTACTGCCGCCAAATCTAAAACACCATTGTTGAGCACCAGTATTATCTAGCTTCTCAACAAAACCATCTACATCTCCTGTAGCAACCATATTAAATGCAATTCCTCCATTATTAAAATTTTTAGTTCCAGAAAATGCTCCGGTCAAATAAATATTATTATTAACATCCACATCTACATAATCACCGATAACATTATTAAATACATTACTTAATTGATAATGCCTTGCCCAATTAAATAAACCTAAAGCTGAAATTCTAACTAAAAAATTATCTGTCGCTACAGATGTTAAAGTATAGGTAGAACTAGTGTTCATATCAAAATCAACAGTACCAGAAAATTCACCTAATAATATTGGGTTTCCATTACCATCTAATTTCAATTGTTTTAAGTTTTCACTATTTGTATTACCAATTTGCCCTACCCATTGTAAAACCATAGATGAATTATATTTAGCAATAAATACATCACTTCCTCCAACAGGAGTTAATGTATAAGTTGAAGGTGAAGGATCAAAATCACTATTAGCATTAAACAAACCAGCCAAATAAATATTTCCACTATTATCTACTTCACACAATGTTTTAAATCTACCAAAATTTACAAATCGGTTTAATAAATTCATACTAGAATCATATATAAGAAAAACATTCGAGCCTGTAGTTGTTGATGTTTCGTTAGCAACACCAATGCCTACATCAAAATCTTGAGTTCCCCAAAAATATCCACCAACATAAATTTTCCCAGCAGCATCTACTTTCACAGATTGAAAAGCACTATAATTAGTCGCTGTAAATGTATATACAGACAAGAAATTGAAATTAGCATCATATTTCGCAATAAATGCTTTTCCTTGCGATGTTCCTGAATTTACGGTAAATGTGTTTGCTGATGGGTCAAAATCTGTGGTTCCAGTAAACTCACCTACAATAATATAATTTCCTGAAGCGTCTCTGGCAGCATCTTGTGCTAAAACATTTGCAGTTCCGCTCACACTCATATGACCTAAATAAGATCCTAAATCATTATACTTAATCAAATAAAACCCAAAATTATTTGCAGGTGGTAATGGTACAGTATTAGAACCGGGATCAATATCATTAATACCACTAGCGTATGATCCCGCCATAATGACATTTCCGTTAGACTCTTTAAATAGTCCTACGTGTTCCATTTGTCCATACCCTGCGTTACGGTAAACAGTGTCCAATTTTTGAGAAAAACTAGAGAGACTCGCTCCTAAAATCATTAATGTTGTAAATATTTTTTTCATGGTTTTAATTTTTGATTAGCCTAAAATTGCGCCATTAACCTAGGAACGTAAAAAAAATAGGGCGAATACCTTCGTTTTTTGAGTAAATGAGTGTATTTTTAATGTGGCTATGAACAAACTTTTTCTTTTCGTCATCCTTTTTATAACCCAACAGGCTTTGTCTCAAACTGACACGGCTAAAATCAATACGCTAAATAAGCGTTCAGAAAATTTAAGTAAAGTAGATGTGGATAGCTCCAGCTATTTAGCTCAAGAAGCCTTAACATTAGCCAAAGAAGTAAACTTTAAAAGAGGTATTGCCGCCGCCACCAAAAACCTAGCCATCTGTAACTATGTAAATGGCAAATCAGATATTGCTATTAAACAATTTATTGAAGCCATTAAATTATTTGAAGAATTAAAAGACATTAATGAACTAGCACACTGTTACTCTCAAATGGGAATTGCTTATTACCTGCAATACCAATACGACAATGCTTTAAAATACTATGATAAATCGATTGAACTTTATAAAAAAACCACCAATAAAAAAGATTTAGCGGGTGTTTATATTAACCAAGGCATTTCATACACCTATGTCAAAAAAATGGATTTGGCTGAAATCAACTATAACGAAGCATTAAAAATTTATCAAGAAATAAATTACGAACCAGGATTTGCACCTGCCTACAACTCCTTAGCAAAAATATACTATGCAAAAAAAGAGTATGCCAAAGCCATTAGCTATTATAAACTTGCCGAACAATATTCTTTAAAATCAAATAATAAATACCATTTAATTACCAATTACAATTCATTAGCAACCTGCTATAAAGAATTAAAGGAATTTGAAACTGCCAAAGCTTATTCCGAAAAAAGTATTGCAATAAGCAAAGAAGTTGGCTCCGTTGAAAGAGAATTGTTTTGCCACGAAACCATGGCCGATATTTTATTTTCGATGGGTGATTACAAAAATGCTTATGCCAGTTTTCAAAATTATGCTTCGTTAAAAGACACTTTGTTTAATCAAGATAAGAATGATGCTATTGCCGAAATGCAGGCCAAATTTGACGTAGAGAAAAATCAACAAAAGGTAAAAGAAATTGAATTACAGAAAAAAATTGATGATGAAGCTAACACCAAACAACAATTATTATTAATTGTTGTGATTGTCGTCATTTTAATCTCCTTAGTGTTTACTATACTCCTTTTTAGAAATAAGCAAAAAGTAAATAGTTTGTTGGAACAAAAAAACGCGGCTATACAAGCTAACTTAGAACAAAAAGAAGTGATGATGAGCGAAATTCACCATCGCGTCAAAAACAATTTACAAATGGTGTCTTCTATCTTAGATTTACAAGCAAGAGATTTAACGGATGAAAAATCAATGCGAGTGATCGAAGATAGCTTAAGTCGTATTAATGCTATTTCATTGATTCATCAACGATTATATCAATCGGATAATATCAGAGGAATAAAAATTAACACCTACTTACAAGAGTTATCCTTTGATATATTGAAGAACTTTTCGTCATCCGTCACTACCACACCAATTCAATTAACATGCAAAGTAGCTGACCTGAATATGGATTTGGAATCTGCTATTCCTATTGGTTTAATTACAGCTGAATTGATTACCAATGCCTGCAAATATGCTTTTTTATCCATTGAAAAACCAGAGATTACCATCACTCTCAATAAACAACAAGACGCTCTTGTATTAATAGTGACTGATAATGGCGTAGGAAAACAAGCGTCCATAAATAAATCAGGCACTTCGTTTGGCACCAAATTAATTAAATCCTTATCGCGCAAATTACGCGCCGATATTACCGAAGATACTTCCGAAAAAGGCACGAGCATACAATTAAAAATTAATAGCTTTAAGTTATATGACATCTGATTTAAAAATAGCAATCGTAGAAGATGAGCCTTTAATTGCTGACCATATTGAACAATATGTATTAGATGCAGGTTTTAACAGTGCTGGCATCGCTGATAACTTTACCGATGCAAAAGAACTATTGCAAAAAGAAAACCCAGATTTAATTTTATTGGATATTAATTTAGGAGATGGGCCAGATGGGATTGACATCGCGCATTACATCAATCAACATTACAAAAAACCATTTATTTTTATTTCATCAAATACGGATGCCAAAACATTAGAACGCGTAAAATTGACCAATCCATTTGGCTTTATTGTAAAACCATTTAAAGCTGGCGATATACAAACCCAAATATATTTAGCTTGGCACAGTTTCAATTTGCAAAAAGAAAACACACAAGTCACCTTCTCTGATTCGTTTTTAGTGAACGACCACTTTTTTATTAAAGACAAACACAGCTTGGTAAAAGTAAACTATGCAGACGTACTATACGCAGAAGCTTGCGACAATTACAGCATTATTTACACCAAACAAACGAAATACATTTTAAGCTACACTTTAAAAGTAGTAGAAGAAAAATTATCCTTATTTCACTTTTTTAGAACTCACCGTTCCTTTTTAGTAAATCTCAAACACATTGAAAAAGTAAACCCAAAAGAGCTTTTAGTAAATGGTAAAGAAATTCCAGTAAGTGAAAATAGCAGACAAGAATTATTACAAAAATTGAATTTATTTTAGGTAATAAAAAAAGCTCCTTCATTTTGAAGGAGCTTTTTATATAAGATCCGAACTAATACTTATTGCTTAACTATTTTATGTGTGTAAGAACTATTATCTCCTTTTACAATCAATTGATAGAATCCTGTAGTTAAATAACTTAAGTCAATTTCAGTTTCGGTAGATGATTCTTGTTTTTCAAATACTACTTTACCTAAAACATCAATAATTATAATGGTAGAATTATTGGTAGTATTTTTAACAGTTATCAAATTAGAAAACGGATTTGGAAAAACTAAAATCTCAGAATCACCTGATAATTGCTCAATGCTAGTGCATAAAGAAACTGATTGAGTAATAGTAGATGTATTTGAACATCCATTTACATCTGTTCCTGTTACAGTATAAGAACTAGTAACTGTTGGAGATACAACAATGTTAGTTCCATTATCAGTTGTACTCCATGTATATGTATCTGCCCCTGTCGCAATTAATGATGCTGTTTGACCTGTGCATAATAATGTATTAGATGTTGAAGTTATAATATTTGGCAAAGCATTAACTACAACAGTAGCTGTTGCAGGGGACGCAGAAACACAACCGTTCAAGTCTGTTCCTGTAACACTATAGGTTGCATCAACTATTGGTGATACGAGGTTGTTTCCACCTGAAATGGTATACGTATCAGCACCACTTGGTGTTATGGTAAACGATTCACCTGAACAAATAGAGCCTGAGTTAACTGTAATAACAGGCAGCGTATTTACCGTTACACTTGCAACAGCTGCTGTGGAAACACATCCATTTAAATCAGTTCCGATTACATTATAAGTAGCATCTGCTGTTGGTGATACAATACTATTTCCACCAGAAATAGTATACGTATCAGCGCCACTTGGTGTTAATGTAAATGATTGTCCAGCACAAATAGAACCTGAATTTACTGTAATAGTTGGTATTGCATTTATTGTAAACTGAGTGGCAGTTACAATGGTGTCAACAACCCTTACACCACTTATTCTAATTAATTCTACGATTAAACTTAAGCCCCCATTAGTTAAACTAAATGTTGTTGGTGTGCTATTACTGTTAAATGATACCATTCCGCAATCCGCTGGCCCTGGAATTCCGCTAGAAATAGCATCATCGTCTTGAACCCAAATGGTATAAGATGTTGATGGATTTAATAAGAATCCATTAGCTGTATTAGTATAATTAAAAACTACTGGTACTGGTGCATTCTGGAGAAAACTTCCTATATCAACACTTCCAGTGTTATCAAGTAGTGTTAAATATGGATCAATAGCATTAAATGGATCAGTGCATGGTGCTGCAGTTACGGTTACTGTTTTTAAATATGTGTCGGTAAATGCTTCTTCTATAAAAGCAGAATCAATTATAGTATAAGCTCCTGAATTTGTGTATGTTTGGCTAGATGGAGCAGAAGATGTGCTAGTGTTTCCATTGCCGAAAACCCAATTATGATTAACTGTACTTGTACTAGTAGATTGAATAACGTTTGTAAATGAAACACTTGCTGGAGTGCAAGTTGAATTAAAAATAGCACTATATGCAGGAGGAGTTATTTGTCCGTAAATAGTTACTGATAAAAAAATAGTTAAAGTTGTTATAAATAGTTTTTGCTTCATTGTTGTAAAATATTATTTGATTTTGAAGCGTAAATATAAACAATTAATTATCAAAAAGCCCCAAACAATGTTTGAGGCTTTTTAAATTATAATTTACACTACTATGCTGTAGCGGCTTTCTCTTTTGCTTTATTAGCATTTAATATCGCTACTTGTTGCGCTACATTTTGTGCCATTTCTCTAAAAGCTAATGCCTGAGGTGTTGTTTCTTGTAAAATAGCCGGCCGTCCTGCATCCCCAGCTTCACGTATACTTTGTACTAAAGGAATTTGTCCTAACAAAGGTAAATTCATTTCAGCTGCTAAATTTTTCGCGCCATCTCTACCAAAAATATAATATTTATTATCCGGTAATTCTTCAGGCGTAAAGTAAGCCATGTTCTCAACAATACCTAAAACAGGTACATTCAAAGCAGGTAATTTAAATAAAGCAATTCCTTTACGGGCATCTGCTAAAGCTACTTGTTGTGGAGTACTTACAATCACTGCTCCGGTAATAGGAACTGTGCTACACAAAGTAATTTGTATATCACCCGTTCCCGGAGGTAAATCAACAATTAAATAATCTAATTCTCCCCAAGCGGTATCTGTAAATAATTGCGTTAATGCTTTTGACGCCATTGGTCCACGTAATGCAATTACCTGATCTGGTCCTGCTAAAAAACCAACAGAGTTTAATTTTACTCCGTAGCTTTCAACCGGTTTCATTTTTGGTTTGCCATCGTATTCGCCTTTACCCGGCATATCATTTTGCACATCAAACATAATCGTTTGTGATGGACCATAAATATCAGCATCTACTAAGCCAACTTTTGCACCTTGCTTTGCTAAAGCCACAGCTAAGTTTGCAGAGATAGTAGATTTACCTACTCCACCTTTTCCAGATGCAACGGCGATAATGTTTTTTACTTTCGATAAAGTTCCTAAATCTTTATCGCGTGTAGAAGTCACATTAGCTGTCATGTTCACATTTACAATCGCTTCTTTGTCTACATAATGCTTCACTGCATTTACACAAGCATTGTGTATCATATCTTTCATAGGACAAGCAGGAGTGGTTAACACAACCGTAAAGGCTACATTCTTTCCATCTACTACTACATCTTTAATCATTCCAAGAGTCACTAAATCTTTTTTAAGATCTGGATCGTCTACATATTTTAGGGCGTCTATAACGCTATCTACTGTAATTGGCATATTTTATTTTTTTATAAAGGTACTCAATGTATTTAAATAATTATCAAAGCCCATTTTTTCGGGCACTTCGCCATGGTCTGCACCACTTACTCTATGAGCTTCTTTGTAACTTCCGTTGTAATTTTTATATACTAATTCGCCATGCGTATTGATATTTAAAAAATTATCACTAGTTCCATGTATCCAACAAAAAGGTTGGCTTATTGTTTTAATTTCTTCCGCATTATCTATTTTTAAATTTGTAAAAAAAGACCCTGGCATATTTAATCCACTTCCATCATTAGCCATCACATCCGCCGAAGCAAATGGAGCTTCTAAAATGAGTTTAGAAGGTGTCATGCTTCTTGGTCTATTAGAGAGTTCACAAGCTGGAGCTGAACCCATACTAAAACCATAAATCGCTAAACGATTATTAGTTAATCCCTTTAATTTTAACCATTGTAAAGCAGCGTCCACATCAGCATACAATCCATTTTCTGATGGCTCACCTTCACTTAATCCATAACCACGGTAATCAATCATTAACACGCCGTATTTGTTTTTACCCGACGTATGTGCTAATAATTTTGCGCGTTGCCAGTAAAAATCCATGTGCCATTTATTCCCATGGCAATACATGATAACGGTATCCGTTTGTATTTTAGAAATACTGCCAATATAAATAGCATGAATAGTGGTTGCATTATTGTCCTCAGGTCCTTTAGATGATAAAGTAAAATGATGAATTAAACTATCTGGTATATGATATGAATTATCTAAAATAAAATCTTGTTCTCCCGTATAATTATCCAATTTGTATTCGGTGATTTTGTCTTCTAAATTATAGAAGTTATCATCTAGTCTTAAACAAGATGACAATAAAAAAACAGAGATAATTATACTTAAATATTTCATATTAAAATCTTCTAGCAAAATTTAAATAAATACCAACTGCTCCTTTTTGTTGTATACCAACATAATCTACAACATTGGGTTTATTATTTTTATTCATTTGCAAAAACTTACACTCTAATGTATAGCCCCATTTTTTCGTATTATAGGTCATGCCAATATGTGGATTAATTAACGCATGATTTGTTTGAACTTCACCATGTGCTTTTTTAGAAGCTAATTCAAACCAATTAGTTAATCCAATATAAACAAAGGCTTTATTTTTTAAAATATCTTTGTATATATTGACATCTAACTGTGGCCATGCTCTAAAATTTTTATTCCATTTATCATATACCATGTTAATGGCGGGATTAATGGTAATACCAAACTTTAAACTATCATGCTTATACAATCTCTGGCATACACCGATATCTGTTTGAAAATTGCCAAACAACATAGCTGTTGTATGAACGGATGCAAATGCGGTTGTTGAATTGGTTATTCCTCTTCCGTACATTAAAGATGTAAATGGAATTGGAGTGACTGCTTTTCCAAAATGAATAAGTGGTCCTCCTAAATTGGCTGAAATAGCATTTTGGTCTTTAGCTAAAGGTTTAACAAAACGTGTTGGAGCACAATTTTGAAATATGATTCCGATAACAACTACTATTGCTAATGATCGCAACATTAAATCTGGTTCGCTAAATTCAATAAATTTCCTTCTTCAAAATCGCGTCCCATAATTTGCAATCCAATTGGTAATCCATTGCTATGAATTCCGTTAGGTACAGATATGGCAGGGCAACCAACAATATTTGCTTGTACCGTAAAAATGTCTTCTAAATACATTTTAATTGGATCTGCGCTATTCTTTCCAAATTCAAAAGCAGTGCCTGGCGTAGAAGGCGTTACAATAAAATCATGTTGCGCTAAAATTTCACGTGTTTTTTGACGAATTTTATTTCTAACTTTTTGTGCTTTACTATAATACGCGTCATAGTAACCTGCGCTTAATACAAAGGTTCCTAACATAATACGACGTTTTACTTCTTTACCAAATCCTTCGCTACGAGACTTTTTGTATGTACTTTCTAAATCTGTTGCGTTCGGACTTCTATAACCAAAATGCACGCCATCAAAACGAGATAAGTTAGATGAAGCTTCGGCTGTAGTTAATACATAATAAGTTGGCACTAAAAAATCTAAATAAGGAAAATCAACAGCCGTAATAGTATGACCATCGTTTTTCATTTTATCTAAAGCGGCTAACGTTTGTTTTTTTACTTCAGGGTCTAACCCGTTAGATTCAACACATTCTTTTAAATAAGCAACTTTATACTTTTTGTTTTCTGTTAAATCATTTACATAATGTCCAACTGCTTTTTGAGACGATGTAGTATCGTACTCATCTGTGCCAGCCATAATTTCTAATAACAAAGCAGCATCTTCCACTGTTTTTGTAATAGGTCCAATTTGATCAAACGAAGAAGCATACGCAATTAATCCCCAACGAGAAATTCTTCCATAGGTTGGCTTTAATCCAACAGTTCCTGTAAACGAAGCTGGCTGACGAATAGAACCACCTGTATCAGAACCTAAGGTAACGTGACATAAATTAGCTGCTACCGCAACAGCTGAACCGCCAGAAGAACCACCTGGTACTGTTTTTTCGTTTAAAGGATTTAATACTTTTCCGAAAGCAGAATTTTCGTTACTACTTCCCATTGCAAATTCATCGCAGTTTAAACGACCAATGATAATGGCATCTTCTGCTAATAAACGTTCAACAACAGTTGATGAGTATAAAGATTCAAAGCCTTCTAATATTTTTGAAGAACAAGACACTTTATGTCCTTTGTAACAGATATTATCTTTTAATCCGATAACCACACCTGCTA
>Ga0075163_10004773_pt1 | contig 18134 bp, 12 predicted proteins | sample JI1023141ADNA_FD_71478 | JGI IMG/M metagenome (GOLD analysis project Ga0075163, IMG submission 71478) | Wastewater effluent complex algal communities from Wisconsin, to seasonally profile nutrient transformation and Carbon sequestration -... | ecosystem: Engineered > WWTP > Effluent > Algae...
TGGACCGCCGCCATCGCCGCTTTCTGCGCATCCCCGGCCCGACTCGCCGCGAGCTGAAAGTCTCGCTTGGCCGCCGCTTGCGCCGCTTCACGCGCCGCCGCGATCGCCTGCTTGGCATGCTCAAACGCGGCAGGACCATTGGTGCTGAGCACGTCAAAGCAGGTGCTCACATCATTAATGACCTTTTCGACCTTGGACTTGATGTCCTCAAAGGCCGCCATCGCCATCTCGACGAGCTGACGAAGCCTCGCTTCGATGTTAGCCAGCGCCGCTTTGGCCTTGTCGATGAGCGGTCCTACGACGCCAGCAACGGTCGACTTCACCTTGTCGATGGCGTTTACGATCGTGTCCTTATACGAAGCGATCGCGCCGGTGATCTTGCTGACCGCGCCTTGGATCTTGCCGATGACGCCAAGTGCTCCTGATGCTGCGGTCTTTTGCACCGACTTCTGGGCGTTGTCGACGACCTGTTTGACCTTCTCAGCCGCTTGCTTGACGTCGGCTTTGGCCTTCTCGACGGCAGACTTGGCGTCCGACAGCGCAGACTTGGCGTCGGCAGCCACTTTGCCCTGCACTTTTTCGACACCAGCGGTCACGCTCTGAACCGTCTTGAGTCCCTCGACTGCGACTTTGTTCAGTTCATCGATGGTCTTTTTGCTGACCTTGTCTACGTCAGACCGTACCGAGGCAAGCTGCTGATTTACGTCCATCGCGGTTCCCCGTTTCTCAAGCGATTTCTCGACCCCAAATGGAAGCCATTCCCTACGTGCTTGGCGCGCTGCTCGATCCACTCGACGAAGAGGTCGGCGGAGCCTGCGCTTCGGCCTCGATGATCAGCGCGGAAACGGCTTTCACTACGTCGCCCAGTCCACCAAGCAGGTTCTCGGCGATCCCGACGGAGTGTTCGGCACCATCCTTGGCAGCGGAGTACGCATCCTTGACGTCGGCATGCGCATCCTTGGCGTCTTCCGCCGCACGAATCGCAAACTCCTTCGCATCGGAAACAGCCCGAACAATGTCACGGGCAGTCGATTGGGCTGAGGCCAAGCTGCCTCTCGCCGAGTCCACGCTCCCCGCGATCGCGTCGTTACGAACCTGCTCTAGCTCGACGAGCAGCTTGCGAACTGCACCAATCTGAACTTCGGCCAGTGCGATCGCCTTCTCTGCGTTCACCACGTCCACACGAACATTTGGTCGCTTCAGGACGAACGTGTACTTGTTGCCCGCCGTGAGCCCGGACAACCGCTGCCCAAGGGTTCGGATCTCGCGCTTTACATCAGCCATCGCTTCCCCCGACCGTCCGGCTGTCCCCCTAGCCCTCGTCGAGCCAAGTGCACAGCACTAAATGCTCTAGCTTATCAACGAGGAGGCCCGACCGACAAGGGGAGACAATCCCGCCGCTAGGCTGACTGCCAATCGCCTTGTCGGACACCGGCCTGGCATGACAAACTAGATGGTAATGCCACCCTGCTCAGGTCGCGTTGGCTGGGGAGCTCCAATGCGATTACTCCAGCATAAGGCCCAACTGCTGGCGAGCTGCGGCGTGCTGCTCGCACTGACGGCCATGTCAATCGCACACGCGGAATCGTCGGACGAACCGCCGCCGGGCCCAGCGCGAGAACAGCCCGCAGCGCAACCTGCTGCTCCGGCACCGCCCGAGGCCAAACCAAACGAGACCGCATTTGCTCTCCTCGGTGCGCCTCCCAAGGCTGAGGTCAAGCTCGACGGTAAGCTGATCGGCCTGACGCCACTTCCGGGTCGCACCGCCCTTGCGCCAGGTCCGCATCAACTGGTTGTCTCCAAACGTGGCTTTTCGACGTTTTCCTCGGACTTCACGGCCATTGACGGACGTCTAGTCGCCGTAGAAGTCGAGCTAACCCCCCTGCTAGCGATCCTCAAGGTTCGAACCAACACCGCCGCCGCGCAGGTCTTCGTCGATGAGGATCTCCGAGGAGAAACCCCGCTCGAACTGGAGCTACGACCCGGCCCACATGTTGTCCGCGTCCGGCGCATCGGGTACCTCGAGCAGACCTGGCAGATCGCCACCGTCGCCGGGGAAGAATACGAGCGAGATGTCCTGCTCGAACTTCAGCCGGAACAGAAGCGCCGCGAGGAAGCCGTCTACAAAACCGAGAAGCGCTGGTACTCGCGGTGGTGGGTATGGACGCTGGCTGCGGTGGGTGCCAGTGGCGTCGCTGCGGCCATCGTGACCCCGATCGTGCTGTCGCGCCGTTCCGACTGCGACAAGCTCAGCGGAGAGATCTGCTTCCCGATCAACCTAACCCCCACCGCCCTACGCATCGGGCTTACGATCCCCCTAAATTAGCCAATTTCGTCAATTTTCGACGAAATTCGGTCAAAACGCCGCCGCGACCCTGCCCGGTCGCCCTCCACGATTTGAGGTCTACGAGCGCGTTTACACGCCCCGAGTCGGCTGCTAGGATGCGCCCACTTTCTTTTGCCTGGTCGGAGTTTACGTGCATGCGGCGACGTGCGGTGCAAAGACGTCTTGGGTTTCGGACGAGTGAGCGGCTTCCTTCGGGGGAGCGCGCAGGGCTTCCAACTGTAGCGCTCTGTCTCCTCGGAATCTCGTCCCCCAGTCTGGTGCGAGCTGAAGAGGCCACACCTCCCCCGTCCCCGCCGGTATCACCGGTTTCGATCGACCAGCGCCCACTTGAGGTGTCTGTCATCGTTGGTGGACACTTCTTTTCATCGACGACGGGGCTCGGGCGCAGTGATTATGCGACCCCGGGCAGCGATCTCCGTCACAGCGTCGCGCTGGGTGCCCGCATCGGCTACGGGCTGAGCCGCCACTTCATGCTCGAAGGCGAGTTCGTCGCCATGCCGACGCAGCTCACCGAAAAGCCCGCGCAAGTGCTGGTCTACACCGGACGAGCGCACCTTCTGTTTCGCTGGCCGTTCGGCAAAAACGATCGCTTTCAGCCGTTTATCCTCGCTGGTGGTGGTGCCGTCGGAGTCCGCCCGGATCCCGGCCTACCGCTACACAGTGAAGTGCTCGGAGCGTTCCACACGGGCCTAGGCATGCGCTTCGATCTGAACCGCTGGGTCGGTCTACGCCTCGACGGACGGATGGTACTGCTACCCGAGGTCCGTACGCCGAGCTTTACCGCAGACTACGAGGCGCTGGCCAGCCTGTACGGACGCTTTGGCTACGGCTCCGACAAACCGGCTGAGCCCGCCAAGCCACTCGACATCGACCAAGACGGCGTCCCCGACAAAGAAGATCGCTGTCCGAGTGAAAAGGGTGCGATCGAAAACGGTGGCTGTCCCGATCGGGATGGAGATGGCGATGGCATCGTCGATCGTCTCGACAAGTGCCCGGCCCAAGCGGGTCCAACGGAAAATGGCGGCTGTCCTGACAGCGATACCGATAGCGATGGCGTCGTCGATCGCCTCGACAAGTGCCCAACCGACATCGGTCCGCAGGTAAACTCTGGCTGCCCGGATGTCGATACCGATGGTGATGGGATCGTCGATCGCCTCGACAAGTGCCCGCAGCAGGCCGAGACCGTCAACAACTACCAAGATCAAGACGGCTGCCCGGATGAAGTCCCAGTTAGCCTGGCACGCTTTGTCGACAAGAAGATCGAGGGCGTCCAGTTCCTGCCCAACAAGGCGGATCTTGTGCCGACCTCGTTTACGATCCTGGACCAGGCGGTGGACGCGCTCAAGGAAGTGCCCACGGTCCGACTTGAGGTCCAAGGCCACACCGACAACGTCGGCAACCCGAACGAAAACCTGACGCTGTCGCAGCTTCGAGCCGAGGCGGTGAAGACCTACCTCATCTCAAAGGGCATTGATGCGTCTCGACTCCAGGCGGTCGGTTACGGCTCGACTCGCCCTGTCGCGGACAACAATCTTCCGGCGGGTCGGGCTCAGAATCGCCGCGTGGAGTTCAAGCTCCTGCCGCCAGCACGGCCCACCGTGATTCGCAAGCCGCAGCCGGCACCGGTGGGAACACCGGTCGTGCCAGCAACTGCACCATCGGTGGCACCGACTGCACCGGGCACCCTGCCCGCGATTGTTCCGGTCGCGCCAGCCCCGGTCGGCACGGCACCGGTTGCCAAACAACCCGTGATGGCTCCAGCGCAAGTGCAGATGCCTCCGACAGCACCCGCTCGTCCGTCCCTTCCGACGATCCCCACGGGTTCGGCCGCACCATCCGCTCCGGCGGTTCCTACGCCTCCGGCTGCTCCGGCGGTTCCGGCGGTTCCTACGCCTCCGGCTGCTCCGGCGGTTCCTACGCCTCCGGCGGTTCCTACGCCTCCGGCGGTTCCGGCGGTTCCTACGCCTCCGGCTGCTCCGGCGGTTCCTACGCCTCCGGCGGTTCCTACGCCTCCGGCTGCTCCGGCGGTTCCGGCGGCTCCTTCCGCTCCGACGCCACCGGCCGTAGCACCGCCGCCAGTGCCGACGCCTCCAGCGGTGCCAGTGCCTCCCAATGAGGTCGTACCTCCCAAGGTTCTGGTTCCGCCACCTCCGGTCTAGTCACCGCCCCCCATAGCCGCTCATTGTATGCCCCTTCCCTGAAGCGATATGATGACGCAGGGTGGTGGCTAAGCTATTGCGATCACGTCCTTCGGTAAACTCGATCGAGCCGCAGCCTCGAGTGTGTCCTGCGTGCAAGCGCCCCAGCCAGACCGTCGGTGAGCAGTTCTGTCCGCATGACGGAGCCATCCTGATCGACGCTGTGGAACTCGCGAACGCACACAACGACCCACTGCTTGGTCGCCGCATCGAGAGCTTTGCGATCGTGGCACGACTAGGCGAAGGCGGTATGGGCACGGTCTATCGTGCAATCCAGGTCGGCATGGATCGCGAGGTCGCGCTCAAGATCCTGCGATCCGATCTGGCGCACGACGGCAAGGTGGTGCAGCGATTTCATCAAGAGGCCCGCGCTGCCGCCCGGCTATCGCATCGAAACCTCGCCACGGTGTTTACCAGCGGTAGCACGAGCGACGGTTTCTACTACATCGCAATGGAGCACCTCGATGGACCGCCGCTGGAACATGTGATTGCCGCGGCATGGCAGAGCCGCAACCACATTCCGACGTATACGTTGGAACGCCCCCGAGCCATGCGGCTGTGGTGTCAGATCGTAGCAGCACTCGCGCACGCTCACCGCTTGGGAATTGTTCACAGGGCACAAGGCGTAGCTGTCGCAGCGATGGCATCAATCGAAAAGTGAGCGGCTGTGGAAAGCCAGAGGAAGCGTCGTACGGAATCCCTATCCAACCACGTACGAACAGACTCCGGTCCGTGCGTTACACAGAGTCGGTGCGCAGCAGTCTGAGTTTTGCGTACAACTCCCGCAGGTTCCCCCCTTGCAAGCCTGTCCACCGCAGTCCTGACACCTGCTACACATTCCGGAAGATCCTCCGCTCCCTCCACCGTTTGTGCCGCATTCCTGTGAGGCGTTTAGGATGGCGACATCGTGGTGAATCAGAACTTGTGCGCTCGGATTGAAGCTACCGACGAAGATTGCGCCGAAGACCTCCAGCGCTCCTGAAGTCACCAAGGCAGAGCTGGGAGCATAGATGTTGCCGCCAATCACACTTCCCGCCGCCAAGTTGATGTTACGAGAGCCTCCCATGTAGAGACGGACTCGAGCCGGTGCGTTCTTGTTGCCAAAGTTTAACGGAGCCGCGCTGGTCAGGCCGCCATTGATGAACAGATCCAGCTCGCCGCTTGGTCCCAGGTTCACCGCAAACAGATCGGTCAGATTGACGTCACCTCCGATAAACAGAGCGGTCCGCCCGGTGATGTTGAGCGTCACTTTTCCCTGACCGCCAATCCGGTTTAGGTAGAAGCGACCGCACGGCAGGTTCAGCGTCTGATCGCCAGCGTAGTTGGTAAGTCGCGCCGGATCGAGCGGAACCGAGGCATTGTCATTGCTGGTACTGCGTGCAGTCACATAGCCCGCAATATCAAAGATGCTGTTCGCAGCGCAGTCACAAGGAGGTGTCACAGAGACTGGGGCCCGCACGATCGATCCGATGGTCTGACTCGGTGCGTTCAGTGTTCTGGTGCTCGGATAGGTCAGTGTATTGGTGATCTTGAGCGAGCCGTTGCACTTCACATCTCCGCCAATCTGCGCGTTCTTCCCAACGGTCACGGTTGCATTCCCAGACAGCGTATCACTGGTCAAAAGGTCACTGCCGACAACCAGATCGTTGAGCGTCACCGCGCCCGAGACTTGCAGATTCCCTCCGACCGAAAGTTTGTTACTGACGTTCACATTCGAGTTCATCCCAGCAGAACCACCGGTGCCAAACGTGCTGCTGCCCACTTGGGTACTATCAAACGCATCGATCGTAATGGCCGAGCTTGCAGAGAGCCCATTACAGAGACACAGTCCGTAGCGAAACGCGGTCGCCGCAACCTGTCCGCTACACCGCGCTGCGCTCCCGCTCGTATCGGTCACTACGATCGGGGGACCACTGCCGCTACAATAGCCACTCTGTCCGCCACCGTCTCCACCATTGCCTCCGGTGCCACCATCATAAAGGAGTCCTCCGCCCGTGGACAGATCCCCCGCATCGGGATCGGTGCCGCCGACTTGACTGCCATTACAGCCATGAACGAACGAGCCGAGCAGGAGTCCGCAAAAAAGCGTTGTGACCACAGGATGACGACTTGGGAAGATCATTCGAGTTCTGGATGTTTGCATGTGACGATCGTACCTTTGGTCCGCCACTCGAAAAACAGCGCCTCCAACGACGAATTGATAGCCAAAAAAACTCGCTGGTTTGGACCAACTGGTCAGGGAGAGAAGTACTCAATTGAGCTGCCCCGCAGAGGCCCCCCTGTAGGAAGGTTCCGTACGACTACCCCTAAACGACCACTGGGTTACACGGCCGCAGGACAACTTGGTCGACGAAGGCTGTCGGATCGTACGGCCACCGCTTCCCTTCCTCCCCAAGCGATGGTTAGACTAGTGGAAGTTGTCGTGGCGCAATCCTAGCGCCAGTAGATGTTAGGGGGATCCTTTGGACATCGACTCTCACCACGCTGGAACGTATGTTGTGGCTCGGCTGGCGGGAATGTCACACCGTGATGCCGAAATCGTTGCCTACTGTGCACAATATGTAGACGATGCCACCAATGAAGGAGTGATTCGCTTCGACACGGGGGCCAGCTATCTTCGGATCTGCTCAGCTCACAAGATGCTCGACTATCGGAACGCAGAGTCCCTGGCAAGCGCCAAAGTCTGGGTTCCGTTTCACTTCCTACCTGGGAACGGCGGCCTACCGGCAGGTCAGAACCCCAAAGGCGGCTATGTCGACAAGCTCATCTGCAAACCTGACAGCCCGGTAGCAAAAGACATGGTGCGCGGTGCGATCCAAGGACAAGCGGCACCTTTTGCTCTGCATCGCTTGGGAATCACCGCCCATGTGTATGCCGACACCTGGGCTCATCAGGGATTTACCGGAACCAATCACGAAGTGAACAAAGCGAGCGACTTGATCAACGCGAACGGAGCACCAGATGTCTCGATGATGAACCGGCTGAAGGGATTCTTCGTCAGTAGCGCGCTGCCGCTCGGGCATGGTGCAGTGCTAGGACATCCAGATCGACCACACCTAGTCTGGGGCTACACAAACGGTAGAGGAGAGAAGATTCTCCGCAACAATCCCCAGGACTTCATCATCGCCTACGATGCCATGTGCCAGATGTTCCGTCGCTATTTGGTCAACAATCCCGATGCGGTGGTTCCCGGCTTGCCCGAACCAGACCGCACCCTCATCACGGCTCTCTTTCGGACCTTGACCGATTCCAATGGCTACGTACGTCACAAGCAGTGGCTTGATGCGCTCGCCCAAGGTCACTTTAGCTTTGGGAAGGTGAACCTCTCCTACGCGCCCAAAGGCGAAGGCTCGTGGAAACACGCGGCGCTAGGAACGCTGAAGGAAATCGATGATGAAGACGAGATCTTTGCGTTCCGTCCGGAGTTTTTGCAAAGTGACTGGAAGCTCTTCCACGACGCGCTCCAGCTCCATCGCTTCCACGTCGTTCACGAGCTACTTCCGCGCTATGGCATCTGCACGGCCTAATCTTCGACTTTGCATACCGACCCAAACATGGTCTGATGCCGCGTGCCTTCGCTCGTACAGCCAATTTCTGCAGATCCTCCCTCGCCGTCCTTGACCATCGATCGCTTGATGTCGCTTGGAGCCCTGGTAATACTGGGTGCCCAAGCCACGCTCGATCCACGCAGTGATCGTCTGGCAAGTAGCTGTGTGGCCCTCACCGCGCTACTCCTGGCACTCCTTGGCACACGGATTGGGAATGCGCCCAACCGCGTCATGACAACGCTGGTTGCGGCGCTGGTGGTGGCCCAGCAAGCAGTTCTACCTTGGCAACTCTCGATGGTCCTTGCCCTGCTGGCTGTGTTCGGAATCGGGAGAGCTTTCCCCTCGCAACGTGTAGAAGCGCGCTGCTGGTCCAAAGGACAGACTCCCATCGTTTGGATCCTGATCGTCGGTGGCGTGACTCCTTTCGCACTCTCTGCTTGGCTATTCCTTGCGCATCCCAACCTAAACGACCTCACCAGCTCGCCCCTACTGAAGATGCCCACGATCTGGTTGGTCTGCGGTAGCGTCTTGTTTTCGATCGTCAATCCGGCCCTGGAGGAGCTGATCTGGCGCGGCGTGCTGCAAACCTATCTGCGTCCTCTGTGGGGAGTCCCGGTCAGCATCTGTCTGCAAGCACTGTCTTTTGGCGTGCAGCACCTTCACGGATTCCCTCGCGGGCCGATGGGAGTCCTGCTGGCGACCGTTTGGGCACTCATGCTCGGCATCCTGCGCCATCGCGCCCAGGGAGTATGGGCTCCCTTCCTGGCTCACGTCGTAGCGGACGCCACGATCGCCATCTTGGTATTGAAATTTGTGCTCTAGCCGCTCTACGGCGCTGGTTCAATACTGAGCCAATTCAGCATCGTGTATTCATTGAACTGACCCGCCTCGATCGTCACGTTGCCGTCTTTCACGTCCACGGTGACCGATGAAACGGCGTAGGAGTTTGTGGGTGTGGTGGCCACGTTATCGCACAGAACTTGGCCCTCGACCACGACTCGATTCTTGGCGTAAGACTTGCCTTGCCAGCCAATCGACACCGTCACTTTGTAACGACCGTTATCGATGTCCCAGTTGAACGTGTCAGTGCGTCCATAGTCGTTGTAGATGATGCTGCGCTGTAGCTCGTTGGGGGCGGTGGCTACGTAGGCATATTTCATGATCGTGGTGTTGCCAATGAACGGTCCAAACCAGCCGTAACCGCGCTTGGCATCATAGGCATCCCAGCCAACCTTCAACCATTCCTGACCGTTTACAATGAGCGGACTCACCTTGGGGTCGGAAGCGGGATCTTGAAAGTTGATAAAATAGGGAGCACGTGGATGCGCTCCGAGCGGCTTGGAATCGAGCACCGGCCAGCCATTGACCTTCCCCTCAATCTTTAGACCAAGCTGATTGCGAAGATTCAATAGAGCGCTGCCATCACGAGTATATGCCGTCGGAGAGGACACCGCAGACTTCACTGTGGTATCAACCGCCGCGGCAACATCGGGAGTCTTGGGAAGCGTGCCACTGTTTGCGAGGAGGAAGTACTCGAAGTCTTCTGTTCCTTCGCGGAGTAGCTCCCAGCGAATCGAGCTGACCAGCTCGCCGTTCTTCGGTGGATAGAGTAGGAATCCATCCCCGTTCTGAGCGGTTCCCATTGGCCTGGGGTTGTTATACGGATCAGAGCCCCACCCCGTCGTCGAATAATACGCAAAGCCCGAGACTCGGTAATTCCAGGCACCCCAGAACGGAATTCGCGACTCCACACCGCTGTGGTCGATCGTGATTGGATTGAAGTTCGGTGGCAAATCGCCATACAGGAAGTACCACCAGACACTCTCCCCTTTGCTCTGGCGTAGCTTGGCATAGTCTGGCTGAAACGCGGACAGATCCGCCATCCAGATGTCGTAGCTCTTCCCATTGGCCTTGGGATTCTCGGCAATCGCAGGCTTGGGCTCCTCTGAAACTGCAATCCGCAGGTTGGGTGCAGCGGTCTTAGACAAGCTCGCCAGATACGCGGCCAAGTCGGCATCCGCCTGATTCTGAGGCTCATTCTGAACGTAGTAGTAGCCCTTCCCTTGCCAGTTGTGAGCCACCAAGTAGGCGTCAATCGCTGATAGTAGCTTGCTCCACGCAGCGTTGTAGGCTGCCGTTCCATAATGGTCTGGACCTCGGGCAACCCCGCAGAACGGATCAGGACGCGGCGTGCTGTTGTTCACAAACTGCATGATCTGAAACGATGGGAATCCGGCTCCGTTCCAGTTCTTTCCGTCGATGTACTTTGGACCCAGTTGGCTAAAGTCGTACGGGTCGGTAGGAGTCTCCTTAAAGGTTCCGCTCGCGCAGTCGTAGTTGATTCCACCGTTGTAGTTCAGTCCCGCTGGCCACGAAACACTGGTGGGGGTCAAACGGTGTTCGTAAAAGAAGGTCTTCAGCTTCTCCACTTCCGCGAGGCTGGCACTGCCTCCCAATGCCTGAAAGCTCGAGTTCCACTGACCATCAAAGCCAATTCGGCGAGGCAGCGCGAAGTTGTAGACATGGAGCTTGATGGGAATGTTGACGCTGCCACCGCCACCATTGACCGTTAGCGTAGTTTGATAATCGCCCGGATTGGCACCCTCTGGTACGTAGACCGTGATCCAGAACGGTTGGTTCTGCGCGGCCGGAATGCTCTCTGCATTGCCCAACTTGCTCGGTTCCAGCGGGTCAGGAATGAAAGCACTCCTGATTGCACTCGCATCGGAGGGCTGGCTGATCTTCACATAGCCAACCCGACGTACCTCGATGCGATCAATCGCGGCACCTCCTGGAGCAGCCCCAGCCGGCATAAACGGAGCCATGGTCAGCGTGACACTGCCCGCCACGTCCGCACGAACCGCAATCTGAAAAGGTTCAAACTCATTTTTGGCCGCATAGAGCTGAATCTGTGGCAGATCGTTGGTGGGCGGAGTCGCTTCACGAAGAATCTTGTCTGTGGTCGGGGCGGTCCAAATCACGGATCCCATTGGAGATGGCAGCCGACCCACCATCGCTCCCGTGGGGGTGCAGTCCGTACAGGTCACGGCAGGATCCGGCGTGCCCGTATCCGTGCTGCTGTTACACGAGTTGCCGAGCAATGCCGCAGTCAGACCGAGCAGCGTACCAAGGCTTGGCACGCTCGACGTAGAAAACCGCTTCCTCGATAGCAAGGCAGTTCGTAGCCCCATTGGATACTCTCCTTTGACTGGATTCCCAGCGTTACTAAGGCTTCAGTCCGACCCGCGCAAACAACCACAGCAAAAGTGAACACAGCCACATCCGAAGCAGCGCCACCATCCCACTTGGATGAGACAGCGGCATCGATCGTGGGAGTGCCCACAGTCTCTCAAAATGTGTACGGAACGCCGCAATGACGGATGAGGAGCGGGTCTCCAAGTCCGTCTCTAGGTAGGCTCCGCTAAAAGAGTTTGGAGTGAAGTTCGCTTGCCCACCGATCAGCAGTGACTGCGGTCCCAACCTCACCACAGTCTTCAAATGCATCATCGCCCCATCCTTTGACTCGTGAATTTTTAGCTCAAAGCGCCCAGGAAATCGGGTCTGTAAGCGCCGCGCTTCACAGACTACCGAATGGTTCACCAAATTACAGGTCAGCCAGGAAGGAAGTGGAGGGAGAGGCAAAGCATGCAGGGAGTCAATGAGAACCCGCACGGTGCAGCCTCGAAGCAGCGCTGCTTCAATCGCAGAAAGCAGATCAAGATCCGAAAAGTATGCAGTCGCAATCAACAGCTCGTCTCCCGCTGAGCTGTCCTGAAGCAGCGTAGCAATCCGAGCACGTATCGCCTTGTTCTCGACAAGTTCACACGTTGGATCTGGAGCCACTTCAATCGTTGCACCGCACGTCGTACGATCGATGGGTAGTGGATAATTCACAACAGTAGACAGAGAGGGAATCAAAGCAGTTGGAGGGCTGGGCGCAGAGCCAGGGTGAGTACTCGATAAGAGGCCTAGCAGCGTCTGGCGTTCATCTGGGTGCAGCTCCTGCGGGATCAGAAGGGCAGAGGACACCGCCCGCATCGCCACCTGCCACAGATCGGTCGCAACCCGCCCCACCAGCCAGAACATATTTTCATGCCAGTCAAATGCCGGATCAAAGAAGTTGTGACTGGTGATCACTCCGACTCGGCCCCCATCGATGACGAGATTCTTGCGGTGATCCTCTAGGTTGTGCAGCGCTTGCCAGCGATTTTGTCGTTCTACCCAGTCCGATATCGGAACCGTCGCATGCTGCAGATGAAAATTCATCGCCGACAGGAATCGAGGACGGTGATCAAACTCAGCCCCAAACAGGTTGGCATTCAGAACCAAGATTCCGGCTTCTCTAAGCTGCTTCCTGATGAGTGTTCCGCGTCTCCTTGTAAGCTGGGGATTGTCAGGGGTATTTGAGTCGAGCAGCACCACCGTCACAAGTGAAGGACTTTGGCGCTTCCTTGCAATCAACCAGCCGGCCACCGTCTCCGCATATGGAAAGGCACCATCCCGAGGCAGCAACAGCGTCTGGTCCCCGTTGCTTGCGAACAGATACATCTGCAACACGATGCTCTGTTCTGCCTTTTCGATGAGATCACGCACCGCAGACAAGATCGCGTGCTGGTCTCCCAGATAGCAAAGGTGCGATTCCATCGTTGGCGATTAGGAAGCGTCGCGGAGTTGCCGGCGCAGAATCGTGGCCAGCAGCGAACCCAGAGCGATGGGCGACCGGTCCACTTTGTCCGCAAAGCTAGCCATTCCCATTCGATCGGACTGACTGGGTCCACGATGAAGGAGTCGATGCTTCTGCATCGGGGTGAGACGCAGTTCGGACTCCGCAAGCTCAACCACCTGTTGCCAGGCACGCCGGGCTTTGAGATCCACAAAGGCGAGAAGTGGCAGTGTGATCGCTGTAGTGGCCGCACTCCTAAGCCGGGAATCTACGGTGTTGTTGTGAACCAGAACCCGCGAGTCAATGGCGACATGGGGCTGTTCTTCCTTGGCGTGCAGCCGCATCACTTCGGCAATGATGGGAGCACACTGAGCGGGCTCTTTGTCGAGTGCGACCGGCACAAACAGCGTAATTTCCTCAAACAGCCAAGCCAGCAAAAAGAAGGATCCTACCGGTGCCAGGGCAACCGCCAGATCATCATCCAATCCCCAGCGCAGAAATCGGAGAGCGGTGGTGGTGGTCGCTCTAGCGGTGTAAAGATCTGGACGAAGCATGACCAGCAGCTTCAGGAAGGCGTCAGAGTGCGCCTTCTCTTCGGCCACAAATCGATGGATTGCCGCGCTAGGAATCGCCGAGATCGCGTCTCCATTTCGTTCGAGATACTCGATCACATAGCGCTCAAAGTGGATAAACAGCTCACAGGTGAAACAGGCAAACAGCCGATTGAGCTGATGCCGCGCCGGCAGCCCGAGACCAAGACTCTCTACATCCATATAGTGTGACTCTGTGATGATCAGCCGATCCGTGGGAATGGGAGTCGACCAGTCGAGGCGATCCCAGCGCCGTCTGACGAGATCAATCAAGCGTCCTTGTACTTCGCCGTGATCAGAATGCATGACTTTGTCCTATGAAAGAAAATGGATGGTCAGGTTGTGACTGCGGTGCCGACCAGCTCGGTAGCTCACACAGACCCCCCCCAAAAAACAAATGGTGCCAAAGCTGGGTCATCACCATCGTGGTGTAGCTACCATCCACCACAAATCGCCTCGGCACAGACGCGGGAAGGAGTCTCTGCAAGGACTGCTCGTGTTGAACTTTCTCAACGGAAAAGTAGCCGGTCCGCCGCAGAGACTCTGGGCTCACCAGTTGGTCGATCCATCGTGGCGTTGGACCGAGTAAACTCAGTGAGTTGGCCTTGAACATACTTTTGGGAGGATTGGCGATGTCCTTGGGAAGCACCGTGGCTGCCAGCTTTCTCAGCAGCCATTTTTCACGCAGCCCACGCAGCTTGTACCGTGGAGACAGACGGCTCGAAAAGTCGATGAAGTCCTCATCCAAAAATGGATATCTCGCCTCGACGCTAGAATGCATCGAAACACGATCCCCTTTGCCGAGCAGCAGATGCCCCGGAAGCATCAGCTTGTACTCGATGTACAGGGACTGATGGAGCGGGTCCCAATGCTTCATCCGATCCGGCAAGATGTCGAGTTCTGTGAACGGATTGTGATCCCTCACAGAGTCTGCCATCGCGTCAGAGTAGAGTAGCCAGCGCGCCCGCGACAGCGGTTCGTATAGATCAAGCAAGCTGGGACGCAGCGCCCCAAAGTGATTCCCAAACCCTGGCTCGGGAGTGCCCGGAGTCGAAAGCCATGACAAGCCTCTGCGTAGCCAATCCGGAATACTGCGATGTACTCCAGCCAAGGCCCGCAGCAGGCTCGCCGTCTTGTGCCAGACGTAGCCACCCATTGCTTCATCGGCGCCTTCTCCGGTCAGAACAACCTTGAACCCCCGCGCCGCCACCCGTTCTGCCAAGAGCAGCAGACAAGCATTGGCGGTATCCATGATCGGTCCCTCAACCGCCGTGATGACCCGTGGCAGTGTCTGGAGAATCTGCAGCGGAGATGGGATCAGAACCTCCAGCTCGGCTCCCAGTTGTGCCGCCGAGCGAATCGATCGGGGCCGTTCATCCGGACCGGCACCATCAAATCCGACCGTGAAGGTGGTCATCGGTTGGGCGGGACGCAGGGCTTTGGCAATTCCTACAATCAGCGTGGAATCCAGTCCTCCGCTTAGGTAGCTGGCCACGGGACCGTCGGAAGCAAAGCGGCGCGAGACGGCCGTAGACAGACACGCGGACAGCTCGTCCACCAAGCGCGACTCTGACTCCACCACCCGCTCTTCCCCGGCCTTTGGGAAGTTGAGATCCCAATACCTGTGCACCTGGAGCTGTCCCTGTTTTACCCGCACATAGTGGCCAGGTAACAGAGAATAGACATTCCGAAATGCGGTTCGCTTGGTGCCCGCTGCAAACAGCGAAAACACATGATCCAGTCCTGCCAGATCTGCTTCGGCCGTGATCAATCCAGAGGCCAGGAGTCCCTTGATCTCTGATGACCACAGCAGCATTCCATCAGCCACGGTGTAATAGAGCGGACAGATTCCGATGCGATCCCGCGCCAATAGCAACGTCCTTTCGGCACTGTCCCACATGGCGACCGCAAACTGTCCTCGCACCCGCTCAAACGCTGCGACACCTGCGGCCACGTAGAGTGCCGGCCAGATCTCGGTATCACAGCGCGAACGAAATCCGTGGCCCAGTGAAATCAGCTCGCTGCGTAGCTCGGACGCGTTAAAGATTTCACCATTTTGGGACGCCCAGACTCGGCCAGATACGTCGCTAAGAGGCTGTCTACCATGCTCGATATCCTGAATCGAGAGCCGCTGCGTGGCCATCGCAATTCCCTTGGCTGCCCATGCAAAGGAATCATCCGGACCCCTGTGCTGAAGGCTCCTCGCCATCCGCCACAGACGCTCTCCGGACAGCGTTCGCTGCTCGCGCAGATCATGAGCACCAACAATTCCGCACATGATTCCCTACGAGGCCTCCTGCGCCGTGCGGGGTAGTACCTGATGACGCAGCCAGCGCCATCCCAGGGCGGGTCCAAGTCGCAGCGCAATCGCTCTCAGGAGAGGAGCGCTCGACTGTCCGTAGGTGGCATAGCCTTGCCAGACTCGCCGCCACGAGTCCGCGACCACTGAGGAATCCGCATGGAGCCCCAGATCGTCCAGATATAGCTGGATGGCCTGAACCGACCACGCCGTGTGACCGGAGGCTCCGTTATCAATCGTGTTGTGAAGCACAAAGAAGTACGGATCGATCTGATGATGGCGCAGAAGCACTGCAGCGCGATCGTACATACGTCCGACGCCCGCCATCTCAATCGCCAAATTCAGTCCGAGCAGTTCTGGAAGGAGAGTCCTGCTATGCAGTGAAAATGCGAGCCACAGCACTGGTGTCGAAAAGGACTCCGTAAGGAATCCTGCATGACGCACAAACTCCTCGCTATCACAGTCAGGCAGTGCGACCCCTTCCTCTGCAAGAACCCTTCGCATGATGTTGCCGTGATGCTGATGAGCAATACCGGCGCCCAGCTCATCACGATAAATCCGGAACAGCAACGTCGACACCGCAGAGTGGTAGCAGGCCGGCACCGTCATTCCCTGCAGCCAGGCCCCATCAATGAGTGCGGCGGGTGCCAACTGCTGAAGCAGCCAGAGCACTTCTTTTCGACGCAGATATCGCTCGACTCCCATGTGGCCATCCGCGGGATCCTCACCGCCAAACACCTGTTCGTGAAGTCGGTCGTTCACCCACTTTGAGAGCAGCTCGGCAGACCACGGCCACAGACCTTGTTTGCGCAGCGTGTCCACTTTGCCGGCAGACATCACCTCACGAAGGCGATCTTTGAGATAGCGATGAGCCAAGTCCATCGTATCCGATTGCTGCCCCTCACATAGGAATCGATGATAAAGGACTGGCAGTGCAGGAGTCGGCATCGCCCGAATCTGCGTTCGGGGCCGATCATCGTCGAGTTCTAATGTGCCCAAATACCTACTGCCCGGTGATACCGAAATCACCTTCTGGCACTCGCTAGGAGATGAATCTCGCTGCAGAAGAGACCCAATCCAGTCTCGCATAACCGTCAGCTCGCGGTCATCGAACACTCCGAACATCGGCCCACCAAACTGTGTGGACCGATTGAGAATCGGGCTTCGTTCCGGTTGTCCGGGCACCACCCAGCTAGACTGAGCCAGCGCTGTCAAAAATCCTGATAGATCAGGCTTTTCGGGGTCAAACCACGTGTCTAACGAACGCCCTTTGAGCATTACTCGCCGATGAAAACCAAACCCATGCTGCAGCTTGCTTCCAATGAGCTGGAGCATCGCCTGCTCGTGGGTCAGCACCTGCTTGGGAGCAAGAGACGCAAGCCAGATCCGACGCTGTTCGCGTAGTGCGAGCGCACCGCTTACAACCCGGGACCAGTGCGGCGTGGCAAGCTCTGCATAGGCCCGAAGACTCCGCTTTGCCAACTGCTCCGCCTGCAGCTGCGGCGCAGAGCCTGGACGATGTACGGCAAGAAAGGGACTCTCCGTTGAACCAACTGCAGCTTCACGTACGACGTGCGGCGGCCCCCAGCAGGTCAGCGCGGCATGAAATCCAAGAAGCTCCGGTAGACACTCTTCACCGGTTCTTCCCATTCTCAGTCCAAGTAACGCCAGCTCGAAGTCCTCCTCACAGAATCGCTCATCCAGCACAAACGAACGGCTGGTCGGTACACGAACAGAGAGTCCCAGCGCAGCCAGCCAGGTTCGATACAGGGTACCGTGGTGACAGTTGGCATCGCCTCTTCCACACTCAAGGAAGAAGCTATCCAAAAGAATCTCACCGAGCACAGAGTGCGTTCTACGAACCTGCACGCGGCTCGTCAGCCAGCAGCCCTCCAGGAGGGCGGTGGGAGCATATCCGAGCAAGATCCGACTGACATCCACCGTATCAGGCACTGCCGACTCAGCTCGGCTGTCATCCAGCGCGACAATTCGATCCCACACCGCTTCCGGACCATCCTCAGACTCCGGCACGGCGGGCAAGGAGTCCGACTCAGCCGACACGAAGCGGAGCGAGCTAGAGCTCCGATCCAGTCCGTGCAGCAACCGATAATATTCAGATCGTGCGCTTCTTTTTTTGCCAGACCCCCCCAAGCTTGGCTCCCCCAGTTGCCGTGCTCGCGGCGTGTCGATCAGGACGCAAGCAGCCTGCCTGTCGATGCTCTCAGCCGATCGTGCTTGGAAGTCCAACCTCTGTCACGGAATTTCTGGATATCACCAGAGTTCCGTACCGTTAGGCACGTGCAGCGAAGGTAGGTTTGGGGTCGTTCTTACTTGTCGGAAAAGGGGGTCATCTGTAGGCTGGCAGGCACCAAGCAACGTGTCATCTGTCCAGCCACATCGCCCGGTCATTCCTCTCATTTCCGACGATGAGGAATGAGCCATCGACGCTCCTCCGAGTCGCATTCTGTTCACAGGGATCTCAAGCCCGA
>Ga0075163_10004774_pt1 | contig 18133 bp, 18 predicted proteins | sample JI1023141ADNA_FD_71478 | JGI IMG/M metagenome (GOLD analysis project Ga0075163, IMG submission 71478) | Wastewater effluent complex algal communities from Wisconsin, to seasonally profile nutrient transformation and Carbon sequestration -... | ecosystem: Engineered > WWTP > Effluent > Algae...
AAGGAGCGCGAGGAAATGCAGGACGCGGCCCTGGATAAAGCACAGAATTTATATAAACGTGAATTAGTTTGGGTGCGTAAGCAACCAAAGGCGCGTACGGTTAAATCAAAATCGCGCGTTGATGCTTTTTACGAAATAGAACAAAAAGCGAAACAAAAACGCGTTGAGAAACGACTGGAGCTTACCGTGAAAATGGAGCGTATGGGTTCTAAAATTGTGGAGATGCACCGCATCACTAAAAATTACCCAGGCAAAGAAATTATTACAGAACCGTTCACTTATACATTTATTCCCGGAGAAAAAATTGGAGTAGTTGGAAAGAACGGCGTTGGTAAAACAACTTTACTGAATATCATTCAAGGAAAAGAAGCGGTTGATACAGGAAAGGTTTCCTTAGGGGACACCATTGTGTTTGGTTATTATTCGCAAGGCGGAATGATCATTAATAACGATAAGCGTATTATAGAGGTGATTAAAGATATTGCCGAATACATTCCTTTAGCAAACGGCCAAAGCTTATCGGCCTCGCAACTATTAACACGATTTAATTTTACGCCCGCGGTACAGTATAGTTATGCGCACACGTTAAGCGGAGGAGAAAAAAGACGACTGTATTTGTTAACGGTGTTAATGAAGAATCCGAATTTCTTAATTCTGGATGAGCCAACAAACGATCTTGACATTGTAACGCTCCAAACACTAGAGGATTTTTTAGATGAATTTAAGGGCTGTGTATTAATCGTATCTCACGATCGTTATTTTATTGATCGCTTGGTTGATCATACATTTGTATTGGAAGGGAATGGCGAAATAAAAGATTTTCCGGGCAATTACACAGAGTATAGAACTTGGAAAGGCGAAAGAGAAGATGGTAGAAAGAATGAAACACGTCAGGAAGTAGCTTTAACAAAAGCTGAGGCAGAAGAAAAGAAAAGAGTAAGCGAGATGAAAGTTGTTGTAGAAGAGAACAAGCCAAAAACAGAACCGCCAACAAAAAAACTTTCTTTTAAACTTCAGCACGAACTTACAGAGCTTGAAAAAGACATCCCAGAATTAGAAAAACAAAAAACACATTTAGAACAACAAATAATAGAATCTTCAGCGGATTATAGTAAAGTTTTAGAGCTCACCGCTAAACTAAAACCCATTTCTGATTCACTTGACAAAAAGAATATGCGCTGGTTGGAGATACAGGAAATGTGAGTTTTAATGTGCGAACATTGAGCCCATTAAATATAAAACTCGCCAATTAATTCTCCACTTGTGTAATATACCAAATAATGCCCGTGTTCTAATTTCCCAAGTTTAACAGCTTTGCATTTTGGCGAATCATCTTTAAAAAATTTACCACAAACACTTACTGTTAAGTAAATCATATGCCCATCAATTTTTACCTTGGTGCGTTTGAAAATATTAGAGGAACTAAAGGCTGTTGATCTAACGGTTGTAGAATCAATACCGGACACATCGCAAATAAGCGGTAAATGATAACCGTCTTCGCCCTCTAAAGGCCGTTCAATTTTAATTCCGCCATAACTCTGCACTTGCTTCCATGAAAGTTTGTCTACGGTAAGAATATCAAACACAAAAGGCGCCAACAAAAGTAAGCCGGCAAGAGAAAGGATTATTTTTAGTTTTAAGCTCAATTAGGGTTTATAGTCTCGAGGGTAGAATTTATTTTCTTCCGCTTTTGAATTTCAGTTAGTAATTGTATCAACAATAGAAATAAAAGCACGTATGCGCCATAAAGCAAAGTGGCGTTGATAATTAAACACGTTACGAAGAAGGTAAGAACGAAAAGCAAATTAGCGCCGATCACATAAACACCAACCCCCTTACGATCTAAAAAACGCCAGAGCAAAAATGTAACAAGCGAGAGCAAGGCGCTTAGTGAAATAATGGTTTGAGCAAACGGGTTTTCGAGAATAAATGCAGCTCCAATAGCCGACATAGAAGTAAATGTGGGATAAAAATACCAGTTATCACCGAGGTTTTCAAGAATGTGCATGGTTTCGGAAGTAAATGCCGTTGCCGTATCTTTAAATGTGAGGTGATCAATAACCTCGTTGGCCGCGGTTTGAAAAATATTCTTTTTCTCAACCAGAACTTTCTCTTTTTCATGCTTAATGGCATCTTCTTTATTAAATGCACTTTTTGAAATACCATCCACACAAGTAGAAAAATAGAATACAAATGGTAAAAAATAACACGTTAGTGTTAGAAATCTTATGGCGGCAGCAGGAATCTCAATTTTTGAAAACATGATAAAAATCTTTGGTTATATAAAGATACTGTAAGAATGTATAAGTAACCCTAAAAAACGATAAAAAATCAGACCGCAATACTTTGAGGGTGCCTAATAAAATTGTCCTTATCGTATCTACGCTTAATTTCTCTTAGCTGCTCGTAATTTTTACCGTAATAAGCGGTTTGCCAATCAGTAAACTCTACGCTGCAATAATTAAAGTATTGGGCATTGATGTTGTTTGCCTTTAGCAACTCCAAACAATCGCGCGTAACTACGTGTAGGCCCATTTCTTTATAGTCTTCGGTCCAATATGCCTGGATCTCGGAGATAAAATCATACTCGCGATGAGGAAAGCACGAGTCGTTGGTAAATAACGGATCTTTTACTTTTCCGCCAAGGGTATTTACTTGGAATATCATTCCTTTATTATCGATGATGCTCTTTAATACCGTAGGAATACAGCCGGATATATGATCAAAATCTTTATAGAAACCCGCAGAGGAATTCCTAAAGTTTAGAGGAACTTTTGATCCGTAATAATTCTTTAGTTTTTTTGCTAATTCTAATCGCTCGCCTTTTTTATATTCGTCTGTTTCACCCTTTAGTCCCTCAATAAACGACTCTACACCCTCATTATCTTCTTCAGCAAAATTGGTAAGTAAGATATTAAGCGTTCCTCCATTGAGAACATACGCCGAAAAACAAGAGTAAGGAAGATTTTTTGAGTGAAACATCCATTTTTCCAAAATAGCCGTTGCGCGATCTGGGTCTAGTTTACGAGCCTTGAAATGATGAGAGATCATATTAGCCGGCGCTTGATGAGAGCGAAACACCATTTCGGTAACAATTCCAAAATTTCCGGAACCGCCGCCGCGCAACGCCCATAATAATTCCGCATCATCTTTGGAAGAAATTATTTTACCGTTACCATCCACCATGGTTGCTTCTATCAGATGATCGCAGGTTAAGCCAAATTCACGAGAGAATAGTCCGTAACCACCGCCGGTTGTTAATCCTCCCACGCCAACACTTCCGCAAGAGCCCGCAGGAATAATTCTACCCTTTGGCAAAATGTGATCATATAAATTAGAAAGCGTACAGCCGGGACCAACTTTTATTTTGTTGTCATCCAAAAACTCAACCGAATTCATCTCTGAAAGGTTGATCATAAGACCATCATCATTTGAGGAAAATCCTTCCATGCTGTGTCCGCCACTGCGAACGGCAATTGGATAATTGTGGTAACGAGCGTAACGCACAGCCTCTGCAACCTCTGCAGTGGTGGTAGGAAGCGCAATGGCCAAAGGATATTTGTCAAAACGCTTGTTAAAACCTAAACGAAAACCTTCATAACGTTTGTTGCCTTCTTTTTCCATGATGTCAACATCAAAGTTTTCTGCAACAGGATCAGAAGTAGCAAGCGTATCCACAGGAGTTTCTTTAATGACCTCCTCTTTTTTCACTACCGGGTCATCACCACAGGCACCAAGTAAAAGACCAGCCGCCGCAATTGTAGTGGTCCTTAAAAAATCTTTTCGCGAATATTTTTTAGACATGCACTAAAGATAATATCCTCAATGAAAAAGCAAATTATTTTTTCTCAAAACAATTGAACATCCAGTTGATGCCGTATTTATCTTTTAGCTCTCCGAAGTAAGATCCAAAGAACATGTCTGCTAAAGGCATGCTTACTTTGCCTCCTTGCGAAAGCGCATTAAATAATTTTTCAGTTTCAACACGTGTACTTGGTTCTAAACAAATATGCATGTTGTTACCACTTAGTAGATCAAAACCCATTTCTTTGGGAGCATCTGTGGCCATAATAATGTGTCCACCTAAAATAGGAAGCTCCACATGCAATATCATCTTCTTTATATTATCCGGAACAGGCGGGTGACCGCTTTCTGCGGGAATATCGCCAAAGCGCTGGAGGCCTTTCCCAATGAACTCTGTTCCAAAAACCACTTTGTAAAAATTAATAGCTTCTTCTGTATTTCCAGGAAAATTTAAATACGTAACAACACGAGAGGCTTTGCTGGTTTTATTTTCTTTGCGCAATTTGAAGCCCTCTTTTAAGTAACGCTCTAGTGCACTCAGCGTCAATGTAATTCCTTGTTCGAAGCCCATTTCAACAATTTGTTTCAATTCAACCTCATTGTCAAATGTCATTGTTATTGTAACTTTAGTCCCGCTGGGAATTGTACTAAACTCAACATGCCAATGCGAAGTTGGTAATCCTGTTTTTAACGTACCGTCTTCTTCGCAAAAACTATCGCGACACTCAAAGAATTTTCCTTTTGAAATTTTCGAATAATTCAATATAGCCCAATGCTTTTCGCCTTCAGGACTCACCATTGCATAGATCCATTTTCCACCTTCTCTAAAATCCATGCTTCGTGTTTCCGCGTGCCATGGCTCTGGTGCCCACCATTGATTCAAATAGTCAACCTCTGTCCATGCGGCCCATACTTGGTCAACAGTCGCGTCGAATAAACGCGTAAGTAGTAATTTTTTATTAGCTATATCTTTAACGATCTTCATTCTTTCTTTAGTTTCCATGTTTTTTGTTTTTAATTTGTTTTAATACACTATCTAATTTATCAAAGCGACTTTCCCACAGTTTTCTGAACTGTTCGAGCCATTTGTCTATTTCTTTCATTTTTTTTGGGTTGAGGTGATAATATATTTCACGCCCATCTGAATCTTGTTCAACAAGTTTACATTCAACAAGGATCTTAATGTGTTTTGAAACCGCTTGTCGGCTGCTATCAAAATGCTCAGCAATGGCGTTTGGCGTCATAGCGTGTAAAGCAATTAAACTTAAAATGGCTCTGCGCGTTGGGTCGGCTATGGCCTGAAAAACATCTCTTCTCATTTTGCAATTTTAATAATAAGCAACTAATTGGTTGCAAATATATGCGCAACCGATCGGTTTCACAAGTTTATTTTTAATTATCTAGTGAATGATCTGAAAAAGAAAGAGATAGATTTTGTTATGTTAGAGTTTTGCTTCGCCTTGATTAATCCCAAGAGCCTCTTTTATCTTTAAATACTCTTCGTCGCGCACCACGAAGGTATCTGACCATTTATCGTGCCAGCCCCGCTCACTAAAAGCACATGAAAACGCCTCAAAAGGAACAAGTCGCAAGATATTTCTTAAGAAAATTGTTCCAAAATCTGGCTTATTACCGTAAATGTCGATCACAACACATTTGGTTAAGAATTTTCCTGGACTCCTTTGAAAGAAGTGTTCAAATACTATGTAATAAATAGGAGTGAAAAAAGCAAAGAACATGAACAAAGTAAACATGCCAAGTATTATATGAAGAAAAACGCTTTTTTGCGGAAGATCGATATAAGAGAGTAAAAAACTGATCAAATAGTAGATGGCCTCAATAATAATTAAGTCAACAAAAAAATGCGCAAAACGTCTACCTCCGGAAACAACATTTACTTTTCTGTAGCCTGTATAGGGAACTTTTTTAGAAGAACGGTTTCCTAAAGCGTCTTTTTCTCTTATGGTTCTGTATCTAGTTTCGGGTATCTCTGTTATTTTTTGCATTTACCAAAAGTGTTAGAAGACATAGTAGCATGAATATATGAAATATTTCTCTATATTTATTTAATGTCTAATAATATAGAATTGAACATGGCCTTTAACCTTAATAAGGGGATTCTTTTTTCTAAATTATTTCGTACCATTATTTATATAGGTTTGATCACACGCGGTAGCCTATTATTTTCTCAAACTAATTGCGTTAGCGAAAACACGGCCTATGAACCCGGTGAAGAACTAAACTACAAAGTTATTTACAACTGGGGAATGATATGGCTTGAATCGGGAAAAGCAACGTTTAGAGTTGGTTCGGCTCGGATCAAAGGAAAAACGCTGTATGTTTTTAATGGAAGTGGAAGCACATACCCAAACTACGACTGGTTTTATAAGGTAAAAGATGTGTTTGAATCTTATGTGGATTCTGCAACCATGCGACCACTAACAACGAGTGCGACTATTTGGGAAGGAAGTAAAAGGGAAAAGCATTATTATGTTTTTAATTTCAACACAAAAAAAGCATACACAAAAATAACACGCGGAAGTAAACCTGAAAAAGTAGACACAGTAAAAACAGCTGCCTGCACCATCGATGTAACTACTGCTATTTATTACGCTCGAAATATTGATTATTCAAATTGTAAAAAGAATGATACAATAAGCATTTCACTCTTGCTTGACGGGAAAGTTTATCCTATTTATATACGCTATCTTGGAAAAGGGCAACACAACGCGGGCGCTTTGGGAAAATATAATTGCATAAAATTTAGTCCGCTTTTAGTGGAAGGCTCTATCTTTAAAGGGGGAGAGGGCATGACGGTTTGGGTTACCGACGACAAGAATAAAATTCCATTATACATTGAAACGCCAATTGTAGTTGGATCTATAAAAGTAAAATTAACCAGTTATAAAGGGTTAAGAAATGCTGAAGAAAGCAAGATCAAATAATGTTGATGAATTATTTAAAGCATTAATCTTTATTAGTAACCTCGCTCTTCTTTATGGTTAAAAGCCTACTGAAAACATTTTTACAAACAAAAATTGTTGCCGGAGAATAACGTTGAAATCCAGTTTCTATGGTAAATGTGTTTTTTGTTGGAGACAGAGTTCCGCCTGCCGTACTATTTGGATAATGATAATTGGCACTGAAATGACCAACCAGAATAGTAGTACCGCTTAACGAGGCCTGCGGTATAACTTGCTCGGGACCTATATTAAGTGGGAGCAATTGAAAATGACCCCTTCCGTTTGCGGGATTTACAACAGCAGTATAATTTTCGGTAGTAATAATAGGCTTATCTGAGCCGGAAGTTGCCGTACACGTACAAGCAACTTTATAAATACCGCTTAAAAAATTCGAACTATTTTCAATCACATGAACAGTTCTGCTTAACGGCGCTAAAACATTTCCAAGAGAATCTTCGCCGCTATAATTTAAAATGTATACCCCCGGAATATTAGTGTTTACTGAGCCGGATACGTTGGCCCAAATAACATTTTCAGGACAGTTTATTGTACCGTTGACATATTTATTTACAGTTGCCCCTGGATCTTGGTACTGAACAAACATATAGGCTGTATCAACTTTATTACCTTCTAAAATAAGAACGGAAGAGTCAGGATGTTCATAAACAACAGCATCGTCATCATTACACGACTGCATTGTAATTGCAATCAACAAGAGAGAAAGAATATGTTTTTTAAATAGAAACAACATTTTTATTTTGAAACAGGTATAGTAATGTCAATGAAGATCTGATCGGGAGTTCCTTTTCGCGTTATATTAAAGTCTTTCGCGGTTATGCTCATTTTACCATTAAATGTTTCTTTAGCAACAAAAGGAAATTTATCGGAAAGATCTTTTTTACTATCAAAAACAAAAGGGAATTTAATTTGTTTTGTAATGCCCTTAAGCGTTAGGTCTCCGGTTGCCTCATATCCTAATTTTGTTTTTGTGATCGACGTAGACACAAAAGTTATTTCCGGAAACTTAGCTACTTCCAAAGCTTGTTTAGCGTGTTCGGTCATTTCAGAACTTGGAGAATTTAAACTCTTAGCATCAATAGTAGCCATGAATTTTGATTTTTCGGGAGCCTCTTCGTCAAACACGATCATGGCGGTTAACGTTTTAAAATACATTTTGTCGTCAAACGCGCCAACCACCTTAACCGAATAATTTGGCTTTACCTTCCAGCTAACTGGTTTAGCAATTGTAAATGCTGAAATCAATAAGATTCCCGCAAAAGCCACTAGTAAATTTAATTTTCTCATTTTGGCTGTGTGGCTTTTATGGCGAGTACGTATTTGTACACAGCGTCTTTTTGCGATTCGGTTATTTGTGCCTTCATGGCCATATCGTCAACAATATCTTTCCATTGCTCTAAAGGGCGTTTGTAAATGTTTTTAGCCTCATGACAGCCAACACAGGCTGTTTTAGAATAAAGTTCGTAACCCTCTTTTAACTGTGCTAACGTGGCGTCTTTGTGTTGTATTTGGATCGCGGCCAGCTCTTGATCTCCGGGGACATTAATCCCATCATTAGGTTTTAAAACCATTACGGGCCCCGAAGAAACCGTTGAGGTAGGGGTTGTTGTTGAAGTAGGCGTGCTTGTTGTTGTGGTTGAGGTTTTTTTGCGAGAACTACACGCAACAATAATTAAGGCAGAAGCGGTAAGCAGGATCAGTTTATTTGTTTTCATATATATTTTATTTAAGTGGAACATTAAAAATAAATCCGACCCCAAAAACATTTTCTATACTTAAGTTAGGATCTTCTTTTAAATATTTGCGCATCTTTGTAATGAATACATCTAGGCTTCTTCCAAAAAAATAGTCGTTCTCTCCCCAAAGGTCTTTTAGCATGTCCTCTCTTTTTATGACGTTATTTTTATGTAGGCATAAATACCTGAGTATATCACTTTCTTTTTCGGTAATACGCTTTGTTTTGCCGCCAATCATTAATGATTGATTATTAAAATCAAAAACAAAACCACCTATATTTATTAGTTCGATCTTTGTTTCAACTTTGTTTTCTGGGACCCTACGAATTACGGCTTTGATCTTCCAAAGCAATTCTTCTTCGTCAAACGGCTTTGTAATGTAATCATCCGCATCTAGATCATATCCTTTTAGTTTATCCTCTTTTAAAGATCGTGCAGTGATAAAGATCACGGGGATCATTTTATCTTTTGAGCGGATCTCCTTTGCCAACGAAAAACCATCTAGCTTGGGCATCATTACATCTAACAAACACAGATCAAATGAATTATTTTGAAAAGCCTTTAAAGCAAGCTCGCCATCTTTACAAAGCTTTACTTCAAAACCTTCTGTTTCTAAATACTCAACCAAAAGAAAACCTAAATTAAGATCATCCTCGGCCAATAATATTTTAAGCCTTTCTTTATGCATGTGGTAATATTAAAGTAAATGTTGTTCCTTCACCTTTTTCGCTTTCTAATCCAATGGTTCCTCCGTGGAGTTCAATAATTTTTTTAACGTAAGCTAAGCCTAATCCAAACCCCTTAACGTTGTGAATATTTCCGGAGGGAACCCGAAAGAACTTTTCAAATACTTTTTCGTGATATTCTTTTTCTATTCCAGCGCCTTTATCTGAAACAAGGATAATTATAGTGTGATCGCTATTATAAGTTTCAATCAATAACTCTGGTTTTCCTGTGGAGTACTTTACGGCGTTATCTATTAAATTGCAGATCGCATTTGTAAGGTGAGTTTCGTCCCCCAGGATCACAAATTTCTCGGCCTCTAATTTTAATTCCAAAACGCCTTGTTTATTTTCTATTTGTATATGAATACATTTTATGGAGTCTTGAATAAGTTGGTGAAGGTCCAGTTCGGTTTTTTGAAGTGGTATTTCTCCGCGCTCCAAAGCCGTCATACTTAGCATTTGTTCAACCTTAAGTCTCAATTTTTCGTTCTCTTCAAGAACTATCTCTGAGTAATGTTTAAGTTTACCTTCTTGCTTGATCACAGGATCTTTTAAGATCATTTTACTAGCTAAAGCAATGTTTGTTAAGGGCGTTTTAAATTCGTGGGTCATATTATTTAAAAAATCAGTGGTATGTTCAGAGATCCTTTTCTCTTTCATGAGCGATAGAACGGTACGCCAAAACAGAACCAAAACAACCAGTATCAAAACCACAGAGGAAATGAACGGTGTGCCCATCTCATCCATAATGAATTGATTTTTGTCGGGAAGAATGAGAACCAACTCAGAGCCATTTTGACTTACCACTTCTTCTAAACGCTTATTATAAATATTATTTTTAAAACCCCCGTTTTTAAAACTAACCTCATTTTTAACTTTAAAGGGATTTGGTTTTACTACAACAAAAGAGTAATCAATATAGAAGTTGTAGAAGTTCATGAATCGTTTAAAAATAGAATCTATTTTTTGGATCTCAGTATTAGTAATACAGATCTCGGTACTATTACAGGCATTGATAACAATGTTGCCCGAAGCTTGATTGGTGTCGGCAATGCTTTTGCACGTTTCTTTATCTGACGAAAGCGCTTCCGCGGTTTTTGCCAACACCATGTTTGCTTTTTCGTTGAAAAGCTCTTCTTTTATCTCTGCAGTTTCAAATATCCAATTCACCTGTATAATAAGTACGACCACTAAGGCAAGCGAAGAGATGGCAATGAATAGATATGTTCGATTTAACTTCACGTTCGATCAAAAATAGACAATTTATATAGCATGGATATCAATATAACAACCGTTAACAACTCATTAACAAAGCAATAACTAGTCACTAACAATAGTGGGCTTTTCAAACAGCTATATTTGTTGAATAATAGATCTATCATGAATACACGATCAATATACACCGCAACTCTACTTTTGTTCATTGCGGTAAATAGTTTTTCGCAAAATTTGCGATCGGTGGTAAACAAGGAAAAGCTGAACTCGGCGAAATTTCTTACTGATATTGCCTCGGGATTGTGGGATAACATGATCTTACCTGAAAAGGATCGCGTTGAATTAAATCACTTGAAAAAAGCAACGTATGCCGAAACCTTTATTTATTCAAGCAACTATAATACGCTTGTTAATTATATTTCGGTAGAGATAGTAGCAATTTGCAATGGAAAAAAAATAAGTGGCCTCGCACTTAATGATAAACTTACCGATGCGCAAAAGAATATTATAAGTAAAGCTGATGTTGGGAGCGAGGTTATTATTAAAGTAAAATTCAAACACAAAGCACAGAGCCGATATATAACGAGCACAGAGGTTGTTGAAGGATATTTGCCTGTAAGAATAGTTCCTTTTGTGGAGGCGGAATTTCTAAATGGAACTATGCCGGTAGAAGATTATTTATTAAAGAAGATCTCTAAAATAAAAGACCCAAAAAACACACAAACCCCTATTTTAAAATTTATAGTTGATGAAGAGGGCAAAGTAATAAACGTAAAACTTGAGCAAACATCAAATAGCAAAAAAATAGATAACACACTACTTGAAGCAACTACCAACATGCCCAAGTGGAAACCGGCGAAGAATTCGAAAGGAGTTACTGTTAAGCAGGAATTTTGTATCCAGCTTGGCGGGGGTTGTTGATACCTGCAGCCGGTTTTTTAAATTTCTTATTGAGGCCGAATTATTTAGTTTTCTTTAGAAGATACACGCCGTCTGGTCGTGATAGTATAACGTGAATCACATTCCCTTTAGTGTCAAAAACAAATTCCATTTTTCTTCCGCTGCCATCGGCATAAACAAAATTTTTGTTGTTAAGGGGAATTAATTTACGATCCATATCATTTTCCAATCGGCGGTAAAGAAATCCGTCATTTAAAACAATTGACATTGGGATCAAAACGTTGTGATCTTTATCTGAAGGAATATAATCACCGCTGTATTTTACCAATAGTTCTTGCGAAGGCTTAAGCGTGCGCTGATCAACATCTTGAGCTTTCATTGTTTGACCAAAGAAAAGTGAGAGAGCGAAAAGTTTAATTAATTTCATCCGGATGATTTAATAATTAGTACAAGATACAAAATAACAGCTTGCACAAAAGTTAAAAACAAAGCGAGGTAAAAATTTAAATTGTTACCTTGGAATTCGCTCAACTAAGATCTCGTTGCCGATCATATCAGAATATGAGCAGGTCATTTTTGGGATGTTTACAACCCATTTTTCTATTCCAGATCTTGCACAATCATTACAAAAAGTATGATAATCTGTTTTTCCTTGCTGATGTGTTTTTAGATCGGCTATAAATTGAGAGGAGTTGGATGACTTAGCAATTGATAACCCGCTATATTTTGCTGGCGAAGAAGTTTTATGATCATTGGCACCAAAATAATTGGTGTGACCATCACTTACGAAAGTTTCGTATGAAACAACGCCAAGTTGTTTTAGTTCTTTAATGTATGAAGGAAAATCTGCGCCCGATCTTACTTTTGAATGCGCTGCTTTGATCTGTTCAATTGTAAACATGCTTGTATATTTTAAGTAAAATAAAGATAATTAATTTAGTTTAATTTTTAATAGGTTACGCAGTAGCCTTCTTTGTTGCAACTAAAGAAAAAACCAAGGGAATTTTATCATTGAACGCAGCGACCTGGTATTTTTTTTCACCAACCTTCACGGCGCCTCTAAAGCAGTTGTATGGCGAATAATTATATTCATCAAATGAATTTATTTCGAACCCGTTATTAATAAGACTATTTAAAACTTCGCTTGTTGGGTGGTTCCAGGTAATGGTTTTGTCAATAATAGGCGCTTCTCTATCGGCATAAGTTCCTGTTTCAGTTTCTATGATAGGCGCAACATTAAAATAACTGTATTCAACTTTTGTAAAATTATTATCGTACATCCAAACCACGGGGTGAAATTCAACAAAAACAAATTTTCCATTTGGCTTTAAAAACCTTGAAACTAAATTAGCCCACTTATCAAGATCAGGAAGCCAGCCAATGGTGCCATAACTTGTGTATACAATATCAAACTGTTGGTTTAAATGTTTAGGCAGATCGTAAATGTTGCAACAAATAAAGTTTGTATTTACGCTGCATTTTTGAGCGAGTTCTTGGGCCTTGTTAATGGCATTATCTGAAAGATCCACACCGGTGGCGTTGGCGCCAAGCCGCGCTAACGAAATAGTATCTTGTCCAAAATGACATTGTAAATGCAAAATGCTTTTATCTTTTACATTGCCTAGTAATTTTAATTCAATATCATTAAGCGAGGTGTTTCCTTTTAAAAACCCATCAAGATCGTAAAAATCAGAAGCTAAGTGAACTTCTGTTTTTTTGTTCCATGATTGTTTATTTATTTCTATGTAGTTTATATCCGCCATTAAAGTAAAATTAGGGATAATTTTTTTGTTAATTGAATTCTGGTTTTTGTTCCTACAGGGCCAGAATTAACAAAATCTCCCGCAAAAAACACCAAGCTTTCTTTAATAATCCTGTAAAATTCATAGATTTGCCACAACTTGAGACTTCTCAAACATATTACCCCACTTTTACTTTTAGCAGTTATGCTTTTTGTTGGTGCACGTTTTGTGGTATTTAAGTCGGTGATAAAATTACAAAAACGCGAATTTAGACAGCAAGTTTTAAAACAACATCACAAAACTTTCAAACAAATTGTTGTTTCCTCAGAAGATCTTTTTAAAGATGTAAATGGTTTAGAATGGAAAGAGCACAACAAAGAAGTGGTGATAAAGAATATATATCACGAAGTTCTGTCTATAAAAAATCAGGGCAACTCATACATCGTTAATATTATTGAAGACAAAATGGAGAACGAACTCTTCCGTAATTATTTTGATAATAGCAATAAAGGAAAAGGTCTCGCGGATCAACTGCTGATAGTTTTTACAATGAATTTTGTTTTGCCTCAACATCAAGAAATAAAACCACAATTTGATCACGAATTAGAATATTGCAAAGCAAACGCACTACCCCCAAAAAGCGGTTTTTATTTCAAAGCCGTTAAACCACCGCGCGCTTAACCTTTTGTTTTAATTTCTGTATCGCTTGTATTTAACAAGCGATGATTTATCCATTAAATATTTTAAAATGAAAAGATCATTATTTATGCTAAGCGCATTGTGTTTTACCTATGCCAAAGCGCAAAACGTTACGGTGCGTGATAACACAAATCGAGATGTTTTACAAAACGTTGTTATTAAAGACAAGAACAACAAAACAGCCACCACTAATAATAACGGGGTGGCAAATATTTCCGAATTAGACAAAACCGATTCGCTACAATTATTGAATGTTAGCTATTATGCAAAAAAATTCATGGCGAGCAATACTGACACAAGTATTAGTTTATCTTCGAAACAAATTCAACTGGATGAGATCGTGTTTTCGGCAAACCGAAAGGAAGAGAACATGATAGACGTTCCTTATAATATTCACATCATTAAACAAAAGGAGATAGAATTCGGCAATCAACCAACTAGTGCTGATATTTTGCAAAACACAGGACAAGTATTTGTGCAAAAAAGTCAATTAGGCGGAGGAAGCGCTGTAATGCGAGGCTTTGAGGCCAATAAAGTTTTAATTGTTGTTGATGGTGTGCGAATGAACAACGCGATCTACCGCGGAGGTCATTTACAAGACCTGATAACGCTTGACCCTAATATGTTAGAACGAACCGAAGTGATCTTTGGACCCTCTTCCACTATTTACGGAAGCGATGCCCTTGGAGGGGTAATGCATTTTTACACGAAGCAAGCGCAATTTAGTACAAACGATAAATTGCTTGTAAAAGGAAATGGTGTTTTAAGATATTCAAGTGCAATGGAAGAACAAACCGGCCACATTGATCTTAATGTTGGAACCAAAAAATTTGCTTCAATGACCAACATAACATTTTCTGATTTTGCAGACCTTAAAACAGGAACTACAAAATTGGCAGGACAACCAAATACTTGGGATTGCAATTATTACGTTGATAAATACACCAATGCCAACGGAGTGCAACGCGATACAATGTTAAAGAACGCAAACAATAATATTATGGCGAGAAGTGGTTACGCACAGTTTGATCTTATGCAGCGTTTTGCAATAAAAACCGGAAATTACACTACGCATGGTTTGAACTTACAATACAGCCAGTCAACCAACATCAGTAGGTATGATAGATTAACTGAAACAAGTACATCAACAATTAATGTGGTTGATCATATCGATGATGCGGGGAACGCTGTAATGGTAAAGACAAATAAATTAAAGTTCGGCGATTGGTATTATGGTCCCCAAAAGCGTTTTTTAGCATCTTATTCACTTGATAACACAAAAAAAACAGCGGTTTCTGATAATGTTAAATTAATTGCTGCATTTCAAAAAATAGATCAAGATCGCATCTCACGGAATTTCCAAAGCAATTTCCAAACCTCTCAATGGGAAGATGTGAGCGTACTATCTTTAAACTTGGATGTTTTTAAAAAAATTAAGGAGAAACACGAATTGCGTTATGGGGCTGAAGTAACCGCGAACAATGTAAAGTCAACCGCAGAAACACGAAATATTATTGTAGATACAGTAAGTGCTGCCAAAACCCGCTACGGTGATGATGGAAATAAAATGAACACAAGTGGTGTTTACATATCGCATTCATGGGAGGTAAATGAGCATTTTGTGATCAGCGACGGTTTACGTTTTACCGCAAACTCGCTTGAGTCGAGATTTAAAGACACTACATTTTATAAATTCCCATATACAAAGGCAACACAAAAAAATAGCGCGCTTACTGGTTGTATAGGATTTACGTGGAGAGAAAGAGATAATTACAAAGTGAGTTTATTGGCAAATACCGGTTTTAGAACACCCAATATTGATGATATGTCAAAAGTATTTGATAGCAACAACAGTATTCTTTTGGTTCCTAATCCGGATATAAAACCCGAGTACGCAACAAACTTTGAGTTGGGATTTTCGAAAATAATTGATAAACACTATCGTTTTGATATTACCACATATTATACCGTGTTAGAAAATGCATTGGTGCAAGCCGATTTTAAATTCAATGGCTCAGACTCTGCCGTATTCAATGGATCAAAAAGAAAGGTGCAAGCCGTACAAAATAAAGACCGAGCGTATATTTATGGTGTAACCGGAGGCGTACAGTTTGATTTTAATGAGCATGTTTCGTTTAAGAGCACAGTAAGTTATGTTTACGGAAGATATGCCGATGTGGCAAAGGACACTGTTGTTCCTTTAGATCATATTCCACCGGTGTTTGGACAAACAAGTTTGCTGATCAAACAGAAAAAACTGGACGGAGAATTTTTTGTTCGGTTTAATGGAAAAAAATTATCGGCTGATTATAGTTCAAGCGGAGAAGACAATGCCCAATACAGCGCAGACAGAACCAAAGGCTATATGCCGGCATGGTTCACAGTAAATGTACGCGCAGGTTATAATATCACAAATGGTTTACGCGTAAACATTGCTTGTGAGAACATTACAGACAATCGTTACCGCGTATTCGCAAGCGGAATAAATGCCCCCGGAAGAAATTTTATTATTTCTTTAAGAGCAAAGTTTTAATTTTTAGTCATCGAGATGCGGAGAATACTTAAGTTGTTTAAACAGCAATGAAGGATTCTTCTCGTCTCGGTGGCAAATAAATTTTGTGGTGAAGCACTAGCGATGTTGACGCTAAAACTTAGAATCTAATACCGATCAACAACATGTCATCTGTTTGTTCGTAATCCATTTGCCAACCTGCAATTTCTTTCTCAATTTTTTTGGCTTGATCTTTCATCGATAAACTTTGAATACTGTTGAGCATATTCCTAAATCTACTGATCATGAATTTTTTTCCTTCACTGCCGCCAAATTGATCTTGTAGGCCATCGGAAAAAATATAAAGCGTATCATCTTTACTTACCTGAATCTTATGTTCCGAAAAATTCTTATCAAGGTTGTGTGTAAAACTTCCAATAGGCGATTTGTTACCTTTGATCTCAACCAACTCTCCTTTTTTATAATAGTAAAGCGGACGCTTAGCGCCAGAGAAGGTGATTTCGTTCTTACTTATTTTATAGCGGCAAACGGCGGCATCCATTCCGTCGTTGGTAATAATATTGCCGTGCTGTTTTAATGTTTGATGTAATTTTTGATCAAGCTGGGATAAAATAGTAGAAGGATTTGTAACGCCCGAAAACGTAATGATCTGATTTAATAAAGAATTTCCTATTACCGTCATAAAAGCTCCCGGCACACCGTGTCCTGTGCAATCTACTGCCGCAATTATAGCTTCGTCACCAATTTTGGTGAACCAATAAAAATCACCACACACTACGTCTTTTGGCTTATAAAAAATGAACGAATCCTTAAACACATCGGTGATCATGTGTTCCGCAGGCAAAATAGATTCCTGAATTCGTTTTGCGTAACTTATACTATCTTTTATTTCGCTATACGCAATTTTTAATTTCGCGCTTTTTTCAATTACTTCATAAGTTCGTTCTTGAACTTGTTGTTCCATATCTTCCGAATACGAACGCAAACTATCTCGCATGTTAATAAGCGCGTTGCCCAAAAGATCGTTCTCGCTAAGCTTATTATATTCAACCGTTAAATTTCCTTTTCCAATTTCGTTGGCAAATACGGAAGTACGCGTAAAACTATCAGACAATGTATCTACAGAAGTTACCATCTCTCCAATAACATCATTGTTGGCCATCATTTTTTCTTTGGGCAATTCGCCACGTCCTAATTGCTGAATGATATTCTTCATTTTTAATACAGGCTCACGAATACCACCCGAAATAAACGAAACGGCGATCATAATAAAAACAAAAAGCCCTATGGAAGCAAATAGCATAATGCTTGTCATGCGGCTAGAGTCTTGTTGAATTTCGGCGTTCAACACCGCGGCGTCTTCACGATTGCGTTTGATCAAACCCTTTAGTTGATTCATGATCACTTGCGTACGAGGCAATACTTCGCTTTCAATTAGCTCTTCGCATTTAAATTTCTTTTGCGGATTCTCATAATCGTCAAAAGTAACAAGCGTTCCCATAATATCTTTTTCAACTTTAATGAGTTCGTAGAATTTCAAAAAAGCATCCACCAAACTATCAGAGTCTTCTTTTTTATCAAATTTTAAAAGTTGAGTGTCAAGCTTTTTCTTTAACGCAGGAAATTGGATCTTTTGTAACGAATCTAAACTCACTTTATCTTCAACACTGTTTTGTAAGTACACCCAATTAGTGGCATACATTTTTGATTCGGTAACAATGAGTTTGAACTTCTCGAGTGATTCAATATAAGGGTTGATTACCTCGGTCATTTCGGCAATGCGAGATTTATTTTTTTTAATGATAAAATAATTGAATCC
>Ga0075163_10004775_pt1 | contig 18130 bp, 13 predicted proteins | sample JI1023141ADNA_FD_71478 | JGI IMG/M metagenome (GOLD analysis project Ga0075163, IMG submission 71478) | Wastewater effluent complex algal communities from Wisconsin, to seasonally profile nutrient transformation and Carbon sequestration -... | ecosystem: Engineered > WWTP > Effluent > Algae...
AGAGTGAAATGAGTGTAACAAGTATTTCATCAGCAAACAGGTATATCCTTTGGGGTAAGGCGGCAGGTAGGTGTCAATACAGAGGATGTAACAAGCCATTGTTTGTAGACGCACTTACAAAAAGTGAATTTAATCAAGCGTACATAGCTCATATTGTTGCAGACGTTCCTGGTGGTCCTAGAGGTGATGCAATGAGATCACCCTTACTTAAGGATGATATCACGAATTTGATGCTTATGTGTGATGAACACCATCGACTGATTGATAAAAAAGATGTAGTTGGCCATCCCGAGTCTTTGCTTGTTCAAATGAAAAAAGAGCATGAAGATAGAATTGAAAAAGTAGCTTCAATTAATCCAAACATGCATAGCCACATTGTTACCTACAAGGCAAATGTAGGCTTGCATACTCCAGTTATCTCCTACGAATCGGTTCGTGAATTCTTATTGCCTTCGCATTATCCAGCGCAGTCGCATGCAATTGACTTAAGCCTAGGCAATAGTCCGCAACGAGATAAAGATGAAAGTTTTTGGAAAACAGAATTAGAGAATATTGAGAGTCAGTTTAATGAACAACTAAGGCCTAAATTGAGAAAAGGAGAAATTAATCACCTATCGGTCTTTGGATTTGCTCCCATGCCTTTGCTCATAAGACTTGGCACTCTTATAAATGATATTCAGCATGCTGAGATTCACCAGCCTGTAAGAAATCCCCAAACATGGAATTTAGATAATGATGCTACGGAGACACTTTATAATGTCATTGAGCCGACTGAATCGTTTCCCATAGTTGCTTTAAACATCTCATTAAGCGCTACAATCAAAAATGATCGAATCACTTCAGTTTTAGGAAGCGATTGTTCGATTTACACCCTATCTATTGATGCACCGTTCAATGACTTTTTAAAGTCTAAAAAACAGCTTCAGGATTTTAGTATAGAAATGAGAAAACTGTTGAACTATATTAAATCAAAATACGATGCTCACACCTCATTGCACGTTTTTCCGTCCATGCCAATTGCTATAGCAATTGAATTTGGCAGGGTTTGGATGCCAAAAGCAGATATGCCTATGCACATCTATGATGAGAACACAGCCAATAGTGGTTTTTTCAAAGCAATAGAGATCAAAAATGGCTGAAAACTTTAAAATATTATCCATTGATGGAGGCGGCATTAGAGGTGTTTTCCCAGCCATGCTATTAGCTAACTATGAAGCAGAACTTAAAGCTAAAGGCGTTGAAAAATGGCAGGTGTATCAAAACTTCGATTTAATCTGTGGTACTTCTACCGGGGGTATTATGGCAATTGCTCTTTCTTTAGGCATACCTGCTAAAGAGATTTATGAACTCTATTTGAACAATGCTCCTACCATTTTCGGAAACAAAAAGGGCTTTCTCAGAAGATTCAAATTTGCTGCGCACAATCGTGAAGCTTTAGAAAAATTAATCAGAGATAAATTCAAAGCTTACCACTTTGGAGAAGGTGGCGAAGACCCAAGGTTAAAGCATTGCAAAACACATGTTGCAATTCCGATTTACGATTTAATGGAAGGCAGGCCTTCAGTTCTAAAAAGCAATTACCATCCTGCATTTGTCAGAGACTTTCACATTCCAGCATATCAGGCAGCTTTAGCAACTTCGGCTGCCCCAACTTACTTTGACCCATACTCGGCTTCATACATTGATTTAAATGGTTTAGAAAAACCATTTCAGAACAAAGTGGATGGAGGCGTTTTTGCTAACAATCCTACGCTTAACGGAATTATTGAAGCCCAAAAAGCTTTCAATCTTGAGCTTAAAGACCTTTCGGTATTATCAATAGGGACTGGACATCAACGCTTCTGTGATGCTGGTATTGATAAGAAAAACAACCATCGGGTAAAATACGGTATTCATTATTGGATGCTTGAAGATGGGAAGAAACGATTGATTGAAGTTTTTATGCAAGGGCAAACACAACAAACCCAAAACTTAATAAGCATTTTAAAAAATGGTATAGACAAAAGAGAGCCTGACAAATTTAACTATATCAGAATTGATACCCTATTAGATGAAAGTTGTTCTATTGAAATGGATGAAACTGACAAAGAAAAACTTAAAAAGCTTGCCGAAAAAGCAACTATTGAATTTCAGAACAATGCTACAAATATTTTTAAGCATTTTAGTCCGCTAATTAATTAAAATATTCATAAGAACAATTACTAAATATTTGCCATGGAAAATAAAAATGATTTTATGAAAGTACTTGGTTTAATTGGGGTTGGTTTAATTATAAATGAACTCTTTAAGTCTGAAAAATCAGTATCAAAGATTTCAATTAAAAAAATATCTGATTGCACCCCAGAATTACTAAGGTTTAATAATAAACTAACACCTAGTTTAGAAAGAATTGAAAATCTTAAGAGAGCGCATCTTACTATTAGAAAGAAAGTTAGCGAATATATTACAAGACATACAAATATCTCTAAACCCGATTTTTTCATCCAAGGCTCGTACAAAATGAAAACACTTATTGAGCCTCCTAATCTCGAATGCGATGTTGATTTAGGCGTGTATTTTGGTGAAAAACCACCAGTTACATATAACACAATTCAAAAATATATTAAAGAAGCATTAGATACTCATACTTCCCGAGGTGTTGAGTTGAAACAGAAATGTGTTCGATTACATTATGTTTTTGACTTCCATATTGATTTACCAATTTATTACATGGGACAAAATAGGAAAACAATATATTTTGGGTCTAGAAGTGAAGAATGGATTCCCTCCGATCCTAGAAAGTTTATATTATGGTTTAATTTGAAGACGAAAGGAAAGCCACAGTTGGTGAGAATCATACGATATTTTAAAGCATGGTCAGCAAATATTCAACACAGAAGTGCTAGAAAAATGCCAAGTGGTTTGGCCTTGACATTGCTTGCAATTAACTTTTATAGGAAATCTTCACGAGATGATGTTGCTTTCTGTTTAACAGCGCTAAGCATCTTTAAACACCTTAATGACTATTATGTAAGCGATTGGTCAGTTAAAATGCCGGTTGCACCATATGATAATGTAATAGAACGCTTTTCAAATACACAGCGCAATGCTTTTTTAAATGAGTTAAAAGAAATGTCAACATTAGTATCTCAAGCAGTTACATCAAATAATCGAAGAGCCGCATTAATGAAGTGGCGTAAAATATTCGGTCAGCAGTTTGAAATTTAGTTAATGTGATTTGGAAAATAAAGTATGATACCTGTACAATACGCTTCCGACCTTCACCTGGAATTTCCTGCAAATAGGGATTTTCTAAAGGCTAACCCATTGAAGCCTGCCGCTGATATATTGGTATTGGCAGGTGATGTTGTGCCTTTTGCGGTAATGGATAAACACAAGGATTTTTTCAGTTATCTGGCGGATCATTTTCATACTACATATTGGGTACCGGGGAATCATGAGTATTATGGTTCGGATATAGCTGATTACAGTGGTGTTTTAAATTTTGCTGTCCGCAATAATATCTTTCTGGTAAATAATACTGCAATTCTTCGCGATAATGTAAATTTGATATTTTCTACTTTGTGGAGCAAAATTCGTCCGGATCGTCAGTGGCAGATAGAGAGAGGACTAAATGATTTCAATGCAATTTTATTCAAAGGCCAGAAATTCACAGCTGATAATTATAATAATCTGCATGAGGAATGTTTGTCATCAATTAAAAATAAATTGCAAGAAAGCAAAGACGCAAAGAAAATAGTGTTTACACATCATTGCCCAACCTTTCGTTTTTACCCGGAAGAATATAAAAATGATGTGCTCAACGATGCATTTGCAGTTGATTTGGACGAATTAATACTAACGGCACAAATGAATGCATGGATATATGGACATCATCACACCAATACTCCTGAGTTTAAGATGAAAAAAACGAGTCTGCTCACAAACCAACTAGGATACGTACTAAGGAATGAACATGAGTTCTTTCAACTCGATAAATGCTTAGAGCTATAAAAGAGAGAAAGTTTAAGCATATATTGCACAATATAGTAAGTGACTTAAATGTGAAAAAATCACTTTAGAATTATGACCTACAATATACCCCACCTCCCCTTGGATTTCGATTTGGAAACCAAAGCAATATTAAAGAAAACGGCAGCTGCCCGTAGTGCATTGGCAGAAATGAAGGGAGCTGCCTTGAGCATTCCGAATGAGAATATTTTGATCAGTACACTCTCATTACAGGAAGCCAAAGACAGCTCAGCCATTGAAAACATAATTACCACACACGATGAATTGTATCAGGGCGATTACCTAAAAAAGGAATTCAAGTCCATTGCATCCAAAGAAGTGCATAACTATGCCGAGGCACTGCGTTGGGGCTTTGAAACCGTGAGGCAATTGGGAATTTTGACAAACAACCACATCATAAATATGCAGTCGACATTGGAAGAAAACGATGCTGGTTTTAGAAAAGTTCCGGGCACTGCATTGAAGAATGAAAAAACGGGTGAAATTGTTTATACGCCACCACAAACGCATAATGAAGTGATTGCCTTTATGGCTAATCTTGAGCAGTTCATAAATGATAATTCACTCAGCGATTGGGACCCGCTGATTAAAATGGCTATCATTCATCATCAGTTTGAAAGTATACACCCATTTTATGATGGAAACGGCCGAACCGGCAGGATTGTCAATATCCTGTATCTCGTAAAAGAAGGCCTGTTGAATTTACCTATTCTCTATCTGAGCCGTTACATCAACCAAAACAAAGGCGACTATTACCGTCTACTTCAAAAAGTGAGAGCTGAACACGCTTGGGAAGAATGGGTGCTCTACATGTTAGATAGTGTTGAACAGACTTCTTTGCAAACTATCAAAATCATTGAAGGAATCAAAAACCTGATGTTGAAACATAAGAAGAAAATCAGGGAAAACACCAGGTTTTACAGTCAGGATTTAATCAACAATCTATTCAAACACCCTTACACTAAAATCGATTTTATGATGACGGATTTAGAGGTAAGCCGCTTGACTGCCACCAAGTATCTGGACGAACTCGACCAGATTGGCATCGTTCAAAAGGTGAAGTTGGGCAGGGATAATTATTATATCAATACTGACTTGTACAACCTGTTGTCGAAAGTGAACCAAATTAAACATGTATAGAAAAACGGCTTTTTCTATACATGTTATTAAAACATGTATAGATTAAATTATTTAAGTAGAAGCACTACAAAATAAAAATTGGGCAAAATATCATCAAAAAACCAAGTTCATGTAAAGAAAATCGGTAAAAACTACACATGAGAAGGGCAACGTGTATAGAAAAGTGCACTTTACTATACATTAAACACATGAAATGACAAACTAATGGAAACTCCCAGTTTTAAAGAAGACCATATCAGCCAGATACCAGCTTTACAGCTTCTGGTGAATATGGGTTATACGTATTTGAGTCCGACAGAAGCAGATCGGCTGCGCGGCGGAAAAACCACCACTATTTTGCTGGAGGATATCCTGCGTAAGCGCTTAAAAGAAATCAACGCTGAAAAAACCATCAGCTCCTCCAAATCAACCTATATCAGCGAAGGTAATATCGATCGTGCCCTTCAGATTTTGAAGAACCTGCCGATGAACGAAGGGTACATAGCGGCCAGTGAGAAACTGTATAACCTGCTTACCCTTGGTCAGGCATTGGAACAAAGTGTAGATGGGGATAAAAAGAGTTTTACGATCCAATACATTGATTGGAAGAATATCCAAAACAACGTTTTTCATGTTACGGAGGAATACAGTGTAATGCGCAGTACCAGCAAGGAGCATTATCGTCCGGATATAGTCCTTTTCGTGAACGGTATTCCGTTTTGCATCATTGAATGTAAACGGCCTGATATGAAAGAGCCGTTGAAGCAGGCTATTAGTCAGCACTTACGCAATCAGCAGGAAGATGGTATTCGCAGCCTTTATGTGTATTCTCAAATAGTACTAAGCCTCGCTACGCAGGAGGGTACCTATGCCACCAACGCCACTCCTGAAAAATTTTGGGCTAAGTGGGAGGAAAAGTTTACGACTGATGAAGAACAAAGAGAATATAACAACGAATTAGTATCCTTAAAGAACAAGGCACTTCCTGATATAATAAAAGATCAACTATTTTCCGACAGGTTCAGATATGTACGCCAGTACTTCGATACGATGGCGCAGCAAGAAGTCATTCCCACCGAGCAGGACAAGTATTTATACGGCTTATGTCGCCCGGAAAGATTAATGGAGCTGGTATTTAGCTATATTCTCTTTGACAATGGAGAAAAGAAAGTAGCGAGGTATCAGCAATACTTTGCTATCCGGAAATCCATCCGCAGAATTGCCCATCTCGAAAAAGGCCGTAGGAAAGGAGGCGTCATCTGGCATACACAAGGAAGCGGGAAGTCACTCACCATGGTGATGCTGGCACAAGCAATTGCCATGGAAACGGGTATTCGTAATCCCAAAATTATTCTGGTAACAGATCGCACCGATTTAGATCAACAGATTTCGGACACGTTCCGTAAATGTGGAAAGTTTGTAGAGAATGCTACCACCGGACAGCGATTGGTAGAATTGCTGGAGAGCAAAAGTGATGCAGTAGTTACTACCATCATCAATAAGTTCGCTGCGGCTGTGCGGAAAATAGTAAAACCCCTCGAGAGCCCGGATATTTTTGTGCTGGTTGATGAAGGTCACCGCACTCAACACGGCACCTTCAACATCGAAATGCAAAAAACCCTGCCCAATGCTTGTTTCATTGCAATGACAGGTACTCCATTGTTTAAAAAAGATAAGAGTACAGCAGAGAAGTTTGGAGGAGTAATTGATGCCTATACTGTAGATCAGGCCGTGAACGATAAAGCAGTAGTGCCGTTATTATACGAAGGTCGTTTGGCATTGCAGGATGTTAATGCAAGTCCTATAGATACTTTTTTCAGCATGGTTGCAGAGCCACTAACAGACTACCAGAAAGCAGATATTAAGAAAAAGTTTGCCCGATATGATCACCTGAACTCTGCAGAACAGAAAATGCGTATGATTGCCTGGGATATCAGCTATCATTTTCGCGATAACTGGCAAGGACGGACACCATTTAAAGGACAACTGGTATGTGATAAAAAAGTAAATGCAATTAAATATAAGGAATACCTGGATGAAATCGGAATTGTAAGCACTGAGGTGTTGATCTCCTCCATTGATGACCGGGAAGGAGAAGACAGTGCATTTGAAAAGTCATCCGAAAAGGAGAATCAGTTCTGGAAAAGGATGATGGATGAACATGGTAATTCAAAAAGCTATGAAAAGAACATCATCAATCGCTTTAAAAAACAAAAAGATCCGGAAATTATAATCGTAGTAGATAAGCTCCTCACCGGTTTCGATGAACCCAAAAACACTGTTCTTTATTTAACCCGAAACCTGCAAAGCCATAAACTTTTACAGGCCATTGCCAGGGTTAACCGTATTTACCCGGATAAAGAATTCGGATATATCATCGATTATTACGGGGTAATAGAAAATCTTGATGATGCTCTTCGTATGTATTCATATTTTGAAGATTTTGATGAAGAGGACCTTGTTGGGACGCTTACGAACATCAATGAAGAAATTAAAAAACTTCCGCAAAAGCATGCTGAATTATGGGATATTTTCAAATCCGTTGCAAATAAACGTGATGCCGAGGCCTACCAACAGCTATTAAAAGATAATGCGATTAGAGTATTATTTTATGAGAAACTTGCAGCCTTTGCTAAGGCCTTAAAACTGGCATTATCCGCCATTCAGTTTCATAAACAAGTTGAGGAGAATATTATTCACCGTTATAAAGAAGACCTGGCAATGTTTATGAAACTACGATTGGCGGTAGTAGAACGCTACAGTGATGATATTGATTATAGTCAATACGAAGGCCAGATACAGAAGTTAATAGATACTCACATTACCACAGAGAAAATTGAAGTTATCACAGAGCTGGTAAATATATTTGATAAGGATAAATTCCAGCAAGAAGTAGCAAACACCACTGGTCATGCTGCTAAAGCCGATAAAATTGCCTCGCGAACTGCAAAACACATAACTGAGAAAATGGACGAGGACCCGGCTTTTTATAAAAAGTTCTCACAAATGCTTCGTGAAACAATTGCGGACTATGAAGCAAAGAGAATTTCTGACGCCCAATACCTCGCCAGAGCACAGGAAATCATGGACAATGTATTATCGCATACTGACGATACCATTCCCACCGCCCTGGTTAACCGCGACGTGGCGAAAGCATTTTACGGTATTACTGTTGAATCATTAACATCAAAAGTTACCGATGAAACAACCCGCAAAGAAATCAGTACCCATACGGCTCTACAAATTGACGACCTGATTACTAAAGCGGTTATAGACAATGGGAAACCTGTTGTTGATTGGCATATAAAATCGAATATCACTGGTAAACTCGCTATCGAAATAGGTGACTATCTGATCGATGAAGTACGTGACAAATATCAGATAGCCTTAACTTTTGATGAGATGGACAAGATTGCAGCCGATTGTATCGAAGTAGCTAAAATTCGGTATAAGTAATGAAGGAATCAGTACATTTTGGAAGCAAGGAGATAAAGTTTACCCTTGAGTTTTCCGTTCGAAAATCGCTGGGAATTACGGTCACACCGGAACAGGAAGTCAAAGTGAAGGCGCCAATCGGCAGTCAATTGGAAAAGATAAAGGAGAAGGTCATTAAGCGCGCCCCCTGGATCATTCGACAGCAAAGTTACTTCCTGTCCTTTCAACCCCGGACAACAGCTAGAAAGTATGTCAGCGGGGAAACGCATCTTTATCTCGGCAGACAATATCGTTTGCAAATAAAAGTCGGAGAATCGGAATCAGTTCAATTAAAAGGAAAATTTCTCCAGGTAACAGGAAAGGAAAAATCATCAGTTAGAGAACTTTTAAATAATTGGTATAAAGCAAATGCAAAACAAAAACTAACAATAATGGCCGAACCATTAATTGATAGATTTAAAAAGTATAAAGTTAGCCCTGACAAGATTATCTTCAGAGAAATGCCTACACGATGGGGCAGCTGCACACCAAAAGGTAAAATTATATTGAATCCGGAGCTCATCAAAGCGCCCAAGGGCTGTATAGAATATGTCATAACACATGAGCTTTGTCATCTGGTTCACAGAGATCACAACCAGAAATTCTTTGATTTACAAGCCAAAGAAATGAAAGACTGGGAAAAATGGAAGAACAAGTTGGAAAAGTTGATGGCGTGAAGCAAACACAAATTATTTTAATTTGAATGCTTCAATATTATTAATATTTTTGGATTTAAAATAATCTCGTAATAAAATGCTTGTTTTTAAAAACACAAAATTCATAAAATCTCCCTTTGATAGTGAGGCAGAACTTGAGCAAGTTATCTTAAGCAACTATGAGTATTTATTTGGCCCCACTTCATTTTATTTGCCAAAAACAAAGATTAAAACAGCAGACGGTGTCGGTACTATTCCAGATGGTTTTGCTATAGACATAGATGAAAAGAAATGGTATTTGGTAGAGGCAGAATTAATGCATCATAGCGTTTGGAATCATATTGCCCCACAGGTTACAAAGCAAATTTTAGCCTCACAACAAACAAGTACAAAAAGGGTATTGATCGATTTGGCAGTTCAGCAATACACCACCGATTCTTATACGAAAGAAAAATTCGATGATTTGAAAATTGATGCAGTAAATGTTCGGCAAGTGATTGGTGATATACTCGAGTCGGATCCAATTATTGGCGTGCCAATTGACGGAGTTACGTCTGACCTCAAAGATTGGGCGAGAACTTTAAAATATAAAGTTAAGTTATGGGTTGTAAATAAGTTTATTGAATTGAATAACTCTTCTAATGTTGTCTATGAGTTTCCAGAAGAGTTTAAGCCAGAATGGGACACTGCAGAAGAAGATAATACACAAAGTCAAAGTACAAAGGCTGTTAAATATGATATTAAAGTGTCAGACCTCTTGGCTGCGAATTTGTTGACCTCTGGTGATCTATTGTTTATGCAATATAAGCCGCGCAATGGGCAACAAAAGATTTACGAAGCAAAAGTTCTGGATGATGGATCTTTAGAAACACTAGGCCAACAGTTCAATAGTCCAAGTTGGGCTGCTCTTGCGGGTATACAGGATGCCGGTAGCGATAGGATAACAGTAAACGGGTGGACATCCTGGAAAAACAAGGATGGATTCTTTCTTTCTGATTTAAGAGAACAGTTAATTAGTTTAAACAATGATAAAAATGATGGGTGATTATACGAATGATGATGTTAAAATGGTATCTCATTATCTGCAGTACATTATGAAAAAGTACGGATATATTTCTCTTTCTGCAGATAAATGTGCAGAGTTGTTAAATGATAGTAAAATTTTGCTTAATAATGTTGGCCCTAAACCTGGATTTAATTTCAGGCAAATGCTTCGAGATTGCAGGGATGGTAAACTTGAAATGGTTGCAGGGGCTGAACAACTTAGGCCAAATACGCGCTGGACTATTAATTTAGTTATTTGATTGTTGTTTTAGTTGTTATAAAAGCGCAAGAAATTGTAACCACCCCCATGCCCTCCCTTACCTCCATCCAACCCAATTCCCTTCCTCTTGATTCTCCCTTTCAATCATCAGGTCACCACGTCGATTTCAGCATCGTTGAATTCGGAGCATTTCCTGGATATTATTCTTCAAGTAAATTCGACTTTCAATTAATAGGGAGTTGACGAAGTGAACAGACTCTATTGGTTATTTTCCATTTAATTGGCAATTATTCAAGGTCAATGTTCAAACAACTATTCTTATGTTGTCTTATTTTATAGTTGACAAAAATCACCTGTTTTATTTGCAATTCTTTAAAAAGATTTATACTTTTCGCCATTAACTATCATTTCAAATATTTGAATCTATTAACCATTGTCACTTTAATTCAGCGAAATGCTAAAATCACCTCCTTATTTCTAAATGGTCTAACTTGTTAAGTTAGTATTGTATACTTGTCACTTGTTACAAAAGTTTAAACTATTTACTATGAAGACAAAACTATTTATTTGCACAGCATTTCTATTCAACCTGTTTATTAATTTAGCTTATGCAGGCCAATTTGATTGGGCCAGATCAGTGCTTGGAGCACATCGCGGATTCTATCCATATGAAATGAAAGTTGATTCGCGAGGCAATACAATAATTGGAGGAAGTGGCAATTATTGTCTCGCATGTGTTGCTGGTCACATTACTAAATTTGATTCCTTAGGTAATCAAAAGTTTTATTATGTGATCAATGGGACTTCTTCTGGTAATTCAGTACCAAGTGTAGGTGTTGATGATAATTCTAATATTTATTTTGTTTCGAATTTGTATTCATCTGGTATAACATTTGGCCCCAACACAATCAATAATTCAGCAGGCTATAATTGGGTTTTGGTTAAATTGGATTCCACTGGTCAAATGTTATGGTTTACTGGACTACAAGGTTTTTATAATAATGTAAAAATTGATGTTGATGGGACGGGCAATACTTTTCTAACAACTGACGATTCCCTTTACAGGTATTCTACCGCTGGTGCTATTCAATGGCAAGTTGCTATCAACGCCAATAAGGTTGATGTAAATGGAAATCAATTAGTAGTTGCAAATAATAGTACTTTATTCCGTGTTTCAAAAAGTAATGGATCTGTATTGAGTAGTATAAACATTGGGAACCACTCTAGTTTGACATTAGCCTCTAATGGTGATGTGTTTTTTACAGGAAATATGGGAAGCGGGAAAGTTAAGAGTGCTGTTATATCCTGGCTAAATCCTCAATTAACGGGAGTATCAATAGCTACCTACGGAAACAAACTGTGGACCTTATCTTCTGCTTCAGCAAATAGTAATGATGAAGATACAGTAATGCTAATCCAATCCGATACTTCAGGTTTGTATATTACTTCTGATACAATATTTAATGCAGATGCAAATTTCATTGTAAGTGATAATACAGGTAAGATCTTGACTACGGTAGATTGGTCGGATCCAATTAAACATACAAATTGCAAACCGTGGATTATTTATGCCAGTATTAATTTGAATTACAGTGGATATATCTTAGGCCGTTTTTCAGCTGTAAATAAATCTAATTTCAATTTTATTGATCCTGTATGGACGCCGAATGGCATCTATACAGGCAATTGGGTTTCACGCCAATGTCCGGGAGGAAATAGTTTCCCTGTAAAGTATGAGTATTATAACGGAGTCTTTAATTCCGGCAATATAATTTTTGTAGAACTTTCGGATTCACTTGGTAATTTCAGTGTACCCACAGTAATAGGTGCTGTTTCAACCACGAATATTACCGGTGCAATAACTTGTCAGATACCTGCAAATATTAAGTACTCGCTTGGGTATAAAATGCGTTTACGCACTACAAACCCGGTATTAACAAGTTTACAGGTATCTGATCCACTTAGGATTTCTGCTCCAACAGGAGTTATTTCAACAATTAATGGCCAAACTTCATTTTGTTTCAAGGCCGATACTTTAACGACATCAGTAGCAGTTTTACCAGGTACTTGTTGTTATCCGAACACTTTTGAATGGTATAAAAATGGTGTAGCCATATTTAACTCGTATAATCAATGGTTTGTGCCCAGTTCAAGTGGAACCTATACCTGTGTTTATACGGATGATGGAGGGTGTTCAAGACAATCTTCAAATCAATTAAATTTAACTGTTAAGGCTCTTCCAAACGCATCTGTAACTCCAAGTGGGCAGCAGGAAGTTTGTAGCGGGGATAGTTTAATATTATCAGTTCCTTTAAATCCAGGTTACACATATCAATGGTATAAATCAAACACGCCATTAACTTCGCAATTATCTAATATATATAAGGCAAAGACAACCGGCAATTACAAGGTACAGGTTACTGGATCTAATGGTTGTACAAAAACCAGTTCGGCTGTTAAAGTAACACAATATAAGCCGGTTATTCAAGCCTTCGGCCCTACTACATTCTGCGCAGGAGGCAATGTGGTTTTAGGTGCGACAAATGGCACTACTACAGCCTGGCAATGGATAAGAAATAATAATGATATCAATGGTCAGAACAGTCAATTTTTCACAGCAACACAAGCTGGTTATTATAAAATAAGAGGTACTGCACCATCAGGTTGCAACGCAATTTCAAATACTATACAAGTTATTGTTAATTGCAGGGAAAGTTTGGCGATTGAAGAACAGGTTACCATTTATCCAAACCCTGCACATGATGAGCTACATGTTTCACTAGGCAGTGACCAGCCGCTAAAAAGCGTACTAATACTAAATTTGCAAGGGAAGGTGGTTTCTCAGAATAATTCGAATACATTCATGTCTACAATGAACATTGAAGCTTTCTCACCGGGAGTTTATATGATTGTAGTTGAAAATTTAAATGGCTTAAAATTCTACGGTAAATTTGTAAAGGAATAATTTTATCCGCAGGTTTAGTTTGCAGTGCAAGGTGCAACTTTATGTTACCGAACAAGAGTATATATGTAATTAAGCATAGATACAAACTATCTAGCGATTCCGCCTTTTTGCCTTCGGTGTCATCGTCATATTTAAATTAAATAAAACCATGAACCTGTAAGATTTTAAAAAAATGACACAAGTTAGTATTGATCGTATTCAGAAAGAAATTTATTTAAACGAATCCAAACTTCAGCACATTGGTTGCTATGAATTCTTCCAATTAATTATGGATGGCCTTCACGAAGAACTTCAACATCTGTCAAATACATTCTTTGCTCATGAGAATCCTCCTAAGTATGTGTTCGCATTGAATGAAGCAACCTGGGTTGGACTCTTGAATAATGTTATTATACGGGTGTTTGGAAATCAAGCTTATTCGCTGCAAGAAATGGGGATTTATCAGCATGGTAAGTATTTTGGCCGTGCAGACTATATTGTTCATTGGAGAGGATCTGAAGGGTCTGGCCCGATTTGTTTTCTTTTTGAGGCGAAGCAATATGAAGAAACAAGTATAAAAAAAATGCAAGAAGATGTTTCTTTATACCTAAATTCTATACATACGCAAGGGCAAGGGTATTACATCGCAAATCGTGAATATTATAGAGACGTGCAAGTATTTATTGTTTCAATTGCTTTCGGATGGATGCGAAATAAAGAATTAATTAAAGAGGCAAATAATTATCAAGGATTTCAATACCAGAATGATGAGAGTGTTGACTTTTGTTCATTGTATTGTACACAAGAGGATGGAGTTTGGTTGTACGGGAAATTATATAATGCAATGCAAGATTAATAGAAAATAAAGTATTGGAGAATGGAACGGGATATAATTGATCTTATTGGGGGAGTTCATGCTGGAAATTCATATTTGAATTTCTTAGAAGATACTGCAAGTAAAGCAGAGTCGGTGATTGGTTTAGTTGCATACTGGACACTTTCCGATATGGACGCACCGGAGTTCATCAAATTGATTGGAAAAGAAGATTCATTTGTTTGTGTGGACCCTTCTCCACCCACAGATCTTGAAAAGCTAGTAGCCATGAATTTGGCGGGTAATAATTTTTATGCTTTTCAATTAGAACTCTCTTCATTTGAGTATAAAGAAGGACTTCTTCATAGTAAGATGTTGCTTTTTGATAACCATGATGAATCGGCTATTTTAGTAGTTGGCAGTCATAATATGACCATACGTGCGATTTCAGGAATAAATATTGAACATTCTATTGCCATTAAGCTTAATAAATCGGATGATCTGTATAGAAATGTAAGGAATCAAATATTCGCTATCAAGGAGAACTTATGCGATAAGGTTTTATTTGTGCCAGAGGATGATCCGGTAGATGTATTAATTCTTGTTGGTGAAAACATGGATAAATTGATTGGCGAAGGCTTAATTTCAATCTTTTACAGATCAGCAAAAGAGGCAATAAAATCAAACGAAAGAACGATATATATACTTGCCATTGATGCTGCAAATTCGAAAGAGTATTTGTATGAATCGTCGGTAAAACAGTCAGGGGTACTTGATCCTTATATTAAAAAATCAACTGAGATAGAATTTAGTGACCGAAGATATGCTGTGAAGGAGAAATTTTCATTTCCATTTCTATTTGATGAAATTAAAATTCCACCTGAGGAACTAAAACAGAACCAATATTTTAATATGCTGAAAGTAGAAAGACGTATAAATGATTATTTTCTTTATACCTACATTTTGCACAATGTGGACGATAAGATTGTGAGTTTTTACGGAGATAACCCTTTTTACGAAAAATTACTTAATAAAATAAAGCTTAGCAAACGAATATTAACTAATGAATCAATTCAACAATACAAACCTACTTTTAACCCTGCAGCTGTAAAAGCAAGATATGTTCAGTCTCCTGATGCTGTGATTCAAGAAAAAAGCACCATTAATGTGGAAAGTTCTTTACCATTGCACCGGAGTGTGTTATCGAAGATGTATTTAAAGATATTATGATTTATATCAATAGGTAAACCATCTTGAAGAATATTTTATTCTTTGAATGCACTTGTTTTAAATTGTAGACTTTTTTAACTTTGAGAATAAACTTTAAAACATCATTCCATGAAACTAAAACTACTTGTCTTAACCACTTTCATATCCCTACAAATCTGCGCGCAACTACCGAACAATGGATTAGTTGGTTATTGGCCGTTTAGTGGTAACGCCAATGACCTCAGTGGAAGCGGGAATAATGGCATAGTAACAGGAGCTACCCTCGTTCCAGACCGATTTGGCAATACGAATGCGGCATACTCGTTTAACGGGACTAATAGTACCATAACAATTCCAAATAATGCCATTTTTGATAATCAAAACTATACCATTGCATTTTGGATCAAATTTTCAACATCTGCTACACCTGGTTCAGGAGGTCCTAATGTAAATCCGGGAATAATTTCTAGGTTAGGTAATTCAGCCAGTGTTACATATGATAATTGGGTTATATACGAGGCTCAGTCAATTGTGGCTTTTGGTAGTGGACCTGGAGGTTCATCTGGAGTAAGTGGTACTCCTTTGAATATAAACAATGGGCAATGGACCCATATTGCGTTTACAGTTTCGTCGGATTCAGTTAGATGTTATGTGAATGGATATAAAACCTCTAGTTCTCCCAAGGGAGTGAATCTGATTTTTGGCAACTACAATATTGTCCTGGGTCGTAGCAATGCAAATTATTGGAAAGCATTTCAAGGTCAATTAGATGATCTGGCAATTTGGAATAGATCATTGACTGATCAGGAAGTTTATTCTTGTTTTGTAAATTGTTTAGGGTCTACTATAATTATATATGGTCCGGCTACGTTTTGCCAGGGATCTAATGTTTTATTGGAATCAACCCAGGTATTCGCCTCCTATCAATGGCAAAAAAATGGAGTAAATATTACGGGTGCAACGTTAAAAACGTATACAGCAAATTCTTCTGGTAAGTTTAGATGTATAAGTAATTCTCCATGTGGTGTTGACACATCGAACGAAATTCAACTTTCGATGTTATCAAATGCTTCTAATCAGGTCCAGGTTACTGGGGCTACTGCTTTTTGTATTGGCGATAGCGTAGTTCTCAATTCAAGTAATTCTAATGTCGGATACAGTTATCAATGGTATCGTAATAATGTTGCTATTAACGGAGCTACAGCTAATACCTATATTGGAAAAACCCCAGGTACTTACAAAGTGGTTAGTAAAAATAATGCTAATAACTGTTCGCGGATCTCCTCCAACAGTGCTATTGTTTCGGTCACCTGCAGGACCTCCAACAAGGAAGCTTTCGTTGGAAATGTAGAAGTGTCACGAGATATTTTACTTTATCCCAACCCGAACGAAGGTTCCTTTACGTTGGAGATAATCAATGAAGATCTGGAAGAGGGAGTAGCTTCATACCAAGTTATTAATATTAACGGGCAAGTAATTTACAGTGGCAAAGCAACTCTATCAGACGGTACTCTAAGGCAGGAGATTAATCTCGATCGACATTACTCTCCGGGGCTCTATTTCGTAAAAGTAATGTTGAATGGTAGGGAGATGAGCCAGAAGGTAATGCTTCGATAAATATACTACTTACTGATTAAAAACAGCTGTAATAATCTGGTAAAGCAATTATTACACTATAAATGATAAAATCAATATCCCTGCACCGCGCTGAATGTGCAGGGATATTTTTAATTTTTACCTCATGCCCCACCTACCCACTATAAAAACCACCCCCCTTCCCCCTGATTCCCCCTTTCACTCATCAGGTCAACTCCTCGATTTCAGCATCGTTGATTTCTGGGGATGGAGTCAGTCAGACCTTGTTGAGAATCGAAATCGTGGCATTCTTGCGGAGTTTCTGGTGATGAAGGCGCTAGGGATACAGCGGCCAACACGCCTCGAATGGGATGAGGTGGATTTCGTAACGGAAGACAATATCAAAGTGGAAGTGAAGTCCGCTGCGTACATTCAAGCTTGGGAGCAAAATGACTATTCTTCAATTTCATTTGATATAGCTCATAAGAGCCGGTTGTTGCCGAATGGTGATTTTTCTAAAGAAAAATTCAGAATTGCTGACATCTATATTTTCTGCCTATTGCACCATAAAGATCAAGCAACCATCAATCCAATGAGTCTCGATCAATGGACATTTTACGTGGTGCCAACGAAGGTGTTGGAAGAGAAGTTAAAAGAGCAGAAAACATTGGGTCTTTCCACATTAATATATCTGGGGTTTACTGGTCTGAGTTATGAAAAGTTGAGGGATCAGTTTTTAATGATACTCGAAAGCGAACACAGATAACACAAATCATCCGGATTTTCGCGAATCAATTCCATCAAATAATTTTAATACCGTACTCTTTCAACATAGAAACCCTTTTCACTCATTCTCTGCATTAGGAAACTAAGGAACTTAAAAGCCCTTAAACTTAGAAACCTGGAAACCCCGAAAACCTCTCTCCCGAAGTCATTAAAAGGTTTTACATTTTCTTCAAATCCCCATGCCCGCTGGCATAATTTTTCTTTTGTTGATTGTAGAACTTATAATAAAGCCGATAAAGTTTGTTAGGTTGCAGATTCGCATCCGTCAGATCGTAGAT
>Ga0075163_10004776_pt1 | contig 18129 bp, 12 predicted proteins | sample JI1023141ADNA_FD_71478 | JGI IMG/M metagenome (GOLD analysis project Ga0075163, IMG submission 71478) | Wastewater effluent complex algal communities from Wisconsin, to seasonally profile nutrient transformation and Carbon sequestration -... | ecosystem: Engineered > WWTP > Effluent > Algae...
TCATATTTTGAACCATCCTCCTCCCCTATAGCGCCTGCGGCTATTGGGTCGTCAGATGGTTCAAAATCTGACGCACCATCTCCTATTTTCATAGAGAATGCACCCCCTGAACACGTACCTTTTATGAGAAAGACCACTTAGAAGTTGTAATGAAATATTATCAAGATCTGCAGTTTTTGTTTAATCCATCCTACGAGAAATATCCATGAAGTTTCAACTGGCATCAGAGTTTGAGCCTCAAGGGAATCAACCTGAGGCGATTCGTAAGTTGACGGAAGGGATTCAGCTGAATAAAAAGACGCAGGTTCTTCTGGGGATTACAGGATCAGGAAAGACGTTTACGATGGCAAATGTGATCCAAAATGTTCAAAAACCTTCTCTTATTTTGGCGCATAATAAGACTTTGGCAGCGCAGCTCTACCAGGAATTTAAAAATCTTTTTCCAAGCAATGCGGTGGAATACTTTGTATCCTATTATGACTACTATCAGCCTGAAGCCTATGTTCCTAGGACAGATACCTATATCGAAAAAGATTTATCGATCAATGATCGGATTGACAAACTCCGCCTTAGGGCCACGTGCTCTCTTTTAGAAAGAGATGATGTGATTATTGTCTCGTCTGTTTCTTGCATCTATGGGTTAGGGCTTCCCGAATATTTTAGAGAGATGAAGCTTTCTTTAAATGTAGGGGGGACTTATAAACGGGACGAAGTTCTTTTACATCTTATTGAGCTTCAATATACTCGAAATGATTTTGAGCTTTCGCGAAGCCATTTTCGAGTGCGTGGAGATCTATTAGAAATTGTTCCTGCTTATGAAGATGACTTGGGATATCGGATCGAGTTTTTTGGGGATGAAATTGAGCGGATCAGTGAAATCGATCCATTGACTGGAAAAGTAAAGAAGAGGATCAATGGCCTTTCGATTTATCCAGGGTCTCATCACGTGACTCCTGAAGAAGCGCGGGTGAGCGCTCTGAAGACGATTAAAGAAGAGCTCAAAGAAAGGGCTGACTATTTCCGTGGTGAGAATCTTTTAGTTGAGGAGCAGCGGATACAGCAGCGGACGAAATATGATCTCGAAATGATTAAAGAGATCGGATATTGCAAAGGGGTAGAAAATTATTCTCGCCATTTTGGAGGGAGAAATCCTGGAGAGCCCCCTGCTTGTCTTCTCGATTATTTTCCAAGCGATTATCTTATTTTTGTGGATGAGTCTCATCAAACCCTCCCTCAGATTCATGCAATGCATAATGGAGATCGCGCCCGAAAAAAATCTCTTGTTGATTTTGGCTTTCGTCTCCCTTCTGCCTACGATAACCGCCCCTTAAAATTTGAAGAGTTTTACAATCATATCCGTCAGGTGATTTATGTTTCAGCAACTCCAGGACAGTGGGAGGTAGCCGAAGCAGGAGGGGATATAGTCGAGCAAATTATCCGCCCCACAGGGCTACTCGATCCAACAATTGAGGTGAGGCCTGCCACCAATCAGGTCGATGATAGCCTCGATGAGATCCGTATCGAAACAGAAAAAGGGGGGCGCGTTCTTGTCACAACCCTTACCAAAAAGCTCGCGGAAGATCTTTCGAAGTACTTAAATGAAATTGGGGTTAAAGCAAAGTATCTTCACTCTGATATCGATACTTTAGAGAGAGTCGAGATCATTAAAGATCTAAGGCGCGGAGTCTTTGATGTTCTTGTAGGGATCAACCTCTTAAGAGAGGGGCTCGATATCCCTGAGGTCTCTCTTGTAACGATTTTGGATGCTGATAAAGAGGGTTTTTTGCGGAGTGAGACGGCGCTCATTCAAACCTGTGGAAGGGCAGCGCGCAATAGTGAGGGGAGGGTGATCATGTATGCGGACCGCCACACAAAATCGATTGAAAAGTGTATGCAAATCACATCAGAGCGTCGGAAAATTCAAGAAGAGTTCAACCGTAAGCATGGCATTGTCCCTCAGACGATTAAAAAAGGGTTCTCCGATGATTTAGGAGGCGCTTTCCCTGAATATAAAGCGGCAGAAGGGGAAAAGGTCGAACCAATGCTCGATCCGAAAGAGATCGAAAAACAGATTGAAGAGTGTCAAAAAGAGATGAAAATGGCAGCTAAGGAGCTCCGTTTTGAAGATGCTGCTCGCTTTCGTGATCTGATGAAATACTATCAAGATCTGCAACTTTTAGAGGATCATCCTTTGTAAAATCCGTTCGGAAAGAGGGAGAGGAGCAATATCTATTTCACTATAGAGTTTTCCTGTATCGAGGACTGTTTTTTTGGGGCGGAGATTTTTCCCAAAGTGGTCGATAGAGACGGGAGAGATTTTGTTTTCTGGAAGCTCTAATGCTTGGCAGATTTTCTTTGCTAGATCAAAGCGACTGACAGCCTCTTTTCCTCCAACATTGTAAAGCCCTGTTTTTTTCTCCTCAATCAGTGATGCAATGATGGCAATGAGATCATCGATATGAAGAGGGTTAAAGATTTGGTCGGTTGCTGCAAGGAAAGGGGACTTTTTTTGAAGGTTTGAGAAAATCTCATTGAGAAGGGTTTGATCATGAGGGTTTGTAGTATAGATTTTCGAAAGGCGAAGGAGGAGATAATTTCCTTGAGTTGCATCAGCAATTTCCTTTTCTAAGAGAGATTTTTGCTTGCCATATTCATTAAGGGGACTATGAGGGGAAGTTTCGGAGTACACTCCAAGGCTTCCATCAAACACATAGTCTGTTGAAAAGAGAATAGGAGTGATCGCTCTTTGAGCTGCAAGCTTAGCGAGGCGTAGGGTTCCCTCGACGTTGACTTCTCTTGTTTTGGTGGGGTCATTTTCACAGGATGCGGGTTTTGTTTTTCCTGCAGCGATAATAAGGTGGGTTTCGTTTTTTATAGGGAGGGTGTCTAGAGAGGGGGAACTAAGATCCAATGTTTTTTGATCTGTAGAAATCGATGGATGCCAAACATTCACAAGGGCTTTACCGATCAGCCCCTCTGCTCCTACAACGATACAGCTAGGAATTTTTGTGTAGGGTCGAAAGTAGGTCAAGGGTGTCCTTTAATCATCATAGGGTAAAACTATACAAGATTTACTTTGCTGCTGCAAGAGGAAAGAGCTTGAGCTTGAAGGGGGGTTAATTTATAATCGGGGGAATGAAAGTAGCATTGATTCACGACTGGTTGACGGCAATGGGGGGCGCTGAGAGAGTTCTAGAGTCGCTCATTAAAATGTATCCCGCAGATCTTTTTACTCTTGTGAAAGACACGAAAAATCTTAAGGGGACACCCTTTGAAAATTTAGAGGTGAAAACTTCATTTATTCAGAAACTTCCTAGAGCGGAAAAAAAGTATCGGAGTTATCTTCCCCTTTTCCCTTTAGCGATCGAGCAATTTGATCTGACTGGTTATGACCTTGTCATCTCTTCTTCCCATTCGACGGCAAAGGGGGTTTTAACCCATGCTGATCAGATGCATATCTGTTACTGTCACACTCCGATGAGGTATGCTTGGGATCTTTATCAACAATATCTTCGTGAAGCAAGGTTAAAGAGTGGACTCAGGGGGGTTATGGCAAAGTGCTTCCTCCATTATTTGAGGATGTGGGATGCCCATTCTTCAGCGCGCGTTAATGCTTATCTTGCAAACTCTCATTATGTAGCAAGGAGGATAAAGCAGCTTTACAATCAAGAGGCTGAGGTGGTTTATCCTCCTGTTGATCTCAATTTTTATACGCTTGGAGAAAAGAAAGAAGAATATTATCTAACGATTTCTCGTATGGTCCCCTATAAGAAAATGGACCTCATTGTTGAGGCTTTTGCTGCGATGCCAGATAAGAAGTTGATTGTCATTGGAGAGGGGCCTGAGGAAGAAAAGATCAAAGAAAAGGCAAAGAAAAACATTGAGATCCTCCCTTACCAGAAAAAAGAAATATTGAGAGAGTTTCTGCAAAAGGCGAAAGGATTTGTGTTTGCTTCGATCGAGGATTTTGGGATTCTTCCTGTTGAAGCACAAGGGTGTGGAACTCCTGTGATTGCTCTTGCCAAAGGAGGAGCTCTAGAAACGGTTAGGGAAAATGAAACAGGGGTTTTCTTTCGGGAGCAGACGGTGTTATCTCTCACTGAGGGGATCAAAATGTTTGAGAAAAAAACGTTTGATCCCCGCCGTATTCGATCTCATGCTGAATCATTTCGGGAAGAGGTTTTTCAGGAGAAATTTCAAGCCTCTATTCGAGCAAAATATGAAGCTTTTACAACGTCGGTTTTTCCTGAAAAAAGGTAGAGATTAAAGAGAAGGAAAGAGAAAGAGGTGAGATGGTGATGAAGATTATGGTTTGTCAAAGCAAATAAAAAGACATGAATGAGGGCAGTTGTTGTTATCATTCCCATTAAGCTCTTTTTTTTCTCGAAAAAGTATTTTAGTCCTTGGTGATGGCTCGAGAGATAATAGACAATTGTTACGATAAGGACTAGAATTCCAATGAGTCCTAATTCAAAAAGGAGCTCTAGATAGACATTGTGGGCATAAATATCGGAACCAAACCCATTTCCCCAAAGGATGTGGTCGTTGAGATCGAAAAAACCCTTAATCCAAGCAGCCACACGCATTCCTACTGACCCTCCATTAAAACTAATTGTTTTGATTCCTCCAACAAAAATTTTGATAAAGTCGATGGAGTACATTTTTAAGATAGATATAAGAGCTATTCCAAGGAGAGAAAGTAAAGCCATTAATTTCCGGATCTCTTGGGATAAGAATGAAAGATAAATGAGGGAAATTAGAAAGGAGAGATAGGCAGCTCGCGTTGTTGTGAGAAGAAGGGCAATAAAGGTTAAACAGATCATCACTAAAGTGAGAAACCGTTTTTTATGGGCAAAGAAAATAAGAAGGGTGGCAAGTGCAAAACTTGAAATATTTCCATACTCGTTTGGATAGGTTCCAGGGGAAAAGCGGAGAAGATTCCAGCCGATTTGTGTTTCAATGGAAAACCGCTTGATGGTTTCAAGAGAAATGAAATGGGTATAGTAGCCAAGAAAAAAGAGGTACCCCACAGCAAGGGAGATAAAATATCCTCCTAAGTAAAGTTTGATGAGTCGGGTTTTTTCGCCAGTATAGGAGTAGGCTCCTCCTAATATGAAGAGGGTTTGCGCTGCTAAAAGAAAGGAGCGAAATAGAGGGTAGGCATCTTCATAATAGGGTCTCTGATGAGTGCTAAATGCAGAAAAAATGCAGTAGAATAAAAAGGGGAGAAAAGAGAGGATCATTTTCCAGTTTGAGACATTAAACTTTAAAAAAAATAGGGGAAAAAAACAGAGGAGAAACTGATAGGATCGAAAAGCGTCTGGCAAAAAGCTAGGGGTTAAAAGTGTTCCTAAAGGACCTAGAAAAGCAAAAGCATAGATGAGAAAATGTTGGAGTGAGCAAAGGGTCATCACGGATTGATGTGTTTACTAAGGAGTCCTGCAAGTTTCATCATATCAACCGGGTTCGAATGGCCAAAGACTTTTGCTAGTTTGCTATCAGGAATGATCTGTCTTTTATTTTTTGGGTCCTGGAGTTTTTTCGCTTTGATATAGTCCCAAACTTTTTTGGTCACTTCAGGGCGGGTAAGCTCACTTGCTCCTACAATGGCTTGCAGCTCTTTTGATAAGGGAAGGGGTGTTCCCGTTCTTTTTGCTCCTTTCTTCTTTGCCCCTTTCTTCGCTCCTTTTTTTGCTGCTGTTTTCTTTGGTGTCCCTTTGGTTTTCTTCACGTAAGGTGTTTTTGGATAGTCGCGGTATTTTTCCTCTAAGTCATCAAGATTGTTGACAATGACATTGCAATCGGGAAAGTTAGAACAACTAAAGAAGGGTTTTCCCCAACGGCTCCGTCTCTGTTTAATATCTCCATCACATCCTATAGCGGGACATTTGGGGAGATCTTCTGGAATCGGTTCGTCTTTTTTGGGGATATTTACAATTCCTGTGCAATCGGGATAACGTTCACACCCTAAAAAGGCGCCAAATCTTCCAAAACGGATTTTCATTGGGGAGGAGCATTTGGGGCAGACTTGATCCCAATCGAAATTTTCTGCGTAATCTTCTTTCTTGAACTCTAAAGATTCAATCGAAACGGTGAATTTACAATCGGGATAGTTTGAGCATCCATAGAAATATTTGTCTCGTGACCAAATTTTTTGGAGTTTATTTCCACATTTTGGACAGTTGATATCCGTCATAAGTTTGGGAACGAAGGCTTCTTTTTCCGCCTTTTCCAAAATAGGGACAAACTTTGTCCAAAATTGACCTAGAAATTCCTTCCAATCTTGTTTATCTTCGGCAATCTCGTCGAGATCGTCTTCCATCCGCGCAGTGAATTTTACATCCATGATCATCGTAAAATGATTCTCGAGCATTTGAGCGATAATCTTCCCAAGTTCAGTTGGCTTGAGGGCTAAGCGTTCTTTTGTCGTATAGGCTCGACCTTGGATTTTATTCATAATAGATGCGTAGGTCGAGGGTCTTCCGATCCCTGATTTTTCGAGTTCTTTGACGAGAGAAGCTTCGGTAAATCGGGGGGGGGGTTTTGTAAAAGATTGGTTCGAAGCGATATCGATCAACTTTAGTGTTTGGCCTACTTGGACTGGAGGGAGGAGGTTTTCTACATCTTCCTCTTTTTTCTCATCTTCATCACTATCTTCTCGTTCTTGGTAAACGGCTAAAAATCCTTGAAATTTGATGATCGAACCTGTAGCGCGCAAGGTGAGATTTTGATCTGTTTCGATTTCACAAGAAACAGTATCATAGATTGCAGGGTTCATTTGTGAAGCGAGAAAACGGCGCCAGATCAAAAGATAGATTTTATATTGGTCGATACTTAAGTAAGGTTTGATGACATCGGGTGGATGGGAGAGGTTGGTCGGGCGGATGGCTTCGTGAGCATCCTGAGCACTCTTTTTGGATTTGTACATATTAGGTTTTTGAGGGAGGTACTCTTTCCCATAAGCTCCATCAATCAGTGCGCGCGCAGCATTGATCGCTTCCATCTCTATCCGAGTAGAATCGGTACGCATATAAGTGATCAACCCCTCTGTTCCTTCAGTACCAAGGTCAACTCCTTCATATAAGCTTTGAGCGATTCCCATTGTGCGCGAAGTGGAATAACCATAGTGACGGCTCGCTTCTTGTTGGAGGGTTGAGGTAATAAAAGGAGGAACGGGATGACGTTTCTTCTCTTTCTTTTCAACTTTGCTAATTGTGAAAGAAGAATGTTTGAGTTTTGTGACAAGTTTTTTCGCTTCGATTTCATTCGAGATGAGGGCAACATCCTTTCCAGGAATTGTTTCTTTTTCAATCCGCTTTCCTTCAATGGCAGTCAGTGTTGCTACAAAGGAGCGCTCTTTTGGGCTTCCTTGGAGTGTTGTCAGGATTGTCCAGTATTCAACGGGGTTAAACGCTTCAATTTCTTTTTCACGATCAACAACGAGTTTTAGAGCAACAGATTGTACCCTTCCTGCAGAAAGGTTCCCCGATCCACTCCGTTTGATACGGCGCTGAAGAAGGGGAGAAATTTTATATCCTACCATCCGATCAAGAAGGCGACGGGCCTGTTGTGCATTGACGACAGAAAGGTTGATTTTTCTGGGGCGCTTCAGTGCTTCAGAAACGGCATCTTTCGTAATAGCATTAAAGGTAACGCGCTCTACTTTCGGCCCTTTTGGGAGGATATGGGCAATATGCCAGGCAATGGCCTCTCCTTCGCGGTCGGGGTCAGGGGAAAGGTAAACGGTATCACATTCTTTTGCGATTTTTTTTAGCTTGGCAATGACCTCTTTTTTGTCGGGGAGGTTTTCGTAAACAGGCTCAAATCCATTCTCTAGGTCAATCCCAAACCCTTTTGCGGGGAGATCACGAATGTGCCCTACCGAAGATTCGACATGGTATGCGCTGCCAAGAAATTTCTTGAGAGTCTTTACTTTGGTTGGAGACTCTACGATGATTAAGGTTTTTCCTTTTCCCATAATTTCATTAAATAAATGATAAACGCTTCAGGCTACTTAATTTCTCTCATTTATTGCAACCCCCTATCTTTGTCCACCTCTTTTTGACCCTATCCCATTAAAAATTTTCGGTTCTTTTATTTGAAATTTTTTATTGAATGAGAAAAAGAAATGACATACTGTTGCCTCGTTTAAAGTAGTGGTGTGAATGATGAGACGGTTTTTTGGGATTTTTTTCTTGATTGCTATAGGATTCATTATTGGCTTTGGCTTCCGTGAAGTGCGAGGAGAAATTCAAGCAAGGCGAGAAGCGAGGAAAAAGCAATATAGTTTTTCCACGCACCCTGTTTTAAAAGAAAAACCATTTGTTGTTCTCATGTTTGAAGGGGACAGTCTTATAGAAGAGAGTCTTCTTTCTGTTCTTTCTCAGGAATATGGCTCTTATCGGGCTCTTTATCTTTCTAAAGGAGGTCATCAGGGGAAGATGTTTCTTCAAAGTCATGACCCTGAGGGAAAAGTGATTTATATTGAGAGAAAAAAAGGACAAACAGAGAGTGAGTTATTGTATCGAGCGCTTCACACCTGTACAAGTGATGAAATTGTTGTTTTGCTAAGGAAAGGAGAGGTGTTTGCGCACCATGAAGTTCTGACAAATTTTAATAAACATTTTGCTGATCCCAATGTATGGGCGCTAACAAGTGAAAAAATTCTTTATCCTACCTATGAAAAACGTTGGAGCGATGGAACCTGTCAAGCTTTTTATGCAGGGCTAGGAAAACAGATTAAGTTAGAAGATTTTTTGATCGATGGAAAGTTTGCTGAAGGTAAATATGAAGATATTCTTTTCCCTAGCATCAAAGAACTCTCGGGAGCTCACTTTTTTGGAATTCATGAGGCTCTTTTTTTAACTGTTAAAAAGGAGGAAGAGGTTGTTCAAAGAGAGGGGGCGCTTTATTCTCCTTTGAAAGAATATCCTTGGCATGATTTTGCAAAAGATGAAGAGAGAGTCGATTTAATGGTTTTTTCCTATAATCGTCCGTTGCAGCTTTATGCATTTCTAGAATCTGCGGAAAAACACCTTGAAAATGTTCATCGTCAATATGTAATCTATCGTGCAGGAAATGATCACTATGAAAAGGGATATGGAAAAGTCAAAGAAACATTCCCTAATGTTGTCTATATTCGGCAATCGGTTGAAAATCCTTCTGAAGATTTTGCCCTGACTTTAAAAAAAACGCTCTTTGATCGAAATATCTCTTCAGCAAGATACATCACTTTTGCCTATGATGATTTTTTGATAAAAGAGACGATTGATCTTAAAGAGTCTGTTCAACTTCTCAAGGAAACAGGAGCTTATGGCTTTTATTTTTGTCTGGGTAATAACCTGAAAAATCATCCGAAAGATTACAAGCTACTGATTCAGGAGGGGGTATATGGGTGGCAGTTTTCAAAAGTGGAAGGGGAGTGGAGAGTTCCTAACTCTTTGAGGATGACACTTTTAAAAAAAAATGACCTCGAATTTGATTTTATGAATATGCAATTCCATAGCCCAAACATTTTAGAATCACTTTGGAATGAGGGTGCAAATTTATCGAAGATTGGATTATATTATGATCGATCAAAAGCTGTGAGCCTTCCTCTAAATATTGCAATTGAAGGTGAAGGGGAGGCGGAAAAGTTTTCGAAAATTTCTACAAAGGAGCTACTCACTTATTTTGATCAGGGGTTAAAAATGAATACAGCTCAAATAGAGGAGATTGAAAATGAATCGATCGATGTATCGATCAAGTCAGAATTTATACAAAGGTAAATTGTGAAAAAAGAGCTTGTCCTTTTCCTCCTCATTTGCCCCTTAGTTTTTTTTTATGTCTTTTCCAGTCAAATAAGAAAACCAAAAGTAAAGGTGCATGCCCATCTCACATTTGAGGATTCTTTCGAAAAACTTCAAGGGATTGACACTGAAGATTGGAATTATATTCAAACAAGAAAAGATTTTAGCGAACTAGAAAGATATGAGGAGTTGTACGAAAAAAATAAGCAATGCCAATTTACTGCTCAGCCTCTATTAAAAATTCCTAAAACCATTCACCTTGTTTGGTTGGGGCCTAACCCATTCCCTAGAAAACAGATTGAAAATATTCGTTCTTGGATAGCATACCATCCTGATTGGAGTGTTAACTTTTGGACAGATAGACGACGTCCTCCTCCTTGTAAAGGAATAACGGTTAGACTTGTTCAAGAATTTGAATTTGATTTTTTGAAGGAGCAGTTTGAAAGTTCAAGGAACTCTGCTGAGAAAGCTGATATTTTGAGGTATGAAGTTTTATATAAAGAGGGAGGGCTTTTCATTGATTATAATATCCGATGCTTGCGTCCCTTCCATAAACTCCATTCAGGATATGATTTGTTTGTTTGCCTTGAGATGCCCCATGAGGGGGTTGATGGACGTTCGGTGACAGCAGGAAATGCTCTTTTGGGAGCCAAAAAGCACCACCCTGTTGTGAAGGATGTGATAACAAAAATAACCGAGCACTGGAATGATCTGGGGGAAAAGCATTCCGGGACAGTCCCCTTCACTCAGGCTCAGAAGACTTTAACGCGGACCTTTATTGCTTTATCTGATGCCATGAATGAAAATCTGAATCGCTATGGAAACACTGATATTGTTTTCCCTGCCTGTTATTTTTTTCCTAAACATGGGATGACAGGTTTCTATGCCGAGTATTTCCATGGAACCACTATCCGAGGGAAGATTCCATTTCAGATGGAACAGTATTTTGCGGAGACATTGATAGAGCTTCGAAAAAGGGACACAAAAATTTTAAAAGTGGAATTATTGAGTTTAATTGCTCTTTTAGGGTGTTTTGGGTTATATTTTCTTATTAATAAACAACTCAAGGAAGAGTAAGATGAAAAACACACTTCTCTTTATCGCCCTCCTGTTTTTAGGTTTGTCGTGTGATAAAATTCAAAGTCAGAGGCGAACTGAAGATTTTAATGCTCTTATGGGGTCAAATAAAAGTGTGTGGAAATTTGTTGAGACCCACGAAGATTATCAAAATCTCGAAATTTTTAAGAATTTATGGGAGAAGAATCGATCAGCGAATGATTCAAAAGATGCTGAACTAAAAATTCCTAAGGTGATGCATTTTATTTGGGTAGGTCCTAATCCTTTTCCGCGTGAGTCTTTAGACAATGTTCGTTCTTGGGTTGATCACCATCCCGATTGGACTTTCAAATTTTGGACAGATCGGAAAAGACCTCTTCCCCACAAAAAAATGGAGCTTCATCTGATCTCAAATTTTGAGATGATGTTTCTTAAAGACTGTTATTATCAGTCGGATAATTATGCAGAAAGATCAGACCTCCTCCGTTATGAGATTCTCTTTCAAGAAGGGGGGCTTTATGTCGATCATGATGTGGAATGTTTCAATACTTTTTCCCCGTTTCATAAGCAGTATGATCTCTATTGCGGGTTAGAACCCCCTCACGAAGCTCTCTTAAGTAGTTCGATTACTGTTTGTAATAACATCATTGGGTCTAGAAAAGGGCACCCTGTTCTTAAAGAGACGATCTCAAAGGTGTTAGAAAGATGGACAATGATAGGAGAGGCTTATCCTGGAGATGATAAAGAATCGAGAATCTACCGGGTTGCTGAGCGGACTTTTGCTTCCTTTGATGATGCTGTAAGAGAAAATGGAGGGAAAGAGGGGAATATTGATATCGTTTTTCCTGCGGCCTATTTTAATAGGATTGATGATGACTTAGCTTTTTATGCTCACCACTATTATGCATCGACTTGGTTTGAGGATGAGACGAAGTTTGAGAGGAATGTAAGACGAAGACTTGTCTCTATTTCTCGTAAAAATAACCAGATCCTCCTTTTTAATGCTGTGATCCTCACGGCTAACCTTGCCTTATTTTCAGGTCTCTTTTTTCAGTACCGGTCGATTAGAAAAAAGACGCAATAGCATGCTTTCTAAAGAAATATTGAAGGCGCTTGGGGAAGAGGGGTTTATTGTAGCTCCTGGAGAGTCGGAGGAGGCGTTTGTCAAGCGGGTTGACACCCTTCGCTTGCTTGCAAAAGAGCCAGAAAAGTTTCTTCAGATAGAGACATATGAGTCCTGGTCAGGAGAAAAAAGTAATATCTTGGGGGCAAAACCTGATTGGATCCCTTGGGCCTATTCAAATAAAAAACTCCTTCCATGGCAAGGGGCAGTGATGTGGCTTTTTGAGGGGGAAGGAGACAAGCAATTTCCGATCATTCAACTCCGCAGAGAGTTTAAGAAGGGAAGATATCTTTTCTATTCAAAGGAGGAAGTTCTTTGGCATGAAGCTCTTCATGCGATAAGGATGGGCTATAAAGAGCCCCGTTTCGAAGAAATTTTAGCCTATTACCATTCTTCTTCTAAGGTGAGAAAATTTTTCGGCCCTCTTTTTCGTAAACCTAGTCAAGCCCTTATTTTTCTGAGTTTGATCCTCTTATCTATTGGACTGCAAGTAAGTTCCCTTTTTTTTCTTAATCCCTCTCTCCTTCCTTTGATGAAGGGGGCGCTGCTCCTTCCTCTTCTCGATTTGACCTTGCGGAGCGCAAGACTAATTAGGGATCAAAGGATTCTTAAAAAGGCGCTGAAAAAGCTTTCGGAAATTTTCTCCAATCATCAGGAGGTCTTCCCGATCGCAATTCGTTTAAAAGATACAGAAATAGAGTCTTTTGCGATGGATCCTATTGAAAAAATCCTTAAGGAAATAGAGGAAAAAATTCCTCATTCCCTTCGTTGGCGGCAGATTTTAGCGCAATTCTGTTGACAATCTCATTTCTCCTCGTTAATTAAAAATAACAAGGGGATCTGCAATAAAATGAAAAACATTAGAAGAGAAAATAAATTATTCAATAGAATTTTTATTCTTTGTATTATACTAATATTACCGATGTTCTTTATTCGTGAATATCGGTTGATTAAATCTAAAAAAGAAACACGGATTATTCCTGCAGGTGATTTTACGCGGATTGAGCTTGATCCTATTGAAGATAAGCACTTCACATTCATTGTCCTTAGTCATAATGATGCGGGGACAATTGAAAGAAATATGCAATCGATTTTTTCTCAGAAAAAGGGTGATTTTACCGTCTATTTTATCGATCAAGGTTCTGATGATCAAACGGTTGAGATTCTTAAAAAAGGAATGGAGCTCTTTCGCAGTGCTTATCTGATCCCATGCAAGGAGGCTCATGAGGGTTTTAAAAAGTATTACGAGGTTGTCATGGGATGCCCTGATCAGGAGGTGATGATTCATCTCTATGGTTCTGATTGGCTTGCTCATGATGAGGTTCTTTCTCTTCTTTCTCAGTCATATGCTCATCCTGATGTATGGCTTACCTATGGTCAATATCTTGATGAATGGAGTTATGCGAAAGGAGTTCATGATCCTAAACCGAAAAAAAACCCCTGCAAGAAAAAGATTCAAAGGGCTCCATGGGCAGCAGCCCCCTTAAAAACATTTTATGCTGGACTCTTTAAGAAACTCCATGTTGAAGAGGGGTTCTTTCTTTCTATTGAAGACGAAAATGCTTTGCTAAACCCCATGGCCGAGCTTGCGAAAGCGCATGTCCGCTTTATTGCTGATGTGATCTTTATCCATTCTGACAGGAGCAAGCTCCATCGCGAAGGGAGGCGGCTCGCTTTTATGACGGGGAAGGCTAAAGATTCTCTTAAGGAAGAGGTGGCAGATCTCATCATTTTTTCTAAAGACAGCCCCAATGATCTTAATGAGTGCTTAGGATCATGTCTAATGAAAGTAGAAGGAATTCAGAAAGTTCATGTTATTTTTGAGACATCAGAGGTCCACTATTTAGCCTATGAAAAACTAAAGGATCTCTACCCTGGTGTTCACTTTGTTAGACCCATGCCCTTTGGTGAAGCAACATTTAAACAATCTGTTTCCGATATTTTATGTGGTGAGGGAAGCTCTTCTCCTTATGTTATTCTCTCAACCGATCAAGTCCGTGTACACTCCTCTATCCCTCTTTCCTCTTGTATTGGTGCGATGAGGAAAGCGGGAGCCTATGGATTTTACTTTCACTTAGGAAAGGAAGGAGAAGAAGATCCCTTAAAGGGAATTTACGCTTGGAATATTCGAGGCGGAAAGGAGGGGCTCGAGACCCCTGATGCTTTACAGATGGGGCTTTATCGACGTCTCGATCTAGAAAGAGATCTTCAAGACCTCTCTTTTAACACTCCAAATGAGATGATTGCTGCTTGGGCAGAGCATGCCCCTTCTCATCGGATTGGTCTTTCTTTTGAAGAAGCCTGTATTGCGGTAGATGTTGAAAAGGGAAAAGCTAATTTTTGAATTATCTTCGGTAGAGTCTTCTTTGAGAGGCAGAGCCGATTTTAAGCTCTTTACGGTATTTAGTGACGGTCCGTCTTGCGCATTGGATCCCATGGGCTTTGAGTTTTATTGAGAGTGCCTCGTCTGAAAGGGGATCTGTTTCTTGATCGATAAGTCTTAGGAGGAGGATCTTTGCCTCTTGATTCGAGATTTTTCCCTGGTCGCTTTCGACTGAATGGGTGAAAAACTTTCGAAGAGGAATAAGTCCACGAGGTGTTGCTGCTCCTTTATTAGAGATAGCGCGGGTGATTGTGGATTCATTAAGATGAAGGGCATTTGCCATGTCTTTCATTGTCATAGGAATGGGGGAGGAATCGGTCCCTTCTAAGAATCTTTTTTGGGTTTTAAGGAGATAACTTCCAATCTGATAGAGGATTTTGCTCCTTCGGTCAATGCTCCGCTCAAGCCAACTTGCTGCCGCTAGATAGCGACGGATAAATTCTGACTCCTCTTTTTTTAAATGGGCACTTTGTAAGGTATGAAGATAGACTTCATCGATCTCGATTTTGGGAAGATAGGAATCAGTAATCTCTATAGACCATACTTCATTTTCATAGTTGATGGAGAGATCAGCTGTTAGGTACGGATTGACTTCGCGATGATAGGAGCTTGCAGGGCAAGGGTTTAAAGGGCGCAGCTCTTTGCGGATGATTTGTTGAAGCTCTGAGAGGTTGATTTTCAGGGTTTTTGAGATTTTTCCAAGTCGATTATGGAGGAGGTCATCATAGTGATAGGCAATAAGGGTAAAGGGGAGACTTCCTTCTTTTTTTCTGAGTTGGATCAAAAGAGCTTCACGGGGATTTCTAGCCCCAATCCCCTGTGGATCAAGATGTTGAAATTTTTTAAGAACCTCTTCTTTCCCTTTCAGTTCTTCCTTTGTTAAAGTGAGAAAACCTTTTTCATCTAAGGATCCTGCAAGAAATCGGGCGATCTCCTTTTCTTGAGTATCATTGAATGAAAGCTCAATTTGGTGCAGAAGGTGTTCATAAAGAGTCTTTTCAAAGGGTATTAAGCTGATCTCTGTCTCCTCTAATATAGGTTTAGTGAGTTTAAGAAGGGGATTTTTTTCGATTTCACTGATGAGCCACTCAGAAAGTTCTTCGACCGGCATCATCAGAACGTGGAATGCTTGCTCCATAGCAGCGCTCATGATAAGTCGATGATCTTGACGTACGGTCTGTTCGCATCGCATCTATTTTTCCCCCTCCTTACCCGCCTTATAACATCAAGGAGTTTTCAGAGGGAATGGCATTTTTAATAACCTGAGTTTTGAGTTATATTTGTTTAGTCTATGCAGATCTTGAATTTGGCGTACTTTCCTACGAGAGAACGGGTGGTATTTGTTTCAAGAAACTCGACGTCGTAGGTAAGGCCCATCGATGTGGTGTAGGACTTTTTTACAATTCCTTTCCCAAAATCTTTGTGGAAAACGAGTGTTCCCACCCGGAACCCCTCTTCATCAGCCCAATGACTTTCTTCTTCAACGGGCTCTTCTTGGTGCAAGGGGTTTAGGAAATGGGCTGGAATCTCTTTTAAAAAACGGGAGGGGATCATGACCTTCGAAATTCCCCACATGAAGCGGTAGGTAGAGGCGGTAAGGTAAAGAAACCGCTTAGATCGTGTCATCCCAACGTAGCAGAGGCGCCTTTCTTCTTCTAGGGCTTTGATAGAGTCTTTTGAGTTGATATGAGGGAAGAGATCTTCCTCCATCCCCACAATAAAGGTGAGTTCAAATTCGAGTCCTTTCCCATTGTGGAGGGTCATAAGATGGACAGAGTCTTGTATGGGATTTTCATCGGTTGCGCTTTTAAGAGAGAGCTCTTCTAAAAACTGCACAAGGGTAGAATTTTCTCGCTCTTGACTCCACTCTGCAGCTTTATTGATCAGTTCTTCGAGATTTCCTTTTCGGTCTTCGTAACTTTCTGGGTCCTCTCTAAGTACTTTTTCATAACCTGAGCATTCAATGGCTCTTTGAACGATCTCCTCCAAGGGGACATTTTTGTTGACCATCACTTTTAGCTCATTGATCACGCGGAAGTAATCTTCAATCCCATCCTGGTGTTTTTTTGTGAGCTTGACAGCGCTACTTTCACCATGAATGAGTGTGCGGACAAAGGTAAGGATGGGAAGTTCTAATTGACTTGCGGCATCGCGGAGTTTTTCGAGAGTAGCATTTCCAATGCCCCTTTTGGGGAGGTTAATAGTTCGGGCAAAGGCGATGTAGTCAGCCTCGGAGATGGTCATCCGTAAGAGTGCAAGAATATCTTTGATCTCTCGTCTTTGATAGAAGGAAAGACCTCCATAAATAATGTAGGGGATTTTGTATTTGAGAAGGACATCTTCAAAGGTGCGGGATTGCGAGTTTGTCCGATAAAAGATGGCACATTCTTTTAAAGGAAGGTGCTTTTCTCGCGCCATTCGGGCAAGTTCTTGGATGACAAACTGTGCTTCTCTTTTTTCATTTTCAGCAATATAGACTGCAATTTTTTCTCCTGCGCCAAGAGCGCTCCATAGCCGTTTTTCATACCTTTCTTCGTTGTGCGCGATGAGTCCATTGGCCCCTTCCAAAATATTGGATGTACTCCGGTAGTTTTGCTCAAGGGTGATCACTTGAGCATTTTCGTAGTCCTTTTCAAAATTTAAAATGTTATGGATATTGGCTCCTCGCCATGAGTAGATCGATTGGTCGGGATCGCCCACAACAAAGATATTATTTCGCTTTCCTACTAAGAGTTTTGTCATGAAGTATTGCGCTGCATTGGTGTCTTGATATTCATCGATCAAGATGAAGGTCCACCGTTTTTGATAGTGCTCAAGTGTTTCTTGGGATGTGCGGAAGAGTTTTACCGTTAAATAGAGGAGGTCATCAAAATCTAGGGCATTATACTCTTTGAGTTTTTGCTGATAGGTGATGAAGACATCTTTTAAAATTTGGTCGATATGAAAGCGAGGATCGCGGCTTAATTCATTGGGCGTTAAAAGGTCGTTTTTTGCATTCGAGATGGCTGTTCGAATCGATTTTAAGAGTCCCTTGTCATCTTTGTATCCCATCGCGGCGAGAATGGTTTTGAGAAGATCAAGGCTATCTTTGTCATCATAGATGGTAAAGTCGCTTCGGTAGCCTAAGATAGGAATCGATTCCCTTAAAATCCGCGCTCCTAAAGAGTGAAAGGTCGAGGTGAGAACATAGTGATTGGTCATCTTTTTAATCCGCACGCGCATCTCATCCGCTGCTTTATTGGTAAAGGTGAGTGCCAAAATTTCTGAAGAGGGGACCCCTATACTCAGGAGATGGGCAATGCGGCAAGTGACAACCCGGGTTTTCCCCGATCCGGCCCCTGCTAGGACTAGCATGGGCCCTTCTATATGCTCTGCTGCGATTTGTTGTTGTGGATTGAGCTGATCAGTCATCCTTCTAAGGATACCAAAGAGGAAAAATCTTTGCTATACCGAATGTTTTATGTAACTCTTTAAATTCCCAAAAACCATTCCACTCTTTAGCATAAAAGCTATCCATTTCATGAATTCTAGGTGTTCAACAACATCTGTTTGAAGATGATCTCGACATCGATCGAGGAAATCAACCCATAAAATAACTTAACATCGTTGCAAAAAAGTATAGGTCCTTTTTATCCGATCTATTCCCGCTAGAGGGTGTGCACAGGACATGCGTAAAGAATATAAAAGCAACCCTTTCATGATAAGAGGGTTAAAAAAACGTAATTTTTTTTTGAACTACCACTCAAATAACTGGATTAAAAGAAGATCGTATGGAATGA
>Ga0075163_10004778_pt1 | contig 18128 bp, 10 predicted proteins | sample JI1023141ADNA_FD_71478 | JGI IMG/M metagenome (GOLD analysis project Ga0075163, IMG submission 71478) | Wastewater effluent complex algal communities from Wisconsin, to seasonally profile nutrient transformation and Carbon sequestration -... | ecosystem: Engineered > WWTP > Effluent > Algae...
GTGCTCTCGCACGCCGACCACACCTCGCCGGTCAAGCGCGGCAAGTGGGTGCTCGAGAACCTGCTGTGTCAGACCCCGCCGCCGCCGCCGCCCGGCGTCGACACCAAGCTCGACCCGGTCGTCGGCAAGACCCAGCGCGAGATCCTCGAGGCCCACCGCGAGGACCCGAAGTGCATCGGCTGCCACCTCGTGATGGACCCGCTCGGCTTCGGCCTCGAGCACTACGACCCGCTCGGCGCGTGGCGTGACCTCGAGAACGGCCTGCCGATCGACCCGAGCGGCACGCTCCCCGACGGCCAGGCGTTCGCCGACGGCCTCGAGATGCAGACGCTGATCAGCGCCGAGCCGGACTTCGCCAAGTGCGTCGCCCGCAAGACCTTCATCTACGCGCTCGGCCGCGCAACCGCGCTCGGCGACATCCCGTATCTCGAGGCGATCGTCGCCGGCTTCGAGACCAGCGACTACCGCTTCGCCGACCTCGTCGTCCACCTCGTCACCAGCGACGTGTTCCGCCAGCGCCGCGGCGATCCGTCGATGTGACCCTCTTCCTCTCGCAGCCAAGAAGACCCAGGAGACCGCAACCATGAAGCGCAGCTTCCAACTCTCGCGTCGCACCCTGCTCGGCGGCGCCGGCGCTCTGATCGCCCTGCCCTGGCTCGAGGCCATGGCCCCCCGCGTGGGCCGGCGCGCGACCGCCGAGCCGATGGCGCCGCCGCTGCGCGCCCTGTTCTATTACCTGCCGTGCGGGATCCACATGCCGTCGTGGACGCCCGCCAGCGAGGGCCCCGGCTACGAGGTCACCAAGATCCTGCAGCCGCTCGTCAACCCCGAGGCGATGATCGACCTCCGGAACGACGTGCTCGTGCTCAGCGGCCTCGCCAACACGCCGGCCAAGCCGGAGGGCCCCGGCGACCACGCCGGCGGCACCTCGGCGTTCCTGACCTGCACGCACGTGCTCAAGTCGGAGGTCGACTTCCTCAACGACATCTCGATCGACCAGCTGCTCGCCAACGCGATCGGCGGCGAGACGCCGTATCGCTCGCTGCAGCTCGGGACCGCGGGCGGCGGCACCATGGGCAACTGCGACAGCGGCTACTCGTGCGCGTACACCAGCAACATCTCGTGGGCCGACCCGAAGACGCCGCTGCCCAAGCTCTCCGACCCGCAGGTGATCTTCGACCTGCTGTTCTCCGGCTTCGACCCCGAGGCGACCGCCGAGGAGCTGGCCCGCCGCCGCGCCAACCGCCTCAGCGTGATCGACTACGCCAACGGCCAGGTCGAGGCGCTGCAGAAGAAGCTCGGCAAGACCGACCGCGACAAGCTCGACCAGTACCTCACCGGCCTGCGCGACCTCGAGAAGCGCGTCACCGAGGAGAAGACGGAGGCCATCTGCGAGCTCCCGGCGATGTTCTCGGGCGCGTTCCAGGACTTCCAGGGCCACGTCGACCTGATGACCGAGCTGATGGTGCTGGCGCTGCAGTGCGACCAGACCCGCGTGATCACGTTCATGCTCGAGAACGCCGGCAGCGGCCGCGACTACGCGTTCATCGGCGCGCCCGGTGCCCACCACGAGATCAGCCACCACCAGAGCCTCCCCGAGAACTTCGCCAAGCTCGAGATCATCGACCAGTGGGAGGTCGCGCAGTTCGCCAAGCTGCTGCAGAAGCTCAAGACCAGCCCCGACGGCGAGGGCACCCTGCTCGACAACACCGTCGTCTACCTCAGCTCCGAGATCGCCGACGGCAACGCCCACAACCACAACGACCTCCCGGTGCTCGTCGCCGGCCGGGCCGGCGGCGCCATCACCCCGGGCCGCCACGTCAAGTACGCCGGCGAGACCCCGCTCGCCAACCTGTTCATCTCGATCGCCGGCATGTTCGGCGTGAAGACGGACACCTTCGGCGACGACGGCACCGGCCCGCTCGACGGCCTCAAGGTCTGAGCAGCGCCTGTCCCGAGAGACAGGTGTTCCTGTCTCCGGGGACAGGTCGCTCGCGCCTCCGCGCGGCGCGGGCGCGCTCACCTGTCTCCAGGGACAGGTCGCGCGCGGGGCCGCGGCCGTCCGCGGGGACGGGTGATCCGCCCGGGAACAGCGGCCAGCGGGGCGCCGTGGTACCCTGCGGGCGTGACCGAGGCCCCCTCCCCGTTCGCCCTGCTGCTCGCCGCCGCGTTCGCGGCCGCGTCCGGCTTCGCGCTCGCCAACGTGTGGATCCGTCACCGCCGCGCGATGGACCGCAACCGCGCGCGCTGGACCGCCCTCGCGGCGCGCCGCGGCTGGCACCTCGTCGAGCGCGGCGGCGACTTCGCGGTCATCGGCCACACCGAGGACCTCGGCTTCCACCTCAGCCAGGGCGCGGTCGCCCACGGCGAGATCGGGGTGTTCCTCGAGGCCCGCCTCGCCCGCAGTCCGTGGATGGTCTGCGAGCTGTTCGCCAGCAGCTCCCCGGCCGCGCTCACCGCCCGCCGCCCCGGCGAGCGCGTGCCGCTCGGGCCGCCCGCGCCCGAGACGAAGGCCGACACGAAGGCCGACCCCGGCCTGCAGCTGTGGTCGACGCACCGCGCGAAGGCGCCGCGGCTGTGCGACGAGGCCGTGCGCGCCGCGCTGGCCGGGCTGCCGCGGCCGTACCTGCTGTATCAGAACGGCATCGTCGTGCTGATCTGGCCGTGCGCGACGCTGCCGACCGACGCGCAGCTCGACGCGGCGCTGGCCTGCCTCGCGGCGCTGATCGCCGCCGGCAAGGCCCTCGGCGCGTGAGCGCCGGGGTCAGCGGGCGCGGATCACCTGGTCCTCGGCCGCCTTGACGCGGCGGGTCAGGCCGGCGAGCGCGGCGTAGTTGTCCGGGCCGAACACGCCGGTCTTGAGGGTCGCGGTGGTGCGGACGACGAGCGTGTCGCTCCCGGCCGCGTCGACCGTGCGGGTGTAGGTGCCGTGCGGGCTCTCGATCTTCTCCGCGCTCGGGGCCCCGGTGAACTTCGCCCCGGCGATCTTGATCGTCACCGACGCGTCGAGCTTCGGCGCGTACGGGATCGCGAAGCCGGTCCGGCGCTCGGGCAGCGTCGTGTAGCCGAGGCCGACGTTGAGCGGGACGGTCGCGGCGCGCATCAGCAGCTCGCCGCCCTGCTGGACCACCGCGCCGCGGATGCCCCCGCTGAACACCAGCCGCAGCGGCGCCTCGAGGTCCTTCTCCTGCTCGATCTGCAGGTCGGCGAGCTCGACCGTCGCGCCGGGGAACAGCACCGCCAGCTCGGCGCGCTCGAAGCCGTCGTTGATGCGGTCGCGGTCGAGGTTGCGCAGCACGTCGCGCCACGCCGCCGCCTCCATGCCCTGGAGCTCGATGCTGCCCTCGACGCGGCCGGTGCCGTCGCGCTGGAGGTCGAGCTCGACGCGGTAGCTGCGGCGGTCGGCGAGCGCCGCCGGGGCGACCGGGAAGCGGACCGCGCCGGGCGCGGGCTCGTCGTCGTCGAGCGGGACCCGCAGCGCCTGCGCGCCGGACAGCCCGGGCAGCAGGTAGCCGAGCGGCAGCACCTTCGAGCCGGTGATCACCATGATCGGGGGCTGTTGCTCGCCGCCCTCACCTGTCCAAACGGCCAGGTACGGCGAGTCGTAGGTCTCGAACAGCGGGTTGCCGTCCGGCTTGAGGTCGGCGCCGAAGTTGTCGCGGCCGAGCCACAGCTCGGCGCGCAGGCCGGCCTCGCGCAGCATGCTGCGCAGCAGCATCAGGCCGCTGCCCTTGCGGGCCGACAGCGACAGCGTCGCGGGGATCGTCAGCTCGCCGACCTCCTCGATGTTCTCGACGACCCAGCGGTGCAGCGCGGCCAGGCGCGCGCGCGGGGTCTTGTGGCCGGCGATCAGCTTGCGGGTCAGCTGGCGCAGCTCGAGGTTGGTGCGCTGACCGGTGTACAGGCGCAGGCCGAGCGCGGACAGCCAGGTGCCGGCGTCGACGTCGGTGTACACGCGCACGCTCGGGACCTCGAACAGCGGGTTTCGCATCTGCGGCTCGACGCCGAGGCGCGGCGAGCGGTCGACCCGCCAGTGCTCGATCACCAGGTCGCCCTGGCGCGTCACCTTCGCCGCGGGCGCGCCGGCCCGCAGCTCGGCCTTGAGGGCGAGGTTCGCCGGGTGCGCGACGATCATCTCCGAGATGTGGAACGGGGTCTCCGGCGACTGGAAGCGGAAGGTCGAGAGGTCGATGTAGCCGGGCAGCAGGCCGAGCTCGTCGCGCTCGAACATGAACTCGTACTCGACGACGTCGCCGATCTGCAGGCCGCGCAGGCTGAGGCCGTCCTTCTCGGGGATCGACTCCGGCTCGAACACGCGGCCGTCGGGCTTGATGCTGTGCAGGGTGAGCACGCGGGTGCCCTCGCGCGGCGTGATCTCGCCGTACTGGTCGATCGCCTCCTTCGAGCGCAGCTCGGCGATCGTGTGGACGATGTGGCGCTGGCTGCCGTCGGGGTACACGCGCGTGACGCTGCGGTCGAGCACCAGCACCTCGCCGACGCCAGCGTAGTCGTGCTTGCCGGCGCGGTACGCCTGGACGATCGGGACGCCGTCGACGCGCAGCGCCTCGAGGTCGTCGGGCACGCCGACGCCGCTCGCGACCTTCCACAGCTCCATGCTCTGCGGGACCCTCGTGATCGCGTCGGCGATGCTCTTGCGCGCGGCCGCGGCGTCGCCCTTGCGGGCCTGGAGGTCGGCGATCGCGATCTGCACCGACGCGGCGTACGGGCTCAGGGCCAGGATCTTGCGCCGGTACTCGAGCGCCTCGTCGAGCCTGTCCTCGCTGATCGCGAGGTCGGCGAGCTCGGACATCACCTCGATGTCGTCGGGGGTGCGGTCGAGCAGCTTCTTGTAGAGCGCGCGGGCCTCGTCGTGGCGGCCGCGGCGGGCGGCCAGGCGCGCGCGCGTGCCGGTGGTGCCGGGGCAGCGCTCGACCTTCGCGCTCAGCGCGTCCTCCTGGGCGACGTCGCCGCGGCGCTGGGCCACGCCGCGCTGGGCCTTGAGCACGCCGCAGTGCTCGGGGTGGATCGCGGCGGCGCGGGCCAGCGAGGCGTCGGCGAGGTGCTCGTTGCCGCGGGTCAGGAACGCCTGGAAGCGCAGCAGCTCGCCGGGGACGTGGCGCAGCGCGTCGGGGCCGAGGGCCGCGAGGGCGTCGAGGACCTCGCTGGTCTCGCCGCGCTCGAGGCCGAGCTCGAGCAGGCGCACGCGGGCGCGCTCGAGGCCCGGGTCGAGCGCGAGGGCCCGCTCGATCGCGGCGCGCTGGCGGGCGGTCGACGCGGCGCGCTCGCGGGTCGGGTCGCCGACCTCGAAGGCCGCGATCAGCATGTGGCCCTCCGCGAAGTCGGGGCCGAGCTTGCGCAGCGCGCGGGTGTAGCCCTCGGCGTCGTCGGTGTTGCCGTCGGCCATCGCGTCGGAGGCGGCGAGGAACATGCGCAGCGGCGCGTAGGTCGGGCCGGCGAGCGGGCCGCGCTCGTAGGGGTAGAACGGCGAGGCGGGGCGCGCGGGCTGGCCCTGGAACGGGGCCGCGAGCGCGGGCGGGGCGGCGGTGCCGGCGGGCACGGCCTTGCCCTGGTGGTCGGTCGCGCGGACGAGCACCCAGGCCTTGTCGCGGCCGATCGCGGTGTGGAGGTCGAGACGGTGCACGCCGGGCGCGACGCGCAGCTCGACGGTGCTGTCGGAGGTCGGCCAGCGGTCGCCGCGGTCGGTGCGGAGGACCGGCGCGCCGTCGAGGTACACGCGCATCGCCTCCTGCGCGCCGAGGTTGAGCGTCAGGCGCTCGCCCGGGACGTCGAGGTACGTGCGCATGCGCCGGATGCCGGCGCGCGGCGTCGGGTTCCACGTGCGCACGGCGCACGACAGCGGGGTCATCGTCGCCTTCGGGTCGGCGACGAAGGCGGTCGGGTCCTTCGCGGCGCGGCGCAGCTCGAAGGCCTCGAGGTGACCCTCGAGCTCGCCGACCTGCCACGCGCGCACGCAGCCCTGGGCGTCGTAGTAGCCGAGGTAGGGCTGGTCGAGGCGGCGCGCGATGTTGGCGCGCAGGCCGAGCAGCGGCTGCGAGACGGCGACCGGCAGGGGCAGGCGCGAGACATCGGCGAAGAACTGCTCGAAGTCGGCGTCGTCGCCGGGCAGCTCGCCGTGGTTCTCGCCGAGGTAGCGGGCGGCGAGCTCGGCGAGGGCGTGCTGCGTGCGGGCCACGTCGGGCGCGAGGTCGGTCCTGCCGGCGCCGCGGACGAGCGCGTGGGCGAGGTCCCGGACCTTGCGCAGGTCGAGGCGGGCGTCGGCGATCAGCATGCGGGACATCTGCGCGACCGGGTCGCCCTTCGCGGCGAGGCGGTCGAGGATCGGCGTCGCCTTCGCGGCGCCGCGCAGGTGCAGCCAGTACACGTGGGCCAGCTCGAGCGCGGCCGCGTCGTCCTGCGGGTTCTTCGCGATGTGGCGCTCGAGCTCGGCCGCGCGGGCGCGCGCGGTGTCGGGCGAGAGCGGCGCGTCGGGGGCGCGCGCGGGCGGCTTGCAGCCGCCGACGAGCGGGGCGGCGAGGAGCGTGGGGCCGAGGAGCATGGCCCCGAGGACAGGTCGCAAGGTTGCTGTACGAAAGGACATGTGGGCCTAGCGCTCCGGACGGATCTCGAACACCTGGTCGAGGCTGCCGTCGACCTGGCTGAGGAAGTCGCGCAGCGCCCGGTACTCGGCCGGGGTGAAGCGGGACTTGCGATACTCGAGGTGGGTCTTGACCCGCGCGCGGTCGCCCTTGACGTCGACGTCGAGGCGAAACAGCGCGAGCGGGGTGTCGATCGCCTTGCTCGCGGGGGCCTGGGCGATCTTCCAGCCCTTCGGGAGCACGTACTCGACGGCGGTGTCCTCGGTCGAGGCCGCGGCCATCACGAGGTCGTGCTCGCGCTTGGCCTGGCCGGCGATCGACCGCGTCAGGCCGGTGCGGTGGCCGAGCGCCGGGAACCGCAGGCCGTCGCCCTGCGCCTGGCCCCACGCCGGGACCTGCCAGCGGCTGGTGATGCGCACCGGCTGGAGCACGTCGCCGAGCTGCGGGGCCTTGATGTCGTCGACGACCAGGCCGGGGAACTGCGCGCCCCAGGCGTTGGTCAGGCGCTCGCGGCGGTTGTCGCTCGACTGCAGGATCGATCGCCAGCCGGCCGCGCCGGCGCCGGTGACGGTCAGGTCGTGCTGCACCGTCGCGGCGCCGTCGACCGCGAGGGTCACGGTCTCGCGCGTGTCCTGGAAGTTGTCGGCGGCGGTGCTCCTGGGGATCTGGCGCAGGTCGGCGCCGGCGCCGTCCTTGACGATCAGCACGGTCGCGCCCTGGTCGCCGGTCGGCAGCTCCTCGGGGCCGGAGAACTCGGCGGTGCCGTCGAGGTAGAGGTCGAGGCTCGGCACGTAGGTGATCGCGTGGTTGAACGCGGACAGGCTCGCCGGCAGCTCGCCGATCGTGCCCTGGTCGCGGGTGCGCACGAGCACCAGGTGCGAGGCGATACCGGCCTCCGCGAGCATCACCTTGAGCAGGCTCGCCTTGTCCTTGCAGTCGCCGAAGCGGCGGTCGTAGACGTCGGTGGTGCGGTAGGGCTTGAAGCCGTGGATGCCGAACTCGAGGCCGACGTAGCGGGTCGAGGTGATCACGTGCTTGTACAGCGCGCGGACCTTGGCGCGCTCGTCGGCGCCCTTCGGCAGGCCGGCGAGGACCTCCTGGACGGCGGCGCGGATCTTGGCGTCGACGACCAGCTGCTCGCGCACGAGGTTCCAGTACCAGCGGCCGACCGCGTCCCAGTCGCTGAAGGTGCTGACGTGGAGGTAGCGGGCGATCTCCGTCCAGCCGGGCATGTTGGGCTCGGGGCGGATGCCCTTGCGCTCGCCGATCGTCAGCCTGTAGATCGTCGTGCCCGGCTGCTTGCCGGGGGTCGCCTCGATCGGCTGGTTGAAGCTCAGCTTGCGGCCCGCGGGGGCCTCGAGGATGTACTCGCGGCGGCGCGTCGGCAAGATGTCGTCGAGCGGCACGAGCTCGCCGAAGTAGTCGTCGAACTTGTTGCGGGCCGCGGTGTCGCGCTTGACGAACGCGACCTCGATGGTGTCGCCGACGCGCAGGCCGTTGAAGCTGACCCGCTGCTGGCGCTGGTCGTAGAACATGCGGTAGCCGGCGTCGGTCAGCGAGACCACGCTGGCGTCGCCGATCTCCGCGACCTCGCCGTCGGCCCGGCGCACGCGCGCGCGGCGGACCTCGACGTAGCTCTCCTCCGGGTCGTAGACCATGCCCTGCAGGCTCTGCGAGCGGACGCCGCGGTCGTCGAGCACGCGGATGACGCGGTGGTCGAGGCGCTCGCTGAGGCCGTTGGGGAGCACGCGCACGGCCGTGCGCGCGAGCAGCACGCCGGCGTCCTTGCCCTGCCACGCGGCGGGGACAGGCAGCTTGGCGAGGGCCTCGAGGTCGACGGGGTAGCGGGCGAGCAGGTCGTCGCGCGCGCCCTGGTCGAGGGTCGCCAGGAAGTCGCGCAGCTCGGGCTGCTGCGGGCGCAGCTCGAGCGATCGTCGGACGCTCTGGATCGCCGCGGGCATGTCGCCGGCGCGCGCGCCGAGGCGCCCGAGCTGGGCGTGGAGCTCGGCGTCCTGCGGGGCGAGCTCGGCGGCGCGGCCGTACGCGGCGCGGCTGGCCGCGAGGTCGCCGCGGGCCTCCTCGAGCCGCGCGAGGTTGCGGTAGCTGTCGGGCAGGCCGGGGATCAGCTTGACGCGGGCGCGCGCGAGCTCGACGGCGGCGTCGGCCTTGCCGAGGCGCAGCTGGGCCTCCTGCATCTGCGCGGCGAGGCTGGCGTCGGTCGGCTGGGCGCCCTGCAGGCGCCCGAGCACCGCGAGCGCTTGCTCGGTGCGCCCGAGGTTCATCAGCCGCTCGGCCTGCTCGCGCGCCAGCAGGCCCGAGCCGGGGTAGCGCTTCTGCATGTCCTCGACCCACGCGAGCGCGGCCAGCGGGAAGCCGTCCTCGCCGAGGCGCTCGGCCAGCGCGAGCTCGATGATCACGTCGTCCGGCGCGGTGCGGGCGGCCTCGTCGAGCAGCGTCCGCGCGCGCGCCTCGAGCCCGAGGAAGCGGTCGCGCAGCGAGAGCTCGACGAGCAGGTTGGCGAGCAGCGGCGCGCCGGCCTTGCCCTCGGCGCGCGCGCGATCGACCGCGGTCAGCAGCGCGGTCCGGCTGGTGTTCTGGTCGGGGTCGAGGTTGGCCAGCAGGTAGGCGCTGCGGGCCGTCCTCGCCGCGTCGTCGGCCGCGCGCGCGGCGTCGACGGCGGTCCGGTCCTGGGGCGCGAACGGCAGCGTCCAGCGGTACAGCTCGGCGAGCGCGAGGCGGTCGGCCGCGCGCGCGCGCGCGCCGGTGCCGCGGGCCTCGAGCAAGGTGCGCAGCGAGCGGGCCGGGCGCGGCGGGGCGGGCCTGCTGGCGGGTCTGGCCGAGCCCAGCGGGTCGCCGCCGGCCGCGGGTCGGCCGGCGGGTCTGGCCGGGCCCAGCGGGTCGCCGCCGGCCGCCGGCTTGGCCGAGGCGAGCGGATCGCCGGCGGTCTTGCCGGCCTGGCCTTTCGGACCTGTCCCGGCGGACATGGCCTTCGGGTCCTGTCCCTTCGCGCCTGTCCCTGCGGACATGGCCTTCGGGTCCTGCGCGTTCGGACCTGTCCCCGCGGACATGTCCGGCGGGTCGAGGCTGGCGACCAGGCCGGGCAGCGGCGCGCCGGTCGGGGCGCTGAGGCGGGCGTAGAAGCCCCACATGCCGTCGTCGCTGCCGAGCTTGACCAGCAGGCGGTTCCAGCCGGCGCGCAGGGTCAGGGCGTGGGCCTCCTGCAGCGGCGTCGGGGTGCGGTAGGTGTCGCCCTCGCCGACGAGCTGGCCGTCGAGCCAGACCTTGTAGGCGCCGCTGGTGCCGAGGTGCAGCGCGGCGGGCCCGGGGCGGTCGACCTTGACCCACACGGTCGCGTAGCCGGTCGCCTGCTCGCGCGGGTGCAGCAGGTCGGTGAGGTTGATGAAGGCGCCGCGCGGCGCGTCGGCGTGGACGAAGCGGCGCCACGGCAGCGGCTCGCCGGGGAGCTTGCCGACGAAGCTCTGGCCCGGCGCGAACGGCTGGGTCTCGGGGTCGTAGGTGGCCGCGTGCCCGCCGCGGCCGGCGTTCTCGAAGGGGCCGACGATCTGCCAGTCGATGAGGTAGCCCTCGCGGCGGTAGCCCGCGGTCGCCGCGGCCTGGTCGCCGCCGGCCTCGTCGAGCTGCGCGCGCAGGTAGCCGGCGTAGCTGGCGACGAGCGGCTCGCGGTGCCTGCGGGCGCCGTCGAGGAAGGCGGCCAGCTCCGGGCCGGGGATCTCGCCCTGCAGCTCGATCAGCGCGCCGAGCAGCCCGAGCGCGGCCTCCGGGCCCGGCGCGCGCAGGGCGACCTTGCGGCGCTCGAACTCCCGCGCCCAGCGCCCCGGATGCGCGGCGTCGCGGATGCCCGGCGTCCACAGCCCGGCCCGCGACTTGCTCGATGATGATGTGGGTGAAGTGGACGAAGCGGAGCCAGCGGGCTTCGCGTCGCCCGCCGGGGCCGCGTCCGCCGGAGCTGTCCCGAGGGCCAGGAGGGTAACAGCGGCCAGCGGGACGGACAGCAGCGCGTGCGCCGACCGGCGCGGGTGGAGGCGGGGTCGGAGGTTCGGGCGTCGCATGGACCGCAGCATGGTGCTGCATCCGCGCGCGGCGTGCCACGCCGAACTTGCGCCCCGGACACCGACCGCGGGCGGACCGCTCAGGTCGCGAGCTCGAGCGGCAGCGCGGTCGGGAACGGTCCGTCGGCGAGGCGCGGTCCGTCGGCGGCCTCGTCGGCCGGACGCACGGGCCCGACGCGCAGCAGCGCCGTGACCGCCGCGCGCAGCAGGACCGGCGCGACGTGGCGGCCGACGCACGCGTGCAGACCGCCGCCGAAGTGCAGCGGCTGGTACGTGGTACGTCCGGGGCGGAACAGCTCGGGGTCGTCCTGGGCCGCGGGGTCGAAGTCGGCGGAGAAGGTCGAGGCGAGCACGCGCGTGCCAGGGCGCAGCACGATCTCGTGGACGCTGCCGCGGGCCAGCGTGAACGCCTGCGTGCACACCCGCGCCGGGGTCCACGGCGGCGGGGCGAAGCGCAGCGCCTCGGCGACGATCGCCGCGAGCGCGGCCGCGTCGCCGTCCGCGAGCGCCTGCGCGGCCCGGGCCTGGACCACGGGGCGGCGCGCGAGCTCGTGGATCGCGTGCGCGGCCGCGGCGATCGTCGGCTCGACGGCGCAGGTGATCACGCCGACGAGTATGTCGCGGACGCGGCGGTCCTCGAGGCGCGCGTGCTCGGCCGACTGCAGCGCGAGCAGGCGACCGAGCGCGTCGTCCCCCGCCGGTCCGCCGACGGCGATCTGCGTGCGCCGCAGCGCGACGCGGACGTCGATGTAACCGCCGAGCTCGGCCGCGGCCTCCTGCGCGGCGTCGAAGAATTGCGGGTCGTCGCCGTCGTCGCAGAAGGCCGCGCGGGCGAGCGTGCGGGCCCACTGCAGCAGGATCTCCGGCTCGGGTCCGGCGACGCCGAGGTAGCTTGCGACGAAGTCGGCGACGATCGGGCGCGCCAGGCCGGCGATCGCGTCGACGCGCGAGCCCCTGCGACCGGCGGCGAGCGCCACGCCGGCGGCGCGCTCGGCCGAGGCCGCGATCGCGTCGAGGTCGGCGCGGCGGATCGCCAGGCGCAGCGCCGCGGCCTCGCGCTCGTGGGTCGGCCCGTCGGCGCCGCCGAGCACCCCGCCGAGCACCGGCTGCAGGCGCTCGACCTGCGGGGTCGCGACGAACACGTCGTCGCGCAGCAGCACCTCGCGGACCTCGGCGTGGCGGGTCAGCAGCACGAAGGCCGGCGTCGGGAAGATCGGGTGGTCCTGGCGCAGCTCGGCGAACAGCGCGTGCGGGCGGCTCGCCATCCAGGCGCGGGTCAACGCGACCCGCGCCGCGGCCGTCGCCCGCGGGTCGCCCGCGTCGACGGAGCTATAGGCGCGCAGGAAGCTCATGGACCGGGGCCACCGCTTTTTGTACGGAGCGGCGCCCCGTGCTGTCAACGCGGCGCCGCGCGCGGACCCGCGCTGCGGCCCTCAACGGTCCCGGGCGGGCCCGCCGCGGCCCTTGCCCTCGCCCGGGGGCTTGAGGCGGCCGCTGGCGCGCGCGGCCTCCTTGAGCAGGAACTCGATCTGCGCGTTGACGCTGCGCAGCTCGTCGGCGGCCCAGCGCTCGAGCGCGGCGTGGAGCTCGGGCTCGAGCCGCAGGAGGAAGCGCTTCTTCTCGGTCATGACGACCTCAGTACAGGCTGCCGGTGTTGATGACCGGCTGGGCCTCGCGGTCGGCGACGAGCGCGACCAGCAGGTTGTTGACCATCGCGGCCTTGCGCTCCTCGTCGAGCTGGACCACGCCGCCCTCGGTCAGGCGGCGCAGGCTGATCTCGACCATGCCGACCGCGCCCTCGACGATCTTCTGGCGGGCCGCGACGATCGCCTCGGCCTGCTGGCGGCGCAGCATCGACTGGGCGATCTCCGGCGAGTACGCGAGGTGTGACAGGCGGGCGTCGAGGATCTCGAGGCCGGCGACGTCGAGGCGCTCCTGGACCTCGGTCTTGAGCATCGCGCTGATCTCCTCCGGGCTGCTGCGCAGCGACGCCTCGCCGTCGTGCGAGTCGTAGGGGAAGCGGGTCGCCACCGAGCGGATCGCCGTCTCGCACTGGACCGCGACGAAGCCCTTGTAGTTCTCGACCTCGAGCATCGCCTTCGCGGTGTCGGTCACGCGCCACACGATCACCGCGGCGATCTCGATCGGGTTGCCGCGCGCGTCGTTGACCTTCATCTTCTCGCTGTTGAAGTTGTGCACGCGCAGGCTGATCGCGTGGCGGGCCGCGAACGGGTTGGCGAAGTAGAAGCCCGAGTGGCGCACGCTGCCGACGTAGCGCCCGAAGAACACCTGCACCCGCGCCTCGTTGGGCTGGATGACGAAGAAGCCGCCGAGGCTGATCAGCAGCAAGAAGCCGATCGCGCCCGGCTGCCACAGGGCGACGACGTCCTCCGCCCGCACCGCGAGGTAGGCCGCGTAGCCGGCGTAGCCCGCCGCGGCGAAGAACAGCAGCAGCGCGACGAAGCCGTTGATGCAGAGAACAGAGCGCTCACGGATCGAGTTCATGACATCCTCCTGATGTCAGGATGATATCATCGTGATAGGTGTCCGCAAGGCCAGGTCGGCGAAGTTTTTTGCGGCCCCGTCGCGCGCGGCGCGGCCCCGCGCGTTGACAGCGCGCGCCCGCGGACCCGAGGATGTCCGCTGAAGGGCGGTCAGCGATGAAGGTGATGCACGCGCAGAGGACCCTGAAGACCCTGGTCGCCGCGGCGATCGTGGCCGGCTGCGGCGACGACGTCGGGACCGGGGCGTCGGCGAGCCAGGCGTCGACGTCGGCGGCGCCGAGCACCGACGCGCCGACCACCACGCCGACCCCGACCGGCGGCCAGGACACCGGCGCGGCGAGCAGCACGTCGGACGGCTCGGGCACGATCGGCGTGTCGGCGACGGGCACCAGCACCGGCGTCGTCGGCGTGACGACCGGCACCGGCGACGCGAGCTCGTCGAGCGGCGCGCAGGTCGGCACGAGCACCGGCGAGCCCGGCAGCACGACGATCGAGGGCACGACCGCGGCGGAGACGACCGTCGGCGCGCCGTGCGAGCCGATGGGCGGCGGCGACATCAAGTTCTCGTACCTCTGGGTCGCCAACAGCGGGCAGAACACGGTCTCGAAGATCAACACCCTGACGCTGGTCGAGGAGGGCCGCTACGCCGTGCAGCCGCCGGGGATCCCGGGCGGCTCGCCGTCGCGGACGTCGGTCAACCTGCACGGCGACGTCGCGGTCGCCAACCGCTGCAACCTCGCGGAGCCGGTCCCCGACGGCTGCGCCGGCGTGACCAAGATCGCCGCGCAGCCGGAGGACTGCCTCGACGCCGACGGCGACGGCAAGATCACGACCTCGACCGGCGCCAACGACATCAAGGCGTGGGGCAAGGACGAGTGCGTCCTGTGGCACACGCCGTTCAAGGCGCGCAGCAACCGGCCGGTCGCGTGGACCGCCGGCGAGCTCAACCCCGACACCTGCGTCTACGACAACCCGATGCTGTGGACGGCGACCAGCAACGACGGCGACGACACGTCGGTCAAGGTCTACCTGCTCGACGGCGCCGATGGCAGTATCGAGCAGGAGATCAAGGTCACCGGCTGGGAGGGCAGCGGCTACGCGATCTACGGCGGGGCGGTCGACAGCAAGGACGACTTCTGGTTCGTCGGCGGCTACGCCAACCTGCTCGGCCACGTGCGCATCAGCGACTTCACGTTCGAGGTCATCCAGGCCTCCGGCACGCCGTACGGCACGATGGTCGACAACAAGGATCGCCCGTGGCTGCTCAACGGCCAGCTCAACCGCTACGACCCGGTCGCCAAGACCTGGGCGACGGCGCCGTGCAACTTCGCGTGCACCTCGATCACCCAGGACGGCGATGGCAACGTGTGGATCGGCGGCGTGCCGCTGCAGGACAACCCGATCCGCCTGCTGAAGATCGACCCGGACACGCTCGCCGTGCTCGACACGATCACCGGCGCGGACATCCCGGAGATCGGCCTGTCGTGGGGCCTCGCCACCGACGTCGAGGGCTACCTGTGGGCGGTCGAGAACGGCAACAAGGCGTTCAAGATCGACCGCAAGGACTACAGCTACCAGATCTTCACCAACCCGACGAGCATGTACACCTACTCGGACATGACCGGCTTCGGGCTGATCAACGTGCTCCCGCAGTAGGCCCCGGGCGCGCTACCTTCGGGCATGCGCGCCCGCCCGTGGCTCCCTCTCCTGCTCGTCCTCGGCTGTCCGTCGCCCGCGCCCGCGCCCGCGCCCGCGCCCGCACCCGCGGCCGCGTTGGTGCGCGAGCCGGCCGCGCCGAGCACCCCGCCCGCTCCTTCACAGCAGCCGCCGACGCCCGCGCCCGCGCCCGAGCGGCCGCCGCTGCTGACGCCCGTGCCGGTCGACGGCTTCGCGGTCAGCGTGCAGGCGTTTCGCGGGCCCGAGGGCCCTGACGGTGCGGCACCCTCGACGCGGCTGGTGCTGCGCGTCGTCGACGTCACCGGCAACGAGCGCGCCGGCGCGGCGACCGAGCGCTTCACGGCGCCGTGCAACGAGACGGAGGCGGAGGGGGACCTCGCGCGCTGGACCTGCTGGTGGGCCGGCGGCGGCTGGAACCTCCGCCTCCAGCGCGAGCGCGACGGCGTGGTGCTGCGCAGCCAGGTCACCGACGAGGGCATGAAGCGGCCGGCGAAGTGGCGCGAGCAGCTGCGCCTCGCCGTCCCGGTCGGCGCGCCGCTGGTGGTCCAGCGCCCGCAGGACGGCGACGTCGCGGCGGACGCGACCCTCGAGCCCGCGAGGCCCGCCGCGGACGCGCCCCCGATCGCCGTGCGCGTCGAGATCGCCGCCACCGCGGGTCGTCCTTCATCGACGGAGATCGGGCTGCGCGTCGCCGACGGCGCGACCCTGCACGCGTACGTGCGCGGCCCGCAGCTGCCCGGCGACATCGGGCCGGCGATCGCGGAGGACCCGGCCGCGCTGCGCTCGTGGCTGCTGATCAGCGCCGACCGGTCATGGACCGCGCGCCTGATCCAGGCCGGCAACCGCGTCGCGCTGCAGACCCGGCCGGGCGGCAGCGCGGCCGTGCAGCCGTGGCAGGACGCGATGTGGGTCTCGCTGCCCTTCGGCCGCGCGGCGCAGCTCGTGCTCGCCGGAGACAAAAAGAAATAGACGGCGTCGCGCGCCGACGCGCCTGTCCCACGGGCCAGGCGGCCGTCGCCGCGCACCGCTTGTGAGCGCCGCGGCCCCGTGCAACGCTCGGCGCATGGTACTGGATTCGGGTGGATGGAACGGGTGGATGACGCGCGTGTTGCTCGGCCTGTGCGCCGCGCCGCTCGCCGCGTGTGGCGACGATACGGGCAACAGCGCCGGTGAGACGCAGGGCAGCGGCTCGGGCACGACGCAGAACGGGAGCACCGGCGGGAGCACGGACGGGCCGGCGACCTCGCAGGTCGGCGTGACCGAGGCGACCAGCGAGGGCACCGGGACGGCGACGCAGGGCATGACGACGGGCGACCCGCCGACGAGCACCAGCGTCGGTCCGACCACCGACTCGAGCGCGACGCAGACGACGACGCAGGGCACCAGCGAGACCGACACGAGCGTCAGCGGCGACACGACGATGGGCGTCGTCGACACCGACACCAGCGGCAACGGGCCCGGCCCCGGCACCGACTCGAGCTCCGGCGGCCTGATGTGCCAGGACGCGGTGTGCAACGGTGAGTGCTGCGACGGCGACCAGGTCTGCGTCGAGGAGCAGTGTCAGAAGGACTGCGGCGGGCCGCCGCCGTGCGGGCCGCAGGAGGACTGCTGCACCGCCGACGAGCTGTGCTACCTCGGCGCGTGCGTCAAGCCGGGGCCGTCGTGCGCGCAGGTGCAGTGCGCCACGCAGCAGGCCAACGACTGCGCGCCGGGCTTCGTGTGCGACGCGGAGCTCGAGCTGTGCCTGCCGTCCAAGGCCGACGCCAACTGCATCTACAAGCCGCCGCCCGCGACCTTCAAGCCGCGGCCGACCTTCACGTGGGGCACGCGCAAGCAGTTCGCGTGCGTCAAGGACATCGACTGTCAGACCGCCGAGGTGTGCCTGAAGGGGTTCTGCGCGCCGGACTGGCCGCACCTCACCGTCAAGGCCGACGACTTCCCGACCCACACCCAGTCGTCCTCGACCGCCGCGGTCGTCGACCTCGACCGCGACTGCGTCCCCGAGGTCATCTTCAACACCTACGTCTCCGGCGTGGCCGACACCAACGGCGTGCTGCGGGCGATCCGCGGCGACAACGGGGCCAAGGTGTGGACGGTGAGCGACCCGGCCTACCGGACCAACAGCACCGCGAACCCGGCGGTCGGCGACCTCAACGGCGACGGCGACGTCGAGATCATCGTGCCCGGCGAGACCAAGAACCTGCTCGCCTTCACGTCCAAGGGCGTCCCGCTGTGGAAGTCCGACCCGTTCACCGCGGCCGCCACCAGCAGCGCCGTGGCGATCGCCAACCTCGACAACGACGGCGACGCCGAGGTCATCTACGCCGACGCGGTCTACAACTCGGCGGGCAAGAAGCTGTTCGAGGGCAACGCGGGCGAGGGCGGCAACGGCGGCATCCCGATCTCGTGCGTCGCCGACCTCGACGGCGACAGCCTGCCGGAGCTGATCGCCGGCAAGACCGCGTACTACTTCTCGGGCAAGGTCCAGCAGAACACCTTCACCGCCAAGCAGATCTGGAACAGCACTGTCACCGACGGCTTCTGCGGCGTCGCGGACTTCAACGGCGACAAGAAGCCCGAGGTCATCATCGTCTCGGCGGGCATGATCTACGCGCTCAACGGGACCACCGGCGTCAAGCTGGCCGAGGCCCCGATCCCCAACGGCGGCAAGGGCGGCCCGCCCAACATCGCGGACTTCGACGGCGACGGCAAGCCCGAGGTCGCCGCGGCCGGGTCGAGCCAGTACATCGTCTACAAGTACGCCGGCGGCGCGACCTTCACCAAGCTGTGGAGCGCCGCGACCGACGACGACTCGTCGCAGGTCACCGGCAGCTCCGTCTTCGACTTCGACGGCGACGGCCGCAACGAGGTCGTCTACAACGACGAGGTCTACATCCGCATCTACCCCGGCGTCGAGCCCGACTGCCAGCTCAACCCGCCCGGCCCCGGGTGCGACGGCAACATGACCGACGCCGAGGTGCTGTTTCGCGACAAGAACGGCTCGCGCACCCGCACCGAGTACCCGGTGATCGCCGACGTCGACGGCGACTTCAAGGCCGAGATCGTGTTCCCCACCAACAACGACGGCGGCTCCGGCAAGTTCGACGCCGGCCTCGAGGTGTGGGGCGACGAGCTCGACAACTGGGTCGCCACGCGCCCGGTCTGGAATCAACACACGTACCACATCACGAATGTGATACACTTGGTCTAAACGCGCGCTGCGCGGCCTTATACGCGACAATGTGCGCTCTGGGACATGTCCCAAGAGCATCTGGTTTGGC
>Ga0075163_10004779_pt1 | contig 18125 bp, 12 predicted proteins | sample JI1023141ADNA_FD_71478 | JGI IMG/M metagenome (GOLD analysis project Ga0075163, IMG submission 71478) | Wastewater effluent complex algal communities from Wisconsin, to seasonally profile nutrient transformation and Carbon sequestration -... | ecosystem: Engineered > WWTP > Effluent > Algae...
CCATCGGTTACCGGGATGCTGGCCGGAATACTGCTTTTTCCGGTTGCATCCGCATAACCGAGAAAACTGTATTTCTGTAAACAACCCTGGCAGGCTGGTACGAGCGGGAAGGCATTACTGGGTCCTGATGTGGTGGTGGAACGATCCATTACTATATAAAGATCTTTCCCGTTCGGATTGAAAGCCAGGTCACGGAAACGGTTCTGGCCCCCGAAATAACTCACGGTATCTGATACAGGTGCTGTTGTTGTGCCGCCGGCACCTAATTTAATACGTACAAAACGGCCCCATTTCAGGGAAGCGGCCACCAAAGAATTTTTCCAACCCGGTACCAGGGTATGCTTGTATATGTCAAGACCGGACCAGCCTTCTGAAGGCCATAAGCCGTTATTGGGCAAACTGGCCTGGCTCCAGATCTGGCTATAGATATTTGTAATAGTGGTGCTGGAAATATACGCAGAAAAGAGCGGGTCCACATAAGGCGCATACCCACTTGCGTTTATGTTATTACTGTTTGTAATTTCAGAAACGATCAACGGGCAGCTGGAAGTGGTATTATTGGTACCCGCCGTGCAATTGGCATAATTGTTATCCCCTGCAAAACCAATCACCAGCGGATGTCCGTAATTTTTGTAGCGCTGAATGATATTAATTTCATCATCACTGTAAGGTCCATGTGAAGAACCATACAGTAAACCCGTTTCAGTGTCATAGGCAAATCCCTGGTTATTACGGATACCAATACACCAAACCGCGCTCTGCACACCCAGCGAAGCATTATAGGGGTTGTTATTGGGTATCCACCTGTCCATTGCACCGGCATCACCGTCTGATTCCAGGTTAAACCGCAGAATTTTTCCTTCATAGGAGGTAGTATCCTGGGCTTTGATCGGTCTCATCTGGTTATCAAACTGTCCTGACCCCATATCCCCTTCTGCATAGAAAAGGTAATCGGTACCACTGACGGGGGCGATGATCATTCGTTGGGAATTATGGTCACTGCTGCCGGGCAGGGTATCACAAAGTGTAACCGGGTTGATCAGTTTTTGCGTGAGTTCGTCATACTCAAACCGCACTAACCGGTTGGTAAAGAAAAGGCCCGTAGGTGCAGCCCCACCTGTAAACTGATTAATGTAAGAGAGGTATACATAATTCTTCGGGGTGCTTGCATCCAGAAAATCAGGATGCAGGGCCATACCGGCCAGTCCTCCTTGTCCGCTGGCCACATTAATATTGGTCACCGCATTAAAACTACGGTCGCCTGCCGGCAGGAAGGTACTGCCGGGAGAAATATCCAACACCGTTTTCCGTTCGCCGGTTGCCGGATTAATTTTAAATACTTTATAGCCTTTTGATTCTGTCAGCCAGAGATTACCATCCGGTGCATAAGTTACTTCCCATGGATCGGCCAGTATACTTGGCGTAGATAAGATTGTCCGGGTATAGACTTCTTTATTACGACCGGCCACCAGATTGGAATCGGGAGCGGGTGTAACGGAGATATTAAAATTCGGCCCGGCTGCACTGCCTGAAGGACCGGCCACCGGTGTACCAGCTGCACCCGAAGAATACACCCGTACAAAATAAGGATCCCCCGGAGTAAGACCGGTAGCGTATAATGCATCCTGTCCGCAGGCCAATGGTGTCAGCGCCCCGCAACTTCCTGAAAAAAGCTGTACCATCATGCCGCTGCGCGACAGCGCTGAATTATTTCCCAACGTAACATTGGCGTAATTGTGAGTGGCAGTAAATGAATACCAGACATCATCATCCGGCGTACCGGTGGCACAACCCAATGTAATGCCCGAACTGGCGGTTGCATTGTTGACGCGCCCGGTCGTATTCGTAATACCGGGCGTAAGGGCAATGGCCGTGGCACATTCATTATTGGTCGGGACGGGCTGGTACGACACACAGATGGAATAACTCCAGCGGGATGTATTGCTGGTTGGATTCATCCGGGTAAACACCCTGAAATAATATTGCGTACTGGCCGCTGCATTCAGCAGGGTGAGACCGGTATTGGCATTGGACACACCCAGAGAATTCGCTTCCGTAACCAAACTACAGTCATTGGCATTAAATACTTCGATATAGGTATTATTACTGGTATTAATATCCGTTGCCCCCGGTATACCGGACAACGCGATGTTGACCGTATTCACTGTGGCAGGCGTTGTAAACCGGTACCAAACATCATTTGTGGTACCATAAGGACTGGCAGGGCTGCCTGTTGCGGTGGCAAATCCCAGTGTTTGTCCGGTGGTGGCTCCGCAGGCAGCGGTGGGTGTCAGATTTGTGGCATTGGTACATAAATCATTGGCGGGGGCGGGATCAACAATACAAACAGTAAACCCTGCATTGCTGGTTGGTATTGTAGCCGCGGTGCTAAACACCCGTAAATAATAGGTTGTGTTCACCGTGAGGTTGGTTGGATTTACAGAATTAGTGCCACAGGCCATTGATGTACCTGTACAACCGGTCAACACCTGCAATCCGGGATTGGCGAAATTGACACCTGTAACATTCAGGGTAATGGTTGGGTTCGGCGATTTGGCTGTAAACCGGTACCATACATCACAACGTTCTACACCCGGACAGGTGGTACTGGCTCCGGCATCTAATGTTGCATTCGCCATTGTACCCGCTGTTGTTACACAGGTGGTGGCTGAACTAAGTAAAGGAACTGCTCCGCCGCAGGTATTATTCGCGGGAGCCTGCGCAAAAAGATTCAATGACACGAATAGTGCCAGCCCTAAAAAGAGGTTTTTCATTTCGTTGGTTTTATTGGACTAAGGATTCAGGCCGCAAAATAATTCAAGTTGATATAAGTATGCTGCGTATAAACGCTGAATCTGAATTCGTATAAACCCTTACCGGGCTTTAGGGGTTTTGCTATTGGCGACGACCAGCATATACCCTTATTTTGTAGTCCAATCATTGAAACAAATCCAAAGTGTCCTTACCATGAAAAACCTTTTTCTCGCAGAAAGATTTTTTATCCTGCTATTTACTTTTTGCCTGTGTATCGGTGTTCAGGCACAAACTCCGGTAGGTGCCTCTTCCTCCAGTCCGGTTAATGGCGGTGCGCTGTCAGCAGCCAGTGTTACTGTCCCGCCCATTCCCGGCTTGATTGCCGGTGACCTGGTGGTGATTTTTGCTCATATCAGAAACACAGCTCCTACACTTTCCATAACCACCACGGGTGGTCAGACATGGACCGCTGTAGCCACATCCTCCGGTTCAAACCAGCGCTATGCCGTATTCTGGTGCCGCTTTAATGGTACCTGGGCTGCCAGTCCGGTAGTAACTGCCAGTTCCGGTACGAATCCCATTACGGGTGCCATGTATGCGTACCGGCCTACAAACCCGAATAAAAAATGGGCGCTTCATGCCGGTCCCGCAGCCACCACATCGAATTCCAACCCTCATTCAATTCCGGGTCTTACCACCACCTTACCGAATACGGTGACTATGGCTTTCTGGACTTCCGCCAACAACAGTACCTGGGGTACATTGGGCGGAGCAGGTTGGAGCAAAACGGGAATCAGTTCAGAATACAGGAATGTAAGCGGGGGCACACAAACACATTCAGCGGCTTATTGCATTCTAAATGCACCCGGCGTAGTAAATGCTGTACAACAAAATCAAACACCGGCAACCAACACCCTTCGTACCCGCCTCACCTGGTATGAACTGAATGATGATTGTGCCGGAGCCACCGTTCTTACGCAAGGCGCCACCTGCACAAACCTGAAAGGAACATTGGAAAATTCCACTGCCTCCTCACCCGCTGTTCCCAGTACCTGTGGCACACCCGGGGGAGATGTATGGTACCAGTTTACGGCAACAACCGCATTCCCGGTAATCTCCCTCAGTGGAATGGGAGCCAACATGAATGATAATCCTACAATACAATTGTTCGAAGGCACTTGTGGCGGACTGATCAACAAGGGATGCGTAACAGCTGCAGAACAAAATACCCTTTCACTGAATACGGCCTATACAGTAGGCGGATCGGGTCTTTCAATCGGGACAACCTATTATGTCCGTATCTATTCAAATACAGTCAGTCCTACCGGATCCGGTTCGGCCTGGCAATATAATATCTGTATTACCAACGCAGCTATACCCGGCATCTTTGATTTTGGGAAAAGTTATGTCAATGTTACAAAAGGATCAACTGGCGGAACGATCAATGTGGGCGACACCCTTGAAATAAGGGCCACATTTGTATTACGTGATCCTACCTGGTCCGGTCTCAAAGGATCCGCCGACAGCCTGGCTTTTTATGATACGTTACTGAATAACAAAGGGTATAAACTTTTACCAGGTGCCACTGCCGCACTGGCCCTGAAAACCAATGAAGGTCTGGATTATAAAATTTTTACGTCTGCAGCGGATGCGGATGCGGCCTCCGCCACCCAGATACCGGCCACACTGGATACCGCCATCCGGATCAATTTTGGATTGGGTTCTTCTGACAGTAAAAGAGGTATGCTTCGAAACACATCAAAGCCATCCGTATTTGGTGTTTCCTGTATAATCATGGCTACCTACCGGGTGGAAGTTTACGCCTCTATTGGTACAAAAATCAACTGGGGCGGCGGGGCCATCAGTTACCGTGATACGGCTACCGGAATATTAAGTGCTTATAATTTCAAGCGGGACAGCCTTATAGTTTCTGACACCCTCCAGGTATGCCCGGATGCGGTTTCTGCTGTAAACGTAGTAGGTGTGGAATCCAATGGTACATTTGGCACTCCCGTCAATCCGGCCCCGCTCAACAGGAATAAGGGAACCTCGGCTTATGTACCCGGATATATTTATAACCCGTTTGCCCGGGGCACCGGACCCGGTGATTATTATTATGGCATTGCCAATAATACCTCCTCAGAATTCAGTACCAACGCATCACTGAATAAACCGGATCCTGACCCGGATGCCGGAGGTCCGATGAGCACCTATCGTCTTTTTGCGGTATGGGATATCACCGGTGATCATACAGGCGCCGCCGATCCGTTGAAAGGTAATTTACCCTGCGATACCACCCAACCCATCAGTCCTACGAATCCCTGTGGCTATATGCTGGTAGTAAATTCATCATATAAAACAGATACGGCTTTCCAGTACTCCGCTACCGGATTGTGCCCGAATACTTATTATGAAGTTTCCGCCTGGGTTAAAAATATATGCTCCCGTTGTTCCTGTGATTCGAATGGAGTAACACCCAGCACAGCCGGGTATATACCTTCCGGACCCAGTGATTCTTCCGGTGTAAAACCCAACCTGGCTTTTGAAATAAACGGGATTGACTATTATACCACCGGAAATATTTCACATACCGGTGCACGAAGCGGTATTGCTCCGGAACAGTCGGATACGGCTAACCGATGGGTTAAAAAAGGCTTTGTATATAAAACAGGCCCGGCAGAAACCAGCTTTACCCTCACCATACGTAATAATGCACCCGGAGGAGGAGGGAATGACTGGGCACTTGATGATATCAGTATTGCTACCTGTTTGCCAAGGATGAGTTATTCACCAACGAATAATCCAGCCGTCTGTGAAGACAATATCATTACCATTTATGACACGGTAAGTTCCTATTTTAATAACTATACAAATTATAAATGGCAGATCAGTACCAATGGCGGTGGTTCCTGGAGTGATGTAAGCGGTGCAAGCGGAACAGCCACCCCGGTTTGGAATGGCAGCGCTTATAGCTATGTGGTATCATATACCGTACCCATAACCATGACTACAGCCGCGAATGACGGAAACCTCTACCGCGTGGTGGTGGGTACCACGGCCACCAACCTGTCAGATGCTAACTGCCAGTTTTCCGACCCCACAAATATTACACTGGATGTAATGACTGACTGCGGGCCGGTATTGAAAACGGATCTGCTTTCTGTATCCGGAACATTGCATAACCAGTTTGCCACTATCAACTGGATCAGCAACCGGGAAGAAGGCCCCGTATCATACCTGGTGGAAAGAAGCGCAGACGGACGTTCCTTCACTATTGTGGATACAGTTGCCGGCAACGGGCAATCACAGCTGGAAACAAACTCTTATTCCTTTATTGATCCGGTAAACGTAATTAACAAAGCCTATTACCGGATCGGCGTGCTGAACGGCAACCGCCATTTAAAATATTCAAGGGTTATCCAGCTGAACACCGGCGGCATCGTATTTGGCTGGGGATCGGTAGTCAATCCATTCCGGAATGAACTGCAATTTGACATACTGAGCCCCGAAAACGGTGAAGCCCGCATCGACCTGCTGGATGCCAGTGCCAAAGTGATCCGGACCAGCAACCGTCAGCTGTATAACGGAACCAATAGTATCACCATCGATAATACCGGCGCACTGCCGACGGGTATGTATATCCTGCGGGTGTCCTTCAAGGGAAACACCCTGATCCGGAAAGTACTGAAGAGCCAGCTTTAATAAAATATGTATAAACAGATAAAACCGGTCAATTGACCGGTTTTATCTGTTTATACCCCTGCCGGCTTCCATGATTTCAGTACTTTTACACAAATCAACGGCACATGAGCATTCCCAACAAACCTTTGATCGGTATTTCCTGTGGTGACCTGAACGGCATAGGCATTGAACTGATCATAAAAACCTTTTCGGATCCCCGTATCCTGGATCATTGCACTCCGGTTATTTTTGCTTCGAATAAAGTCATTAACTTTTACAGAAAGATATACCCCGAAATCAACCTGAATTATGCCAGTATAAAGGAGTTTGCACGAATCAACCCTAAACAGGTGAACCTTTTTAACTGTTGGGAAGATGAATTACAGCTGACCCCGGGCCAGCTGACAGAAACCGGGGGAAAATATGCCGTCCTTTCCCTGCAAACCGCGGTGGCCGCCCTGAAACAGAAACATATTGAAGGACTGGTGACTGCCCCGATCCATAAAAAGAATATTCAATCCCCCGAGTTTAGTTTTACCGGACATACCCCCTACCTGAAACAGATGTTCGGCGTAAACGATGTGGTGATGATGCTTTGTGCGGGTGACTTCCGGGTGGCCCTGGTTACCGAACATGTACCGGTGGGCGAAGTAGCCAAACATATTACCAAAGAAAAAATACTCAGCAAACTGAACCTCATAAATCAGAGTCTGCAAAAAGATTTCGGTATTGACAAACCGCGTATCGCGGTTCTGGGATTAAATCCGCATGCCGGCGACGAAGGACTGATCGGAAATGAAGAAGAAACGATCATTAAACCCGCCATCAAAGAAGCCAAGAATAACAATATGCTCGTGGTGGGCCCATACAGCGCGGATGCTTTTTTTGCCCGCCGGAGTTTTGAACGCTTTGATGCCGTACTGGCCATGTACCACGACCAGGGACTGATTCCGTTTAAAGCACTGGCTTCAGGCGATGGAGTGAATTTCACCGCCGGGCTCCCCGTGGTACGTACTTCACCTGATCATGGAGTGGCTTTTGATATTGCAGGAAAAGACAAGGCGGATACTTCATCCTTCATGACAGCGTTGTTCGAATGTATCGACATTATCAACCGCCGGAAAGGTTATTTTGAAAACCGGAAAAATCCGTTGCGGAAAATTACTTCCGCCATGCTGGCCAATGCCAAAGATGAGATTATAGAGGAATAACGGATCAGTTAAACACGGAGTCCGGCACCCCTTTATTTATGATATAGGAAGAGTAGACTATTTCTACTTTTCCTTTTTTATTTTTCAGATCTTCCGGCTTGTCTTTTCCTGATCCATTGTCATAATCAATGGTAACCCCCTTGGGTAATTTATAATCACGTGTATTAAAGCTCAGCTCCACTTTGTCCGGCAATCCCCATTCGGCATATTGCTTATAACTCATCAGTAATTCATAAGTACCGTTCTCCTTGGTACTGATTACCGATTTCATCACCAGCAGTTTTGCCTCATCAATATAAAGCGTGGAACGGGTGATACTCTCTTCGTCACTCAGGGGGAAAATTTTAACTACCCGGCAGGTAATCCCACTGATCTTTTCTGTACCGCCATCAACAGCCTCATAATCGGACAGTCCCAGTACATTATTCATATTCACGTTGGCTGATCCTTTCGGAATAAAGGATATGCCGCTTTCATTTTTAATTTTCAGTTTATCCGGGCGTTTGTAATACACTTTCACGGTGGCCACCGGCGCTTTTATAAAAATCACATTCGTTTTCATTTTACCGGTAGCCGTATAGTCATTCACCTTGTCGTATTTTGCCTTTACCTGCTGCAGCAGGGTTTTGACCTCCTGGGCAAACAGTGTATTAACACTAAACAGCAGGAATAACACTAACGGCAATGAGCGCAATTTTTTCATAATCATGTATTAACTCAGAATATCCTTCTTATTAAATGTACGGATGCTGATCAGCAGGAAAAGTATAATATACCCGGCCAGGATCAGGCCGCTGCGTACCAGGGACCCCGGGTTTTCCACTGAACCGTTAATGGTGGCTCCCTCGGCGTTTTTATCCACATAGAAAAAACCCTTCCAGCCCAGCATATGCGTGGTAAACGACCAGGGATTTACGGTTTCTTCAAATACGGGTACACGTAACTGTTGCACAATCGTGAACACAATCACCACACATACCGTGGCCACGATCGGTCCCAGGGAATTCTCAGAAAACACGGAGAACATCAGCGCCATGGCCGCAATCGTTGTCAGCGCCAGTGCCGCGAATATGAAGGCGGCAAAAAACCGCCACAATACATCCCCTGATTTCATGATATGCATATCGGTTTCCCGGAACACCACCAGGTCTTCTGTACCAAAAATCAGCATACTGCCCAACAGGGCAAATACAGCCATCCAGACCAGCAGTAAAATCACATATATGGTACTGGCCGTAAACTTTGCCAGGATCAGCTGGGTACGGGTCACTGGTTTCCCGGCAATCAGCCGCAGGGTACCGAGCCCGGCTTCACCGGAAATCATATCACCGGCGATCAGGGCCACCAGCAGGGGCACATGTATCAGGATCATATGAAGTACGGCCACACAGACAAAATATCCGTTAAGGATTTTCTCATACGGGATATCAAACGTATCCGCCTGGCTGTCGGTGTAGAACTGAACAAAGTCCTTCCCGTTTACCTTCAGGGCAAACTGAACCAGCAGAATGATCACGGCTATGGCCCCGAATGCAATAAACGTACGTGGACGTTTAAATATCTTGAATAGTTCTATTTTAAGCAGGTCAATAAACATCTATGCTTTGGTTAAGGATAAGAAATAATCTTCGAGTGTATTCATGGGCCGGAGACTCTGTACATCAATCCCCTTTTCCACCAGGTCGCGGTTGAGCCGGGGAATGGATGATTTATTCATCTCCAGCCGCAGGGTACCATTAATGGAATCTTTCAGGAAGGCCGACCAGTCTGACTGTTTCAGTATATCCAGTGTACCCGGCATATCCATGGTTACCAGTTCCACCATGGCCTTTTCCGGATTCAGCAATTCTTCCACCACGCCCTCCACCACTTTCCGTCCTTTATGAATGATGATCATATGATCGGCAATCATTTCCATTTCACTCAACAGATGCGAAGAGACCAGGAGGGTTTTGCCGAGATCCCGGCTGAGATGAAGAATCAGGTTACGCATATCCGCAATCCCCTGGGGATCCAGCCCATTGGTGGGTTCATCCAAAATGATCAAACCGGGATTATGAATCAGGGCAGCCGCCAGGCCCAACCGCTGTTTCATGCCCTGTGAATAGGTTTTTACTTTACTTTCTGCCCGACCTGTCAGTCCTACCAGGTCCAACTGGTCCATAATCTGCTTATCGGTGACTTTAACTCCGCTGAGGCGGGAAAAAATCCGCAGGTTTTCCTTTGCAGTGAGGTATTTATAAAGATCGGGCTTCTCAATAATGGCCCCGGTTTGCCGCAAAATCTCCCGCCGGTGCTTCCGGAGATTCATACCAAAAATCTCAATTTCACCTTCTGTTGGTTCTATCAGGGTGAGGAGCATACGTATAGTAGTGGACTTACCGGCACCATTCTGACCCAGAAAACCATATACCTGGCCTTGCCCTACAGTAAACGACAAGGCATCCACTGCCCTGAAATCGCCAAAATCTTTTGATAGCTGTTTTACCCGGATGACTTCACTCATTGTCAATAGTTAACGGTCAAAGGTATTAAAGGTTCATCCCTGCAAATGAAGTATTTACAGGTTTGTGAAAATATTTTCAGGAAAATACTTGCATTATCTACGTTCTTGCGTTAGGTTTGTTTGCGATTCGGAAAACCACATTTAACCACGTAGAATTACGATAACCGTACCTGCCCTCCCCACCCATTTTCACCCGGCATTTATGGTAGCGTAAGGAATACGGAATGAAGCCGAAGCATCCAATATTTCTGTGGGCTAACAATTGAATTAAAAAGCCTGAGAAATGTATATTAAAATTTTAACCGTCATCACCCTTTTCCTGCAGCTGTCCGCCACGGCGCAGGCACCTGCTTCTGCAACAAACCCTTTTACAAGCACCACCAACACCATTCCCGACACCGCCCAACCCGCATTTACAGAACTGAAAGCGGCTGTTGAAAAGCAAAAGATTTTACTGAACTGGACAGTTGCAGAGAACCAGGCCATCAACCTGTTTGAGATTGAAAAAAGTACGGATGGCCGGCACTTCACCGTAGCGGCCCTGGTTTTCGGCACCGACAAACCGGCGGAAAACCAATACCTGTTTTTTGAAAAAAATACAGGTGAGAAAGTTACGTACCGGGTACGCATCATCAGCAAGAATAATAAAGTAATATACTCCGCTCCGGTTACTGCTGGCTGAGTGAGGAGCGAACCATTAAACAAAGACCATGAAAGAAAAAATAAATAAAGCCCTGAAAGAAGAAGTGCAACGACTCAGAAGAGCCGTGGAGAAAATGTTTCCGGCAAAACAGCAACGACCGGGCTTTGCGCTGCAGCCACTCCGGCCGCACAACCGGTTTCCCAATAAAAATTTCTGAACTATTTCATACACTTAGAGTATCCAAAAGAGATGAGGCCCTTTTTCTAAAGGGCCTTCTCGTTTTACAATGAACATTGAGGATTGAAAATTGAATATTGAACATTGCTGTTCTTAGTAACCCAATGTTCAATATTCAATGCTCAGTTATCAATTTTCAGTTCGCTCCCAAATACCCCTGCAAACTCGCCACATACTCCTCAAATGCTTTAATACCGGCTTTTGTAATTTTACAGGTGGTCATGGGATAATTATCCCTGAATTGTTTCTGCACATCGATATACCCGGCGTCTTTCAATTTCTGAATCTGCACACTCAGGTTACCCGCGGTGGCCCTGGTTTTATCCTTAATAAAGGTAAACTCGGCCTCATGCACGCTGATGAGCAGTGACATAACGGCCAGCCGCAGCTGTGAATGCAATATGGGGTCCAGATCTTTAAACATGTTGCCTTGCTAATTCCAGTTTTGCTTTACGATAACGCTTTTCCAGTATCAGTCCGGGAATAAACCAGGCAAAGATGGCCGAAACAGCAGTGAGCAGCAGATCGGCTTTTACCGGGGTGTACAAAGTGATGATGCAGCACACCCAGCAGATCAATCCACCCCAGAACATGGGTCTGAATTTCATACTGGTGCCTGTTATAAAAGTAGGCAACCCGTATAACATCAGGAAAAACGAAGCCGTATACTCATAAAAATTAAACCCGGATGAATGACCCGCGAGAAGGGTATATTCTTCATGCAAAGGACGTAGCCCGGCAAAAACCATATTCAGGCAGTAGGACAACAGGAAAATGGCAATCCCAAAGGACAGCCAGGTATTATCAATAAAGTTGTCCCCGTATGCCTTTACCCGGCTTTCCTTTTTTTCTTTAATGGAAAAATAAATGGTCGGGATAACGGCGATTACCGTGAGCAGGTAGATATCAAAAGGCATCCTGAAACCATAATGGATTTCAGCAAGCCGTACCAGGGAGCAGACCACAATCACGCATCCCCACATGATGGAGGTGAGTCCTGTACTGTGATTTACGTCTTTGGCCTTATTGATCATCCGCGTAATCAGTTCCAGGCTCTCTTTTTCGGAAAAATTTTCAGCGTCTTGCATGCTGGTAATTTTTTGCTTTTAACTTATTTACATCCGGCCGCCTCTTTCTCACACACCTGTTTCCCCCAGTTGGGATGCAGCTCACTGGCCGGTTTAAATCCTGCATATAATTCCAGGGCCTTATCCAGCAATGGTTTTGCAGCACCGCAACCACCGCCAAATTCAGCCGGCGTGTTCTTTAATGATACACCATTGAACCAGTACGGACGGGGATTGGCCGGATCCTGCGTCATGGCATCCTGGCTGTATTGTTGCGACTTCTGTCCATATTCCATCCAGCGCTGCATAGGATTCACCAGCATCCGTATGGAGGCATTCATGGCTTTCAGCAGACTGATTTCACTGTTGTTTTTCTCCAGTGCGGAAGCTTTGCCAATCAGTTCATCCACTTTGTCGGCCACGATATCATTCTCTGCTACTTCATTCTTTACAAAAGCCAGCGTGATCCGGCAGTAAGCCGCGTAATAGAAAGGCAGCCACTGCGTTTTCTCCGCGTCACCGATCCGTTCAAAAGAAGCCGCAATATCCGTCAGGCTGGCGATTTCATTTTTACTCAGCGCACTGTCGAGAGCGGCAATGTTTTTCTTCATGGCACCTGTGAATTTTTCACTTTGTGAAAAAGCGGGCTGCAGCATCAGGGCAGCCAGTACAAACAGCATTACAGATTTCATCATTTTCATTTTATTGGTTATTAAATTATAATCCGGAATTTATGACATCGTCGGTGCGGTCCACCCCAAAACTGATAAACGCTCCAATATATACAAACATCCGTGAAGTAGGCACGATGGCCTCTTTCCGCAACCCGTTATAGGAATACTGGTACCCGTAGGTCTGGCGGATATTGAAAATATTGCTGACCTGCAACACATACACCGCAAAGGATTTCGCGTCCTTTTTTCCAACGGAAGGCAGGTAGTTAAACGCAAAACTCACATTATGAAAATCAGAAATAGTACCCCGGTCAGTGAATTTATAGGCCGAACCCTCATACCGGATATTGTAATACGGACGGCCACTGCTGTAGGTGTAAGAGAGATTGAAATTTGTCTTTACTTTCTGTACAAATTTTTTCATCACCAATGAACCGGTATGCTTTGCCGCGAAATTGGGGGTGATGGCTTCCGGGAAATTCAGAAAATCGCGTTTGGTATCCAGGTAAGAGTAAGAAACCCAGTAATCAAAATCCTTAATGGTTTTTTTATCCCGCCAGAATATTTCAATTCCTTTTGCATCCCCGAATCCGTTATTATTCAGTGCGGCTTCCGTAAAGCCGGTATTGCCCGTTTTCACCAGGTTGTCATATTTTTTGTAAAAAATCTCGGTACGGAAAGACTGTTGATTCAGTACTTTCTGATACTGAAGGATATAATGCGTGGCTTTCATGAAGGTAAGCGGATTCAACGAAGGCAGATATCTTCTTTCGGGGTTCTGATAAAAAATCCCATAGGCGAAGGACGCCTGGCTGCCTTTGCCGGTCTTATAAGCCAGTGACAGGCGGGGTGCCAGGTTTACTTTATTCAGCACCGCCGAATGTTCGAAACGTATTCCGCCTTTCAATGCCAGATCATTGGTGGCATACATATCCGCTTCCGCAAAAGCGGCGCTGATGGTTTCCCTGAAGTTTCCGGGATATGCCTGCCCGTTATAACTGGTAAAAACCGAGCGATCTTTACTGAAATTGTATTCCGAACCGAAGCGGATACCGCTCAGTCCTTTGAATTTTTTCTCCAGTACCAGTTTGGCATTAAAGTAATCCCCCTTCATATCCAGCCGAAAAGTTTTGGCCTCCAGGTTGGTCAGTTGTACTTCATTACCTGTATTGTTCTGCATGGCACTCCGGATATCATCCTGGTTATTGGAATAAGATATCCCGGCATTGATCTTCCATTTACCGGGCAGGTTTTCTTTCCAGGAAAGATTATGAAAATGATTGGTATTGCCCAGGGCAAACTTGTCGAGATAACCAATGGAATCAATACTGTTTACGGTAAAAGCCAGCTTGTTACTGCTGAAGTATCCATAATATTTAAGTATCCCGGTTTTTGACGTTTTTACCCTGAAATTGCCATCCGCATTATGATAAAAAGGCACCGTGGAGTAATCCTGGCGCTGTTTAATGATGGCAAAAGCCGGAGCCAGGTTGGTATAACTGTAACTGGCGCCAAAAGACGATTTTTTATTCTTTGATAAATGCTGGTAACCGGCACTGCCCCCGATCACACTGAGTCCGAGATTGGCCGATGATTGTTCGGGAAGATCAATGGACTCAAGAATCAACGCCGCGGAAAGCGCCTGGCCATATAAAGCAGAATAACCACCGGTGGTGAATACCGTACCTTTAAATATAAAAGGAGAAAACCGGCCAAACTGCGCAATATTGGGCACACTGCTGAAGAAGAAATTATTGACCAGTGTTCCATCAATAAAGGACTTTGTTTCCCCGGCAGTACCTCCTCTTACAAATAATCCTTCGCTCTCTCCTACCTGCTGGGCACCAGGCAATGTCTTTAACGCCTGTGTGATATCGCCGTTGGCGCTGGCCGTGGTTACAATATCTATCGGATCCAGCACCGCTGCTGCCCGTTTACGATCGCTGGCTTCAAATGTACCTGCTGACAGTACTACAGCTGTTAGTTCACTGATTTCCTGTTTTAATGTTACATCCACAGTAAGCACCCCGCTTTCCAGCATGACAGGCTGTTCCCAGGCCTTATAACTGATAGCCGTAACGACCAGCAATTGCTGCCCTTTTTCAGATGTTTTAAATGAATAACGGCCGGCCGAATCGGTAGTGGTGCCATCATAACTGTCTTTCAGACTGATGCTCGCTCCAGCCACCGGATCATTCCGGTTGTCTTTTACCACTCCTTTTATGGTTACCTGTGCCTGCAGGAACTGGGTCAGCAGCAGACCAATTAATAGCATTAAACAGGATAATATTTTCATGGCTGTTCAGGTTGAAAACACAAACATAAAGTAGTTTACAATATAAACCAAATTATTTAAATAAAACCGTCCTGCAACGGCAGGACGGTATGGAACCCCTATGAAAAATTAGTTTAGCGTTTAGTGTTTAATGATTTTCTGCTGGGCGGTCTGACCGGCACAGCTGGCTTTTACGATATAAAAACCGGGTGAAAGCCTGCTTACGTTGATCGTTTCGGTCTGACTGCGTCCATCTGCCACCTGGCGGCCGGCCAGTTGGCCATTTGCATACAGTATATCAAGTGTGATTTGCTTATTCTGCCATTCTGCCGGCAGGGTTACCCGAAGTTCATTCATGACCGGGTTTGGATAGGTCTGCAGACTGATCAGTTGTGTACCGGCCGAAAGACGGATGATCCGTGTTTCAGAAATATCATTTTTGCCATCCACATCCACAGCACGAAGGCGGTAGTAGATTACAGCGTGCTGGATACCGGTTACGTTATCCCTGAACTGATAGCTGGCTTTATCTGATGCAGATCCGTAAGCGAATACCAGACCGGCCTGGGTGAAATTTACGCCATCGGTACTGCGTTCCACTTCAAAATGACTGGCATTGATTTCAGCAGCAGTAATCCAGGAAAGGTTTACTGTATTTTTTACCAGCTGGGCGGTAAATGTAGTCAGCTTTACCGGCAGCGTGGAAGCAGGATAATAAAAACCTTTCAGGAAAAGGCTGTATTGACGGACAGAAGCACTGCTATTGGTTTTAACCGCACCATACGCTATGGAGAAAGTGCTGATATCTTTATTACTGGCCGTAAACATATTGTTGAAAGAAGCCGTATCAATACCATTCCGCTCAACACCCAGTATATTCTCTCCCTGAAAATCGGTGGAATTGGTTTTGGCTACTGTAATATCAGATGTTGTGGACATATAGGACATATTCCCTCCGCTACCTATACGAATACGCGCAAACTCCTTTAAAGAATTGTTACCATCCAGGTCAAGTGCAGTGGCATTAACTTCCTGTAATGAAACAGGCGTGTTGCTGTTCTTTAAAACAAAACGGAAAGAAAATACGGCATAAGAACGGCCGGTATTATTGCCACTCTGAACAGCCGGCTGAAAGGCCACTTTATATCCTGTACCATTGCTGTTATCATCAATCTTATTGACTTTAGCCCCGTTGATCAGGCTGTCAATCCGGACAATTGCATCTGTGGTATCATTTACTTGGGCAAACCGGTACTCTGCGCCGATCTCCAAATCTGAACCGGTCACCAGGGAATAATTCTCAAATTTAAGTCCGTTCGACAGATGACTGCTTCCTCCTCCGGTTCCGGATTGGGCAACTACAGTTATACTACTTATTACAGCAGCAGAAGCTAAGAACAAACGGATGGCCTTGTTTAAAAGGGATGAAGTTGTTTTCATTGCTCAGGGTTACAGATTGATTAGTAGGGTGTGAATCGGACTAATTTCAGATTGCAATGAAACCCGTAAAATGTGTCTTGAAACTGGACGGACGTATTATCCCGTAATGTGTATAGTTAGTTTCAGGGGCGGATTTCGTTGTTTTCTTAGGATTCGTTCGATTCTGATGTAAACATAATACTTGGTTTTTTTACTTGCAAGTTTTTCGAGGATTATTTCGTAAAATAAACCGTATTTTCTGCAGTATTTTTACGATACCCTATTTTCAGCCCGGAAACCGGTACAATAAAAAAGTCCCGCCGAAGGCGGGACGATGGAACCCCTATAATAAAATTGATTTAGCGTTTAGCGTTGAGAGTTTAAGGTTTAATGCTTAATGATTTTCTGTTGGGCAGTCTGACCGGCAGCACTGGCTTTTACAATATAAAAACCGGGAGACAGGGTACTGAGATTCAGGCTTTCTGTCTGATTATTTCCATTGCTGTTTTTCTGAACTATCATCCGCCCATTGGCCGCATACACTTCAATTTTTACGGGCTGGTTCTGCCAACTTTGCGGAATCGTGACCTGTATGGATTCTTTCACCGGGTTGGGATAGGTTTGTAAAGTAAGCCGGTTATCTTGTCCGGCCTGAATCATTCTTGTTTCTGATAACTGAAATATACCATCTTTATCAACAGAGCGTAACCTGTAATAAATTACACCCGTTTCCTGCTGATTCAGCTGATCCGTCAGGCTGTACTGATTCAACCCTTCAGCTTTATCCGTGGCAAATACGATTCCGGTTGTTGTATAGTTGGTACCGTCATGACTTTTCTCCACTTCAAAATGACTCACATTTACTTCAGCGGTGGTTACCCATTTCAACGCTACTTGTCTGACTTTTAAACCGGCAGTAAAATCAACCAGTTTCACCGGTAAGGCCGGGTTGTTAAACTGTTTGAACCAGATAGAATTTAAACGCATGGCAGCTGTAGTGGTGGATCAAATGGTTGAAGCTCCGATTGTAAACCGGATGGAATTTTTATTGACAAACCGGTAATTCGCCATTACATTAGCCGCGTTGGTATCTATTCCTACTGCATTGGCCACGATTCCTCTTACACTGTAATCATCACCATCACCACCGGCAGCCATCCGGGTAATATTCAGGTTATTCACCAGGGTGGTATCGATACGGTTTACTTTATTCATATTTGCCCACTCAAACAGGTTCCCGCCATCTCCATCGATATCAATACCGGAAGCAAAAAACTCGGATATGTTCTGACGGGCATTGGTACCGGCCCTGTAAAATGTCATCTCAAAATCCATGGACCAGCTGGTATTGGCGGGTGCCACACCAGGAATACCTACTACTGGTTGAAAAGCTTTAGGGTAACCGAGTCCCGGGCCAGATGTATCAATACTGCCCAGCACTACCGCAACGGAAGAACGTCCTTTGATTTCCACTTCGGCATCAATACCAGGAGCCACATTGGCGAACCGGTATGTAGCACCGTCTTCCCCGGCATTTCCGGAAACAAGACTCACCGTTAAAAACTGTAACTCAGGTACCATTTGTGAAAAGGAAGCATTGGAAAATCCCAGAAACATAACCAGGATAAAGAAGCGGCTCAGGCCTGTTTTTGCAGTTA
>Ga0075163_10004780_pt1 | contig 18125 bp, 16 predicted proteins | sample JI1023141ADNA_FD_71478 | JGI IMG/M metagenome (GOLD analysis project Ga0075163, IMG submission 71478) | Wastewater effluent complex algal communities from Wisconsin, to seasonally profile nutrient transformation and Carbon sequestration -... | ecosystem: Engineered > WWTP > Effluent > Algae...
AAATCTGCACCATTTTTTAGCGATTTCAAATTTCATAATATTGGTGTAGCAGCTAAGGATCAAAACTTCCCTCTTTTAGTAAAACGCGCTAAACAAACCCTAGCAGCAGATCCAAAACGTGCTGAGCAACTAATAGATGAACTAGCTTTGGCACCTGGATTTTCTGAACTTGGTCGTTATTTAGTAACTAAACAACTAAGAGATCTTGGCACATTTAAGACATCCATGTTACGTGATATTGAATTAACTGCACCTTATATGCATAACGGTTCAGAAAAGACTTTACTAGATGTAGTAATTTTCTATAACAAAGGTGGAGAACTTAACCCAAATCTTGATGGCGGTATGCGTCCATTAAAACTTACTGATCCTGAAATGGAAGACTTAGTTGAACTAATGAAAACCTTTACTAGCGATGAAACTCGCCGTAAAACACAAACCCTAAAGCCACAAACACGTGCGCCTTTTCCACAATAACACTTCAAGTAAGGAGAATATTATGCTTCCTCTAAAATGGGAAAAACGTCTTCAAGAATATCTAAAAAACCGCGAACTGTGGATGAAAGAACTATATGAGGCTGGACGTGTTTGGGAAGGCCGACGCAAGTTCCTAAAAATGTCTGCTATGGCAGCAGGCTTTGTTGCTACAAAATCATTTGTACCTCATTCATTCCAACTAGTAGATGTAGTCAATGCAGCAACCCCAGCAACTCAAGGCAATAAACCCTTTACCTTTGCTTATATTTCTGACTCTCACCTCTATGAAAAAACCCTTAATGAACGCTTTGTTCGTCAGCTAGAGAGGGCTGTTGCTGATATTAATGCACTTGATCCTCAACCTGATTTTGTCCTCTATGGCGGAGATTTAGCACAACTTGCCCAACCAGGAGAATTAAAATTAGGCGCTCAAATTCTTAAACAAATTAAAGCCCCTGTTAGGATGATGGTTGGTGAACATGATTGGTTTTTAGACCTAGGAGATCTTTGGAAAGAGTTGTTTGGTAAACCCTACTACTCTTTTGATCATAAAGGTGTCCATTTTATTACACTAATGAGTGTTAATGAAAAAGACTTTTGGACAGCTAAAAACCTTTCCCCTATGCAAAGAATGCAAATAGTCTCTGGTCTAGATGATGGCCGACAAAGCCCCTTTGAAGTAGGCGAAGAAGAGCGCGAATGGTTAGCACGTGATTTAGCTAATATTCCTAAAACAACACCTATTATAGTTTTTTCACATTCCCCACTCTATAAGCTTTATAAACCCTGGAATTTCTGGACTGATGACGCAGAGCAAGTACAAGCACTGCTTAAACCTTTCCAAACAGTAACAGTAATTCATGGTCATACTCATCAAGTATTATCAAACCGTATAGATAATATTCATTTTCATGGAATGCTTTCTACTGCTTGGCCTTGGCCTTATGCACCTCAAGGTTTACCAAAATTAACTATGCAAATGAACCGCCCTGATCCATTTAATCAAACTGAAGGCTTAGGAGATGGCATTATAGATGTACTAGGTAGTGGACGAGTAAATAAGCGCTATGACTTATGGAATCGCAATCCATTATTTGTGTCAGCACAATACCTTGATTCTAACGGTGCTAACGATGTTCCAACCAAAACAACTTTGCCATCTTACTAAGGAGAAAGAGATTAATAATGAATAAACTACAATGGATAAAATTATTTGTAATTACCTTGTGTGTTTTAAGTAGTGTTCTTTTTTACCAAAGTGTTAAAGCACAAGGGCCAGTCCAATTACCTACACACCCACCTGCAAAAGGTGATGGTAAAAGCTTAGTTGTTCAACTTTGTGATGGTGAAACTAACCTAGAAGTTAAAGGTGTAAAACCAGGCGAACGGCTTAACCCTGACCAAGCCCAAGTTGTTTCTAATCAACTAATGGCACAATGGTTAGCTAAACAACCTAAAGAAGTTGCAGAGGCTTGGATGAAAGAAAATTTAACCTCGCAACAAAAAACAACTGCTCAAACAAACCCTAATGAAGCATCTACCCAAGATCAACCCATAGACTTTACTGCACGTGATTATCAAATGTGGAAAAAAGAACTAGACCAAGAAGTTTCCTATGGTGATCAAATATTTCACGATGATAAGCTACTAGGTAGTACTAATGGTGTTTCTTGTGCAATGTGTCATCCACATGCGGCTAACACTCATCCAGAAACTTACCCTAAATTCCAAATTCAACTTAGGCGCGTAGCTCTTTTACGTGACATGATTAATTGGTGTATTGAAAACCCATCAAGAGGAGCTAAATTACATCCTGATGATCCAAAAATGCGAGCACTAGAGGCTTATATTATGGCTCAACGTAAGGGAACTGTAATGGAACCAGGCAAGCATTAATCCACCTTTATCCAAAATTAAAAAGGGCAGACACAATTGTCTGCCCCTACAACAAAATATATAAAATAATTAAAACCTTACTACTACATCTGGGGCTTGATTTAACTTAATACTATCAATAAATCTTACATAATGAGGTGAAGTAGTCATAATTAAGGATTGTGTTCTAATTCCATCCCCAAAAAATCTTACTCCATTAAGTATAGTGCCACTAGTAACACCAGCAGCAGCAAAAATAATATGTTTTCCTGGAGCTAAATCATTAGTGGTATAAACTTTTTTAGGATCATCAATACCCATTGATTTCATTCTAGCTATAATCTCAACATCAGCAGCTACTTTATCTTGGTCTTCTGCGTCTAATTGATCTTTAAGCACAAAACGAGCTTGTATTTCACCATTTAAACAACGCATTGCAGCTGCAGTTAAAACCCCTTCCGGTGCGCCTCCAATACCCATAACAGCATGAACACCTGAACCTGCTACAGCAGCGCTAATACCTGCGGATAAATCCCCATCTCCAATTAGCTGAATTCTAGCGCCAGCCGAACGAATATCTTCCATTAATTTTTGGTGTCTTGGTCGGTCTAAAACAATTACTACTAAATCTGAAACATCACGATTTAAGCGACGAGCAATAATTTTTAAGTTATCTTGTACTGGTGCATCAATATTTACATGCCCTTTTGCAGCAGGGCCAACTACTAATTTATTCATATACATATCTGGTGCATTAAGTAGTCCTCCACGCTCAGCCGCGGCTAATACTGCAATAGAATTAGGCGCACCAGTAGCGCAAAGATTTGTACCCTCTAAAGGATCAACAGCAATATCAACCTCTGGATAATCTTCTGGGTTACTAGCATCAGCGCCTTTACCAACTTTTTCACCAATATAAAGCATTGGTGCTTTGTCTCTTTCGCCTTCGCCTATAACAATCTCTCCGCGTATTGGTACATTTCTCATCTCTTCACGCATTTTTTCTACTGCTACTTTATCAGAGTATTTTCGTTTTCCTTGTCCCATTGTACGGGCGGCAGCAATAGCAGCTTCTTCTACCACCTGTAAAAAGTCCAAGGACAACTCCTGCCCCATAGTTCGTGACATAAGTAATATTCCTCTCTATATTTGTTATTTAAATTTTCGGTAATGGATAATTGGTTATCTGATAGATTAAGAAAATTTGCAAGCGTTTTTCTCTATTTGCTAGCTAATACAATAAGTTAACTAAAAGCCTTTAGAGCTAAAAACCTAAAGTGTTACAAATATCACAACGATCACAAGGTTTTCCCTTTTCCATAGTACAAGGTTTAGTTTGTAGAAACTCAACAAACTCGCTTAACTCATCTTTAGCAGCTAGCTTTTGTTGCGATGGATGTTGACTAATTGGGTAATTTATTTGTGGTACGATAGCTAAAGTAATGGCTTTTTGAGAATCATAAAGATCAATAGCATCTTTAGTATTTTGGCTTGTATTATTAAAAAAACCTGGAGTGCTAACCACTTCTAATGCTTTATTTGGTGCATCCACAATTTGAGCTAGTTCTGTTATATCAGTAAACTCTACTCCCATATCTACTAACTTACAGCGAAGGTCTTCAACAGCCTTTCTTAGCCCAACTCGTAGGGTTTCTGTAATAGCTAAAGGCCCTGTAGCTATAGCAATAACCCTTTTATTAGCAAATAATGCTTTTACTACTATTGCTGATATAGGACAGTCAGTTTGTAGGTTTGTAATTTTAGCTGCTAGGTCAATAGATGGAGCAACTAATATTAGTACTTTACAAGAAGAAAGCTCTTTGATTTTTTCTCCTATTGCATTTGTGTCAATAACCTCTTCATTTGGCAAAGCCTTTATTATTTTGCTACGTAAAAGATCTGTTGTTTCTTCACAAAAAACAACAAAGGCTTTTTGTGCTACTTCAATGGTTGTAGGTGTTTTAATTAGTTTTTGGATCAAACCATCTGCCATTTGTCTAATAAAATCTTCATTAACCATTTTGAACTCCTACTTTTACTCTTTTATTTTTTATTCTTCTACTTTTCTTGCTCTATAACTGCTTGAGCCTCTTCAATAGTGTCTACAACCCCAATAATTGCAGCATCAATAGCAAAACCTTCTTTATATGTTGTTGCAGTAGAGGCTGACCAACCTTCTTGAACTACTATAACTGTATCACCTGACCCAGAATCAACAGCATCTAAAGCCATAAAAGATTGACCTTTTAAGTTACCTTCTAAATCTATTGGTTGGACTAACATAATTCGCCCACCAACAAGCTCATTAGCTTTTTGTGTAGCGATTACATTACCAACTACTTTTGCTAATATCATGGTAGAACTACTTTCTTTTCAGGAAGATCAATATTAACTCTATCAACAACCCCTGTAATGGTGCAATCTGTAGGTACTTCATCAGGCATAAAAGGAAAAGAAGATTCCTTACCACGACACCAAAAAATTAACTCCCCTGCCCCAGTACCAACACAGTCTAAAGCCACCATAGGCTTACCAGCAGGAGTTCCATCGCCATCCAAAGGCTGAATTAACAGTAATCGTTGCCCTACTAATTGAGGATCTTTCATTGTCGCAACAACCGTTCCCATAACTCTTGCTAGTCTCATAAGTATATTTATAAGTATTTATATTAGTAGATAATTTGATTTTATATTTTAATTTTCTAAAAAAGCCTAATATTTTTATCAGAGAACCCACAAGAAAGAAAGCCTCTAAAGCATAATAAGAAATTTAGTTTTGATATTGAGCTAAGGTTTTTTGTAAAGTCCCAATAACTTCTTTGCGTAAAGACTCTGGAGAAACTACTTCAACATCAACCCCATATTTTAGTATTTGTTGTATTAACTCTGTTTTATCACCAAAAGGCACTGTTAATTCATAACGCCCATCTTCAAGAATCTGGCTTTTTTGTTCTGGATGCCACACCTCATTTTTTACCCAACGCGATTGATAAGCGCTAAATCTAAGCAATGCCCAATCATTTAATGGCTGGTAGAAAATACCATAAGTTTGATTTATAAACTCGTCTAACTCTTTATTATCTAGTTGGTTTGCAGATTCATTTTTTATTTCTGCTTGTTTTATACAATCAACTGCAAACTGTCTTAAACCTTGTTTTTGATGGCAATAAGCGTCTAAATACCAATTATCACGATAAAGAATTAATCTTTGAGGAGAAATTTCTCTGTTAGGTGTATGCTCATCACGTTTACGAGAATAATAATTAATCACTAATTTTTGCTTATTTAACAAAGCCTGTGCAACAGTAGAAAAATGCTCATATTGACCTTTACGTTTTCCAAAATGCAGTAATTTAACACAAGCTTTTATTTCTGCATCTTGGCCAGTTTTTCCTAATAATGTTTTAATTAGAATCTTAAATGCCCCTAAATAATCAGCTAAAAAACCTGCTTGCATTTGCTCAAGAGCTTGTTCTAAAAACAAAAGTCCTGCTAGTTGGTCAGGACTAAACCATAATCCAGGTAATTCATAACTGTCACTTGTGTATTGCCACCCTACAGTTCTTCCACCATCTTTTATTTTTTCTAATGGAGCGCCATAAAAACCACGTAAGTCATCTAGTATTCTTTCTATAGTATCTCTTGAAACTTCTTCTTTACCTGAACTTCTCCCTAACACCTCTTGAAATCTTTTCATTGGAACAGGTAAGCGAGCCGTTTTTAATATTTGATGTATTACATATATTCTATCAAGCCTCATAGTAACCTCTGATGTTTCTTAAGTATAACTAGACTTTGCCTAACACCTAGTAATTTAGTGATAATAAATAATATCTTCGCTTTAAATATTAACTAGACTAACAGTGTAAATTATTCTACATTCGAAATCCCGGAAAAAATTTTTAATACCGCAATATTTGCGGCATGGCTTAAGTACAATCTTTTTTCAACACCACTAAATAAAAAAACCCAATGGAGGAAGTTATGCTAGAAACCCTTGTAGAAACAGATCCTTGTGTGATTATGCGCTTTTCTGTTATGGGAAACCAACTACCAGCAGATCACGGTTATGCACTCTATAGCGCCATTTGTGAACAACTGCCAACTTTACATGATAGTGAATGGGGCAAAACTCTTGGAGTTGAGTTAATTAGCGGAATACCTTTAGGGCAAGGAAAAGTTCTTTTGCCTAAAGGAGCAAATTTTTCTCTACGCTTACCTTCTAATCACTGTAGGCAAATTTTATCACTAGCAGGAAAACGTCTTAAAATTGCTCAAGATGTCATTACAGTAGGTATTCCTAGTATTCAACTATTTTCACCCTCAGCAAACCTTTATTCACGAATAACAATTATCAAAAATGCTACCGAGCCAGAGAATTTCTTAGTTGCCGCTTCCCAACAGTTAGAAACATTAAGCATAAAGGCTCAACTCGAAATTCCATTGGATGAGCAAGGACGTTTTCAGCGTCGAGTTATGCGAATCCGTGACCGCACCATAGTAGGTTTTTCCCTAGCAGCACATAACCTAAGTGATGAAGATTCATTAAAGTTGCAAACACTTGGCTTAGGTGGCCGCCGTCATATGGGCTGCGGGATTTTTAATCCAATTGTTAGATTACCGTAGGGGCGAACCTGTGTGTTCGCCCTTCTTTTGAAATCAACAGTTTACAAAGAATAGGAAAGAAACATGTCCACCAATAATATGCCTAAAATTTTACTAGCTAAAAGCAAACGTGGCGATCTGGAAATCTCTGTACAACGCCATTTAATGGAAACTGGCCAATCTGCCCAACAGATTTTTCGACTTGATCGCCGTTGGGGTCTTAATTGGTGTCGTTTTTTTAAGATTTATGCTCCTGCTAAACAAGAAATTTTTCTATTAAACCTAATTGTTGCTGCACTATTTCACGATATAGGAAAAGCGAACGAGGATTTCTACGAGGCTGTTTCTGGTCAAAATAGAATTACTCAAACCTTGCGGCATGAGCATATCAGTGCGCTTCTGCTACATTTACCAGAAATACGGCGTTGGTTATCAGCTAACCCTAATTTAGACCTAGATGTAATTTGTGGCGCGGTATTATCCCACCATATAAAAGCTTCATATGGTGGTGATTGGGAATGGGGCAAAACTCGTAATAAAAAAGTTTTACGTTTATACCTACAACACCCTGAAGTAATAGCTATTTTAGAACACATTGCTAAAGTAGCTAATCTTCCAAGCCCTCCTGTTTTACCTAGTAGCCCTTGGGCAGAAAAACCGCCTTGGACAACGGCTTGGCAGCAAGGAAGAAATTCTTCTGTTAGATTTGGGCGAGAAATTAGAAATAACCTTGATCGTTGCGCGCTATTACTTGCAGTTAAAGCAGGCGTAATGGTTTCTGATGCTGCTTCTTCGGGACTAGTTAGAGAAGGGCATCTTATTGATAAATGGATTGATGATGTTGTTCATACCGTAGAAGTAACCGACCAAGATATAAAAAATGCAATTCTAGATCCCCGTGCAGAACAAATTTCTAAAACCAAAGGTAAGCCTTTTGAGTTCCAAAGCTTTCAAACTAAAGCATCTGAACTTGGAAACCGTGCCTTGCTGCTTGCTGCTTGTGGTGCAGGTAAAACCCTCGCTGCTTGGAAATGGGCAGAAGCACAAGCTAAAGCTTATAAAATTGGTAAAGTTATTTTTCTTTATCCAACTAAAGGCACTGCTACAGAAGGTTTTCGTGATTATGTAGGTTGGGCACCTGAAGCCGAAGCTACTCTTTTACATGGCGCATCACGTTATGAACTAGATTCAATGATGAAAAACCCTGATGAATCAGCAACTACGGCAATCAAAAACAAAGATTTTCGTTTAAGCGAAGCTGAAGAAAGGCTTTTTGCATTAGGGTTATGGTCACGTCGTTATTTTAGCGCCACTGTAGACCAATTCTTAAGCTTTATGGAGCATAGTTATTCAAGCCTTTGCTTACTGCCTGTACTTGCTGACAGCGCTGTAATCATTGATGAAATCCATAGTTTTGACCGCCGAATGTTTGACAACCTAACAAAATTCCTTGACCGTTTTGATGTTCCTGTTCTTTGTATGACTGCGACTTTACCCCCAACACGACAAAAACAGTTAATAGAAAAAGGGTTAAGAGTTTATCCAAATGAAATTGAAAGAGAAGAGTTTAAAGATTTAAGTGAAAAAGAAAAACACCCTCGCTATCAACATCAATCCTTATCAGACCAAGCGATTGCATTATCTAAAGCCATTACAGCTTATAAAGAAGGAAAGCGCGTTTTATGGGTAGTTAATACTGTAGCTAGGTGTCAAAAAATTGCTAGCGCTCTAGAAAAAGAACTTTCTCAAGAAGTCCTAATTTACCATAGCCGATACCGCTTAAAAGATCGTCAAGCTTGCCATACAAGTACTGTTAACGCCTTTCAGCAAAGAGAAAAACCTGTAATTGCTGTAACTACACAAGTTTGTGAAATGAGTTTAGACCTAGATGCAGACGTTTTAATTAGTGAGGTTGCGCCCGCATCTTCATTAATTCAGCGTTTTGGCCGTGCTAATCGTCATTTAGCTAGGGGGTTAGATTTTCGTGCTCAACTCTACACTTATTTACCAGAACATCATGCACCCTATATCAAAGAGGAAATCCAATCAGGACTAGAGTTTATCAAGTCTCTTGGTTTAGGAGAGGTTAGCCAAGCATTTATGGCTGAGATGCTTGAAAAATATGCTCTAAGTGAACCTTTTGCTGACGAGAGTGCAAGGTTTTTAGATAGTGGTTATTTTGCTACTCCAGGTAATTTAAGAGAAATTGATGATTTTGCTCAAACCTCGGTGTTAGACAGTGATTTAACCCAACTACAACAAAAGCTTATAGAAAAACAATCTACGGATGAGCTTATTATCAGTGTCCCCAAAAAGTATTCTGATAAAAGCGATTCTAGACCTAGTTGGCTACCTAAATATCTTGGGATTGCCCCAGCTAGCCAATATTGCCCAAGATTTGGTTTTCAAGTGGAGGAAAAAAATAGTGACTAAACAAGCTAAATCGCAACCAAAACCAGCCATAGAACTTTTAACATTAGATTACCAGCTAGCCGAGTTGCCATCATCACAGCACCGTGCAGGGCTAGCAGGACTAGTGTTAATGGTTAAATGGCTTGCCCGCCAACCAAATGCTAAAGGCGTTTGCCGTCTTACTCGCCTTGATGCCCAAGGCTTAACCTTAGAAATGGATTTACCTGGCCTAGAAGCCTTATTTGATGAGACTTACGGCGCATCTCAAGAGGAACAAGAATATTCTCAACCTTGGAAAGATAAGAAAGGCAATATAAAACCACCTTTAAAAGAAGACGAGCGCCAGGAAACGGATTCTAAAACAGGCAAAACTAAAACTAAAAAGGTTTATATTTATCCTTTAGTTGTGCCTAAAGGAGCATTACTAATTGATTTTGACCCTACTGCCAATGGAGACAAAGGCATATGGATCAAGTTATGGCGTGATATGGTTTGGGAGATCTTGCGCGGTATTCCGGCAACTCGCAATCCATTTAATGCTAGAGCAGACAAAGAGCCTACAGATGATGCAGCTAAAGTTTGGGATGAACTAGTAAAGCCAATAGACTATAGCATTGATTTACCAAGTACTTATTTTATTGGTGCACAATCTGCTAATGCTGAAGATGTGCCTTTTAAGGATCGAGCACGCTATCAGTTTTTACTGCATTTCTGGCCTTATATAGCACAAATCTATGTTCCAACCATTATTAATAATGAAGGAAAAAGAGAATCTGTTGGTTATGCATTAGCAATTCCTGATATTGCAGAACTAGATTTTTTCTGTGAAGAGTTTGCTCATGTAATGAAATACCGTAGCCAAGATGTTTCTGGCTATCGCCCTAAAGATGCGATTGTTGATTTAGCTGTAGAAGGAGCTTTAGAGCTATTAAGTAAATTAACTGCAAGGTTAAAAGTATTAGCGGCTGAACAAACCACAGGTACTTTAGTTCTAGGCATTGATGTTGTCCATGTAAAAAAAGAAGGCAACTCAATCAAAGTGTTAGGAGTCGCTCGTTTAGACCCAGAAATGTCAATGATTGATGAATACTCTAGAATTCGTCAAACTCTTTGGGATACAACTTTCCGCCGACAAAGGCTATTAAATTTAGTAAATCATCGCCCTTGGTACTTAGGCTTTGATCGACTCTGTTCTACCTTATCAATTGAACAAACCCTTAAATCAAATTCTTTTTGTCATGATGCAAGAGAAACTTTTAAAGAAATCGAGGATGAAATTATGGAAAATTCTGAAAGTGTTAATGATGAATTAAAAAAAGACTCAAAAGCGAAAGCTCTAACTTGTGAGGCATTAGTTTATCAGCTTGTAAGTACTTATATTAGTAAAAAGTTAAAAAGCAAGTACCAGTTAGAATGGGGCAAATCAGAAAAAGGAGAATATAACGAGAAAAGAGAGAAAGTTGCTAGAGAAGCTTTTTTAGCTGTTAGAAGCCGGTCAGGACTGGATTTTATTGACTATTTTGCTTCTACTCTTTGTTCTACACCGCAATATTTGGATGAAGAACAGTTTGGTACTATCACTAAAGCTTTGTATGAAGAAACCGACAAAGTAAGAACACTAACAATGCTTGCCTTATCAGCCAAAGGTTAACAATTAATACTTTAAATTTATAAGTGAGGAAATAATTTATGAAGAAAAATCTTTTTGCTACTGTTTTAACTTATCCTGCCCCTAGTTCTAACTATCGCGGTGAAAGTGAAGAAAACCGCACTGTTTTACAAAAAATCACTCGTTCAGGAAAAGAATTTACAGTGATTAGCCCTGAATCTATGCGTAATGCTTTGCGCGAAATCCTTATTGTTAACGGTCTGCCACATAATCGCACTCGACTACATAATGAAGAACAACTAGCTGTAGAGTTTAAACAATTTCCTAACGCCCAAGAGTTTGCAGATGATTTCTTATTTGGCTATATGGTTGCAGATAAAAAAGCTATTGAAAAAAATAAAAATATCCCTGCTAAACGAGACAGTATATTCCGCTTAAATATGGCAGTAGCACTAACTCCATACCGTTTTAATGCAATTTTTCATCAATCTCCCCTTAATGCAGGAAAAAGTGATTGGAAAAATGCTTCTACCTCTGCCTTACTTCACCGTGAAGTGTCACACACAGCTTACCAATATCCTTTTGCTCTTTCCTATAGTGATTGTGTTCAAGGCAATCCTGAATGGACAAAAGGTTTGTTAACAGCAATCGGTCAATTAAGTAATGTTGCTGGCGGTCATGCTCGTAGCTATTTTGAAATGTCACCTAAAAGCATTGTTGCTAGGCTAACTCCAAATCTTGTTGCTGGTTATGACACTTATGGGTTTAACGAGGAAGGCAAATTCTTAGAGCTATCCCGAATTAACGAAAATGATTTACCTGGCAGTGAATTTTGGCTGGCTGGTGAACTTGTCCGCAATATGTCAACAGAAGAAAAAGACAGGCTAACAAAACAAGGTGTAAAACTCTATGACAACCCACAAAAAATGCTTATGGATTTGGGAGAAAACTTTTTTGCTTAAGGAGCTAACAAGATGAAAACAATGTGGTTACGCTTACAAGCACCATTTGCTGCATTTCGCTACTTTCAAGCAGGAGTCTATAGAGCGACTAGCCCAATAATGCCGCCCTCAGTAGCTTATGGGCTAGTGCTTAACCTAGCAGCAATTGAAATGAGAGGATCGCTTTCTGAAATATCAACCCCAATTCGCCAAGATATTCCTAAAATATGCTTGGCAATTGGGACGTTATCCGATCCAGAAAAGCTAGAAAAAAGCTCTCTCTATCAGCAGCTACATAGCTATCCTGTTGGTGCTTCTGGTAAAGAAATGAGTGCTAGAACACATGGTGCAAAATTTTGGATTTCTCCTGTTCGTAGAGAATTTCTAGTTGGGTTAGATCTAATCATTGGTGTAAAAACCTCTGATTTAGAAGTACTTGAACGGGTTGAGCAAGGTTTAGCAGGAAAATTAAATGATTCTCGTTATGGGCTACCGTTTGTTGGTGATAATAATTTCCTCTTTGACCGAATAGACATAATTTCTGAACCGTTAGAAAGCGTTTATTGGTATGAACAAATGTCAGCTAATGAATCTCCACGCAAAGGCTCTTGTCGTTTAACTGTAGGAATTAACCGAACTGACAGCAGTAAAACAACAAATAAGCTTTTTGCACCTATGTTAGAGAAAAGTAAATATCCTTCTGAACAGGCTTGGACTTGGACACCAAGCGAAATAGTCTAGATTTTTGTTGATAGACCAATTCCCATGATTGTCCTTAGGCGTTGTAGTTTAATCCAAATTCCCAGGAGTAAAACGCTTATGGTAATTAATACACTTGGTTTAATTGATAAAATCGATAGCTCAAATAACTCTGATAATTATAAAATTGAATCGCTACTAGCCGTTCACGGGTTACATGCACTAGCCTACTGTGAACGGCTTTTCTATTTGGAAAATGTTGAATACTTGCGTGTGGCTGATGCTGCGGTTTTTGCGGGTAGAAGGCTACATGCTGAAATAGAAAAAGAAGAAGATGGTGACGAATGGGTAAACTTTACCATCCAAAATGAGCGCCTTGGGCTACAGGGCAAAGTTGATTGTGTACGAAGGCGTGATGGTAAGCTAATCCCTTACGAACATAAAAAAGGCTACTCGGCACGTGCGACAGGCGGCAATGGGGCAGCAGCTTGGCCTAGCGATAGGCTACAAATCATTGCTTATGCAGTACTTGTTGAAGAGCATAGTCAAAAGCCTGTGGTTGAAGGCCGTATCCGTTACCATGCTGATAATGTTATGGTGAAAGTCCCAATTGATACATCAGCGCGTGAAGAGTTAATTACAGCAATTGCTCGTGCTCGTGAGCTACAAAATAGTATTGACCGCCCACCAGTAACCACAAATGAACGTTTATGTGTTCGTTGTTCGCTTGCTCCTGTTTGCCTACCAGAAGAAGCACGGCTACCTAATAAATTGCTTGAACAGCCTACACATAAGCCTTTACGCTTGTTTCCTGCTGATGATGACCGGCAAATATTACATGTAATTGCCCAAGGAGCAAAAGTTGGCCGTAAAGGTGATCGCTTAGAAGTTTCTGCACCCGATGAAGCACCAAAACTCCACCCTATTCAAGAGGTCGGCCAAGTTGTACTACATGGCTTTTCTCAAATTACTACTCAAGCCTTAAGGTTATGTGCTCAAGAGGAAATCGGAGTGCATTGGCTAACAACGGGCGGTCAATACATTGGATCGCTCTCTACTGGTGAAGGTTCTGTTCAACGTCGCATCCGTCAATATAAAGCTTTAACTAACCCTGAATTTTGCTTGCAAATGGCAATAAAACTTGCTGATGCAAGGGTAAGAACCCAATTAAGCTTTTTACTACGCGCTAGCCGTGATGCTGGACGCAATTCAGCCACTTTAATAGAGTCTATCAAAGGTATTCGTAAGCTACTTTCGCCGCTTTCCCGTGCTGAAAATATAAATGCACTTCGAGGCTATGAAGGTAGTATTGGAGCACTTTATTTTGCTGCATTGCCTGATCTTATTGTCCCTGAAGCAGGTTTAGAAATGCGTCCTAATGGCCGTAGTCGTCGCCCGCCTAAAGATCGTTGTAATGCGCTACTGTCTTTTGGCTATGCGCTACTGTTAAAAGATGTGGCTAATGCTGTCCTAACCGTAGGGCTTGAACCGTCCCTAGGCTTTTATCATCAGCCTCGTAGCCAGGCACAACCCCTAGTGCTTGATCTAATGGAATTATTCCGCGTTCCAATAGTTGATATAGCTGTGATTGGCTCTATTAACCGTAAACAATGGGTAGACGAAGATTTTCACATCACAGGTCAACAAGTTTGGTTATCAGATTCAGGACGTAAAAAATTAATTACGATTTATGAAAAACGTAAATCAGATCAATGGAAGCATCCTGTTATTGACCATTCGCTAACTTATTCACGTTTAATAGAGTTAGAAGTTAGGCTTCTAGAAAAAGAATGGATGGGCGAAGGTGGATTATTTGCCAAAATGAGACTTCGTTAACTAGTTCGCTAAGAAATAAAGCTTAGGAGTAAACATTTATGGAAACAAAACATTGGTATGTAGTGTGTTATGACATCACAGAACCTAAGCGTTGGCGTAAGGTATATAAATTGATTAACGGTTATGGTACGCGATTACAGTACTCTATCTTTCGTTGTCGTTTAACCGTGCGACAGATGGAAAAACTACGCTGGCAGTTAGAAAAATTGATGGACACAGAAGATAAATTATTGATAATGGGTTTATGTGAGCCTTGTGAAAGACGTGTAGCTAGTTTCAATCGTCCTGAGGCTTGGGTAATTGAGCAAAATTCTTTCCAAATCATTTAAGCTTAAAACTCAAGCACCAAAGCATGTTTTTGACAAAACGAGCTATAAGATTCTAACTATATGTAATTATTAAGCTTACAACCAAAAAGCAACTTTTAGATCCTTGAGCAGGAGTAATTGAATGAAAACACAAGTATTTAACCATTTAGTTAGTTTGTTAGTAACAACTAAAGTTTTAACTTGTATTGACATTCTCGCAAAAGGCTTTGTAAGTGTAAGAAAATACGTATAATAGATGGCACGCTGCGCAGATTCCTATGATGCCGAAAGGCGTTGAGCACAACAAAAGCCCGAAAGTAATTGATGTAATTGATCCTTGCGCAGATTCCTATGATGCCGAAAGGCGTTGAGCACACGATAGATGGGGAACAGGTATAGCGCTAACTTCAGGAACAACCACAAGCGCAGATTCCTATGATGCCGAAAGGCGTTGAGCACTTGCTAGCTAGTCTGGCGTTGAGTACTTCATTATAAACTGCGCAGATTCCTATGATGCCGAAAGGCGTTGAGCACAGGCAGAAAAAAATAAAACAATTAACCATGAAACTGCTGGCGCAGATTCCTATGATGCCGAAAGGCGTTGAGCACTAACACCCTTTCCAGAAAAACTGGAACTTCATCCTTACGCGCAGATTCCTATGATGCCGAAAGGCGTTGAGCACGAAGAGGTGCTGGTAGTAGACCTAAAGTTGAAAAAGCGCAGATTCCTATGATGCCGAAAGGCGTTGAGCACAGCGATCGTGCCGAAGCAATTGATCCTAGATATTTAGCGCAGATTCCTATGATGCCGAAAGGCGTTGAGCACAAGCTAGTGGTGATGGATGGAATTATGCAGGCAAGGGCGCAGATTCCTATGATGCCGAAAGGCGTTGAGCACCAATGTTCCGTCCGTTAATTTCAAACAATACAACGTCTGGCGCAGATTCCTATGATGCCGAAAGGCGTTGAGCACAATGGATAAAACCAATTCAGGTTGTATTCAGTCTACTACCTAGAAAGCGCAGATTCCTATGATGCCGAAAGGCGTTGAGCACATAATACAATGTCCCATAAATAGCACGAACACTTTCAGGCGCAGATTCCTATGATGCCGAAAGGCGTTGAGCACTGCACAAGTTTGTCTTTTTAGATGAATGCCACCCTTTGATGCGCAGATTCCTATGATGCCGAAAGGCGTTGAGCACAGACTATTGAGAGCGGATAAAAAATACATTACATAGTGGCGCAGATTCCTATGATGCCGAAAGGCGTTGAGCACGTGATTCACTTAACAGTGTTAACTAATATGCCTACTGTAGCGCAGATTCCTATGATGCCGAAAGGCGTTGAGCACAATTAGATCATTATCCAGATTGCTCTCAGTGTGGGCGCAGATTCCTATGATGCCGAAAGGCGTTGAGCACAGCAATCCTAAAAAATCCGGCTGTCGTGGTAAAACTAGCGCAGATTCCTATGATGCCGAAAGGCGTTGAGCACCTGAGACTAGAAAGCGAGCTTCTTCTTTATCAAGATGCGCAGATTCCTATGATGCCGAAAGGCGTTGAGCACATTACTTAGAGGATGTAAAATGAAACTACAAATTAAACCAGCGCAGATTCCTATGATGCCGAAAGGCGTTGAGCACCCTAAGGATAAAAAAGAAGATCCTATGGCTGTACCCGGCGCAGATTCCTATGATGCCGAAAGGCGTTGAGCACAAATTTGTGAAAAACAAAGGCAAGTAGGAAATAAGCGCAGATTCCTATGATGCCGAAAGGCGTTGAGCACCTGCATTAACTTCACTTAGTACTAATTACGGATACGTACAAGATGGCGCAGATTCCTATGATGCCGAAAGGCGTTGAGCACAACTGTACGATCATTAGCACTATGTAAGGTAGTCGTAGCGCAGATTCCTATGATGCCGAAAGGCGTTGAGCACCAGAAGCAGTTAGTAATCTACTACCTCTCTAGTTAGTGCGCAGATTCCTATGATGCCGAAAGGCGTTGAGCACAAATATGCTGTCATATTTTCACGCTCATAAAGGTATGCGCAGATTCCTATGATGCCGAAAGGCGTTGAGCACAGCTAACGGAACTATCTAGGAAGTACAACGAAGCTGGGCAGCGCAGATTCCTATGATGCCGAAAGGCGTTGAGCACCTCTACTAGGGGTTCTTATACCCTTGCAGCAATCATATTGCGCAGATTCCTATGATGCCGAAAGGCGTTGAGCACGACACTGAAAACCATAGTATATTTTCTAAATGCTATTGGCGCAGATTCCTATGATGCCGAAAGGCGTTGAGCACAAATATGTATAATACTTAATCAATATCAATATGCCAATTCTGCGCAGATTCCTATGATGCCGAAAGGCGTTGAGCACCGAGCGTACTTGCTAAAGAACAATTAGCAATTCAAAGCGCAGATTCCTATGATGCCGAAAGGCGTTGAGCACAAAACCCTAATCTTTGCCCATCGTGCTAACATCCAATGCGCAGATTCCTATGATGCCGAAAGGCGTTGAGCACTCGTTACTATTACTTTCAATACTTCCAAAACTTTCACCGCGCAGATTCCTATGATGCCGAAAGGCGTTGAGCACGAGGCGGTGGCCAGACTGGAAAGTCTGATACTAGCCTGCGCAGATTCCTATGATGCCGAAAGGCGTTGAGCACATGGAGGGGTTTACTTTGGCACGAATCCAGGGGGCGCAGATTCCTATGATGCCGAAAGGCGTTGAGCACGTTTTTCCCACTGACACGGTGGAAGCTAGCGCGCGCAGATTCCTATGATGCCGAAAGGCGTTGAGCACAAAGCTAATAGAATCAGTTATTTGTCGATTGAAACCTGCGCAGATTCCTATGATGCCGAAAGGCGTTGAGCACCAACCACGCTACCCTAGTTTATTTACCTATCTAGGGGACAGCGCAGATTCCTATGATGCCGAAAGGCGTTGAGCACGAAGGGCTAGAGGTGGCGATTCAAAAAGGGCAAATAGCGCAGATTCCTATGATGCCGAAAGGCGTTGAGCACCCGTTTGGCGCTACCCTTTGGTGCACCTCAGATAGTAGCGCAGATTCCTATGATGCCGAAAGGCGTTGAGCACTGTTGGCTACTAGCGCTAGTACTGCTATGAGCGGAAGCGCAGATTCCTATGATGCCGAAAGGCGTTGAGCACTGAAAGTTAATCAAGAGCTTTATGATGATATTATAAAAAAAGGCGCAGATTCCTATGATGGAGGGTATTCAGCTAAAAAAGCTGAATAGTTGAGGAATAAAGAGATAAAGATGGACAAGAATAAAAAATAATATAAATACGTAAGCTGAATAAGAAAAAAGCTAAAAGGAAAGCAAGAAA
>Ga0075163_10004782_pt1 | contig 18122 bp, 15 predicted proteins | sample JI1023141ADNA_FD_71478 | JGI IMG/M metagenome (GOLD analysis project Ga0075163, IMG submission 71478) | Wastewater effluent complex algal communities from Wisconsin, to seasonally profile nutrient transformation and Carbon sequestration -... | ecosystem: Engineered > WWTP > Effluent > Algae...
GTAAAATAAGATTGTTGAAATTTTATCAGCCACCAGTCATCACTGATGCTGATTATGATGATGAAGCACTCCTTAAAAAGATCACTGATGAAGCAAAAGAAAATTTTGACATTCTTATTTCAAGAGATGGAATTGCAGCAAAATCCATCCAAGAAATAAATTATAAGACATTTTTTGAAGATTGTCCGGCAGTAGTCAAGAAGTTCGATGACAAAAGATACAAGATACAACCTGTTTCTGGCATAAAGAAATTGCTCAAATCTGAAGGATTGACAGGTACTAAATTGGAGCTTGCCGCAAAGACAATAGTCGATGATTACACCTTAAAATGTGGAAAATAAGCATCTAAAGTTCTCAAATTCTTTCATTTGATTGATAGCATTTTCTAACAAGCTACCTTTTAAAATATTGGAAAATAAAACAATATTGATTTCAATGCGTTAGTCTATTGATTTTAGAGTATGAATGCAAAAGGAGGAACAGATTGGCGTTTATTAAGGCGGGTATTGGCGACAGCCAAGCCTTTTAAAAGTTTATTTATACAATCCATTCTCCTTGCGATTATAATTACACCCTTTTCCATCGCACAGCCATTTATTGTCCAAAAAATAGTGGACGAAAATATCATCGGTGGCCAAAAAAGTGGTTTGTTGTGGATGTCAATCGTATTTATAGTAGTATTGCTGATCAATGTAGTGATGAAATATTACTTCATATATATTACCGCAGAGCTTGGTCAGTCAGTCATCAAAGACATGCGAGTGAAAGTATTCAGACATATCACAAATTTAAGATTGCGATATTTCGACCAGACACCGATCGGCACTTCTACTACACGGACCATCAATGATATCGAAGCTATAAATAATGTATTTGCGCAAGGAGTCATCACTATGGCTGCTGACTTTCTTACCTTATTGGCTGTAGTTGGTATTATGTTTTATTCTAGCTGGAGATTGACACTGATTGTGTTTATTACGATGCCTTTTATGATCATCACCAGCTATATTTTCAAAGAAAAAGTGAAAGTTTCTTATCAAAAAGTAAGAACTCAAATAGCGGCAATGAATGCTTTCTTGCAGGAAAGAATCACAGGTATGAAAATTGTACAACTTTTCAATGCAGAAAGCCAACAAAATGAAAAATTCAAACAAATAAATAGAGCTTATACCAGCGCCAATCTTGATTCTGTATTCTATTATGCCGTTTTTTTTCCAGTTGTAGAGTTGGTTTCAGCCGTTTCTCTAGCATTGATGATCTGGCTTGGAGCACGTGGGTATCTGCAGGACAAGGTGAGTTTTGGTGATCTCGTCGCATTCCCACTATATTTAAATCTCCTTTTCAGACCGATTCGATTTTTGGCCGATAAATTCAATACCTTACAAATGGGTCTTGTGGCGTCCGAAAGGGTATTTAAAATCCTCGACAGTCAAGAAATCATTACTAATAAAGGTAGTATAAAACCAGATAAACTGGAAGGTATTGTAGAGTTTCAACATGTAGGTTTTGCATATGATGATGAAAACTTCGTACTGGAAGACATCAGTTTTAAAATCGAAAAAGGTCATACAATAGCATTGGTAGGCAGTACTGGCTCCGGCAAATCTACGATAATTAACATACTCAATAGGTTTTACGATATTCAGAAAGGCCAAATTCTTATAGATAACAAAGATATAAAGGACTACGAATTATCTGCATTGCGAGACAGGATAGCCATTGTGCTTCAGGATGTATTTTTGTTTGAAGGCACCGTTTTAGATAATATTACACTTAGAGATCATAATATTTCCGAACAAAAAGTAATAGAAGCAGCCAAAACTATCGGTGCTCATGAATTTATTGAAAAATTGCCTGGTGGATACTATTGTACAGTCTCAGAGCGTGGTAGCAACCTATCTGTTGGTCAAAGACAACTTATTTCTTTTGTACGCGCATTAGTGTTCGATCCTGATATCCTGATTCTAGATGAAGCCACATCATCCATAGATACAGAAAGCGAGGCTGTGATCCAGTATGCCATAGAAAAGCTGATAAATCGACGCACTTCTATTATCATTGCACACCGATTGTCCACAATACAACATGCTGACCTTATTCTAGTGCTTTCTGATGGAAGAATAGTAGAAAGAGGCAATCATCAGATGCTACTTAACAATGAAAACGGACACTACAAAGAGTTGTATGACATTCAATTTTCAGACCTGACTCCAGCACAAAATATTATATGAGCCTAAGCAATAACGCGATAAATACTGCTTGTTACAACATGTTAATGGATAAGTTTCAATATATTTTTGAGTCTGAGCTTATCAATGAATTGTGTAAGTCCGGTGTGGTAAAAACATATAAAGAAGGTAGCACATTGATGGATATCGGGCAAGTATTGACTCATATGCCACTGGTTATTTCTGGTTCTGTCAAGGTTTTGAAAGAAGACAAAGAAGGCAATGAATTACTTTTATATTATTTAGAATACGGTGATACCTGTGCTGTGACTATGAGTTGTTGTACAAAACCATCTAAAAGCGCCATTAAAGCCATCACTGAATCAGATGCTGAAATTCTCTTTATTCCCATAGAAAAAATGGAAGAATGGATGGTTAAGTATAAATCTTGGCGTGGATTTGTATTGGATAGTTACAATATCCGGCTGAATGAAATGCTGGATGCTATAGACAATCTGGCATTCAACAATATGGAAGAACGTCTGTATAAATACCTGCGAGAAAAGGTGATGATAACCAAAGAATCCAAAATCCACATCACACATTTTCAGATAGCCAATGAGCTGAATTCATCCAGAGTAGTCATCTCTAGGCTCATGAAAAAACTTGAAAATGAAGGGCTTGTGATACAACATCGCAATTATGTAGAAGTCAAAGAATTTATGTAGAAAGAAATTATTTCCTACTTCATTTTTATTTTCAATTACAAATACTATCCTTTTCTTTTATTTTTATTAATGCTGTTGTTATTAGGTCTGTTTTTATTCTGTTGATTTTTTTGATTATTATTGACTGGACCTTTGTTTTTGTTTTTTTGCTGTTTGAATGTATTGACATTCGAATTTGGAAGATTATTTTTAGTGACAACCTGGATTGTATGATCATCATCTACCGAAAGTCTGTTGGCAGATAATACCGACAAGTCAGAAATAATAATATCATCACTTACAAAATGCTCTTTATTCCAAGTTCTATACGAAAGCTTCATGTAAGAGAGTATCGTTTCGACATATCCTTGTTTTATCGGACCATCTTCCATTTTTAGTGCTTTCTCTATCATGACCCGAATATTGTATCCATAATGCCTCCAATTAAACTCATGCTGAGGATAAGGCACTGTTTTGGGTTTGAATCGGATATCATCTTCCGTTGGGTTTTCACCGAATGGATGATCTACATCCAGACTATAATCAGCCATCTTGAAGACGTGTCTCCATAGCTTTTGTTTATATTCCAGTACATTTTTTGTCTGCGGATTGAGCTGATTTATCAATTCGACAATTTCTTCAATCACAGCTTGACGCTCTTCTTTTTTATCAAGTGTTTTTGCGTATTGAATTAATTTTTGAACTGATCTTCCATACTCTGAAAACAAAAGTTTATCCCTGGTTGAGTTGTACTCCAGGCTTAATAACTTTTTTGTCATGATATAAATAATTAATGATTATTCAACGGTTACTGATTTTGCCAAATTTCTTGGCTGGTCCACATCACATCCACGCATTACTGCGATATGATATGCCAATAATTGTAATGGAATGACTGACAATAAAGGAGTCAAAGGTTCTTCTGTTTCTGGTATTTCTATACAATAATCAGACATTTCTTTGATCCTTACATCACCTTCGGTCACGATAGATATGACAATTGCTTTTCGGGCCTTTACTTCTTGAATATTTGAAGCTACTTTGTCATAAGCAGATTTGTTGGTCGCAATGATGATGACAGGCATATTTTCGTCTATCAATGCTATAGGTCCATGCTTCATTTCGGCAGCAGGATATCCTTCAGCATGAATGTAAGAAATCTCCTTCAACTTTAATGCTCCTTCAAGAGCAACTGGAAAATTATATCCTCTTCCAAGATATAAAGCATTGGTTACATCCTTTACCTCACTTGCGATGTATTTGATTTTTTCATCCTGCTGGAGTACTTTTTCTACTTTAGCGGGAATACTTTCCATTGCATAAGCCAATTGTCTAAAATAGTCCTCTGAGATCGTACCTCTACGATGTCCCAAATTCAATGCCATTAGAGTAAGTACCGTGAGCTGACTTGTGAATGCTTTTGTTGACGCAACACCGATTTCAGGGCCGGCGTGGGTATATGATCCGCAATGTGTGATTCTAGATATAGATGAGCCTACGACATTGACAATACCATAGATAAGCGCACCTTTTTCTTTTGCCAATTCCAATGCAGCAAGTGTGTCTGCTGTTTCGCCTGATTGCGAGATGGCTATTACTACGTCATCTGCATTGATAATCGGATTTCTATACCGCAATTCTGAAGCATATTCCACTTCTACAGGGATTCTTGCTAACTCTTCTATCAAGTATTCTGCTACAAGTGCCGAATGCCATGAAGTACCACAGGCTGCAAATATGATCCTTTTGGCATTTACAATCCGGTTTATAAATTGCTGCATACCGCCTACCATGACCCAACCGTCGTGGGCATTTATACGACCACGCATACTTTCGCCGATCGTTGTAGGTTGCTGATATATCTCTTTCAACATGAAGTGGTCATACCCTTCTTTTTCGAGTTCTTCCAGTTTCAGGTCGAGCTCGTGCACTTTGGGTTGCTGGACTTCATTAGAGAGATTAATAATTTCGTAATTACCGTTTTTATGGATAGTTACGATTTCTTCATCATTGAGATATACTACCTTATTGGTGTATTTGATGATGGGAGAAGCATCCGATGCCAAAAAATATTCATCATCACCCAAACCCAAAACCAATGGACTGGATTTGCGTGCGCCAACGATGACATCTGGATTTTCTTTGTCTATCACAACAATAGCATAAGCTCCGATAGCCTTTTCTAATGCCCTTCTGACGGCTTCACTCAGGCTCAAATTTTCTCTTTTCTGATATTCTTCGACAAGATGAACCAGGACTTCGGTATCTGTTTCACTTTTGAATTCATGCCCTATATCGGCTAATGCCTTTTTTAGGGTAGAATAATTTTCGATGATACCATTATGTATAAGTGCCAACCTACCATTGCCTGACAAATGTGGATGTGCATTGATATCGTCTGGCTTACCATGGGTAGCCCAGCGCGTATGGCCAATACCTATATTACCAGAAACATCTTTGTCTTTGGCAGCAGATTCTAGCTTAGATACTTTTCCTTTTCTTTTTACAGTTTTTATGTCTCCGTTCAGTACAGAAATGCCGGCACTGTCGTATCCTCTGTATTCCAGTCTTTTCAGACCTTCCAGTATGATAGGGTACGCTTGCTGAGAGCCTATATAGGCAACGATACCACACATATTATTTTATTATTTTTTTGTATAAGTAATATTAAGCTTAATTGGGTAAGTACTATGGTTTGCACCAAAAAGCACAACCCGTTTTGGGTTTCCGGTTTCAGTCAATACATTTAAATAAATATCTGCATTGTAGGTTGAATCTTTTACCGCTTTTTTGATATGATTAGTAATGTTCATTGTGTATTTTGTTTTACCTCCTTCTACAAATGGAACACCACCAAAAGCAATTGCCAGAGCTGAGGCAGATGTAAAGCTATAAGCAAAATCATCAATAAATATATCCTGTCCACTCGCATTTTTTCTAGTTGCTATCAATTGTGGTGGAATGGCATAACTATCATTAAGACCAGGAAGATCTGCTACATAAAATTCAAGCTCTGCCTTATTGATTATAATAGAATCCAATTTTGCCAAATCAGAAAATTTAACTACTGTTTTTACACCGCCGAGACCCTGAAAAAAGGTTATTGAGTCACTAGCATCTGTATTAGATATATACTTTTCTACAAGGCTACCGCTTCTGTCGTGATCAAATTTGTTGATTGTCGCTGTATGTAAATTGTACTCATAGGATTTTTTGACCGTATCGCTTACTGTATAATACATAATCAACTTATTGATTCCTGATTGGGCAATAAGCGCTTCATCTGAAAGATTAAGTCCATATACAAATGATTCATTATTTGGAGACTTGGACGTAATATACACTCCTTTAAAGAAATCATTAAATATTGTATCATTTTTTGCAGCACTTGCATTATTAAAAAGTGCTTGTCCGAAACTATCATTTAATTTTAAACGCAGTTGTGGTGCCAATGTCACCGCTTTGCCCGTAAGGTGATCAGTAATTCTGACTGAATCCTTTGGACTTACAAATTTATTGATATTTGCAATTTCATCCGAAAGGTACTTAAACTGTTTGTCAGAATAAAATGTATCTGTATTCGAAATAGTCTCGTCAAGTTGATACAATTTTATGGCCTGAGTAGCAAAAGATTTGCCATATGTACCCAATGTGTCGTATTGCAATACTAAAACTAAAGAGTCAAATTTAGGATTGGTTTCGTCTTGATATGCAGGTTTTGTTGATTTCATTGCAAATTTCAAAAACAATTCTGCTGTGATTTTGCCAAATTTACTGTCTTCAAGTGCTCCAAGAATATATGTTTTGGAGTTAAGTTTTGGATTATGTGTGGTTACCCTTTCACCAGCGATTGTCTGCGTTGTGATAAAAACTTTATCTGTATTGCTGATGGTTAGTTTTTCATCTTCCAAAAAGTCTCCGCCAACCAATATTGGATCTTGACATCCTGAGACTAAAAATATTGCCCATATAAATAACCCTAATCGAGTAATGAAGGAATTTACTGCCATTCTTTTAATTTTCTTTTTCTTCTTCCAAAAGCGTTTTATAAAATTCAACTGTCTTATGAGCAGACTCATCTATATCTTCACCGCAAAGTGCGATTGGCTTATTGTGAGTCTCACCATATGAGTTAACGATGTCATGGGTCATTTCGCTTCCTGAATAAATCCCGTCTGCAAATAAAATTGCACCAAGGTCAAGATTTATGCCATCATTTTCCTTGAAAACAGAAAGATCTTCTACTTGCAGATCATTTATGGCCGCTATACTCAAAAATCTTTCGTCAAAAGCATGACTAAGCTCGTTGTTGTACATTGAGTAGATGATTTTCGCATCCGAAAAAACTGGATCGTTTTTATACGCCTTTTTCATATACAATGGGATAAGGCTGGTGATCTGGCCGTGCAGATGCACGATATCCGGGGACCAACCAAATTTCTTGACTGTCTCCATCACACCTTTACAAAAAAACACGAGTCTTTCTTGATTATCATTAAAAGGCTCATTTTGTTCATCAGTAAAAACAGCTTTTCTTTTAAAAAACTCCTCATTGTCCAAAAAATATACTTGTAATCTTGCCCCTGGCAAAGATGCTACTTTGATAATCAATGGATAATCTTCGTCATCGACAATTATATTCATACCTGATAACCGAACTACCTCGTGTAATCTATGCCGTCGCTCATTAATTATCCCAAACTTGGGCATCAAAACCCGAAATTCATAATTTTCATTGGTGGCATAATGTAGGATTTTTCTGGTCAAGTCTGATAAAAAGGAAATTTCTGTATACGGATTCAATTCCTGTGTTACAAAAAGAACTTTCTTTTTACTCATAATACTTTTAATTAATGTACGAAGATTTTAAAAATGCGTGCAAAGATAATACAAATTTTCTGATAATTTTATAATATTCGTTCAGGAAAAAATAAATAAATTGTAAATCAATCAAATACGAACATTTTGAATTGTGCCGTCATCTTGGATTTAGTTCTTATTTTCGTCCGATTTTAGTACAAGAAACTCTTAATATTACATTCAGCAAATAATTTTTATAGATTTGTGATTAATACAACATTTTAAACAATCAGATAATGAATAATAATTCAGACCTAAGAATGCCACCTATTTTTACTGACAATTTTGTGGTATTCGGTATTCTTATGATTTTGCTGGCTTTTGTATTCTACACATCCTCCAGTCAAAGTACTTTTTGGAAAAAGTTTTACACAGTAATGCCTTCACTCTTGATGTGTTATTTACTACCATCCATTCTAAGTTCATTAAACATTATATCTCCTGAATGGCATGCTGTCGATGATACAGGAAATTTTATTTTGGATGAAAACATGCAACCTACATCGGTCAAACTTTCTTTGTATCATGTTGCCAGTCGTTTATTATTGCCAGCAGCTTTAATCTTGTTAACACTGAGTATTGACATGAAAGCATTATTCGGCTTAGGCAACAAAGCGCTGATCATGTTCTTGACTGGTACCGTAGGCGTCATTTTAGGTGGTCCTATAGCTATACTCATTACTTCATTTTTTGCACCCGAAGTCGTAGGAGGTGCAGGTTTTGATGCCGTATGGAGAGGGCTATCTACCATCGCTGGGAGCTGGATAGGTGGCGGCGCAAATCAAACTGCCATGCTAGAGATTTATAAATACAATCAAGCAAATTACGGTGCTATGGTACTTGTGGACATCGTAGTTGCTAATATATGGATGGCAGTTTTACTTTATGGCATCGGGAAAAAAGAAAAAATTGACTCTTGGTTAAAAGCGGATAATACAGCAATAGATGAGCTAAAGGAAAAAGTTTCTAATTATACCGCTTCGATTAGCAAGATTCCTACAGTCAGGGACTATATGATTTTATTAGGTGTTGTGTTTGGTGCCGTTGGTTTCTCACATTGGAGTAGCCTAGAGATACCGGACCTATTAACGTCAGTATTTCCAGCCTTTGGTGAGAAAGGCAGTATGTTGAGTACATTTACTGATAGCTTTTTTTGGATGGTAACAATAGCTACTGTAATAGGTGTACTGATGTCATTCACATCAATGAAAACTTTTGAAGGAATAGGTGCCAGCAAAATAGGAAGTTTGCTTATTTATATCCTCGTAGCTACCATCGGTATGAAAATGGATTTAAATTCAATAATCAATAGTCCAGGACTGATCGTAGTAGGTTTAATTTGGATTTCTTTCCATGGAATATTATTAATAATCATAGCAAAAATAATCAAGGCACCTTACTTTTACCTTGCAGTCGGTAGCCAAGCAAATATCGGAGGTGCAGCTTCGGCCCCGATTGTAGCGTCTGCCTTCCACACTTCATTGGCTAGTGTCGGTGTGTTGCTTGCAATTTTTGGATACATAATAGGAACTTATGGTGCAATCTTGAGTGCTGTAATGATGGAAGCAATAGCGCCAAAATAAAATTAAAAAGCCGACTAAATATTCCCATTTAGCCGGCTTAAATGTTATTAAGTAGTAGACAAATTTACAATTACAACTTATAACTTAAACCTACAGAATAATAATTTTGTAGATCTGGATTTTCTTGCTCGCTCAATCTTAATCCAAATTCTGCACCTACACCGATTCCATTCCATAAATTGAAACCAAACCAGTTAGTCCATGTACCATTATGTAAAGAAGGTGTACTATTTTTGTATGATATAAAACTGGTAAGATTAGTCCTCCAATTCAAACCTTTTACTATCTCTGCTTTGTAATCACCTACTATTTTACAACCCAAAGATGGAGTAAATTTTGAGTCTGATTTTGAGAAAATAAAGTTATAATTTAATGGGTGAAATACAATGACCATATTATTAATAGGTGTGTATGTCACTCCAACTCCAAGGTCTAAATATCCAGGGTCATTAAATTGCTTAATAACTGATGTCCTATATTCTCCCAAAGCAGAAGCTGCTAACTTTGATGATATTTTATAACCAAATAATGAAGTTACAACTAATACATCTGCTACTGATTCAAACTTAGGTGCTGTCGTTTCATTGCCTTTTTTAAGTTTTTGCCACCCTAGATTAAGTGCACCCGAATTTCTCCAAAAATATTTGTCTTGAAGATTATTTAGAAATCCGTTGAAACTTCCACTAATATTTGTCGCTTTTGAATTACTTAGATCGCCTGCAGAAAACCACTTTGTTCTCCCTGAAAAATTTGCTCCCAATGTACCGAAAGCACCTTTGTACCAGCCAGGAAAAGTTGCAATTTTAGCATTTACAGCATCTATATCCGCTTTGATGGCATCGGCTTGTGCTACTACAGGAGCTGCTTTGGCTTCAAGATCTGCTTTTTGTTTTTTCAAATCATCTAAGGTCTGCGCGCTTACTATCGAAAATGATAGTGCAAAAAATAAAAATGTTAAAATGTTTCTCATGAAATAAAATGAATTTAAATTGGTTAACTAATTATTTGTGATGAATCTCAATATTATCCAAAAGGATTTTATTGAGTGGAATTATTACATCTTTCTGTCCAGTATCAAGTGTGACGGATGACTTATCTACGTTAGAAATAGTGCCTGTGACGCCATTAAGTGTGACCTTGTCACCGATATTAAGTTTATCTTTGGTATAATAAGATGCAAGAAAAGAAGCCACAAGATCTTTTGAAGCTAGGCCATATCCGATAGAAAATGCCAAAACTGCACCACCAATGATGATCGAGATATTCTGTGCAAAAAAGTCGGTGTTGATCTGTGCTTGTGATAATGCCACAATGATGACATTGATAAAAATAAAATAAAAAACAAAATAGCCTATGATATTGGCCGATGGCATACCTATCGACTTACAAGTTGTAGTCACCACATTTTTGAGTGTGTCAGCAAGCAAGATACCAGCTATCAATATTACAAAAGCAGCGATCAGGTTCGGTACAAATTTGATGACATCCTGTATTAGTTCAGCAAGGACAGGCATATCTAAAACACCGACAGCTGTCATGATAAATATTAGCATCATCATATAATAGACCATCTTACCAGCTATATTACTGAGCTTTATTTCTATGTTATTGTTTGCAAGAATGTCTATTTCATTTAATTTATCACCCAATTTGTCCACTTTAGCCTTCTGCAGTGTTCCGACAATCACTTTTTTTACAATCTTCGAAACTATCATTCCCGCAAGCAAAATAAATGCTGCAGTTATAAATTTGGGTATAGCCGTCACCATACCTAAGAGCATATCTGATAATGCTTTTTGGATATCCTGACTGAAGATTAAAGTGAATAATTGCATGGTTTATAAATTTATTTATTTGGGTATTTCTTTTGTTTTTTATCTTTTGCACCTGGTGACGTCAGATCAAATGACTTTAATACCTGACCAGCACTCGGCAAATAAAGTTCGATAAGATGCCCTATAAAACCAAACAATCCGATATTTGCTGATATCTTCTTTTTGGTCTTTTCGCTGGCATTGCCCCGTTCCTTTATATAAATTTCCTCTAATTCTTTAAAACTATTTTTTGTCACTTTCTACATTTTTAATAACCCTAAAATTAACCTGACCGACTGTAATTTTCTTGATAGATCTTTAAGAAGCGTTCCTTCGCTCGAAGTATCTTCATTTTTACGGCACTTTCTGTTTTTTCCATCACATCACATATTTCTTTTATAGACAGATCATCCTGATATTTCATCATTAAGATACTCTTATCTTCGACGTTCATAAGTCCCAAAACTTGCTTGAGCCTAAAAACATTGGTTTCCATAATTTCCGCATCTAGCATGCCATCATCTTCCAAGTCCAATTTTGTATTGTCTTCAAGTGATACAATGATCTCTTTTTTTCCTTTTCTGATGATATCAATACAATAATTATACGTTACCGAATACAGCCAAGTCGAAAACTTAGATTTACCACTGAATTTTGAAATACTTAATAACACTTTTACAAAAATTTCTTGTGTGGCATCTTCTGCTAGTTCGCTTTCTTTGAGCATAGATATACACTTCGAATATACTTTATTTGTATATCTGTCATAAAGCAAATTAAAATAATTTACATTCTGTGTTAGAAGGTATTGCTCTAATGCTTCTTCGTCACTCATCGTTTTGTACGAAGAGTGGGTTATTATGGGATTAAGAAGATTAATTATCAATATAAAACCTCATTTAGTTTTAAAGGGATACTTATTACGTATTGACGTATTTAATTAAAAAAGTTTCGCAAATGTACGTGAAAAAGTGAAATAATGACAAAATTTTCGTCAAGTCCTAATAATCAGGCTTGTCTGTAAACTTTTATGCTAAATAAAATACCGCTGTTAAGATTGTGTTAAAAGTAATAACCACTATAATCCAAAGGAAATCTGAAACGTTTTAACTAAATAAATTTGAAACCGATGAGATTATTCATTCAATTACTTGCAGCTGGTGTCACAGGAGGACTGATTGTGTTGGGTGGCTCAAATATATTATTTCCACACAACCAAAAGGAAGCTTCTATACGATATGATGCCCAACCTACTTTTGCATCTAATCAATCAGCAAGTGTTTATAGCATGCCAAATGATTTCGTAGAAAGTGCAAAAAAATCGACTGGTTCTGTAGTCCATATTTATGCAGAAGAAAGTGAAGATCAGGTAATTAACCGCAGAAAAAGCAGAAGGTCTGATCCTTTTTCTGACTTTTTTGGTTTTGAAGATTTTTTTGGTGGTGGCAATTTTTATGCACCAAAAAACGGTAGTGGATCGGGCGTAATCTACTCCGCAGATGGGTATATCATTACGAATAATCACGTAGTCGGTTTTGCGGATAAAATTACGGTCACCGACCATGAAGGCAAAAAATATAATGCACGTAAAGTAGGTACCGACGAATCGACAGATCTTGCTGTAATAAAAGTAGAAGGTGTGAAAGCTTTTGTACCGATGCATTTGGGTGATTCAGAGAAAGTGAATGTGGGAGAATGGGTACTTGCCGTGGGTAATCCGTTCGGTTATCTTACATCTACTGTGACGGCAGGAATCGTGAGTGCTAAAGGGCGATCTTTAGATATTATTCAAAATGATAAAAAAATAGAAGAGTTCATCCAAACAGATGCAGCTATAAATCCTGGTAATAGTGGCGGTGCATTGGTTAATCTCCAAGGTGAACTTATAGGTATCAACACTGCAATTGCAACACCTACAGGCGTATTTGCTGGTTATTCATTTGCTATTCCATCGAAAATAGTCAAAAAAGTAGCTTCTGATATCATAGAAAAAGGTGGAAATATAGAAAGGACCAATCTGGGCGTTGGTGGTTATGATGTCAATGAAGATCTGGTAAAGGAATTTAAACTCGATATTAAAAATAAAAAAGGGTTTTATATCGAAGAAGTAGAAAAGAGAAGTGCCGCTCAAATGGGTGGATTATTGCCAGGTGACATCATCATTGGGATAAATAATATGCCTGTAGAAAATTATGATGATATCGAAAAGCACATGAAATACAATAAAGTTGGAGATAAGGTAAATATAAGAGTAAACAGAAGTGGTAAAGAGATAACTATTCCTTTACAATTAAGAAAGAGTTTTTGAGTTTTGAAGTTTTAAATTTTTTGTTGGTTAAATAAAAGTTGGTTTTTCGTTTTGTTTTGATTCGTCTGCTCTGTCCAAAAAGAGCAGACGTTTTTTTGTCTGTTACTTGTTAAGTCCTATTTTCAGGTTAAAAATATTTTTCCATTCCACCAGTCTTTTTCAATCGTGGCATTATTCTTTTTATAAAATTCAAGGCCAATATTATTCCAATCCAATACTTGCCACTTCGTCATATTGGCACCCAAGTTTTTAGCTTCCATAATATAAGCGTCAAACAGCTTCTGACCGATTCCAAATTTTCTGAAGCCTGGCTGGACATAAAAATCTTCCAAATATAGACACTTACCTTTCCAAGTGGAAAATGTCATATAAAATATAGCGATCCCAACCACATTATCATTTTGGGTGGCTACAAAACCATCGATTAGTGATTCGGTATATGCTTCTATATATTCATTTACAGATATAATTAATGCTTCTGGTTCTTTTTCGAAAACAGCCAGTTCGTGCACTAAATTATACACGTCTTGCATGTCATCTACAGTGACTTTTCTTATTACTATGTCCATTAGTATGATTTAATGAGGACGAAATTATTCAAAATTATATTATGGTCAATATTTTTTTACTAAGTTTTTGAGACCTTCTATTGTTTTCGGAGGACCCGATGTAAGACTTTCATTTACCAACCATATTGGTACGTTGCCTCCAGGATCCATATATCCGTGATGCGTGACCAACAATTTACCGTTATTCGTTTTTACAATTTCCCAACCACCTGATATATTCTTAATAAGTGATGCATTCTGATGCAAATCAGGTATAGGATAAGAGAAATATTCAGTAGTAACTGTTATTTTTCCCATATATTCATTGCAGTTTATTGTGCCTTTTATAGTAGTAATCCTATCTTCAAAAGGAAATGGCAAATCATACTCCAAGAGATAGATTGCTTCATTTGAATTGATTTTTTTTAGTAAACTCACACGTTTCACCTTGTCATACCATAGGTGCATGTGCTCTACATCCTTCAAGATATTATACACAGATTGCAAATCTTCATTGAGTTCTGTCTGAATTTTAAATTGTTTACATTCCAAATTCTCCACATCTTTCATCCAAAGTGTGTATGCTGTATTTTGCTTATGCAACTTCCATTGGGATTGAGCGTTCAGATTTCTATCGAACAAACCTAAAACCAATATCCAGATAATAACACAAAACTTAATACCCACGATTATTTTACAACATTGAATGCCTGTGAAGAAACCACTTTCCCATCTACAAATAATATTGCTCTATAGCTGCCCTGAGGAAAATTTTGAACATTTATTTCTGATTGACCTTTATTAAATGAATATTCGCCTACGATCTTCCCAATTGAATTATATATTCTTATCATTCCATTATCGGGAATTGATATTACCACAGACTCTGATGCTGGATTTGGTGATATTTTTAATTCAGCTTGTCTTTCGGTTCTGAATACTGATGCTAAAGGGCTAACTTGCCTCTTTCCATCAAAATCTACAGCTATTATTTTGTAAATATTCTGACCACTTTCAGTAGCTAAATCTTCATAACTATATGACCTTTCTTTTGAGAACCCGAAAGCAGCTACTTCTCCACATTCGCGCCATTGATTATTTTCATGTACATATTTTGCTATAAGATAATGACTTACATTGATCTCAGATGCTACCGTCCAAGACACAAGATTGGATGTTGCTGTTGATTTCACACTGATATCCTTCCAAAAAACAGGTAAAACCGCATAAGTAGTTCCGGCATCTATATTTCGCATCGTATCACAAGGGCCCACAATGAAAAAATTGGTTGTTCCGTCACCGAATGCCCCTGTGACATCAGAATCAACAGTTTGTATCCCAGCAAAAGGTGTTGTAAATGTAAGTGCAGGAACAGAAAAATACTTAATAAAATACTCGCCCGGACGCACCTGATCAAAAAAACAAAATCCTGATTCGTCAGTGAGCGTATGTGCCACTACAGAACCATCGGGATAACATAAATGTGCCGTTATACCAGACATCACCACTTCAGTATTTTCTCTCAATCCATCTTGTGACGAATCTAGCCAAACCACACCTGAAATATAAGCTGGACAAAAAAGACCTGTGTTTGTATGGCAAAAATTGTCACCACTTTTTAGCACTCGATGGTTTGTAATTAATCGAGACCCAGAAAGAAAATAATGGTTATATGTATCTGGATTAGATGTAGCAAATGGCAAACCCGGCATCAAATGCGTGATGGAATTTATAACTACTTCAGAATAATAAATACCTGGCGGAACACAAAATTCATAATATCCGTCATTGCTCGGGCTATCAGGTTGATGTGCTGTTATCTTAGTGTCAAAAATTATAGAATCTTGTCCATCTATCTTCCATAATCTAACCTCCAATCCATTTACACCATTTTCCTCGGAGTCTATAGAGTCACTCACATTGCCATCATAGTAAATGATACCACATATCTTGGCGCATCTATAAAATCCTGCATCTAAATCAAAAACATTTGCTGTTGGGGATAAATTAAACGCATCGGTGGTGAAATCACCATTTGCATCTGTAATATTACTGTTTATGTGAGTATCGCTCGAATTAATTATGGTTTTTTGATATCCAGAAGGTGGGATAAATCGTATGAAATAATCACCTGGAATCAAATTATTAAATAAATAAATGCCATTTGATGTAGTTGTGGTAGTTTGAATAATACTTGATGAATACACATTTACCAACTCTACTTCTACGTTTGGTATTCCGGGTTCGTTTATTTCCTGTAGTCCATTTCCATTCAGGTCATCCCATACCTTATCGCCTACTGACCCTAGAATAGCCAAGCCAGCATGGATTTCAAGGCTTTCGTCCACTAGAGAAAAACAATCAGAATATCCTGTCGATGCGACTTGATTGTCTGTAGAAGGATCTAAAATAGTAAATGAATAGAAACTATTAATACCCGACGTACTCACAAAGATTTTATAATTTTCATTTGGAATACCAGAAAAAGTAAACGAACCATCATTTTGTGTAAGTACAGCATCGGTAAATTGACCTGTACACGTAAACAAAAATACTGGTATCTGAGGGAATACATCTTCTCCCTGATCGATCATACCATTTATATTTTCATCATGCCAAACTATTCCACTGACTGATCCTGAAACAGTGTGTGATCTTGATTCAAAATTTTTGGCTTGTAATAACGTACAATACAAAATAAATGAACATAACAAAAAGTACTTCATTTTTAATCGGTTTTGGTAATTAAGGTGCTGACAGAAGCTTGGGATTTTTCTATCTGACTACAAACTTAAGCCTTTTTGATGTGAACTTGGTGATAATGTGTTAGTTAATTTTACTCCAAATTGACATTTTTTTTAACATAATGTATTGTATATTAGAATATTACAAACTCATTACAATTCATTTGGATGTATAATAATAAGATAATTAATGGATAATAGAAATTTCAAATCACACATTGCTATCTTTTATAATTTTAAGATACGTATTACATGTTTTTATACCACAATGCATCAATGGTAATTTTTTGTTATACCCTTTTTGCTTAAAGTTGTTGTAATCCTGCGATTTCTCATACTATTTACTGACCTTTGTGGCTGCTGGTAAACTTTCAAACATCACAAGCGTATGATCAGTTTTTTTAAAGCCCATTCCACTGTATTTGCAGTAAAATCAAAAGAATTACTTTCAGAAACAGATATTAAAAAACTTTGTTGGCTATTTGGTGATGCGACCATTTTTACCGAAAAAACCGTATCTGGCCATTACATAGGGCCAAGAGCATCGATGGTGACACCTTGGAGTACCAATGCAGTGGAAATAACACAAAATATGAGTATTTCTGGTATCGAGAGGATAGAAAGTTTTCACATTTCCGCTCCTGATCAAGTTTTCGACCCGATGTTGTTTCAGAAATATACCGATCTCGGACATGATATATTTTCTATAGAAATCGTTCCAGAAAGTATAAAAGAAATCAAAGATATCGCTACCTACAATCTCATAGAAGGATTGTCTCTTAGCGATGAAGAAGTTGAATATCTTGAAAATCTAAGTTTGAAAATGGGGCGACGATTGACAGATTCCGAAGTATTTGGATTTTCGCAAGTCAACTCCGAACATTGTCGCCACAAGATATTTAATGGAATTTTTAATATTGATGGCCTCGATAAGGATGAAAGCTTATTCGGAATGATCAAAAAAACTGCTGCTAAAAATCCAAATGAAATAGTTTCTGCTTATAAAGATAATGTCGCTTTTATAAAAGGTCCTGAAGTAATTCAGTTTGCACCAGAATCGGCTGACAAACCATCTTATTATCAAAAAAAATCTTTCAAATCTGTTCTCTCACTTAAAGCAGAGACCCATAATTTTCCTACTACGGTCGAGCCATTTAATGGTGCAGCTACCGGATCAGGTGGTGAAATCAGGGATAGGCTAGCTGGTGGTCAAGGTTCACTTCCGCTTGCAGGTACAGCCGTGTACATGACTGCATATTCTAGATTGGAAACATCAAGACCATGGGAACAAAATGTACCTGAAAGACCTTGGCTTTACCAAACGCCAATGGATATTCTCATCAAAGCTTCAAATGGTGCTTCGGACTTTGGTAATAAATTTGGTCAGCCA
>Ga0075163_10004783_pt1 | contig 18121 bp, 13 predicted proteins | sample JI1023141ADNA_FD_71478 | JGI IMG/M metagenome (GOLD analysis project Ga0075163, IMG submission 71478) | Wastewater effluent complex algal communities from Wisconsin, to seasonally profile nutrient transformation and Carbon sequestration -... | ecosystem: Engineered > WWTP > Effluent > Algae...
TCGCGCTGAAAGCGCACAAAACTCTCCAGAATCAGGCTCGCTGAATTCCGTCCGCCCGACAGCGCCACCCATGCGGCGTCCACGTCCTCTACGTTGCGCAGGCGGTACTGACCTTTGCCGTCGTAACCCAAACGTCGGGTCTTGAGGATGCTGGGTACGCCGATCTCGCTCACTGCCGCGCGCAACTCGGCCAGTGTATCGACCGCGCGGAAGGCGGGCGTGCCAATGCCCAAGGATTGGAACAGGGTTTTTTCGGCCAAGCGATCCTGCGCTACGGCCAATGCGCGGGGATTGGGGTACACCGGAATGCGTTCGGCCAGCCAATGCGCGCTGTCGGCGGGCACGTTTTCAAAATCGAAGGTCGCAAAGTCGACCTGGCTGGCGAAGCGGCCGAGGGCGTCGTGGTCGCGATAATCGGCATGCATCAGGGCGGCGACTTGCCCGCCACACGCGTTCGCGTCGGTATCCAGCATCAAGAACTTGGCACCCAGCGGGGCACCCGCCAACGCCAGCATGCGTGCCAGTTGGCCGCCACCAAGAATGCCAACACGCACCAGTTCGCGAGAACTCATGCGCCACCCAAGGGCAAGCGTGGATCGGGTTGCGCCAACACGTCCTCGGTCTGCTTGGCGCGGAACGCCGCCAACGCAGCGGCGATCTGCGCATCATCGGCGGCCAGCAAGGCAGCGGCGAACAGGCCCGCATTGGCTGCGCCCGCCTGACCGATGGCAAAGGTCGCCACCGGAATACCGGCTGGCATCTGCACGATGGACAGCAGCGAATCCAGCCCATTGAGTGCTTTGGATTGCACCGGGACACCCAACACCGGGACGCTGGTCTTCGCGGCAATCATGCCGGGCAGATGGGCTGCACCCCCAGCACCCGCGATGATGGCGCGCAGTCCGCGTGTCTGCGCGGACTCGGCGTAGGCGAACAGCAGATCTGGCGTGCGATGGGCAGAGACGACCTGAACTTCGTGCGCTACACCAAGCGCTTCGAGACGCTGTACGGCGTGCTGCATCGTGTCCCAGTCGGATCGCGAACCCATCACCACGCCTACGCGCGGTGTGACAGTGGATGTGGCCACGCTGATGCCCTTGCGGCGGAGTCGGGGCGCATAGTCTAGTCGCGTCCCGCGCCGCCGTCCTCGCCACAGCGTGCTTTGCATTGCGTCCGGACGATTGCGACAATCCGTCGATTGCAGAGAAGGACGCACCCATGCCTATCGATAAACGTCTGCTCGACATCCTGTGCTGTCCGCTCAGCCGCCAAGCCTTGCAGATGCTGCCGCGTGAACGGCTCGACACGCTCAATTCGGCGATTGCCGCTGGCGGCGTCAAGCAGCATGACGGTGCGCCACTCAGCCAGTCGGTCGGCGAGGCGCTGGTCACCGCCGATGGAAAACGTGCCTATCGGATTGACGATGGCATTCCTGTTCTACTGATCGAGGAAGCCATCGAGCTCGATCTGCTCGGCGTCTAAGCGCGTGTTGAGCAATCCTGTCTTGAGCACGGCGGAAGCGGCGCAGGTTGCAGTCGATGTGCAGCGTGCGCTGGCGGAAGACCTGGGTTCTGGTGACGTGACGGCTGACCTTCTGCCCGATCTTTCGGCCTGCGCCGAGCTGCGCTGCAAGTCGGAGGCGGTGATTGCTGGTCGGCCTTGGTTCGACGCCTGCTTTCTCGCCCTGGACCCGTCGATGCAGATCGACTGGCAGGTTGCCGAAGGTGAGCACATCGATGCCGGGACCGTGATCTGCCGATTGAACGGGCGTCGCCGTGCCCTGGTGTCGGCAGAGCGCTGCGCGTTGAATTTCCTGCAGACGCTGTCGGCAACAGCGACCGCCACGGCCCGCCATGTCGCCGTATTGCGAGGCAGCCGCACGCGCATACTCGATACCCGCAAGACCTTGCCGGGACTGCGTCTGGCGCAAAAGTATGCGGTGCGTGCGGGCGGTGGCGTCAATCATCGACTGGGTTTGTACGACGCCGTCATGGTGAAGGAAAACCACATCGCCGCCGCAGGTTCCATTGCCGCTGTCGTCGCACGCGCTCGCGCCTTGCATCCGGGTGTTCCAGTTATCGTCGAAGTTGAAACGCTGGACGAGCTTGGGCAAGCCATGGACGCCCAAGCAGATCGCGTGCTGCTGGACGAGTTTGACGACGCGGGTCTGCATGCCGCCGTGGCGATGGCTGCGGGTCGCGTACCGCTTGAAGTGTCAGGTGGCGTGCGTCTTGACGACCTGCCGCGCATTGCCGCAATCGGCGTGGACTATGTTTCCATCGGCAGTCTCACCAAGCATGTCGAAGCGGTCGATCTGTCCTTGCGAATCCTGCCACCCCCCTGATCAGGGGATGGTGGCGAGTCACGGCTGGCAGCAAGGTATGCCCTGAATTGTGTTCAGGGGGTACGTCCATGCTTCGCTTAGCTCCGCTTTCCCAGTTTTGTGTTCGTGCAGCCTTCGGTGCTGCCTTGCTGATGCCCATGGCTGCGATGGCAGTCGACGATTACACCGGCGCGTGGTGGCGATCCGACGAGAGCGGCTGGGGCGTGTTTCTGGTCGATCAGGGCAACATGCTCGCGCCGTCCTGGTTCACCTACGGCGATGACGGAAAGGCGACCTGGTTCATCGTTTCCGGCGCGTTCAAGCAGGCGGATGGCAGCTACGTCGGTGATGTCTACAGCTTCACGGGTGTCCCCTATTCGCAGATCAATGGGCAGGCATCCGATCCGGGCAATCGCGTCGGGACCTCGACATTCCGCTTCACCGATGCCAACACCTTGAAGCTTGACTACAACGTCGGCGGGCACCAGCAGACCAAGACCTTGAGTCGCTTCGATTGGGGTGATCAGGACCTGGTGTGCTCGCCCAGCACCGCCCCGGTCAGCAGCTTCACCAACTACACCGCGATGTGGTGGGATCCGTCACAGAGTGGTTGGGGTCTGCACGTCAATCACGTGGGCGACCTGATGGTCGCCACCTGGTACACCTATGGTGCGGATCGTAAGGCGATCTGGTTGCAGGCCAGCACGACCAAGGGCGCAGATGGTGTGTATCGTGGCAAGCTCTATCAAGGCACCACGGGGACGCCCTATCACCAGATCAATGGGCAGCCGGCGACCGCGGGTGTGAACGAAGTCGGTACCGCGAGTTTCAGCTTCTCCAATGGCGGCGCGGGTCAATTCAGCTACACCATCGGCTCGGTCACGCAAACCAAGAGTATCGTTCGTGCCGACTACGGCAATGCGGTATCCCAATGCCGGACCGTGACAGCAAGCAATCCCCCGCCTGCAGGTGGTAGCGATGAATGCTTCCCGCCGCTGGCTGTCGGCAACCGCATTGTCATTCGCGATGTGGGTTCGACCTCCGGAACGGATCAGCGTGTCACCGGCACCACCACCTACAAGGGTCACCCCGTGTTTGTCCTGGAAGACCGACCGACTGATGGCAGCTCGCAAGGCGTCACCAAGGAATACGTCGAACAGACCGCGACGCACCGGATCTATCACGGTGGTGAGGGCTACATCCCGGAAGTACAGGCCAATGGCACCTTCGAGTACATCCCGCCCGTGCGTGTCCCTCGCGTGACACCTGTTGGCTACACCGAAACCATGGATTACGTGATCCGCGCCAGCTACACGGCGCAAGGTGTCAACGTGACGGCGGATATAAATGTCCACGAGGTCCCGCTTCGCGTTGGCAGCGAGAACGCGAGTGCGCCCGCTGGCAGCTTCAGCAATGCGTGCAAGTTCGACACGACGATCCGGCTGGAGAGCAGCGTGTCGGCGGCCGGCTTCACGGTATCCACCATCACCGATGGGCGTGCGATCCAATGGTCGCACCCTGCCGTTGGGCCGGTTCGCAGTGAAGCCGATACAACCACGACGGTGAACACCACGGGTGGTTTTGCCGTCCCGCCGCAGGTGACGCAAAGCCATGTCGAGTCAGAACTGATCGAGGCGCTCATCAACGGCCAGCACTATCCCTGAAATCAGGCGTCGCCACTGACTACGCGCTGCCCTGCGCAGGCCCGCTTCGCCGGATTGGAAAGCGGGCCACTTTTTTCGGCAGTGGAAAGCGGACTCATCGATAATCCTCCTCATGACTGAGGATCGAATCGGATGAGCAAGCAAGAGCGACTGAGCGTAGTGAACTGTGCGGCCTACGACGCCAAGGCCGGTCGCCGTGATATTTCCGTTGACGACATCAGCGAAGTGTTGGCAAAGCCCGAGGGCTTTGTCTGGCTGGGTCTGCACGAGCCGGACGAGACCTTGCTGACGGCCCTGCGCGAAGAGTTCGGTTTGCACGAACTGGCCATTGAAGATGCGCATCACGCCCATCAGCGGCCGAAGATCGAACAATACGGCGATTCGCTGTTTCTCGCGGTGCATACCGTGCAACGCGTCAATGCGCGTGTCGTATTCGGGGAAACCCACGTCTTTCTCGGAAAACGATTTCTTGTGACGGTCCGCCACGGTGCATCGCTCAGTTATGCCGCGCCACGCGCACGCTGTGAGCGCGAGCCTGAGCGCCTGATGATGGGGCCGAGCTACGCGCTCTACGCGGTACTCGACTTCATCGTCGACAACTACCTTCCTATCGTTGGCGAGTTCCAGCAGGCGCTGGATGATCTGGAACGCGACATTTTTGACGAGTCTTTCAAGCGCGAGACGATCCGCCGTCTTTACGACCTGAAGGGTGATTTGGCCCGGCTCAGGTTGGCGGTCGCGCCGATGCAGGACATCCTCAGTCAATTGGTGCGTTTGCATCCCGAATTGATCCATGATCAATCGCGCCTCTATTTTCGCGATGTGTTCGATCATGCTGTACGGGTCAATGAAGCCACCGACACGCTGCGGGAAATGGTCGGTGCGGCCTTGTCGGTGAATCTGTCACTGGTTACGGTTGCTCAAGGCGAGGTGGTGAAGCGCTTGGCAGGGTGGGCGGCTTTGCTTGCAGCACCGACCCTGCTGACCAGTTGGTATGGGATGAATTTCCGTGGAATGCCGGAGCTATCGGCAGACTTCGGCTACCCGATCCTCGTGGGTGTCACGGGTCTGGTCTGTTTCAGTCTGTTCATTGTGCTGAAGCGGGCGAAGTGGTTGTAACAAAGAACGGCGATCAATCGTCCCAAGATCAGGCTAACGTGAAGGCGTGAGCTAGTTCACGAATTGACAATGGCCTGTATATGAACGATAGCTAAAGTTTGATCTTGTCATTAACATCATCGTGTAGCCACGGCATCGAGATCCATGCAAGACCTCACTCCCAGCGATCCGAATGAAATCCAACAAACCGGTGAAGACGTGAATCCAGGCCTGGTCAGGCGCATTCGGCATGGCGATCGCGCCGCCGAGGCTGAGTTGGTGCGTCGCTATGGGCGCGGGCTGAAGCTCGTGTTGGAGCGTCGCATCAAGGATCCCGAGCTGGTTCAGGATGTTTTTCAAGAGACATTTCAAACGGTGCTCTTGCGTTTGCGTCAGGAGTCGATCGAGCAGCCAGATCGCTTGTCTGCCTCCATTCATCGCACCGCTTTGTACCTTGCCGTATCCCATTTCCGTAAGGAAAGCCGTCGCCTACCCACCGCCGATGTCGTCCAACTCGACCAGATTCTTGATGACAGTGCCAATCCTTACCTCCAATTGGCGCGTGAACAATTGCGCTGTGCAGTGATGCAGTTGCTCGACGAGTTGGATGTGCCGCGGGATCGGGAGTTGCTGATGCGGCACTACCTGCAGGATCAGGACAAAGCCACCCTCTGTGCGGATTTTCTGTTGAGCAGCGACCAGTTTGACAAGGTCTTGTCGCGTGCACGCCACCGATTGAAGCAGTTGCTTCTGCAGTACTTGCCGATGCACCAACGGCATGACGATGGTGAGTCATGAGGGGCTCGCGAACCGAGCACGAGTGGATTCATGACTATCTGAATGATCGCTTGGAGCAGGGCGATCTGGACGCTTTCGAAAGGCGATTGATGGAAGATCCACGACTACTGGATTCCACCCAGATGGTCATGGCGCTACGAATCGGACTTCGCGAATTGCACCGACCTGTTCGTTCGGCGTCGAAGGAACTTGTGGCCGGAGGTTCTGCGTTGGGTGCCGTTGAGCAGGACGCATGTCTTCCTATGCGTACGCCTATTTCTGGTCAAGGTCGTCCAAGTTGACGGAGCCTGCCGCACGTAAAGCAGGTCTTGAGCAACTGCTGACGCGGGGAAAATTGCAGGCAAAAAAAGAGCCGGGCTTGGGGGATCCCGGCTCAGCGAGCGAGTTCTCACCACGGTAAGACGACGTCCTGCCTTCCGCGTTGGAGTCGCGAGCCGCCAGGGGGGGACGACTCACTCCTATATAGGTCGCTTGAGAGCGGAAGTCCTCGCACCTGACCGCGACTTTTTGCATGCTTTGCCGACGAACGGTTGATTTGCCGTTCGTCGGTCGGTGCGTCGCTCGGTTTGCGTTGACTTGGACACAAGGCTCACCTGGGCGCGTACATGCAAATGCCATCCCGCACATGTATGATGCCCGCCCCATTTATCCCTCCATCCGAATCAAAGGATAGAAAGCGATGAGTAGCACCCTGTTCACCTCCGAATCGGTGTCCGAAGGTCATCCGGACAAGGTTGCCGATCAGATTTCCGATGCTGTGCTGGACGCCATTCTGGCGCAGGACAAGCGCGCTCGCGTGGCCTGCGAAACCATGGTCAAGACGGGTGTCGCCATCGTCGCCGGCGAGATCACCACCGAAGCTTGGATTGATCTGGAAGCGTTGACCCGCAAAGTGATTCTGGACATCGGCTACAACTCGTCCGATGTAGGCTTTGATGGCGCGACGTGCGGAGTTGTGAACCTGATCGGCAAGCAGTCGCCCGACATCAATCAAGGCGTTGATCGCAAGAAGCCGGAAGAGCAGGGCGCGGGTGACCAAGGCCTGATGTTCGGCTATGCAACCAATGAGACCAAAGACTTCATGCCGGCGGCCATCCACCTGTCGCATCGACTTGTCGAGCAGCAGGCCAAGGTGCGCAAGAAGGGCAAGTTGCCTTGGCTGCGCCCAGATGCCAAATCGCAGGTCACCCTGCGTTACGAAAATGGCAAGGCGGTCGCAATTGATGCGGTCGTGCTGTCGACCCAGCATGATCCGAGCATCAAGCAGAAGGATTTGATCGAAGCCGTGCGCGCGGAGATCATCAAGCCGGTGCTGCCTGAAAAATGGTTGCACAAAGGCACCAAGTTCCACATCAATCCCACCGGCAAGTTCGTGATTGGTGGTCCAGTCGGTGACTGCGGTCTGACCGGTCGCAAGATCATTGTCGATACCTACGGTGGCTGGGCACGCCACGGCGGTGGTGCGTTCTCGGGCAAGGACCCGTCGAAGGTCGATCGCTCGGCGGCGTATGCGGCGCGTTATGTGGCGAAGAATGTCGTCGCGGCAGGCCTGGCGGATCGTTGTGAAGTCCAGGTCAGCTACGCGATTGGCGTGGCCGAGCCGACCTCGATCTCGGTGACGACCTTCGGTACCGGCAAGATCTCCGATGACAAGATCGAAAAGCTGATCCGCAAGCATTTCGACCTGCGCCCCTACGGCATCATCCAGATGCTTGACCTGATTCACCCGATGTATCAGCAGACCGCCGCTTACGGTCACTTCGGGCGCAAGCCGGTCGAGTTCAGCTACAAGGGCGCTGATGGCAAGGCGATCAAGGCAACCTCCTTCTCCTGGGAGAAGACGGATCGCGCCGAGGCCCTGCGTGCTGATTCGGGTCTGAAAAAGAAGTAATTGCCTGCATCTTGATGCAAACGATAAGGCCGCCGTTGGGCGGCCTTATCGTTTTTGAGCGTGGGCGGAAAACCGCAAGCTCAGCGCTTCAGCGATTGTTTCGCCTGCTGTGCACGCAATGCGTCGAGCAACTCCACGCGCTGCAGCGGGCCATGCTTCAGCAGTACACGCACGCCATGCGAGGGAACGCTCAGGTCCAGGCTGGCACCCACGTTGACGGTCTCGCCGGTAAAGGCATCAGTCCAGACACCGGGCTCGACGAACTGATTGACCGTTACCGTCTCGAGGGTGTCGGACGCATTCAGCGCAACCAGCGCGGTTTGCTGGCTTTCGCCATCTTGCAACACGCGATAGAACGCGGCCTGTCGACCTTGCATGTGCAGAGTAAATTGCAGGCCGCGCTGCAAGGCAGGCGTTTCGCGACGTAGCTTGGCGATGCGTGCCAGTGCGGTGTGGATGGGATGCTGACGGGCAAGCGTGATCCCTTCCTCGCCGAAGTAGTTGCGATTGCCCGCGTGTTCGCCCGTGCCGCGCATGAAGCCCATTTCCGAGCCGTAGTACACCACTGGAATGCCGCGCGCGGTGAACAACCAGTGGTGCGCGTCGATGAAGCCCGCGTCGCTGGCGTCCATTCGCGGCATGTCGTGGTTGTCGTAGAAGGTGGTCAGGTCATAGGGATTGGCGTAGGGGCTGTCCTGCAGAAACAACGCCTTGTCCAGTGCCTCGAAGCCTTCGCCCTTGGCGAATACCGCCTCCATGGCCTGTTTCATGGGGAAATCCAGCACGCTGATGCTGCCGTTTTCTTTCCAAGTGAAAGGGGCGATGGCCGCCGCGTCGTAATCGAAGGCTTCGCCGAACATGTAGAAGCCCGGATGTTTGGCGCGGATGCGTTCCGCAAAGGCACGCCAGAAATCGTGCGACATGTATTTGATCGTGTCGATGCGAAACGCGGCTGCGCCTTGATCGATCCACTGCGAGTAAGCGCCCACCATGTAATCAAGTAAGGCCGGGTTGCTGTCGTCGAAGTTGCTCAATTGCGCGAGCTCCACACTCGGCAGATACCAGCGATGCAGCGGATTGTTGGCCGGGTCAAGCTGGTCATGCGGCAGGTTCTGATGGTCGGCCAGCAGATTGCCGTCGGCATCGTAGAGTTTGCCGAATTCCGGCTGATCGATCGGCCCGAATGCCGGCGTGCCGTGGTTGCCGACGATATCGAGTACGGTCTTGAGGCCTTTTTCGCGCATGGCGGTGGTGAACAGCGCGAAGTCGAGATCCGCACTGGGCAGATGTTCATCGAGACGCCAGAAATTCACCCCCCAGTAGCCGTGATAGCCCGCCTTGCCGCGGTCGGTCAGGATGCTGCCCCACTGGATTTCGTCGCCACCCGCAAAGGCGGCATCGGGGTTGTCGACGATGGGCGTGATCCAGACGCTGCTGAATCCCATATCGCGAATGTAGTCGGCATGGTTCAGCACGCCTTTGAAGTCACCGCCCAGGTAACCGATGTTGTCCGTGCCGCCGTTCGGGCCTTTGAGCGGAATATCGAAACTTCTATGGTCGCCCCCCTGATCGCGTTGGTCGTTGCTCGGGTCGCCATTGACGAAGCGATCTGTGACGACGAAGTAGATGGCTTCGGATGCGAAGGGCTCGCGGGTACCGAAAATGCCGTCGTTGCCGGACGCGATGTGTGCAGCCGCAGTCGGTGGGTTTTCAGCGGGAGCGGACGTCGACGCCACCGGTGGCGATGAATCACCGCAGGCAGTCAGACTCAGCAACAGGGCGGCAGTCAGCCGTCGGAGGGCGTGGGGCGGCGGGTCGAAAGACATGGTCTGGGCTCCGGGAGTGGGCGGTCAAACGCTGCGAACACGCAGCACGGCAAGGCTGGCCAGGATGAAACTCGTGCCGCCGATGATCAGCGCGAAGATCGGTTGGCCAGAGAACAGGTGCTTGAGCAAAACACCCAACAAGGTTGCCGCGACCAGTTGCGGGATCACGATGAAGAAATTGAACACGCCCATGTAGGTGCCCATCTTCTGTGCAGGCACGCTGTCGGCCAGCATGGCGTAGGGCAATGACAGGATCGACGCCCACGCAAAGCCCACGCCGACCATCGGCAGCAGCAACCAATGCGGGTCATCGATCCAGTAAAACGACAACAGACTTGCCGCGCCGAGCCAGAGATTGATCATGTGACTGAGCTTCAGACCGGCCACGCGGACCAGCCATGGAATGCAGATCGCGGCCAGCACCGAAAAGCCGTTGTAGCCCGCAAACAACACGCCGACCCAGTCCGCCGCATTGTTGTAGGCCTGTGAAGTCGTGTCCGTGGTGCCGTAGTGATGGGCCGCCACGCCTGCGGTGGTGTAGATCCACATTCCGAACAGACCAAACCACGAGAAGAACTGCACCCAGGCGAGTTGCCGCATGGTTTCCGGCATGGCGACGATGTCATCGAGCAAATGGCGCAACAGTCCATTCGGAAGCGAGGCGCGCATCAGGAACAGACTGGAGGCGGTGACCAGGCCACCACCCAGCAGGTACAGCTCACGGTCCAGATGGTATTGCCACACGGTTGAGATCAGCAGCAAACCTGCTGCCCCCAGCAACGCCGCCAGCCAGGTCGGGAAGTGTGCTGTTGCGGTCGATGGCGAGTGCGCCGCCTCGTGGGTGGCCAGCACTTCAGGTGGATACTCGCGTGTGCTGAAGATGGTCCAGCCGACTGCCGCAAACAGCACGATGCCGCCGAACACGAAGGCGTAGCGCACGGTGTCGGGAATCTCTCCGGCTGGCGCGACGTTGCTCATGCCGGCCTGCGTCAGTAACCAGGGCAGGGCACTCGCCACTACGGCACCGACGCCGATGAAGAAGCTCTGCATGGCGTAGCCGGTTGCCCGCTGCTCGGAGGGCAATTGATCGCCGACATAAGCACGGAAGGGCTCCATGGCGACATTGATCGAGGCATCCAGAATCCACAGCATGCCCGCCGCGATCCACAGAGCCGGTGAGTAGGGCATGGCAATCAGGGCGAGACTGGCGAGGATCGCACCGACCAGAAAATACGGTCGGCGGCGTCCGAGGCGCGTCCAGGTACGATCCGAGTAGTAACCGATCAGCGGCTGCACCAGCAAACCAGTGAGCGGTGCGGCGATCCACAGTGCGGGGATGTCGTCCACCTTGGCGCCCAAGGTCTGGAAGATGCGGCTGACGTTGGCGTTCTGCAACGCAAAGCCGAACTGGATACCGAGAAATCCAAAACACATGTTCCAGATCTGCCAGAACGACAGACGCGGTTTGCTGCTCATGTCCACTCCCCTGCTGTGCACCGGCTCGCAGCGTACCGGTTCCGGCACACCGCGCATCGCTTCAAGGCGACAACTCATTGGCAACCCGCGCGTGAGCCGCAAGGGTAGGCGGCGTGGCGCGGCGTCGACAACCAACGTGCATACGTATTCACCGGAAGGTGATGTGTGCGGCACGCTCACTCTGGCGTGACGCGCATTGGGTAAGCTCGTGCGTCGGTATCGACCTTGAGGAGATTTCCATGCGCCTTCCCCCACTTCTTCTGCTGCTGAGTACCGTCGTCAGCACGCCTTCGCTCGCGGCCCTGCAGACCCGGCAGGTGTCATGGACTCACGAGGACACCCGCTTCGAAGGCGTTCTGGTGCATGACGAGGCGAAGAAGGGATTGCCCGGACTGCTGATGGTGCCGAACTGGATGGGCGTCAATGACTCCGCCGTCGCGAAGGCACGTCAGTTGGCCGAGAAGGGCTATGTGGTGCTGGTCGCCGATGTGTATGGCGTCGACGTGCGTCCACAGACCGCCGAGGAGGCCAGTGCGGCCGCCAAGACCCTGTATGCCGACCGCTCACTATTGCAGGCACGCGCCGGTGCCGCACTGGATCAGTTGATTGCCCAAGCCGAAACGGGCCTGGACCGTTCACGCCTCGCCGCTGCGGGCTTCTGCTTTGGTGGTTCCACCGTGCTGGAATTGGCGCGTAGTGGTCGCGATGATCTTGATGCCGTGGTGTCGTTTCACGGCGGTCTGTCGACGTCGTCGCCTGCTGGGGCGGGCGACATCAAGACCTCGGTGCTGGTCTTGAATGGGGCCGAAGACCGTTACGTCAGCGCCGAAGACATCGCCACCTTCCAGCAGGAAATGTCGGCTTCTGGCGCGGATTGGCAATTCACCAATCTGGCGGGCGCGGTGCATTGCTTTGCCGAGTTCGATGCCAACGCCGGTCCGGGCTGTCAGTACCACCCGCGCGCGGCAAAGCGCGCCTTTGCGGCCATGCAGGATTGGTTGCAGGAACACTTCGAGTCTGGCGCCAATCCCTGATCAGGTATCTGTCGTTGAACTCTGCCGCACAACCAGCTTGACCGGCAGGCGTTGACTGCGCGTCTCTTTTGCGTGGATCTGATCGATCAAGGTGTCAACCAGAATTTGCCCAGCCAGACGCGTGTCCTGAGCCACTGTCGATAGCGCGGGGCGGGCATGACGAGCCATGGGAATATCGTCGAAGCCGACCACCGCAACGTCTTCCGGAACGCGCAGTCCGCGTTCCGCCAGCACTTGCATCGCACCAATGGCAATCAGGTCCGAGGCGGCAAAAAGGGCGTCGAAAGACGAGCCGCGATTGAGCAGGGCTTCCATCGCAGCACGACCATCGCTCTCCGACGACAGCGCGCTGACACGTAGCTCATTGGTGGGCGTCAAGCCCGCTTCGCGCAGGGCCTTTTGATAGCCGCGAAAGCGTGCCTGGAACTCGGGGTAGTGTCGGGAAGAGTCACCAATCCAGGCGATGCGCCGACGTCCCTGGGCCAGCAGATGACGCGTGGCTTCAAGGCCGCCGAGCGCATTGTCGCTACCGATGGAGACGCCGGGCTGGCCTTCGATCACCGCGCCCCAACGTACGAAGCGCGTGCCCTGGGCGACCAGTTGTTCGAGGCGCGCGCGGTAGACCTCATAGTCGCCATAGCCCAGCAGGATGAGTCCGTCTGCCTTCTTGCTGTCCTCGAACTCGGCATGCCAGTCCTGACTCATCTGCTGGAACGAGATCAGCAGGTCATAGCCTCGCGCCGCGCAGGCACGCGTGATCGAGGCCAGCATGGCGTGAAAGAACGGATTGATGAACGAATCGTCGATGTTCTCGTCTTCAAACAACAGCAGTGCCAGCGTTTCGGAGTGCTGACAACGCAGGTTGGACGCATTCTTGTCGACCTTGTAGTTCAGCTTGGCAGCGATTTCTTGCACCTTTCGCCGAGTGGCTTCGTTGACCAGTGGACTGTCACGCAAGGCACGCGACACCGTGGGCTGCGAGACCCCAGCGAGGTGCGCGATATCAAATGAGGTGACTTTGCCTTTGGCCACGTACGCCGATTCCAGAAAGCTGCCGGCGCCATTCTCGCAAGCTCGGGCCGGAAAGCGTAGGGCTACGCGGACCGTAGGCCGCGAGCCTGAGTGGTTTCCCGGATGGGCTTGCACAGACTATTGATGTGCAATGCGCATGCGGACGGTCGCGATTGGAGCGCAAGATGAAGAAGTTACCCCCCCGGTTGGTCGGGTTGCGATGTTCAGTGCATGCTTGTTTGGGGCTAGCCAGTACGTGTCGGCCTTGCCCGCCTTCAGCGAAGTCACGCCGCTTGATGATGGCTACTTCAGCACCCCGATTGACAGCGACTTCTGGGTCACTTCGCTGGCACCGGCGGATGTCGATGCGGATGGTGACCTCGATCTCGCAGTGCTTGGCTACAGCGTCGTCTACAACGTTTCCGCCACGGAGGCGCTTCTGGTTCTGCGCAACGATGGACTCGGACAGGACGGTCGTTGGCGATTTACCCCCCAACCCATGGACATGGGTGAACTCTATTCGGGCAGTTCCGATCTGGCTTGGGGAGACTATGACGGGGATGGCGACCATGATCTCCTGGTTGGCACGGAGGGGATGACGCGACTCTATCGAAACGACGCGGGCCAGTTGAGTGATAGCGGGTTGAGCTTTCCAGGCTATCTCGAAGATTCGTCCTACTCCGGCGCTTACGACCTCCGATCAATCACTTGGGCGGATGCGGACAATGATGGGGACCTGGACGTGTTCCTGCCCACCACAGATGGTGACGCGTTCCCGGCGTTTGACTCGGTGCTGATGCGCAATGATGGCGCGGATGGACTGGGAGGATGGCTGTTCACCGAGGTGCGGACAGGGTTTGACGTTGGCGTCAACGCACAGACGAGTTGGATTGATGACGACAACGACGGCGACCTCGACTTGATGGTCGCGAATGTCGACCCCTACTACGACACCGCCTATGTTCGGCGCTATCGCAATGATCCGACGGGCTTTGTTGCGGTCGAGCTGTTGCCCGTCGCCATTCAGTACGGGCTGGCGGACTGGGGTGACCTCAATGCGGACGGCCGGACGGACATGCTGGTGGCCGGCAATCTTCTGGACCCGGACGGAAACTACCGCACCGCCATTCGCACTCATACGGCTCAATCTGACGGCAGCTATGTTCAGGCAACGCTTCCCAATCCCGATGTGCCATGGCTGGATATCCATTCCGCCAGTTGGGCAGACTTCGATTCCGACGGTGACGTGGACCTGTTGGCCACCGGCAGTTATGTCGGTGACAGCGAGATTCTCGGCAGGTCGCTCATTTATGCGAACGACGGTAGCGGAACACTGACCGCATTGGCGGTCGAGTTGCCAGCGCCCCAATCTTCCATTGGATCGGGCGGTGCCTTTACGTGGTTTGATCTCGACGCAGACGGTGATTTGGACTACCTGGTTGCTGGCGCGTATCCGGTACCCGAAGGCAATGGGCTGGTGGAGGCCAAGATCCAGTTGTTCCGCAACGATACGGCGACCACCAATGCAGCACCCACATCGGTGCAGGCGCTTGTTGCGCAAGTGGATGGCGACGCAGTGCAGATGTCCTGGCAAGCTGCGCTGGATGACCATACCGCGACGGCGGCCCTGACCTATGACCTTCAGTTGTTTCGAGTTGATGGCGTGCCTGTGCCGCCCTCGCGTCTGCCGCAGCCGGGTGAATTGGGCTCGCGGACCGAGTGGACGGTGTCGGATCTTCCTGCAGGTACTTACGAATGGCGCGTCAGCGCAGTGGACAGTGCTTGGCACGCGGGTGTCGCAACAAGGGGGAGCTTTACGGTTGCTGCGCCAGGCGGACTATTCTCGAATGGGTTTGAGTGAGATGCCGATCGCAATCGCGCACACCGCGTAGCGGAACGTTCGCCAGAATCCACTGGCAGGCGCTATCGCGAATGCTCTTGTTTCTCGATGCTCATCCATGCGCTGGCTGAGCGTGGTGGCAGCATCAGAGTGCCGTCACCGCTACTCAAGCTTATTGCTTGGTGCTGCACGCCCGAGACGCTGGCGGCGAGGTAAGCCGGATGCCGTTGCCATGACTGATGGTGCTCTTCGTCGATTGTTACTTGTATTGGCTGGACATCCGCATTGAGGGCGATCAGCAGCGATTTCTGTTCGCCCTCGCCACGAATGCCCATCAGCATCACGCTGGACGGAACGGGCGTCGTGGTGCGCGGAAAGTAGAGTCGACGGCGGATTTCCTTGGCGCTGCGCAGTCGCAAGGCGGGTGTGCTGGCACGAATGCGCAGCAGATCGAAGAAGGCGTCGCGGGTCCAGGCGATGTCCTCCGCACTGGGACGAAGTCGCGGATCGCGCAGGCGTTCGACGAGCTGTGTGGTCAGGCTTTCGTCACCCTCGCTGGGCGGCAGGCCGATGCCGAAGTGGTTGGTCTGGCCGCTCCAGTCGAGGCGATTGAAGGCGTCACCCGAGTTGAAGCTGTTGCGATCCAGCGACTTGCTGCGCAGCAGTTCGCCACCGGCGTGGAAATAGGCGACGCCCTGACTGAAGGCGACGGTCGCCAGTGCGAGGATCTGCACTCTGGCGCGGTCGTGTGAGGACGTGTCCAGTGGCAGTTTCAATGCGTTGATGTCGAACAGGGTCGGGTTGTCGTGGTTCTCGACGTAGTTCACCACTTCACCCGGTTCACTCACATAGCCCGCTGGCTGGCCCGCGTAGTCGATCTGCTCGGCGGGTACGAGGCGGCCGTCGTCGAATGGAATTGGCATGCTACGCAGCGAGCCGCTCAGGCCGATGCGCAGCAAGGTGGCTGAGCGTTGCAGATCGCTCAGACTTGCCTTGCCTTGCGCAGCGGTGTTTGGCGCGTAGAACAGACCGTTGACCCATCCTTGTTTTTGAATCAGGTCGATACCGCCATCGCAGCAACCACCGCCACGCACCGCGTCGCGGGCGCGATCGCTGAAGGTCGCGATGCCGCTGCCATTCAAGCTGAGCTGCGATGCCTGTTCGAATCGTGCGCCGTCGGCGACCTCACCGAAGTTCCAGCCTTCGCCCAACAGCGCGATGGAGCGGCCGGCTGCCTCGTTCACCGCGCTCTGCAGGCGCAGCATGGCGGATTTCGGTTGGTGGCCCATCAGGTCGAAACGGAAACCGTCGATACGGTACTCGCGGACCCAGCGAACGGCGGTATCGATCATCAGCTTTGCCATCATGCGATGCTCGGTGGCCGTGTTTTCGCAACAGGTCGAACGCGTGATCGCGCCCTCGGCATCGAGGCGGTGGTAATAACCCGGCACGATGCGGTCCAGCACGGATTTTTCGTGCAGGCCAGCGTGACTGGAGTGGTTGTAGACCACATCCATGCCGACGCGCAGGCCGATGGCATGCAGCGCCTGCACCATGGTTCGGAACTCCCGAATGCGCAGCGCGCCCTGGTCGGCGTTGGTGGCGTAGCTGCCTTCGGGCGCGCCGAAGTGCTGCGGGTCATAGCCCCAGTTGAAGCAGTCGACTTCCTTGACCGCCGAAATCGCGTCGCGCCACGCGGTCGGTGTTGCAGCGCCCTTGACTTCCGGCGTCACGCAGTCCGTTTCGGGCACGCTGGAGAAGTCGAACACCGGCAGCAGATGGATATCGGTCAATCCCGCTTCGGCCAGGGCGCGCAGGTGTTGCATGCCGTGGGAGTCGGTATGCGTGAAGCCCAGGTACTTGCCGCGATGGGCCATGGGCACTCGCACATCGTCGCGCGAGAAATCGCGCACATGCAGTTCGTAGATGATCTGATCCACGGCATGCTCGGCGGCGGCGGGACGAGGGGCATCCTGCCAATGCTCAGGCAGCGTTTCCGGGTCTTGCAGTGAACCCAACCAGTTGCGTCGACCATTGGCAGACAGGCTGATGGCGTAAGGATCGGTGACGCGTTGGCGTACCCAGCCGGTAGCGGGGACGAAGACATCCACCAGCCAGGTGCTGAAGTGATCACGAAGGTCGCTGTTGCGCTGCCAGGTCCAGATACCCAGCGCAGCGTCGAACGTTGCCGTGTCCACTTCGGTGGCAGGTGCGTTGGAATCGGCATACACGCAGACCCCGACTTGTTGCGCCGTTGGAGCCCAAAGGCGCAGTCGGGTTTCGGTCTCGCTTGCCAGTGGCGTGAAGTCGATGCTATCTGCCGCGGCAAAGTGGGCGTCCAGAGCCCCGGCAATCTGCAACCGGGTGAATGCAGCAACGCGTGCATGGCTGTCCACGCGAACCAGCCAGACCGGATAGCGCCACCAGCGATGTGGCTCGGTATCGCCGTTGGTTTCTGCTGTCGCATCCAGCACCACGCCCGAACCCAACCAGCCGAAGCGCGGCCGGTCCGCTCCGCTCAGGCTTGCGCCGATGACGCGAAGGGGACGCTGCTCGACCGCGACGGGCAGAGGCTCCCCCACGGTCATCGTGGCCGGATCGCGCAGCAGCACGTAGCGCGCATCCACGGGTGCCTGTGGCCACAGGATGCGCGTGGCGTCCAGCCAAACCGCTTGCGCCTTGCCCGAGCGCGTTTCGCCCGCCAGCACCCGATGGGTTTCAGGGCGATTGCAATCGTCGAGTGTGAAGGGCTCGGCGCGCGCAATCCCCGAAATCAGCGATGTCAGCAACACCATCACGACAATCCACATCGGTGGTTGACTCATGCGCAAACTCCGGGGACGAGGTCCGCCGCATGCTAGGCGAGTTGACCGCCAGCAGGCAGATTTTGCATACGTATTCGCCGGGCTCGTCGGTGCGAGTCGATGGCGCTTGGCGTGCCAGTCGCTACCATGCAAGGCATACAAGCCCGCGACCGACGGGCAAAGCGAACAGGGAGAGCCCATGAATCTGCATCCGGATGCCATTCGCAAGGTCGTCATTGTCGGTGGAGGAACCTCCGGCTGGATGACCGCCACGGCCTTGATCGAGATGTTTGCGGGTGTCGTCGACGTCACTCTGATCGAGTCGGACGAGATCGGCATCGTCGGTGTCGGCGAAG